>Ga0209040_10003972_pt1 | contig 11243 bp, 10 predicted proteins | sample BogFormECP12_OM3_FD_188240 | JGI IMG/M metagenome (GOLD analysis project Ga0209040, IMG submission 188240) | Bog forest soil microbial communities from Calvert Island, British Columbia, Canada - ECP12_OM3 (SPAdes) (version 2) | ecosystem: Environmental > Aquatic > Freshwater > Wetlands > Bog ... | reverse complement strand
CTAACTCGATGTTCGGTACTGGAAGAACATTTCCTACCAGCGTGACCCTCGATGCGCCGAGCGGTTCGCCGTCGGCGTCCTGTTGGGTAACCAGCAAGCTGGCGCGGGCGTCGGCCTGCAAGTTCTGCGTATGCATGGCCATGGTGCTGATCAGGAAGATGGGATGGCCCTGATCGTCCAGCCCGTAGGGCATCACGGACCCGAATGGGAATCCTGGCTGTTTTCGCGACTGCGTAGAGAGACTGCCCACGCGGCCCAGATACACTAATGTGCGCGCACGTTCGGCGAACGTGGGCTCGGGGACTGGAGGCTGGTCACTCGCAGGTCCAGGCCCCGCATGTTTTCTGCCGGATGAGGTTGTCATTGGTGGTCTGCTCTCATAGCTAGGTGTCTTCGTCCAGTGGTCCTGCCGCACCGGCAAGATCCTGAGGCCTAATCTTTTCAACGTTGACTTTTGCCGCGCGTTCTCGCATGGTCTCAAGCACCTCTTCAAGGGGAGGCGGTTCGCTCTTAATCCAACGTAGCGGATTGATGCGCGCCACCACGAACGAGCGCAGGTACGGGCTGATGAGACCGCGTTCTTTCAGCTTCTTTACCGCTGCCGCAACGAGTCGCAAATTTGGCGGGTTTTGTGATCTAGAGTCGTGTGGTGACATCCCGTTGCATCCGGTTTGAAACCGTGGTAATAATCGTGGTAACAAATTCCAAGCATGTGGAGTTACCACGATGGCCACAAACTCCTTTCCGCTGTCGAACTCCCAACGGTTTCGCGTCTCTTTCCAATCCGCAGGAGGATTGTCGGCGTCCCAACGTCCTGTGGCGAGGTTGACTGGGACATTGAAAATGATCGTGGAGATTGTGAGAGGCTGAACGAACCAGCAGACGCCCAGGGCACGATTCGCGCCGTGCCGGGGATTCCATTCCGTTTCACCTCATAAACGATGGCGAGTGCCACGGAAAGCGTCATCAGCACGGCATGACCCGACCGAAGGTCTTCAGCAGACCCTGTTCGACTCGGATGTGATGCTCCCGTGGCAGAGGGCGGATCACCGGGCGCACAAATGCATAGCAGCCAAACTCGGCCCACGCCGTGAATCCCGTGACCACCAATGCAATGAAACCGAGGACATCCATGACTCGGTGCCAGTCTTGGGGATTTTGCCATCGCCAGAGTGCCCGCCCCTCACACTCGCTTTACTTCTTTGGCTGTGATTCGGGTTTCTCCTGCTTTGGTGCGGGAATTTGCTCCTGCTCGCTGGTAGGAGGAACTATGCCCTTGATCCTCATGTAGGTGACGAGGTTGCCGTAGTGCTCCATGTTGTGACCGATGTTGACACTCAGCACGGCAAATTTCGGCACATCGTTTCCGAAAAACTTCACAGTCTGGGTGGCTGCGGCGTCAGTCATTCCATCGTAAACCTTGTCACAGTATGTGAATCCGACTTGGAGTGCAGCGACGAGATCGGCTTTCGACGTTTTGGTCTTCTCAATTTTCAGGTCAGGATTTTTCTCGCCGGAGGCAGTGGAGCAGAAAAGATACTGGGCATCGGCGAGATGTCCGATGATCTGTCCATAAGTGCGTACCGTATCGACGGGCTTGAAGCTGTAATTCTCTTCGGGCATTTTTTCAGCCGAGCGAAGCAGGATTCCCTTTGTCCGTTCGTAGCCGCGCTTGTTGATGGCGCTGAACGGATTGTCGGAGGACTGCTTTTCCTGAGAAAAGGCGGGCAGAGCAAGAAGACACAACAGAATTATCGGAACAGGTTTTCGCATGGGGTTTCTCCTTTCGATTGGTATGTAAGGGTAGCAGAAAACACGAAAAGGCTTGTTAACGGACAGGAACGCCAGCCGAATCAAAGAACCCTTTGATCTGAGCCCCCAACTATCGCGGGACGGACGGAGGGTTATAGGTCGGCTGGAGCGCATTGTTAGACCCGCGATAGCGCAATGCTGGCGATATAACAGGCCAAAGAAATGCTGATGCTTGTGAGGGGCACACTGAAAAAATAAACCTTCCAGAGCACAACAAAACCACCAAGCAGTGCCAGTCCGACACGAGCAGGAACGGTGACTGAAAGAGGAGTTGGCTGTGAGCCAATGCGAGAAAACGGAAAACCAACCCGAACAAAATAAGTCCCATGCACTTTAAGGTTCAAGTTTTTTGCCATGCTGATAATTGCGGCTGTGATCGCTGCGTCATCGGGATTCACCGCCACATCCCGAATAAACGAACGGTCGATCTCAATCTTGCTGACCCGAAACTGTCTCAGGTAACTGAAGCTAGAATAGCCCGTCCCAAAGTCGTCAATTCGTATGAACTTATCGGGTGGCACGAGGCCCAATTTCGTGGCGGGAGTGGTCCCGGGATGGACAATTACGAACTGCCGCTGCTCAAGAATGTGCGTCTGACGGAATCGAGGTTACTGCAATTTAGAGGCGAGGGTTCAACGTTTTCAATCACGCACAAATCTTCGGACCGCAAGCCGTCAACGGCGATATCGGCAACTCGACCCTCGACCTTCGCCCGAGTCGTGAGTGCCCAATCCGCCCGCCTGGTTCAGTTGAGCGCGAAATTCTTTTTCTAGATCAACACTTGACGATTGCGGCGAATGATTTGGGATCGAGGCTGGCACCGCCTACCAATGCGCCGTCGATTTCTTCTTCCGCCATGAGGGCTTTGGCATTTTCGGGTTTCACGGAGCCGCCGTAGAGGATGCGAACGCCGTCAGCGAAAGGCTGGCCGAAAGCCTTGGCGGCTTCTCCCCGGATCAAGCTGTGGGCTGCGGCGGCAAGCTGCGGGGTAGCCGTTTTGCCAGTTCCAATGGCCCAGACGGGCTCGTACGCGACCACCAGTTTGCCGGCTTTCTTGGCGGAGACAGCGTGGAAGGCGCGCAGGCATTGGCGGCGGAGGACGTCCTCGGTGAGTCCGGCTTCGCGTTCTTCCAGAACTTCACCCACGCAAACGATGGGGGTGAGTCCGGCTTCGAGGGCGGCTTTCAGTTTGAAATTTACCATGTCATCGGTTTCGCCGAAATACTGGCGGCGTTCGGAATGGCCAATGATGGCGTGGGTGCAGCCGATGTCCAGCAACATGGCGGGGCAAACTTCGCCGGTATAGGCGCCTTCTTTTTCCCAGTAGAGGTTTTGTGCGCCGATGGCGACGTTCGAACCCTTGACGGCTTGCACGGCGGCGCACAGATCGATGTACGGAGGGCAAACCACGATTTCATCGCGATCATGATTCGCGACGAGGGGAAGGAAGTCTCTGAAGAAGTCATTGGTCTGAGTGGGATTCTTGTACATCTTCCAGTTAGCGGCGATTAACTTTTTGCGGGCCATGAGTTCCTTTCCGGAAAGCTTTCAACCTTCTTACCCGACGGCTCGCGCCCGGGTGTATTCTCTTTCGCCCCGCTGGGGCTTGTCTGCGTTCCGTTCTTGCCCCACGGCTTGCGCCGTGGGCTGCATTCTTACGCCGCTCCCGGCTAACGAAGGCAGCGCGATCAGCCAAGCACCCGCCCTTGGCGAAAAACGCCAAGAGCGGGGCACTCCCAAATGCGTAGATCCTTCGCTTTGCTCAGGATGACATCGGCCATGAAATGGAAAGCCTTACTTCTTGTCGGTTAGCGCTTCCACACCGGGCAGTTTCTTGCCTTCCATGAATTCGAGGGAGGCGCCGCCGCCGGTGGAGATGTGCGTCATTTTTTCGGCAACTCCGGCGGCGTGTACGGCAGAGACCGAGTCGCCGCCGCCCACGATCGAGATCGCGCCCACGTTTTCGGCGATGGCGTGCGCGATCTTAAAGGTTCCTTTGCTGAACGGGGAGACCTCGAAGACGCCCATGGGACCGTTCCAGATGATGGTGCGGGCGCGGGAAATTTCTTCCGAGAACAGTTCGATGGTTTCAGGTCCGATATCGAGGCCCATCATGTTGGACGGAATCGGTTGTCCGCTGTTCACAATGTGGAGCACGGCGTTGAGCTCAATTCGGTCGGCGACAACGTGATCGACCGGCAACAGTAATTTCAAGTTGCGCGTCTTGGCTTCCTGCAGGAGTTGGCGGGCGAGGTCGAGCTTGTCCTCTTCCACGCGCGACTTGCCAACTTGCTCGCCTCGAGCTTTCAGGAATGTATAAGCCATGGCGCCGCCGATGAGCAGGGTGTCGACTTTGTTCATCAGATTCTGGATGACGCCGATCTTGTCGCTTACCTTAGCTCCGCCCAGGATGGCGATGAAAGGCTGCTCGGGATGCTCCATGGCTTTGCCCAGGTAGCGGAGCTCTTTTTCCATGAGCAGTCCGGCGGCGGACTTCTTGACGAACTTCGTGACCCCAACCGTCGAGGCGTGGGCGCGATGCGCGGTCCCGAAGGCGTCGTTCACATAATAGTCGGCGAGGCTGGCGAGTTGCTGGGAGAACTTCTCGTCATTGGCCTCTTCTTCGGGGTGAAAGCGGAGGTTTTCGAGCAGAAGGGTTTGCCCTTTCTCCAGCTTGCCGGCAATTTCTTCGGCGTCCAGTCCAACGCAGTCGGGAGAGAACCCGACGTTCTCGCCACGGGCCAGTTCCTTATCGAGGAGCATGCGCAGGCGCTCGGCCACGGGCTTGAGACTCATCTTGGGATTAGGTTTACCCTTGGGCCGGCCCAGATGGGAGGCAAGAATCAGGCGCGCACCGTGGCGGAGCGCGTACTCGATCGTGGGGAGGGTCTCGCGGATGCGGGTATCGTCCATGACCCGTCCGTCTTCCATGGGCACGTTGAAATCGACGCGCATGAGAATGCGGTGATCGCTGATATCAAGATCGCGGATGGAAAGCTTCGCCATTAAGTGATCCCTGATGTTGCGTAAATTTGTTGCTGCTTAACTTACCAGCAGCGTCGTGCTTGGGCGAGGGCAGGATGCCCTCGCCACAGGCGGCGAGAACGCCGGCGCTACTTACAAACCCTTCTTGCCGAGATAGTTGATCAGGTCGCGGACACGGCACGAGTAGCCCCACTCGTTGTCGTACCAGGAAATCACCTTGACCAGGGTTCCTCCGACCACGAGAGTCATGGGCGCATCGACGATGGAGGAACGCGGGTCGCCGCGAAAGTCGGCCGAGACCAGTTCGTTTTCTTCGTATCCGAGGTAGCCCTTCAAGGGGCCGTCTTGCGATGCTTTTTTCAGGGCAGCGTTGACTTCTTCCTTGGAAGTCTTTTTCTCGACCAGCGCGACCAAGTCGACAACCGAGACGTTGGGAGTCGGAACGCGCATAGCGAAACCATCGAGTTTGCCGGCCATGTCGGGAATGACAAGTTTCAGGGCCTTGGCTGCGCCGGTCGAAGTCGGAATCATGGAGAGTGCGGCGGCGCGGGCGCGGCGTAAATCTTTGTGCGGGAAATCCAGAATTACCTGGTCGTTGGTATAGGAGTGGATGGTCGTCATGGTGCCGAAAACAATCTTGAAATTGTCATTGACGACTTTCACGATGGGCGCCAGGCAGTTGGTGGTGCAGGAAGCGTTCGAGATGATGTGGTGTTTGGCCGCGTCGTAAACCTGTTCGTTTACGCCGAGCACCAGAGTGACGTCTTCGTTCTTGGCGGGCGCGGAGATAATGACCTTCTTGACCGGCCCGCGGAGATGCTTTTTGGCGTCGTTGGCGTCGGTGAAATGGCCGGTGGACTCGAGTATGACCTGGGCGCCGACGGATTCCCAGGGAAGCTTGGCCGGGTCTTTTTCCGCGAAAACCTTGAAGGTCTTGTTGTCCACGCTGATGCTGTCAGCGCCGGCGGAGATCTGGTTGTGCAGGTTGCCGAGAATGGAATCGTACTTGAGCAGGTGGGCGAGCGTCTTGGGATTCGTCAGATCGTTGACCGCGACGAATTCGATGTTGGGATCGTTGAGCGAGGCGCGCATAACGTTGCGCCCGATGCGTCCGAAACCGTTAATGCCTACTTTAATGGCCATCTTGCCTCCGTGAGGATGATGAAGATAACAGCAAAAAGAATGTGAGGCCGGAACACAAAATGTTAACAGGGAAAGGGGAGGGCAGCAAATGGAAAGGGTTCCTGTGGAAGCGCCCTAATTGAATTAGGACACTACCGACGCTGCGCCAAGATGCGTGAAGCGGGCGGTCGACGCCGAAAAGGCGGGGAAATACGGACCGCATCCTGCGTGCGAGTATATCATGGATTCCGGCCTCAACGCTCCTGCGAACGCCAGGCCCCCGGACGAAAAAAGGCCGACATCGGCCCGACGTTAGCGTTCCCGCCGCCGGCATCCTCGCCTCCCACCCTTTCGCAAAGAACGCGAAAGAGTGGGGCACCCTAATTTTATATGTGATTTAGAGTTGCGCTTGGAATAGGTGGGCCACCCGCCCGCTGCCGGTTGACCCGTAAATGTTACCGGCATCGTCTAGGGTTAGCTGAGCAATGGGGAACGACCCGTCCTTCTCGTGAAACGTGTGCAGCACCTTGAACTTCTGTGCATGTGCCGGCTGGCTAGTAATTGCTAATTCCATCAAGAACGCTACGAAGATGGCGAAAACTAAGTTTGTCTTGGAGGGCGGCTTCTTCGATTGCATGGTCGCTAACCTCTATTCAAGCGGTGGGCCAGGGAGGAAGGGAGAATCCAAGCCACATCCTGCGCCGAAACTATAACACGAAACCAGGCCCAAACCAGACTCCCGGCTCAATTTGAGACTCCCTCCCCACCCCGGATATGTCGGCCCTCACCCGCAACTCCAATCAACAGACGGAGCTACGAGCGCAATAGCTGTTAGCTATAGCAAGCAATCCAAGCAATGTTCCACGTGGAACACTTCTCCACTTTTGTAACGGGGAGCCGCTGCGCCTCGACGTTTGTGGCCGTTAAATGGGTAGCGGTGCAGGTGGGATCAGGATGAACTCTTGGCTACGGCGTAGGCAAAGCGGTTGATCTGGTTGTCGATGTCTTTGCACAGATCTCCCCAGATCGTCTCCGGCAGCGAGAGAAACACTTCGACCACTTCGGGATCGAACTGCCTTTCGGAGAAGCGCTTGATTTCTTCTCGAGCCGCGGCCAGGGTTTGCGCGGCGCGATAGGGACGGTTGTTGATCATCGCATCCAGAGTGTCCGCCACTGCGAATATGCGGGCGCCGAGCGGAATCTCCTTACCCTTCAGAGCTCGCGGGTAGCCGGTGCCGTCATATTTTTCCTGATGCGAGTAAACGATCTCCGCCGCCTCTTGCAGGAAGGGAATCTTTTTCAGGATCTGGTAACCGCGGTAGGCGTGCTCCCGCATGACGGCGACTTCGTCGGAATCCAGTTTGCCGGGCTTGTTCAGGATGGCATCGGGAATCGCCATTTTGCCAATATCGTGGAGAAACGCGCCGCGTGCAATCACCGCAATCTGCTCCCTGGGTAAACCCATGGCGCGAGCAATGGCAATGGTGAAAGCCGTCACTCGCCGGGAATGGCCTTCGGTCTCCGCATCCTTCGCGTCTAAAGCATCGCCCAAAGCTTCCAGTGTAATGTCATAGGAACGCTCCAGGTCGGCCATGGCACTCTTCAACTGCTGGGTGCGGGCATCGACCAAACTTTCGAGTTCGGTCTGATACTTGCGGTTCTCCATCTTGAGGCGGCGATTTTCCAAAGCCCGCCGCACCGTCGCCAGCAACTGTTCACGCTCGAAAGGCTTCAGCAGGTAATCGTAGGCGCCGTTGCGGATGGCGGCCAAAGCAACCGAAATGTCATGCACCGCGGTGACCATGACCACGGGCATATCCGGATAGCCTTCCTTGGTTTTTTCGAGCAGGCCGATTCCGTCCAGATCGGCCATCATGAGATCGGAAAGCATGAGTTCGAATTCTTCGCCGGCATCGAGCAGGGCCAGCGCCTTGAGGCCAGAAGAAGCCTGCTGAGTCTTATAGTTGGCAGCGGCCAGCATGGAGCAAACGATTTCGCGGATCGCTTCTTCGTCGTCGACAACCAGAATGCGCTCGGCCAGCATGGCTGATTACAGTGTACCGCGAAAAGGGGCGGAATTCGGAGTTTCCAGATTAGGAACTCCAAACGTCGACGTTCCGAAAGTAATCGCCCGAACCGGGAAAGCCCATTGCCCCGAGGTATCGGCATGTTATTAACAAGGGAGCGCTTGGCCCTCTTTTATCGCGATGAATAGCTCTGCCTTATTTGCCTGGTACGCTTTTGTGGACCTGCCACTGCCGAGGTTCGTGGCGGTGGAGTCCGCCGCGCTGGTCATCCTGGCCGCCGGGTTGCTGGTGTTCCGCACCTTCCGCGAGCGTTACTTGCTGATCTGGATCCTGGGCTGGTTGGCGTACTTCGTTTCCAGTTGGACGATTCACCACCCGGACGTCGATTCAAGCTCACGCTATGTGCTGGCAGTTTCTCAATCGCAGTTCGTGCTGGCGTTGTGTTTGTTTTCCGCGGCTGTCTTTGTTTATTGCCACGCCCGGAAGACCCTGGTGCCGGTGCTGGCGTTTTCTATCGCGGTCGTCGCATATACAGCCGTGCGGGCTTTGTGGTGGCCGGATTCATTGGTTCTGCGCGTGGTGCTGGAAGTCGCCTACAGGTTGATCACGTTCGGGGCGGCTCTGCAATTGATCCGCTTCCGCTGGGCGCGCTGGGAAATCGGTCCCTGGCTGTTGACGATCAGTTTGATGGCAGTGCACCTCGACTGGGCTCCGTTGAATGTACACTTGCCACCTGGGTTCAGCCTGGCGGTGGACTTGCTTTTGGGGTTGAGCATGCTGCTGATGGTGTTTGACGACTCTAAGATGCGCACCCGGCGACTGGGCGTGCTCAATGCGTTGACCACGACCATCACACGCTCGCAGCAGCATGGACCGATGACCGAAATTGCACTGGGCGAACTGAAGACTCTGATGGGGACTCAAGCCGCCTGGTTCCGGCTGCTGGAAGGCGACCGGCTGATGCTCACGGCACACATCGGGCTTTCTGCGGACTATGTGCGGGATCGTGCCTCCGTTCCCTTGGATGAATCACTAAAGGGTATGCTTTCCGAAAGCGTGCCCATGGTGATTGAAACCGCCAGTGCAGCCGATAGCACCCGGCCCTATCTGATGAGGGAACGTTTTCACCATGTCGTGACCCTGCCGGTGCTGGGAAAGAAGTCAGTGGTCGGGACGTTGTCCCTGGGCAGCCGTCACCGGCTTAGCTACACTCCCGACGATATGGAGTTTCTGGTCACCACCGCACATCAACTGGGACTCGCCGTCGAGAACCTCCGGCTGGTGGAACAGATTCTGCGGTCTCATCGTCAGTGGGCGAACACCTTTGATTCGATTCAAGACCTGGTCCTGGTGCACGACGCTGAATTCGTGGTCATGAAAGCAAATATGGCGCTGCTGCAACGCCTGGGGCAAGCCCCAGCGGACGTGATTGGGCGGTCCTGCGAAGCTGTGCTGCCGCGTAAGGGAGGCTGGGCTGGATGCCCGTACTGCGCCGCAGCCGAAGAGGGCATTCAGGAAGCCCAGGACCCCTGCTTCGGCGGCAATTGCATGATTTCCACCTCGTCCTATAGTGAGCACGGAAGTCAGCAGAAGGGCACCATCCACGTGGTGCACGATACCACCGACCGGCACAATGCAGAAGAGAAGTACCGTCTGATTTTCGAGCAAGCCCAGGAAGGCGTTTTCGTAGCCACTCCCGGCGGCAAATTGCTGGATTGCAACGACGCCTTCGTGCGCATGTTGGGTTACAGCAGCCGGGCCGAATTGATGGCCATGGATCTGGACACCGAGATCTTCGCCTTCGCGGAGCAGACCGACGGGTTTCACCGCGAGATCGAAGCCCGCAACTACGTCCGCAACTTTGAAGTTACGTTGCGCCGAAAAGACGGAAGCCTGGTAACGGTGCTGGAGAGCAGCTTCGCGACCCGCGATGGGCTGGGCAAGATCGAACGCTATCAAGGATTCCTGCTCGATATCACCGAGAAGAAACGCGCGGAAGACGAAATCCGGAAACGAAACCGTGAGCTGAATGCCTTGAACGCGATGGCCGTGATCGCGACGCAATCCTTCGATCTGGACGAAATCCTGAACCTGACCTTGCGCCAGGTCATTTCGCTGCTGGGGGCACAGACCGGATCGATTTATCTGGGCGATGCGGATCAAACCACGTTCCGCCGCCGAGCCGGATGGGGGCAGCGCAGCGCCGATCGCGCGCGTCTCTCCGAAGTCGAGTTTCAGGGTGGCTTCGGCGATCTGGTGACCCGTTCCCGCACCGAGGTGATCACGCCGGAATACCTGCCGCATCTTCCTCCGCTGGTTGCCGAGTTCATCCGCGCCGACGGCTTGAGTGCCTGGATCTGGGTGCTGCTGTGGAGCAAGGACAGCCCCATTGGCATGATGGGAATCAGCAGCCGCGAAAACCGGGTGTACACCAGCAACGATGAAAATCTGTTGGTCGCGATTGGCCGCCAGTTGGCCACGACGATCGAAAAAGTCCGCCTCTATGAGGAGACCTGCCGCGCCTACGAGGACTTGCGGAAGACGCAAGAGCAATTGCTACAGAGCGAGAAGATGTCAGCGGTCGGGCAGCTCATCGCGGGCGTCGCGCACGAACTCAACAACCCGCTGACCGCGATTCTGGGCTACGCCCAACTTCTCGAGAGCGAAGGCCTGAACGAACGCGCCTCCGACTTTGTGAGCAAGCTCTTCAAGCAGGCGCAGCGCACCCATCGCGTAGTGCAGAGTCTGTTGTCTTTTGCCCGCCAGCGCAAGCCGCAGAAAGAGCTCGTCGAAATTTGCAAGGTGCTGGATGAAACGCTCGCCCTGCGGGATTACGACCTGAAGGTGAATGACATTCACCTGGAGCGTGAATTCGAACCGGCGGCTTCGGCGGTCACGGCGGACCCTCACCAACTGGAGCAGGTGTTTCTCAACATCATCAACAACGCCGTCGACGCCATGCTGGAAGCCGGACGCGGCGGTACCTTGAAGGTGCGTGTCTACGCCAAAGACGGAAATGTGCACACCGAATTCCACGATTCCGGTCCCGGCATCAAGGAACCGCATCGCATCTTCGAGCCGTTCTATACCACCAAGAGCGTAGGCAAGGGAACCGGACTGGGGCTGAGCATCTGTTACGGCATTGTGCAGGAGCACGGAGGACAAATCAGCGCGCGCAATTCGCCCAGCGGCGGCGGCGTAATCGAAGTGGTACTGCCCTCCGCGGGACAGAGTGTAACCGCGGCGCAGGCCGCGCCAGCGGTACGTCGTGAGTCCGCCCTGCAGGGACGGGTCCTG
>Ga0209040_10003970_pt1 | contig 11246 bp, 8 predicted proteins | sample BogFormECP12_OM3_FD_188240 | JGI IMG/M metagenome (GOLD analysis project Ga0209040, IMG submission 188240) | Bog forest soil microbial communities from Calvert Island, British Columbia, Canada - ECP12_OM3 (SPAdes) (version 2) | ecosystem: Environmental > Aquatic > Freshwater > Wetlands > Bog ... | reverse complement strand
GGGCTAAGCGTCCGGGCGACCCGGATGCCGAGGGCGTTGTACCGGTAGTCGGAGCTGAACCCGCCGCGGGCCGCCGAGCGGAGGACGTCCGGAGCGTTGACCCAGGAACCGCCGCGGACGACGACGGCGGTATTGCATTCGCCGCTCGTCCATGCGGAGCCGTTAAGCGGCGGCGCGCCTTTGTAGTTCTCGTTCCAACAATCCTCCGTCCATTCCCAGACGTTGCCGACCATATCGTAGAGACCGAATCGGTTCGCGGCGAAGGAGCCGACCGGCGCGGTCTGCTCGCCGCCCCATTCGCTGTCACAGCCGTGGCAATTCGCCATCGCCTTCCCGTCCAGCTTGATCTCCGGGCCCCAAGGATAGGCGGTCTCGGGTCCTGCCCGCGCTGCATACTCGTACTCGGCCTCGGAGAGCAGCCGATACTGGTTACCGGTGATCCTTGAAATCCAGCGCACGTAAGTCCGCGCATCGTCCCAGCTCACGTTGATAACAGGCTGCCTCCCGCGCCCCCACTTGTTCTCGTCAACATCCGGCTCACAGGGGCCATTCGCGGCGCAGGCGTCCCACTCTTCGAAGGTCAGCTCGAACTTCGCGACCGCGAACGGCTTCGCGATGGTCACCTCGTGCTGCGGGCGCTCATTGTCGAAGCCTTGGCCTTCCGGCGAGCCCATCCTGAAGGGTGGGCGATCGCCGCGACCAGGACGCCGATAGCCCGCCAGTTGCGCCGCTGGGCTGCGTTGCGGCTTTCATTAATGAACGTCCGGGTAGCTTCCTCAATGTCCTCGGACCGCTTCGCGAGCCAGCCTTGAGCCCCGGTCAGCGCGGAGCCCGTGAGCAGAGCAGCTTTCTTGTCACGATTCGCTTTTTTCTCCCAGGCGTGCCGAGCCCGCTCACACGAGCTACGCCATGCCAAAAACTCGCGCTCGGCAGCGACCGATTCGCTGCCGCTCTGAACGATGAAATCCTGATCGGCTTGCAGAATGTCGGCGTTACGCTCAGCAAGCCAGCTTTGCGCCTGCTTCAGCGCGAAGCCCAAGAGCAGCGCATCGATCTTGTCCCGATCCGGCGTTTTCTCCCAGGCGCGGCGAGCCGCTTCGACGCCATTGCGCCAGCTCAAAAACTCGCGCTGGGCGGCGATCCATTCCTTGAGCTTGTCCCAGCGGCGGAAAATCGCCTCGTGCGCGACCTCGGCGTAGGTCTCGCCCGCCTCGGTCGTGACGGTGACGGGAAGTCGGTTGGGATAGCCGGAAAGCTCGGAGACAAGTCGCCATTCGTCGTCCGAGAACTCGTCGCGGGCCGCTCGGCGCCGCGTCGGCTCGCCGTCCTCGCGCACGGTCGCGAGCTTGAGCGTGAGGATGCGCCGGAGCGCATCCTCGGCGCCCGGACGCTCGGCGAGAAACTTGTTGGCGCGCTCGACCAGTACCCGGCCGAGCTCGAAGGATTCCGCCGGAAGCCGTAGCACCCCGTCCCCGGCCTTCAGCATCTCGCTCCACATGTCGTCGAGCGTGTAGGAGAGGAGCGGCAGCGCGCCCACGTCCTTGACCGAATCCTCCGCAGCGCGCCGGGCAATGATGTCGATCAGCCGATCGTTCTCGAATCGCGCCACCAGCACTTGCGCCGGCCGGCTCACCACCTCGCGCAACCCTTCCTCGCCGAGCGGCGGCACGTCGATCTGCAGGCGAGCCTCGAAGAGCGGCTTGTCGCTTTGCAGGGACCCGAGGAAATCCGACCGCATGCTCATCATCACGCGCAGGCGCGGGTCGGACAGCGCCTCGCCCAGGAGTTCGGAGAAGCGCCGCCGTTCATGCGCTTCGGCGCGCGCGTAGAGCTCCTCGCCCTGATCGACATAGAGACAGAAGGCCGCGGGCTTCGGTTGACCGAGCTCCGCGCGGCGGCCTTCTGTAGCGTCGAGGAGGTCGGAGAGCGCCGCCTTGCCTTGCGACAGGTTCTCGATCCAATCCTTCCGCCAAGACGCGCGCTTGGGATCGGCTGCTTCGAATTGCCAGGCCTCAAAGAAACAGCCGACCAGCGCCTTGATCGGCTCGGCGCCGGGCCTGAGCGACAGAAAGCACCACTGGCGGCTGTTCTGAAAGGCCGCCGGCCAGGCATTGGAGGCGCGCGCCTTGTCGGGCCAGGCCTGCCGCTTGAGCGCCGCCAGAACTCCGGCCTGCGCGAGCGAGGATTTGCCGACCCCCGAATTGCCAATCAAGAGCGGCAGCCGGCCGAGCGCGGCGAGCGCGTTCAGCGCCTCAATCGTCTCCCTCGTTCGGCCGAAGAAATAATCGCTGTCCTTCTCCTCCATCGCTTCAAGGCCGCGATAGGGAGAAGCGTAGCGCCAAAGTTCCGGCGGCGCCGCGCCGCGGCCGGAGGCCGCGTCGAAGATGCGCGCGACGTCCTTCTCCGACGCCGGATCGGGCGTGACGATCCAGTGAATTTGACGCAGGAACGGCAGGCCGGGCGCTGTCTGCCCCTCGATGAGGACGACGACGAGCGGGAAGGTCCGCCCCGACTTCACCCAGCGGTCGAGCGCCTCGTCATATTCGGGGACCTGCCATTTGCCGACGCCGTGTTCGCCGATGAGCAGAATGAAGGCGTCGGCTTTAGCGAGCGACTGGGCGAGCTGGTCGGTCCAGGCGCCGCCGGCCCGCAGGTGCGTCGGCGCGAAGAAGACCTCCAGCGTCGGGTTCTTGCCCTCGACAGCGCTCTTCAGCCGCGCGGCCAGCTTCTCATCCGGCGAGTGATAGCTGAGAAACCAACGCGGCATTTGTCACGCACCTTCGGAGCGAAGCATATCACAGGGCAATCGTCATGGCCGGGCTTGTCCCGGCCATCCACGGAAGCCGCAAACCGCTTTTCTTCGTCATCGAGGACCCGCAGCGATTGAAAGATCAATGACTCAAGTTTGAGCGCCTTTCAACGCACTTGCCGCGTGGATGGCCGGGACAAGCCCGGCCATGACGCGGTTGCCGCGGGACCAGCATCTGCGGCATGCGCTGATCCTGATTCCACGCTATGGGTACACAGGCCATGCCCCCATCCCCGCGTCACGCCAACTACAGGCTGGGAAGCTTCTACGCCCTCGTGACTGCGCTTTTGTACGCGGTGCAGGAGCCGTTTTCGTTTCTCGCCGCGAGCCGGATGAGCACGCTGAAATTCGTCTGCCTGACCCAGATCGCGCTCTTCCTGTCGATTCCGCTTTTGACCCTGCATCGCGCGAGCCGGCGCGACTTCGTCGCGTTGCTGACCGACGGCTCGAACTACGGACGGCTCGCGGTCATCTTCGCGATCGGCATGACGGGCCTCCTCCTTTACAATTTCGGCCTCAGCAACGCGCACCCCATCATCGTGTCGGCGATTTTGAACCTGCTGCCCTTCTGGGCGGCGCTGGTCGCGCTCGTCATCATGCGCGTGCCGATCCCGGTTTCGCCCCCGGTGTTCTTCCTGTGCTTCGCCGGCGCTTTTCTCGGCGCCATGGCGGTCGCCTGGAGCCAGCTCAGCGACGTCGAGCGGCAGTCGATGAACATGCTCGTCACGCAGTTCCTGCATGGGAGCTGGGTCTACGCCCTGCCGGTGCCCATTTGCACGGCGCTCGGCGCGACCCTCATCGGCCGGTGGTTCGCGAGATACGAAGAGTCGGCGGCCATCGCCGCCAATTTCCTCTTCGCCAACGTCATCCTGATCCCGACGACGCTCGTCATCCTTGACCGCCGCTCGGAGCTCAACTTCGATCAGCCTTTGGCGATTGCGCTCATGATCGTCGGCACGATCATCGCGGCCTCGGTCGGCCGGGTCTTCTACCAAGTCGCGCTCACCGTCACGGCCGGCGACAACGGCTTCGTCTCGATGTTCTTGAATTTGGTTCCGGCGCTGACCGCGCTAATCTCCTTCGCCCTCTCGTGGTGGATCGCCTCATTGCATTTCGGCTTCGACGCGACGTTCTTTCTCGGCCTTGCGCTCATCGGAGCGTCGCTCGCCGAGTTCACGCGGAAGTCGTGGGGGCAGGCGCCGGGCGGTTCTTAAGGGCGTTCCCGCCGAGAGCGCCGCCTCCTCGACCGGAAAGTCGCAGCGCCTTGATCCGCGGCCGAGTCGGCCGCGGCTTTAGAAGCTCGATGCGCAACACAAGCATTCTCCGCGCGGAAACGGGTCAGAATGCGACCTGGTCGCCGCCCTTGAGTTCGAGGATCTCCCGCGCTTCGTCCGGCGTGGCGGCGGAGAGACCAAGTCCCTCGACGATCTGCCGCGCGGCGCGCACCTGCTCGGCGTTGCTAGTGGCGAGCCGGCCGGGTCCTGACCAGAGCGAGTCCTCAAGACCAACGCGCACGTGGCCGCCCATTGCGGCGGCCATGGCGGCGATCGGCATCTGGCTGCGGCCGGCCCCGAGCGCCGACCATTTGTAGTGTTGTCCGAGCAGGCGATCCGCAGTGCGCTTCATGTGCATCACGTCTTCGGGATGCGGACCGATGCCGCCCAAGATGCCGAAGACTGTCTGCACGAAGAGTGGCGGCTTGACGAGGCCGCGCTCCAAAAAGTGCGCCAGGTTGTAGACGTGTGAAGTGTCGTAGCACTCGAACTCGAACCGGGTCCCGGCGTCGCCGAGCGTGCGCAGCACGAATTCGATGTCCTTGAAGGTGTTGCGAAAGACGAGGTCGCGCGAACTCTCGAGCGCCTGCGGTTCCCAGTCGTGCTTGAACGACTTGAAGCGATTGAGCATCGGGAACAGGCCGAAATTCATCGAGCCCATGTTGAGCGAGGCGACCTCGGGCTTGAATGCCTCCGCGGGCTTCACCCTTTCTTGCACGGTCATGTAGGGGGCGCCGCCAGTTGTGAGATTGACGACGGCGTTCGTCGACTGCTTGATTCGCGGCAGGAACCGCTCGAAGGCCTCGGGCGTCTGATCCGGTCGGCCGGTCCGCTCGTCGCGCGCGTGCAGATGGACGATCGCAGCGCCCGCTTCCGCAGCCCCAATTGCGGCTTCCGCGATCTCGTCGGCGGTCACCGGCAGGTACGGCGACATCGATGGCGTATGGATCGCGCCGGTCACCGCGCAGGTGATAATGACTTTGCCATTTGCCGCCATCTCTTTGCTTCCTTTCGAAACCGTGGATCTCAACGACCGATCTCTTCTCCGCCCGATGTTTATGCGACGCGAGCGCCATCAGGCGCCAATCTCGCCATGCCTAACGCTCGCCAAGCCTATCAGCGTGCGGACGTTTGCGCCGCTGAGCCTCGATCGTGTCTATCACCCGGCCCAGTCACCGCGCCAATTGGCGTTCAGGAAGATGCTGGAATGGACGCCCTGATAGCGAGCCGCGTAGAGGCAGGGCTCGCGAGCTTTGAGGTGTTTTAGTGAAGGCGGAGGGCAGGATCGCCGATGTCGAACCGGCAAGCAGCGACCTCCCCGTTTGCTGGACGCCCAGGAACGGCCGCGGTTACGACAGGGTCAGGCGGATCATCTGGTACGAATAGGGCGGCAGCTTCGCGGTCAGGATCCCGTCTGTCACGGCGGCGCCCGATCCCTTCTTCGGCGTGACGGTCAGCGCAGACGCGAGCGTGTTCGCCGCCTTAAGCGGCGCGCCGGCGAGAACCTGGCAGTCCGCGACCCTCGCCGCGCCGAAGCCGAGCAGGGCGGCTTCGATGTCGATGGTTTCGCTCTCGTGCCGGTTCACCGCAAAGAAGGTCAGCGCGCGGCCTTCCGCATCATGGACCCCCGCGATGTCGAGATAGGGCACGTTGTCCGCGACCTGAGAATCGTAGCCGCGCGATTCGACAATCAGCCGGAGCGCGTCCCCCCGCCCGAAGGCGGAGGCGAAGTAGAGCGGATAGAAGATCGTTTGCCGCCACGTCGGCCCTTTGGGCTCGGTCATGATCGGCGCGATGACGTTGACGAGCTGGGCGATGCAGGCGATCCGCACGACGTCCGAGCGGCGGATGAAGGTGTTGAGGATGCAGCCAACCAGCAGCGCGTCCTCGAAATTGTAGATGTCCTCGAGCAGGCGGGGGGCGTGCGGCCAGCCTTTCGCGCCCGCCAGGATCTCGCGGTCCTGCTCGTTCGAGTGGTACCAGACATTCCACTCGTCGAAGGCGACGGTGACGCGCTTCTTGCTGCGCTTCAGCGCGCGCACGAACTCGATGGTCGAGGCGACGGTCCCGATGTAAGCGTCGAGTTTTTCGCTGAGCGCGAGATACTCCGCCGTGTTCTTCGCCCGATTGGCGAAATACATGTGCAGCGAGATGTGATCGACCGCGTCGTAGCAGTGCTCGAGCACGACCCGCTCCCACTCCGGGTAGGTGGCCATGTCGGAATTGGACGAGCCGCAGACGATGAGCTTCAGCGAACTGTCGAAGGCGCGCAGGGTCTTCGCCACCTCGTTGGCGAGCCGGCCGTATTCGTGCGCCGTCTTGTGGCCGACCTGCCAGGGTCCGTCCATCTCGTTGCCGAGGCACCAATGGGCGACGCCGAAGGGTTCGGCGCGTCCGTTCGCCTTGCGCTTGTCGCCCCAGTAGCTGCCGGTCGGGCCGTTGACGTATTCGACGAAGTTGCGCGCGTCGTCGAGGCCGCGCGATCCAAGGTTGATGGCGAGCATCATCTCTGTTCCGGCCGCTTCGCACCATTGCGCGAACTCGTGGACCCCGACCGCGTTCGATTCGGAGGTGTGCCAGGCGAGGTCGAGCCGCGTCGGGCGCTTGTCGCGGGGCCCGACGCCGTCCTCCCAGTTGTAGGCGGACACGAAATTGCCGCCAGGATACCGGACAATCGGCACGCTGAGTTCGCGGACGAGGTCGATCACGTCGCGCCGCATGCCGTTGGCGTCGGCCGTGGAATGGTCGGGCTCGTAGATGCCGGAATAGACCGCCCGCCCGAGGTGCTCGAGGAAGGCGCCATAGAGCCGGTCGTCGATCGTCGCGATGGTGAATTCGCGGTGCGCGGTGACCGTGGCCTTCATGTCGTTCCTCCCTCGAACTATATCCAATTGTTGGACATAGGGGCGCCTTGGAGTGGCCGCGTCAAGCCGCGGATGGGCGAGCTTGGTCGCGGGCGCGCGGGGAAAATCGAGCGGGCTTGGCTGCCAGGCGCGGAAAGATTTGCCTCGCGCATCCGGATCGAAACGTCTTGGCGCCGAAGCCGTTCGTCGCTAGCATTCGGTCCGTTCAGCTTTGCGCTCTTCGCCGGCGAAGCGTGCTCGATGTCTGGGACAACCCGACCGAGCGATTTTAGTTTGGGAGGACAAGGATGATTCGCAAACTCTTCTGCGCAGGCCTCGCGTCAGCCGCGCTGATGATCGGCGCCGCGCATGCGACGGAAACCATCGTTTGGTGGGATTTCCTGAGCGGCGGCGACGGCGTCCGCATGAAGGCGATGCTGGACGAGTTCAACAAGGAGCACGAAGGCAAGGTCAAGATCGAAGCTACCACCATCGAGTGGGGCGTGCCGTTCTACACCAAGGTCCAGACCTCGGCCGCGACCGGCCAGGGGCCGGACGTCATGACTTATCACGAATCGCGCATGCCGCTCGGCATATCGACCGGCGCGCTGAGCCCGATTTCCCCCGATGAGCTCGCCGCCGCCGGCATCAAGGCAAGCGACTTCGGCCCCGCCAACTGGAAGGCGGCACAGGGAACGGACGGCAAGCAGTACGGCGTGCCGCTCGATATCCACTCATCATCCTCTATTACAACAAGGACCTTTTGAAGAAGGCCGGCCTGCTTGGCGACGATGGCAAGCCCAAGGGACTTGACGGCGTCGCGAATTGGGACGCGGCTTTGGCGAAACTGACGGCCGGCGGGGTCGTCGGCCTGTCGGTCCCGACGGCCGACAACGCCTCGATCTGGCGCATCTTCTACACTCTGCTCAACCAGCAGGACGGTCAGTTCCTGACAGACGGCAAGTTCCTCGACGGCGACAATCTCGACAAGGCCGCGACCGCGATGGCGGAGATGCAGAAGTGGGTCAAGAACGGATGGACTCCCGCCAAGACCGAGTATCCCGCGTCGATCGCGCTCTTCACCTCCGGCAAGGCGGCGATGCACATCAACGGCGTCTGGGAGGTTCCGACGATGGTCGACCTCGCCAAGAAGGGCAAATTGTTCGACTGGGGCGCGATCCAAATTCCGGTGTTCTACGCCCATCCCGCGACTTGGGCGGATTCGCACGCATTCTCTATTCCCGACCGCAAAGGCGATGCGGTCCCGGCGGACAAGCGCAAGCTGGCGCTCGACGCCGTTCATTGGTTCAATGAGCACTCTCTGGAGTGGGCGGGCGGCGGCCATGTGCCGGCCTATCTGCCGGTGCAGGAAAGCGCGGAATTCAAGGCGCTGAAGCCGAACTCGGACTATGCGTCGCTGGCGAAAACCGCGGTGTTCGACCCGGTTTCGACTCTGGCGGGCGTCGCCTCCCCGGTCTATGACGCTGCCGGCAATTACGCCATGCCCGCCATGAACGGCGAGATGGCGCCGGCCGACGCGGCCAAGCAGATGCGCGACGATCTGCAGGGCCAGGCCAAGTAGCTTCGGCGCACTTGACGAAGGCCGACCTCTCGCCCCCGCAAACGCGGGGGCGAGGCGCCGGTCCCGAATCCGAACCGTCGCGCTGGACGCCCGCTTTCGCGGGCGTGACACAAGGGGCGCTCAGGGGCAGGAGTCCCATGATCCGGAGCCGGCGCAACGAGATCTTCGTCGCCTACGTGCTGATGGCGCCGTTCATCGTCGTCTACGCCGTCCTGTTCGTCTATCCGACGATTCGGATGATGCAGCAGAGCTTCACCAACGCGCCGCTCATAGGGCCGGGCAAGTGGGTGGGGTTGGACAATTTTTGGCGGCTCTATTCCGATCGGCTCTTTTCCGTGGCGATCTGGAATACGATCTATTTCGTCGTGCTTTCCGTCATCCCGAGCACCCTTCTTGCTCTCGCGGTCGCGCTCGGGGTGAACCGGCTCAAGGGCTGGAGCCAGAGCACCATTCTTTCAGCCTTCTTCCTGCCCTACATCCTTCCGGTGTCGGTCGTCTTCCGCATCTGGAGCTGGATCCTCGACAAGGATTTCGGCGTCGCGCAATACGCGATCGCCCCGCTCAACGGCGGCCAGAATCTCTCGATCTTCCGCACGATCCCCCTGTTCATGCCCGCTGTCGCCTTCATCACCATGTGGTGGCTTCTCGGCTTCAACGTGCTCCTGTTCATCGCCGGGCTGCGAAACATTTCGAGCGAGATATACGAGGCCGCGGAGCTCGACGGCGCCAGTCGCTGGGATCAATTCTCGCGAATCACGTGGCCGCTCATCTGGCCGATTACCGTGCTCGTCTTCACGGTCCAGCTCATCCTGCAACTCAAGATCTTCGACCAGGTCTATCTCTTCGCTCAGGGCGGGCGGGTGGATGCGACCATGGTGATGGTTCAATACATTTACAAGCAGGCGTTCCAGATGAACAAGGGCGGTCTCGCGGACGCCGCCGCGGTCTTGCTGTTCCTGCTGATCGTCGTCCTGTCGGTGTTGCAGTTCCAGCTCCTCCGAGCGCGGGGCGAGCGATGACCGCGTCTGACTCGGCCGTGCTTTCGGCGCAATACGATGCAGGCCGGACAGCGCCGTTGCGACGCGTCGACGCGGCTGGCCTGCTGATCACCCTCGCAACGGTCCTCGGCGCCGTGTTCTGGGCCTTTCCGCTCTATTGGGGGCTGGTGACGACATTCAAGCCGGAATATGAAGTCGTCCGGCCTGGCGTGGCGCTCTGGCCCGAGCATTTCACGCTCGAGAACTACGGCCATGTGCTGCTCCAGACGAACATCGGCCTCTGGTATCTCAATTCGCTTATCACTTCCGTCGCCGTAACGATCATTGTCGTGACCATGGCGGCCGGAGCGGGCTACGCCATCTCGCAGCTCGACTTCCCTCTTCGGCGCTTCTTCTGGTGGATGATTCTGGCGAGCTTCATGGTCCCGATCCCGGCCCTAATCGTCAACCACTTCATCCTCATGAGCCAGCTCAGGCTCATCAACACACTCGCCGGCGTGGTCGGGCCGCAGCTCATCGCGCCCGTCACGGTCATCATCTACAAGCAGTTCTTCGACTCCGTGCCGAGGGATTTCCGCGAAGCGGCGGTGATCGACGGAGCGAGCGAGTTCCAGTTGCTCTTCCGCATCTACCTGCCGATGAACTGGGGCATCACCACCGCGCTCGCCATCATCACCTTCATCGGCGCCTGGAACCTGTTCCTCTGGCCGTTCCTCGCCGTCAGCTCCGAGGAGAAGATGAACATCACGGTCGGCATCACGCAGGTGCACGACGCGTTCGGCGTGCAATACGCACGAGACCTCGCGGTCGCCATGCTGGCGGCGCTGCCGGTCGCGCTCGTCTACCTCATCTTCCAGCGAAGGGTGACCCAGGCGATCATGCTGTCGGCGGGCATCAAGGGATGAGCGGGCCGGTCGAGAAGGACGACGCAGCTCCGCCGCATGTCGAGCTTGAGCGCGTAACCAAGCGCTACGGCTCGGTGACCGCCATCAGCGATCTCAGCCTCACGGTCGAGAAGGGGTCGTTCACCGCCCTGCTCGGCCCCTCGGGCTGCGGCAAGTCGACGCTTCTGCGCATGATCGCCGGCCTCGAGGAGATCACCGCGGGGCGATGCTTCATCGACACGGTCGACGTCACCGACATGCCGCCGGCTCAGCGGCGCATCGCCATGGTGTTTCAGTCCTATGCGCTCTACCCGCACATGACGGTGCGCCAGAACATCGCCTTTTCGCTGTCGATCGCAGGGGCGCCGAAGAAGATCCAGAACGAGCGGGCGCTCGAGGTCGCCCGCATCCTCCAGCTCGAGCCCTATCTCGACCGGCGGCCGGCCGAGCTTTCGGGCGGCCAGCGTCAGCGTGTCGCGATCGGCCGGGCGCTGGTCCGCCAGCCCGAGGTCTTCCTGTTCGACGAGCCGCTGTCGAACCTCGACGCAAAGCTGCGCGTCCAGATGAGGTTCGAGCTCGCCAAGCTGCACGCCGACCTCCGCACGACGATGATCTACGTCACGCACGACCAGACCGAGGCGATGACGCTCGCCGACCGGATCGTCGTTCTCGACAAGGGGATGATTTCGCAGGTCGGCTCGCCCCTCGATCTCTACAATCATCCCGCCAACAAGTTCGTGGCCGCCTTCATCGGCTCGCCAAGCATGAATTTCTTCGGCGTCGATCTGACCGGCGTCGAGACGGGCCGGGCGACGGTGGCGCTGCCGGGCGGCAAGACGGCGCGCGTCGGCGTGCG
>Ga0209040_10003969_pt1 | contig 11247 bp, 14 predicted proteins | sample BogFormECP12_OM3_FD_188240 | JGI IMG/M metagenome (GOLD analysis project Ga0209040, IMG submission 188240) | Bog forest soil microbial communities from Calvert Island, British Columbia, Canada - ECP12_OM3 (SPAdes) (version 2) | ecosystem: Environmental > Aquatic > Freshwater > Wetlands > Bog ... | reverse complement strand
GCTCCGGAGCACCTGTCCGCTCAGCTTATTCTGCTGCACGTTGCGCCGAAGCTCGATCCCGAGCTGGGTGATCCCGCGAAGGACGCCCGAATTGATTGCGTCAGGCAGTGCGCGCAGTCGCTCCAGCAACTGCTCGTCGCCAACAAGATAGGCCGTGATCACGCGGCACCCGCGAGCGTCGCCGTATCTGTTTGGGTCGGCGCCGGCATCAGGAAGCCGGTGATCGGCGCGACAATGCGGTATTGCTGGATCAGTGTCTTTATCGAGTCGCTCATATCCTTTTGCGAATAGGACACCGTCTCGCCGCCGCCGATCGCTCTCGCAACTTCGCCGATGCGGGAGCGCTCGCGGTAACGCAGTGCCACGAGCTCGATGCAGGCTTGGGCCAAGTCGGAAGGTGTCACCGCGTAGCCGGCGGTATATTGTACGGTCACGCATCCCACCTTTCGCGGCACCTTGTACCCTCGGATCACCAGCTGCGTCGGGGTAAAGAGGTACCCCGCTTGGGTCGCAAAGGTGCTAACGACAGCGAAGCCGGGTGACACCGGTGGGAAAGCCGGGATCGGCGGAATCGTCAAACCATCGACGATGACGAGGCTGACGGCGCTCACTGGGAATGCCGCGAATTGGTAGCGCACGTCGTACGGGCCGAGGGCGTTCCCCGTTCCATCGCGGGTCTCGATCCAATCCTGCGAGGCGATCTGCCGGTTGAGCCAAGTCTGTATGAATTGGCTCGCTGCGGTGATCAAACGGGTCAGCAGCGCGTCGTCGGTCGCCGGAAAGGCGCTCTGCCCGATCTGCAGCCACGCCTTGACATCGGCGAGAGTCGTCAGATCGGCAAAGCTTGCCCCAGGCGAGGCAAAGTTGGCCATCATGCGTGTCCCGGCTCGTGATCCTCCGCGGCAGCGACGGCGCCCCACATATGAGCGACCGGTGCCGCATTCGCGGCGATGTCGCCGAGCGTTGCCATCGCCACCTTCTCGCCATAGAAGGCAGCGAGGTTCATGATCAGAAGATTGCCGAGCCCTTCCAGCGCCACCGGCACGCCGAGACGTTGGGCTGCAGACATAAAGGCGGGGTTGATCTCTTGCATCGCCTTGAACACGGGGTCATCGGCGGTCACCGCGATAGTCATCGTGTCGTCGGTAGTCATCGCGTCACCGACGGGTCCACGTCGTCCTGCGCCGGCGCAACCGCGGGGTCGTGGATAACATAGCCGCCATTGTGCAGCAGATGGACAGCTGCCTCGCGCGGTACCCGCACGACCCCGTTGAGGTCGTGCGGGTACCGCTCCGTCCCGTGCCCAACGGCGTCCCACACCGGGAAGACGGCACGTAATGCGATTAGATCAGACACGGAGGTATCCCCTTCAATTCAAATCAGAGACGGTCATCAGCTCGGGTCAGCCGTTCGCGATGTTGCAGATGACTCCCATCGCGAACGGCGCATAGACGGCCAGCACTTCTTCGGCATAGACACCGACCTGGCGCTGGCGCGTGACGAGCGGCCAGTCGATCTGGTAGTAATCTTGCCGGGTCTTGATCTCGGCGACGTTGGGTACCTCGTTCGACTGGTACTGGATCGGCAGATTCTCGGTCCAGCCGATGATCGTGCCCGGGGGCACGCGCGGGTGGATCCTGATCGGGATCCGGAGCCCGCCGTTGATCGCGAACGGGTTGTAGTAGAACTGGACCACCCCGGACGCTGTCACCTGGTACTCGCCGCCGCTGCCGTCTGCCGGCGAATCGAAGCGTAGCAACGGTCCGGAGGCGTTCGACAACACCTTGCTGGTGATGTTCTTCAGCTCTTGAGAGTTGACATAGAGGACGGTCGGCGACAGCTCGAAATTGTCCCACATTTTCTGGAACATCGTGTCGATTTCAACGACCGAGCCGCGGCCCGACGCGGTCAGTGGCGTCCCCGTTCCTGCCGTGCCGGTCGGCATAATATTGACATAGGCGTTCGACCCCGGTTTGAGCGCGGTGGTCAATAGTCCATCATAGGCATAACTTAAATTGGCCGAGCTGTCTGCGGTGATCGCGGTTTGCGACTGATTGCCGGTGCTGAGCGGCGCGGTGATCACCACGCTATTGATTGTCGTGGTCGCTTGCAGGGTCTCGGTCCCGCTTGCGCTCGAGACATACCAGGCATAGGCAATCGCCCCCTGCATCGCGGCCACGCTGCAGAACAGCGTCTGGCCGAGGGTTACCGCCTGGCTCGCCTCCGCACTGATGTTCGAGGAGCCGCCCGACAGCATATAGCTCTTACCGTCGGCTCCTGTGACGTTCTTCGAGGTGGCAACCCCGTTCACGACGCTCGAGTTCTGGTACCCTTCGAGAGTCAGGCCGACGACCTTGACATAATAGGTTCCAGTCGGGAGTGTCGCGCCGCTGCCCGATGCCGACAACGTCGGGGTCGTCGGCGTGCCGAGCATCAGTGAGGCGTTGCCGGCGAGAATCGCCATCTCTTCCTTCAGCATCATTTTTTGCAGCAGGCGGAAGGTCATTCGCGCCTGAATATCCTCGAACTGGCGGCCAGCCGAGATTGCTTCGAAGGTCGCTGCGTCCTCCTCACCGATCGTCACGTACGTGGCTGATTTGTTCGAGGTCGAATAGGACATCTGCCCCGAGCGCTGGCCCTCAGGTACCCATCCCATCGCGTCGAAGCCGGAGCCCATAATTCCATTGACTTGGCGCCAGTTCGTGGCTGAGCCCGTGCCGCCGCCGACGCGTGGCATGACATTCCTGATCGGCGTGACGAAGGGATAGAGGTTCTTGGCCGGTGCTTGAAGGTCATAGGCGAGCAGGCCCGTTGCGGTCGAGATCGACTTGGCGAGCATGTCGTCCGGCTTGGCCAGAGCCCCTTTCAAGAGCTCCAGCGATTCCTGGGTGATCGGATTCATCAAAAATTCCTCCCGGAAGGGGGGCAATGAAAAGCCCGGCCGAGGGCCGGGCTTGGCGACGGCTTCGTGGCTAACGTGCAGGCGGAAGCTTGCACTTTCGCCGTTAGACGAAGCAAAGCTTCGTCACGAGGCCGGAGGGGGTGGTTGTTATACCGTCAATATGCGCCGCACCGGTAGGCGTCAGCGTTCACCTGCGGCCACGCCGAGCACCTGAATTGGATTAGCGTAGCTGGCCTTGATCAAGGTGAGGGTCTGTTCTTCCTTGCTCATTTTGGCGAGCGCCGACGCGATCGCGTCAGGCGAGAGTTGGTTGTCGCCGGCACTACCGGTGCTGCCGCTGTCCTGCTGCTTCGACACCGAGACGCTGCCTCGGGCAATCGTCAATGGCGGAAGCGGGGTGCGGGCGATGTCATCGACCCGTTTCGACAAGCGGTCGAGCAGCGGTACGATTTCGCCGAGGGTCTTGACCAACGTCGCTTTTTCGGCGCGTTCGTCGGCCAGCACCTTGGCGAGGTCCTCCGCTCGTACAGCTTTGACCGGGTCGAATTCGGTGCCCTGGTGTTCCTCCTCACCGACACCCGCAGCATCGCATACGACGCCCGCCGCGACCAAGTGGCCGTGCGCTGCGCGCAGGTGCCCCATGGTTTCGCTGGAATGGCGGGCGCCCGCCTTTGTGACATCTTGGGCCTTGGCGTTTCCTTCGGGAGAGGGTGCTGACTCAGAACTGGGAAGCACCCGAAAGCACGCCATCCCGCCGGTCAGCTTGCTGACGCATTCATGAGCGATGTCCATCAAGTTCTGATGCGCGCGGCCGCGCTTGCCGTGCGTCGCCGAAATCCCGCCGAGACCTTTTGACGTATCGACGGTGGCGTTGTCACCGGGGTTAAAATCGGATGCCGGCGGGTCTATCTGCGGCGACACCTGCTCGAAATCGCCGGCCGCGTCAACAGTCGACTCCTCCGACGGAGCGGCGCCGGCCTCGCACAGTTGGTCGCGCGCCCTGGACATGTGCGCTGTCTCCTCGGCCGACAGACCGTCGATCTTCAGGCATTTGTCGCAAGCGTAGCGGGCCATGTCCACCAAGGCCTGATCACCATATGAGTGCTTAGCCTTAGCGACGAGACCGGCGGCGAGCTTCTGCATGTTGGGCTTCCCTGTTTTGAGGAGATCCGCGATGCGCGCTGCTCCGCGCGCGCCGGCGGCCATTGCAAGCAATTCGGGCGCGTTTATTGGGAGAGATTCGTCGTCGTTTTGCGTGTCGTTCAGGATCTCGTTCGTTTCTTCAGCGACGAGCGCATTGAGAAAGACGCACAGCTCGGTGACAATCGCTCGGAGCCGGCCCGGTTGCGCCGACGCGTCGCCCTCCATCGCGGCCTCAACCTCGAGCGCGTCCTGAAGCCAGTCGAGTTCGAGGATGATGCGCGCGACGTGGCCAACATCCCAAAGCGCCTTGGTTAGCGCTGCACGCGACGCCTTGGCGCCGTCGGCGGCCGAAGCCGGACCCTCAGAATCGATCTTCTCTTTCCAGGCAGCGATTATGTTGGCTTTGATCCGCTTAACCTGGTCGTCGGTATATCGTCGCGCGTTGCTGGGTATGTTGATGTAACTCCAGGCGGCGCGGATGTGACGCTCGGTGTCGATCGGGTAGCGTAGCTTGCCGTCCGACTGGTAGCCGGGATCGGCGTAATTCACCTCGATTTGATCTCCGACCGAACTCGCGGGTGCGTTCAAACTCCTCGGGGCCTCGGTCTTGGCGAGCGCCCCTTCGGCCGTCTCGATCGCCCTCTTTGCCGCATCGATCGCGGCTTCGGTTCCGCTGGCATCGTCGGCTTCTTCCCTGCTCGCCGACGGAGGTTCGGGAGCGGCTTGCGCTGACGGCGAGAAATTGAAGTCTGCTGGCCCGAGCGGCCCTTTTTCGAGACATTTAATCGCTTCGCCTTTGGCCCGATGATGGTGGCCCGGCACGCCGCAAGCCCAGATCTGGATCGGGGGGTTGAACGGCTCTCGTGCAGGCGGCAGCGGCATGTCGGACGCGGCTGAAGCTTTCCAACAGTCGAAAATGGCTTCAGGGTTCGCCGGACGATCGACCAGCGAAATTTCGTTGAGCACAAGGCCAGTGATAGCCTTGGGATTGCCGGCCTCGCGCCGCGTGACCCGGCCGCCGATCGAAAAGCCGCGATAGACCTGGTTTCTGACCTTGGTGACCGCGACCGGGTCGACGACATGGGCGACAATCCGGGTCAAGCCATCATCACCGACTTCGGCCTCGAGCGTGGTTCCGGCGGCCGAGAGCTGGTGCATCTCACGCAGTGCCGGGAAACGCATGTAGTCCGGGATCGCCGCGCGCATCGCATCGGCCCGTACGATCTCGCCCTGGTCGTCCACGACCTCCGATGACGCGATACCGTGCACGCACACGGTTCCGTCATCCTGAGGCTCGACTTTCTGGATTGCGCCATAGAGTCGCATGATCAACATCCCGCCAATGAGTAGTGCGTCCGGTCGCCCGTCATTTTTCCGGCTGCGCCCGACACGGCGATACCGGATTGAAGCCCTGGCTGCCAGAGGCGACAGGCGGCCGCTGCGCTAGGGCCTGAAGCAGATTGCCGACGGGCTGTGCCAGCACCTCGATTGCTTCGAGCGCCTGGCCCGCCACGGTCGAATTGTCTGGAACGAGGATCTTGACCGCAGCGGCGGCGACGCCCGCCCAGACTGGGTCTCCAGTAATGAAATAGCAGACCGAGCCGGTGAGGACGCCGAGGCCGATGACTGTGCTGGACTGCGGCGGCCATCGGAACCCCGATTTATTAACCATATGCCTCTTACCCTATCAATTCATCGCACTGACTTCAAACCAGATGGCGACCACGTCGTTGGCTGCGCCGGTCGTAAAGGATGAGCCGGTCAGGGCAATGACAATGGCGTCCGACTCCGTTGCTGTCGGGAAAACCGGTGAGCCGATCCCGCCATGGATGCCGCCGAGAATCGCTGTGCCTTGAGCGTACTGCGTATTAGATCCGGCAGCGCCGTATTTAACGACGTTTGACATCAGCTGCCAACCGACGTTGTTGTTGAGCGTCGTTGCGTTGATCCAGGCGCCGGTGTCGGCGATCACGGTGCCGCCTGTGACCACACCGGCAGAGATCGTCGCGTTGAACCAAAGCTTGACCCGCTTGTCGTTAGTCGTGGGTCCGGTGCTGCCCTGGGCGGTGATGGTGAGTCCACGGCCTGAGACATCAAAGCTCGATTCCGGCATGGTGTAACTCGCCAGTACGTCGTCGGTGGTGTCGGCATTATTGCCGGCAAGCGGGTTGCCGATCTGGCGATTGAGATTGCCGTCACCGAAAATGGTGCCGGCTCCGCCGCCAAAATATGTCAGCATGTTCGAAGGCACGACACCGACGCCAGGAACGATGCCGTCGAGCGCCCAGATCGCGGCACCAGTCGTCGCCGAAAGGCAAGTCCAAGCGCGGCCCGCGGCGGTATTGAGCCAGCGCGAGCCAACAGAATAGTCCTGGGTATTATCGTCGGATCCACCAGGATCGGTAGTTGCCGAAAGGTTGTTATAGGCGGGTAATAAAGTGCAGCCACTGCGGATTAGATCGATCACGTCGTCGGTCGCAGCGGCGGCAATGACACCCTTCGCGTCCGCCGCGTACGAGGCGCCCGATGTCTGAAACCGCGTAAAAGGGCCAGGTGCCAACAGCTTTGTGGTCATGAGCTAGTTTCCTTGACTGTCACGGTCCCGGAGCTTTGCACAGGATCGTGGCGTTGAGCTTGAGCACGCGGCCGTCGCTCAGAGCAGCCGTCGCTTCAAGGATATAGGTGCCGCCGGCCGCCGTGATCGGCATGCCGCCGATCGAGGCGACCGAGAAAAACCCAGCACACGTTTGTAGCGACCCATCGGCCGGGGCGCGCAGCTGGATTGCCGTCTGGGTCGAGACCGACAATACTCGAGACTGCGGGGCCGGGTCGGTGGCCGTCTGGAACGGGGCCAGCGCGCAGGTCCAACTCGTCGAAACCAGAGTCGCCGCACCCATATCCGCAGTAAAATCGAAAGCGAAGTCGTCGATCTCGCCGATCTCGATCGGATCGAACGGCGTTGCCAGACGCATAGCCGAGTTCCTCATTGGCCTCTAAGCGGGTGGTTACCGCTGGAAACTGCAGAGCGCTATCGTTGCCGGGCATGACCGGCGGGCCTGTCAGTTCGAAAAAAAAGGTCGAGGTAATTGGCGGCTTTCAAGGCAGGAACGGCACCGCTTTTTCCAAGAACATCGATAGGATCAAGCCACCGACGGCGTTGCACGGTGCATTTGGTCCTTGCGTCGCAGACGCGAAGAGCCGATCGGCCTCGATCACTGAGGCCAGGCCGGGCTTTGACGCAGTCTCGATCGCAGCGGCTACGGGAGCCAATGCAACCCAGCACGCCGCCCCTTGCGGGTCACCGCCTTGGGTTGCGGCCTGTGCCGCGTTGGTCAAATCGGTGGCCGCGAGCTTGCCGACCTGCGCACACCCTGATACCGCCAGCAGCGGGATGCAGACGCAGTTGAAGAAAAGCAGTTTTCGCATTGCTTGAGCCCTTTCACAGTGTAGATTGAATCGAACCCGCACCGCGACAGCCGACCGAATGGTGCGGCGGGTCGCGCTCCTGTTACAGCCGTTTGAGCAGACGCAGGCGGCCGGGTGTGCTGAGAAGGCGTCGTTTGCCGGGCGAGGCAAGCAGACGCTCTAGCGACACCCGCACTGGCGTGGGTGGCGCTGACCACTCGATCGATAAGATCTCATCAGCAACAACTTTATTAGCCTGTCCGAGCCACTCGACGAGAATCGGGACCTTCTTCAGTTTCAGCGAGAGCCATTCGAGGAGCGTGCCGCTCTCGCCACTCTGCCGAGCCAGAGATTCGAGGACTGCCGGCGTTATGATGCTGACGGGAACCGCAGACGCAGCGGCCGTTCGCAAGATCCGCCGAACGCGCCCGTCCGCCGTGCGCCGACGCAGCATGACGGTGACGGTCGGCGACGGCTCGAGGAGCCGCCGAACACGCCCGTCCGCGGTGCGACGGCGTAGGATATTTGACATTCATCCCCCGCCGCCCTGGGCGCCTACCACATGTGGAACAATCGGCGGCCGCCGCCGGCGCTGCCGGGCCCGGCGCTTCCAAGTATCGACAGGATTGCCGACTGCGCGTTCGCCGAGATCTGGTGTTGATCTGCGATATAGTCGATCATGCCGTCATAGTGGACCGGCATTACGACGGCTTCCTTTTGCTTCACGCTGACTATGTAATTTCGCATGTAAGTCGCAAAATTGACCTCGTAGAAGCTCGCCGCGCCCGATCCAGCGAAAATCGAGTTGCCGAAACAACAGTCGTCGCTGTAATTCAGGATCTGAAACTGGCGCCTGTTGGGCCCGTAGCTGGCCATCATGTAGAGGTCGATGTAGCCCGCGACGCTGAAGAAGTTGCTCCAGTTCTGCTCGGCGCAGTTAGCACTCATCACTACATTATGCGAAGTGCCGCCCCATCCGGACGCCGCAACTAAGTAGTACGTATAGGCGTACCGAAGCGTAGGCGTTCCAATGCTCTTGACCGCGAGAGTCATCGGCAATGAATTATAGGTGACGCCTGTTACGTCATCGGCGCTCGTATCGCCTGCTACACACACGACCAGTAGCGAGTGAGGTCCTGTCGTCGCTGTGTAGGAATAGGTGAGCGAATTTGTGGAGCCGCCGTTATTGCCACCGTCAACCGCATTGACGAAGGCAATAGTTCCACCACCACCACCACCGCCGGCCGGTATCGCGGTGCCGGCGTGCGTGGTCAGAAGCTGTGCGGACGCGGCGGCAACAGCTCCGCACAAACAGATCAGGAGGCCGGCCAGGATGAGACGGCGCATGGCTAGAACTGCGCCCACACGATGGTGCCGGACACCTGGCCGGAGCCGCTGACGAACAGGCAGATGTTGTCCGCCGCCATCGCGGTGCGCGCGACAATGCCGACACCGTTGCCCAATGTCAGGCCGCCATTGTTGGCAAGGTTCCATCCGGTGGCGGCGGTCGTGCCTCCTGCCATGCCGGCCGTGTTGGTTCCGCAAGCAGCGCCGGTGCCCTCGACGAGGGCAACGTTGTCGGCCGCCCCTGCGATCAGAGCGATGCTGCAAATGTAGGTCTGTTTCCCCGACGCACCCGATATGATCTGCGTATTCGCCGTTGTGTTGATCGGCGTCGAGGTCGTATTCGCAACGGGCGCCCCGGCGCATCCGGAGGAATTCGGCGAGACAGCGACGACCAGGGCCGGGTCCGTCGCGGCGGGCGAGGTGCTCGCGGCCTTGACCGCCGCTCGGTTCGCGGCGCCGCCGCCATCCGTGATCGCGTTCGGGAATACGCAGTTGTAGCTCGCGTCGTTGATCTCGGCGACGTTCTGCGATGTACCGGTCGAGTCCTTCACGGTAAACGGGCTCGGACAGGCGGCCCGCGCCGCCGTGCCGCAACCCACGGCCGCCGTGACCAGCGCGGCCAGGATCCAGATTTTCGATTTCACTATCTTACGCTCCTATTATCTGATCATCATCGGGAGAGCGATGACGTTGCAGCCAGTGCTCACGGAGAAGTCCGACTGCAGTGCGCCGCAGGGTGTCGGGCCGGCACCGAACACCCCGTTCCCCGCGTAGTACGCCAACACGTCATAGTTGCCGGCGGCTGCGTCGCACTGGAATCCGTAACCGCCGTGGGCCACACTGATGGTGGCGCTGCCCTTCCCGTCGAACGTCGAACCGCCGGTCGCCTGCACGGTTATGCTGTTGGTCGCCTCGCCGCCCTTGGCGCCCTTGACCCAGAAGGTGTGTCCGACAATCGGGGCCAACGAGGTGCACTGCGGCAGGGTCTCGGTCTTGGCCGACGATGACGAGCTGTTCCACACGATCGTGCCGTCGGCCGTCGTCGCGGTGTCGCTCGTGCCGGTTGCGACAATGCGGCTGACGCCAGAGGTAGCTGCCGCGCTGATCATCCCATTAGATATCGTGATCGTCGCGCCGTCCGGCTCGACGACGCCGAAAGAGCCGGTTGTCGCCAGTCCTGGCGTCACCGCCAAAGACCAGTGATCGCTTCCGTCAGAGCTCGCACAGACATAGGAATCCGCGACGAACGTCGTCGCGCTGCCGCTGATCCCAGGGAAGCCCGAGAAAGTCGAAATCGTCGTCTGCAACGTGAACCCGTGGTGCGAGAGATCGGCGAAGCAGAACCCGGCGCCGTCCGCGCCGCTGGGGGTTGCACCGTTGGCGCGCGCCAGGATGAAGGTGATGGCACTTGAGCCGTTCGCCAAATAAAGCTGCACGCCATCACCGGTGGCAACTGTGTGGCCGGACGAGTAGGCCTGAGCGCAGGCTTGCGGCGAGATCGTGCCGCCAGCCGGACCGATTGTCTGCAGTCCGGTGTTGCACACACCGACCTGGTTGGTCAGACCAGCGCCGAGGGTGATGATGCGGTTGAAGGATGTGTCCTGCGAACGAGCCACGCCAAAAGCAAGCGCAGCGGCCATGGTAGCGGCCACAGTTGCCGCAAGGATCCTACGCATGGCTCACCAGCGAGTGCTCGGCATAGAAATTCGTAGACGTGAGATCGAATGCCGCGCCCGATTGGTTGTACACCAGGATCGACCAATAGGCGGCATAAAGCCGAGCAGCGAATAGACCGAGAATTCCGGAAAATAATAGAGGGTGGCGTTTGCCGCCACAGTCACCACCGGCGTCAGCGACGCTAGGCTCCCGATTAACGAAGACTGGTCCGAAGTCGAGTTCGGATTTATTCCGTTCGTCCAGCTGGCGCCGTCCTCGCTGCACACCAGAAACAGCGAGGCAGCGCCTGACCCGCTGACGGAGCCTCCCGACTTGATCTGGGTCGGCGCCACAATGTCATCGTAATATTGCACCAAGGTCGTACCGAGCGCCCCAAGCCCTTTCGCTTGACCGTTTGGCAGCGCGGTCAGATTGTCGGTCGACTGCCCCGGTCCAAGTGGGAACGTCGCCAATGAGGCGACGCTGAGAGGATTGCTCATGACATGGTCGCCCTTATTATCAGCTCGTGGTCCCTTGGATCCGGAAATCGGCCGAGCCTTTGCAGGCCGTGGCGCCGGCCGGCACGGTCAGCCGCAGCCACACAGCTTGCGCGCCGGCCGCATTCGGCGCTGTCCCGGACGGCAGGTTGCCTGGGCTCGGCATGCTGACAAAGGCGGGTTGCGTTATAAAGGAACCGACGCCCGACGCGGGCGCGGCCTGCCGGTTGGCAACCGTGCCTGTGTCGTTCAGCGCTGTCGTCAGCGCCAGGTCCAGCAAGGCGCCGGAAGGCGGAG
>Ga0209040_10003966_pt1 | contig 11250 bp, 10 predicted proteins | sample BogFormECP12_OM3_FD_188240 | JGI IMG/M metagenome (GOLD analysis project Ga0209040, IMG submission 188240) | Bog forest soil microbial communities from Calvert Island, British Columbia, Canada - ECP12_OM3 (SPAdes) (version 2) | ecosystem: Environmental > Aquatic > Freshwater > Wetlands > Bog ... | reverse complement strand
TACACCGTCCCTGAGGTGCTGTCGCTGCGGGAGCACTACGTCAAGACGCTCGGCCTCTGGTCCGCCGCCCTAAAGGCGCATAAGAACGAGGCGATCGCGGGGCAGTCCGAAGAGGTCTACGAACGCTACATGAAGTACCTGACCGGCTGCCAGGAGAGATTCCGGGAGGGCTATGCCGACGTCGACCTGTTCACGATCAAGAAGTGAGGCCTAGGTTGCGGCGATGTTCTACGCTGAGTTCGAGCCCGTTGCATTGAGCTTCGGCAAGTGAGCCCGAGACCCGGCCGGATGACCGTAGCGCTCGGGGTTCGCGCTTGTCAGGGGGGTGAACTGGCGGCGGCCCGGAACGGCCTCGTCGCCACGTCCGATGTCACTGGGCTCCGCAGGACTACGGGCGCGATCGCGACCCGCGGACTCCCTTGAAGGGGCCGACGACCCTGCTGGTTACCCCGCGGCCGTAGTGCGGTCCCGACCACCGTGACACACGGTACCGAGACCGGGGTACCCGCGGGCCGAAACAGCACTGGAAACCCCGCATAACCGTCCGCGACGGGCGCCGTCCATCGCTGCGTCATTGTGGTGGGGCACGCGCTACCAGCGCCGCGCCCTACCGGAGTCGGGCGCGTTCGTCGGCGGCACAGCAAATGCCGCGGTGGCGCCCACCATTGTGGCGCCCGGCTGCGGAGCGCTTGCCCGGATCAGGACCGAGATGGGTGGGGTTGGTCCAGCATTGTGTGGACGGAGTCGGCGAACGTTGTGGTGGTGAAGCAGGTGGGTTCGGCGAACTCTTCCAGAGTGAGGGCGTCGTTCCAGCTCATGTCGGCGGCGGCGCGCAGCAGGGGCTTGGTCATCGCGACGGCGTGCGGCGGCATCGCGGCGACACGCGAGCACCACTCGTCGGCGGCGCCGAGCAGCTGGTCGTGGGGAACGACCTGGTGCACGAGTCCGAGCCGTTGCGCGGTGCGGGCGTCGATGTGGTCGCCGCGCAGGTAGTAGGCCAGCGCCCCTTGGTAGCCCAGGCGTCGGGTCAAGGCCCAGCTGGTGCCGACTTCGGGGATCAGCCCAAGTCGCCCGAACGCGGGCACGATCACCGCACGCTCGCTGGCAATGGTGAGGTCGCAGGTCAGCGCCCAGGCCAGACCGACGCCGGCCGCCGGGCCGTTCAGCGCGGCTACAAAGATGGTGTCCGAGCCGGCGATGAGTCGGGCGATACCGCCGAATTCCCGGCGGATCCATCGCCACACGTCGCTCACGCCGGCGGGTTCGGTCAGATGCTCGAGTGCTGTTTGCATCATCTGCAGGTCGCCTCCGGCGCTGAACCCCGGGTCGGCGCCGGTGAGCACGACGGCCCGTATGTCGGGGTCAGCGTCGAGGGTGTCGAGTGCGTGTCGCAATTGCCGCACCAGTGGGGCGGAGAGCACGTTGAGCCGTTCGGGTTCGGCGAGTGTCACCAGCGCTCGGTCGCCGCGGTTGTCGACGCAAACCCGTTGCGGCGCCTGCGGGTCGTCGCCGGCGGCGACGATTTCCCGATACATGGACCGCGTTTCGGGGTGTGTGGATTCGGTCATGGGTTGTCCTCCTCGGCGCGATCGATGCGCAGCGCCGCCCATGCGGCGTCTGAACGTCTGGCTACCACCATGTTGAACCGCGTCACGCAATCTACGACGACCGAACCGCCATCGACAACATCCACCATCTTCAAGTTCGACGGGGTCGACAGGCCCGCCCGGCGTTCCTGGTGTCGACGGGCAGGGCTTCGTCGGCCCCTCGGCCCGCTGTGAACCCGGAAATTCTCCAGCGGCGGTGGTCCGAACCGCCCAGTCACTAGCAGTGGTTTGTCAAACGGTGCCGGGGAATTTCTACTACCGCGGCGAGCGGCTGAGCGACGGCGCCAGCATCGACCTCGCCAACGCGGTGCGCTCCTCGGGCGGATTCGATGTCACCAACCCGGTCGACGGCACCCGCTATGAGGTGCGGCCCGACCGGCTCGCCATGCCTACACCCCACACAGCCCCCGCCTGTAGTCTGATCTCGTGATAGCGGGCGTGCAGTCGCGGACCGCTCGATTGGTGGCGTTAGCCGGCGCAGCCGCAGTGTTGGCGATATACCTTGCGCCGAGCGCCGTGGCCGATTCGAGTAATTCTGTGGCTGTGTGCTCCGGCGAGCAAGTATCGGGTGTCGAGGTCGATACCTGCGCGCCAAACCCGAACGCGAACACCAGCAATGATTCACCGGGCGTGTACCCGCAGTTCCGGCAGAGCTTCGTCTTGGGCATCGGCGGCTGACAGCGAGCCTGTTCGAGACGCCTTATTTTGTCAGGAGCACCCCCGGCCGCGCGACCGCCATCCCGTCACGACTTTACGTACGCTCAAATTTTCGGGATTTCCCTTCAGCGAAGGTCACGCCTCGAACGCACTGCGACAAGCGGGAAATGCGGTCGGAGTCGACGAGACCGAAGCTCGATCAGCCCAAAGAGTTTTCGAGGCACGTTGCGCCATCAGCCCGGACCAATCAACCATCCTCGAGCGAAAGTTATGACGTGATCAGTCGTGCGTCAACCGCACCTGTCAACCGGTCCGGGTAGTCCGACGCCGGGATCGGCAGCAGGGCTGTATGAGATTCGGGGCCAGCAGATCATCGCAGTGTCCGGAAGAATTCGCGGATATCGGTCACCAGCGCCCCGGGTTCTTCTAAGGCAGCGAAATGGCCGCCTCGATCGACGTCGACCCAGCGGGTGATGGTGTTCTCGGCCTCGGCGAACTGCCGTATCCCCACATCGTGAGCGAACACGATCGCCGCCGTGGGTACACCACTGTTGACTTTGGGAGCGCCCCAGGCCGCACTTTGGGCGTAACCGACATAAGCGGCGGAGGCGGCGGTGCGGGTCAGCCAGTAGGTCGTCACGTTGGTCAACAGCCGGTCTCGGCTGATGATGCGGTCGGGTGGCACGTCGCGCGGGTGGGTCCATTCGCGGAACTTGTCCATGATCCAGGCCAACTGCCCTACCGGCGAATCAGTGAGCCCGTACCCCAGGGTCTGGGGACGGGTCGCCTGGATGGCGATGTAGCCGAACTCTTCGCGCATGAAGGCCTCCACGCGGGCGATCCGGTCGCGTTCCATCGGTGACAGGGTGGCCATGACCTCGTCGGGCAGCGGTACCTGGGGGAATCCGCCCGGGCCGCCGTTGGTGTGGACCCCGACAACGCGTGTCGGGGCTACCCGGGCGATCTCCGGGGCCACGGCCGCGCCGATATCGCCGCCCTGGGTGCCGTAGCGCGCATAGCCCAACCGTGTCATCAACGCATCCCATGCTGCGGCGATCTTCGCGGTCGTCCAACCCGATTCGGCTGTCGGACCGGAAAACCCGAACCCGGGCAGCGCCGGAATCACCACGTCGAAGGCGTCGGAGCGGTCACCGCCGTGGGCTGCGGGATCGGTCAACGGGCCGATGACATCGAGGAACTCCACCACCGAGCCCGGCCAGCCGTGGGTCAGGATCAACGGCAATGCGTCGTCCTCGGGTGAGCGGACGTGCATGAAGTAGATCTGTTGACCGTCAATGACCGTTGTGAACTGCGGGATTTGATTCAGTTCGTATTCGGCGGCCCGCCAGTCGTAATCACGGCGCCAATACTCGACGAGCTCGCGCAACCAGGACACCGGAACCCCGGTATCCCACCCGTCGCAGGGAAGCGGCGCCGGCCATCGTGTTTCGTCGAGCCGACGATGCAGCCAATCGATCTCCGTCTGGGCAATGTCAATTCGGAACGAGTGCACGTCCCCGCGTGTGGTGGTCATAACGACGACGCTAGACACTACTTAGGACAGGGGCTGTCCTAAAACTCCCCGTGGTCGTGGCCGAGAGTGCAACGCAGTGGAGTCACGAGTTGTATCCCCGGCCACCATCTGCGAACAGTGTGGCCACGCAGCAGCGGAGAATCGCGTCACCCAAGCAGAATTCGCCTGCCAACGCCGCGGTCACACCGCTCAGTCCGACGAACATGCCGCACGCTACATCCTCCGGGCTGGACTGGCCCTCGGAGAAGTCACTATGGACAAACGCCTCTCGAGAGAGGCGGCAATATGCAATATGCGATTGCGCGTCCGATTCCGAACGCGGCAGCCGGCTCTGGGACAGGCGGTGTCCGCTACTTCCCGCTAGGCGCGCAACGTGATTCGGGCGGTCACCGAGGTTCGCCATGTTGGCGAGGCCGTAGCACAGCCGGTGTTTGCGTGCTGGTCGCAACATCGCGTGCCGCGGCCACAAGCACTCCTTCGTTGAGCTGCCATGCCCGCACAGTGTTGGTTCGCCACCCGGCCTCCCGGTAGGGCTCGTCGGCAGCGATCGTTTCGGCTTCCTCACGCGAATCCGCGCGCACGATGCTCAGCTGAGGCATAGCGACATGCCACTGAACTGCTACTCAAGAGCGACAATACGGGCCGTAGATCAGCATGTCGGTGCCGGCGCCCCCGGTGCAGGCGACGCCGCCGCTGTACACCACCCATAATTCGCATCACGGATAATTCGGGCGGTGCAACGGGGTTTGACACCCACAACTATGACGCCAAGCAGGCTGGCCCCGGCCGATTAGTGGCCCTTCTTGACCTCGAGCACCCGCTCGCGCAAGCCCTGTGTGGCCGTATCCATCAGACCTTTGGTTCCCTTCTTGATCAAGAATCCGGGGAGGGGCACGAGTGGGTCGACGGTGAGTTCGAAGCGGACCCGGGTGCAGTCGCCCTCGGACGTCAGCGTGTAGCGGGCGTCCTGCGCGCGTTGTTGTTTGGCGCTGACCAGTGTCCAGCTCACGCCGTCGTCATGAACGGTGTAAGCCAGCACCTGCTCGTCGCTGATGCCGACGATCCTGACGACCTGCCGGGACTTGCTCGGGCGGCCCCGGTCGTCCCGCTCGAGGACTTCAATCCTTTGGTGGGCCGGGGACCATTCGGTCAGCGACTCGAGGTCGAACAACACGTCCATGATCTCGTCGGGCGTCGCCGCGATGACGATTTCCCGGGATTCGGTGACGGCCATGGCGCTAGATCATCTCGTTTTTCGTCAGCCAGCGCATTATCGGCCACCCGATGAACACCGGCAGCCAGCAGGTCAGCACCCGGTACAGCAGTACGGACGGCACGGCGATGGCCGCGGGCAGTCCGAACGCCGCCAGACCACCGATCAGCGCCGCTTCGACCGCGCCGACGCCTCCGGGCGTGGGTGCGGCGGAGGCGAGGGTTCCGCCGACCATCGTCACGACGGTAACGGTGACGAACGAGGTGTGACCGCCGAAGGCTTCGACGCTCGCCCACAGGGCCAACGCTGCACCGAGAGTCGTTCCGGCGCAGCCGAGTACGATCAACGCCAGCCGCTTGGGTTCGCGGGCGAGTTCGGCGAGGTCGCCGATGACCTCCTTGAGCCGGGGCCGCACCGCCGTCCCGAGCCACAACCGCAGCCTGGGTACGAACAGGAACGCGCCGACCAGCCCGAGGGCCAGCCCGGCGATCAGGTACAGCACCGTGGCAGAGGGCACGAAGTGCGACAGGTCGGCCGACGCGCCGGCGGCGAAAGTGAAGAGGATCAGGAGTGCGACGTGGGTGATCACCTGCACCGTCTGCTGAAGCGCCACGGCTGCGGTGGCGCGCAGGGTACCCAGACCGGCCTTGTGCAGGAAACGTGTGCTCAGCGCCAGGCCGCCAACGCCGGCCGGCGTCGTGGTCGCGGCGAAGGTGTTGGCCACCTGCATGATTACCAGATTCTTGAAGCGCACCAACCCGTCGGCGCAGGCCCACAGTGCGGTGGCCGCTCCGACGTACGTCAGCGCCGACACCGCGAGCCCGAGCAATGCCCACCACCAGTTCGCGGTCCGCAGCTCGGAGAAGAACGTCGGCACCGTGCTGATGAACGGGTAGGCGACGTAGACCAGCGCCCCCAGCAATACCAACTGGATGATCTGACCGCGGGTGAACCTGGTGATCTGTTCGGCTTGGATCTGGCCGGCACCGGTCTGGCGCATCACCTCCTCGCGGGCGGCGGAGATGACGGCGCCGGCGTCGGTCAGCGAGTCCCGGATACGCGACGGGACACCGGATTTCGAAAGCCTGCGCGAGGCGGTCAGGATCGCGTCCTTACCGAAGACGCCGATCGCCGCGCCGACCGAGGACTTCGCGTCGTACAGGTCGGTCGTCGTCACCAGCAACTGGGCGACATCCGATTGGAGCTGGGCGTCGGTGGCGCCGTATTCGGCGCTGCCGAACCCACCGAACAGCGCTTTGCCGTTATCGGCCGTGATCTCCCTGCTGCGCAGGTCACCATGAGAGATCTGCCGGTCGTGCAGAATGCCGAGCGACTCCCAAACCCTGTCCACCGGCGTCGTCTCGGCGCACTCGTTGATCGGGGTTCCCCGCGCGGGGCTGTGCGCATACAACGTCCATCCCCGCTCGAGCGGGGCGACCGCCATCGGCGTGGTGTTGGCAACACCCAGATCACCGATCGCGATCGCCATCAGCGCGCGGTGCTCGACGGCGCGGCGCATGGAGGCCTGCAGGGGTGAGGTTTCGCTGCCGCGCAATCGCAGCTTCCGCCAGACCTGGCGCAGCGCACCGCCGCTGCGTTGGTTCGGGCCGTACATCTCGACGATCGCGACCGAACCCGGGCCGTCCGAGCGCGCCGACAGCACCAGCGGCCCGGGGCCGCCCGGCCGCACCACCGTCAGTGAGGTCGCCGCGAATCCGCGCCTGCCCAGTGCCCGCACCGCGCCGTCGAGCGGTACCTCCAGGGCGGGTGTGCCCACGACCAGCACGACCAGCGCACCGACGAACCAGCCCACCGCGAGCCCCAGCAACGAGCGGGCGGGCACCACGGCGCTGACGACCAGATGGATCGGCACGAACGCCAGCAGCAGCGTCCACCACCAGCGGCGCCAGCGTGCCGGCAGCCAGGGGCCCGACACGGTGAGCACCGCCGCGAGCATCGCGATCCACCGCGGGTCGTCGAGGAACTGCGCCAGCACGGTGTCGAGCCGATCGGACAGGTCGAAGTGCCATTTCGGCGCAGCGATGCCGTTGCCGCTGATCGACAGCGCGAGAATGGCGATGATCCCGGCAGCGGCGTACGCGCCGAGAAGTTTCCATTGGCGTGCGGCGATCAGCCCGATGAGGATCGCGAACGGCAACGCCAGAATCGCGATGCCGTACGCCAGATAAACCAGATTGGACTGGGTGGGCGTGAGAACTCCGACGATCCCCGAGATGGATTTTTCGAGCGCGACCCACCCGTTGCGGGTTATCAGCGAACTCGTGATCACGGTCACCACGGCCAGCGCCGCCAGCACGAGCCGGAGTATGTCGTTGGTCCGTCGGGTCAGCGGTTGCAGCAAGTCACCGGAAACGGTGATCTCCCGCCCGTCAACTCGCATGTTGCGACGATCCTTCGGATCGGCTCGTGGGCCGCAACTGTGAGCGGCTCGCCGACAACTTAACCGGACATCTGCGTGGACGGTTCTGAAATGTCTCGAAACGGACCTCTAGTGGCTTGCCGTCAAAGCCCGGGCGATCACGCCGGGATGGCGGCCCAGCTTGAGCCCGAGTGGCACGGCCAGCATGGTGAGGCCGAGCCAGGGTCGCAGATGCGGGCGGATGCGCCGGATGCGGCCGGCGTCGTCGAGTTCGACAACCATCGCGTCGGTGACACCGACTCCCGCGACCCGTCCCTCGCTCACTGCGACACGGGTTTGCCCCTGGCCGATGAACTCGCGCCAGTGCAGTCCGCGCAGGCTGCCGAACGCGGCGCCCACGAGTACGCGCAGGTCGGCGTGCCCGCGGAAGACCATCCGGCCGAAGAGCGGCGAGACGAGCTCCGCGTCGGGCGCGAGCGTGGCGACCATCCCGTCGACATCGTTGATCCGGGCAGCGCCACAGAATCCGGCAACCGCGTCGGTCGCTGGCGTCGACCCCACCGGCGCCTCCAATCACCTGCCATTGCTGCTTGACTGCCTTCTCAATCGTTCCTAATTTACTATTTTAGGGATTTACATCCCGGCCGCCTCGGCAAGGGGGTCCGATGTCGCTTGTGATCGACGCCGATGGGCATGTCGAGGAGACGCTTCCGGAGCTGGTCGACGCCATCCCCTCGGCCATGCGGGACAGCGCGATGCAGTTCGTCACCGAAGCGGGCGGCTTCGTCACCTATCGCATCGAGGGCCGGCTCTGGCGGTCGAGATATCCGTTCCCCGGTGGGCTGCAAAACCACGTGTCCGCCGGCGGCGAGCGACGCGAGGGCGGCCGCGATCCCATCGTTCGTCTGCGGGTTCTCGACGACGAGGGGATCGGCGCCGCGGTGCTGTATCCCAGCGTCGGGCTGATGTTCGGGCTGCTGGACAACCCCGACGTCGCGGCCGCACTGTGCGGGGCGTACAACGATTGGCTCGCCCGCTACTGCGCCGCCGACCCGAAGCGTCTGATCGGGGTGGCGCTGCTGCCGCAACAAGACCCGCGCCTGGCGGCGACCGAACTCGAGCGGGCCGTCACCACCCACGGGTTCGTCGGCGGCGTGATGCGACCCAACCGGATCGGCGGCCGCACCGCCGACCACCCTGACTTCGACGTGTTGTGGAGCACGGCCGCGCGGCTCGACGTTCCGGTGTCGTTGCACGAGGCCTATCTCTCCGGCATCGACACCATCGGCCTTGACCGTATGTCCAGCTACGCCGGCTGCCACATCGTCAGCCACGTCTTCGAGCAGATGGCCGCGATGGTCAACGTCACGTTGGCCGGGATCTTTCAACGGTTCCCCGGCCTGCGGGTGGGGTTCCTCGAAGCCGGTTGCGGGTGGGCGCCGACGTGGGTGGACCGCATCGAGGAGCACTACGAGCTCGCCCCGGGCGACTACCGCGGGGGAGACCCGCGTGGCACCGTCAACACACGGTCGTGGCTGACGTTCGAGATCGAGGAGCCCGGCGTGGTTGCGGCACTCGAGCATGGCTGGGCCGGCAACGTCATGTTCGCCTCCGACTACCCCCATCACGACGCCGTCTTCCCGGGAGCGGTGAAGAGCGTCGAGGACCGGGGGTTCGGCGACGCGCTGGAACGCAAGGTGCTCGCCGACAACGCCCTGGCGTTCTACGGCACTCGGCTGCGCCAGATCGTCGGCACGTGAGAACGGGAAGCCCGGCGTGACAAGCACCGACACGAACCGACCGACCGCGATGCGCGCGATGGTCGTCACGAAACCCATCGCTCCGGCCCTGCCCGAGCTCACCGCCGCCCAGGAGCTGGCGTTGCTGTGCCGGTGCCTGTTCGTCGAGGGCTACGACGACCATCTGGCCGGCCACGTCACCTACAAACAACCCGACGGGACGTTCCTGGTGAACCCGTTCGGCCTGACCTGGGACGAGGTCACCGCGAGCGACATCATGACCATGGACGCCGACGGCAACGAGATCGCGGGCCGGTGGACGATCACGCCGGCGATCACGCTGCACGTCGAATTGCACCGCGCCCGCGACGATATCGGGGTGGCGATCCACAACCACTCGCGGTGGGGAACGCTGTGGGCCGATCTGGGGCGGGCCCCGGAGATCTACGACCAGACCGGCGCGCTGTACCACGGCGGCGTGGCGTTCTACGACGAGTACCGGGGCACGGTCGACGACGCCGGCAACGCCCGGGCCGCGGCCGCGGCCATCGGCGACAGCAACGTCGGCCTGCTCGCCAACCACGGCGTGGTCGTGCTCGGCCGCGACATCGTGCAGGCCTACCTGCGGGCCATGTCCTTCGAGTGGCGCTGCCGCCAGGCCTGGCACATCGCCGCCGCCGGGGGCGGCGTGCCGATGAATCGCGACGCGGCGCGCACCTACGGCGAGTTCTTCAACACCCACCCGTTCACCGGGCTCTTCGAGGCGATGGTGCGCCGCGAGCTGCGCAGGGACCCCGGGGTCTTGAACTGACCGATCCCCATCAGGTGGCGCGAGCGCCCTCCACCGGGCCTTCGGCCCCCGGCTGCTTGACGAACACGCTGACGTGGTTGATCAGGCCGTCGTCGCCGCGCTCGAACAGGATGCACTCGGGGTACTCGGTGAGGGTGCCGTCGACCTCGAAGGTCTCGCTCAGCTCGACGTAGGACACCCGATCCGATGCATGCGACACCCGCTGCACTGTCAGCTGATAGCCCCGCAGCGAGGTGATCACGCCGCGCAGGAACGCGACGTAGCCCTGCTTGCTCTCGACGCGATCACAGAACGGGCCGTCCCGGGTGAAGCCATCGTCGGAGATCGTGGCGGCAAGGCCATCCCAGTCGTGGGCGGCCATGCAGGTCAGGTAGCGCTCGACCGCGCCTGTGCCGATCTCGCTCAAGTCGCCGCCTCACCGCCCGTCACCACCCCATCACCGAAGCTTTGTCCGCGCCGGGGTACTCGTCCAGTGGTGAGGTGGGTTTCGGCGCACTTCCGGAAGGCGGCCACCAGCCGGCTTCGGTCGCCGGCGAGCACGGCACGCTGCCAGCCCACGCCGGCCCGCGCACCATCGAAGAATTCATCGCGCCCACGATCACCGAGGCGGCAGCGCGCCGGACGGCCACGCCCGCGAGTCATCGCGCTGGTGTCGGCGGCGGTCACCGATGACGCCGACGCCGTCCGCGCCCGGGCCGCCGGGAGTCTGGCCATCTAGGACCAGATCCCCTCCGACCAGAAGGTCCTTGCCCGCGAAGGCCTGTCCAGCGTCGTCGAGCTCGCCGTGATCGGGACCGCATCGGCGGTCACCGGCCGCCTGGCGGCCTACCTCGACGCCGGCGCCACCGACCTCGCGCTGGTCCCGCTGCAAACCGAACCCGCGGATCTGCAACGACTGTGGGACGTCGCCGCCGCGCTCTGACCGAAAGTGATATCACATGCGATATCACTTTTGCGCTTCACACACCCGACCTCCCAGGTGCTGCCGTGGCGGGTGTGGCTCCTGGGGCACCGGAGAGCCTACCGCCGGGGAACCCAGTTCCCGCCGGGCGCCGCGAGTTGTCAGGGCGCGACGGGCCGGTTCGTCCATTCCCGGTCGGGCCGGCTCGACGAGCGGAACCATCCGCCGGCCGCGCCGGTGCCGCCATCGGTCGGGATCGTATGGCCGGTGACGAACGCCGACAGGTCCGACGCGAGGAAGAGGATCACGCCGGCCTGGTCCTCGGGCAGCCCCATCCGCCCGACGGGAACCCACCGCGGCCACTGCGTCTGCTCCTCGGCGGACAGCCACTGCGAATAGGGCACCTGT
>Ga0209040_10003965_pt1 | contig 11253 bp, 9 predicted proteins | sample BogFormECP12_OM3_FD_188240 | JGI IMG/M metagenome (GOLD analysis project Ga0209040, IMG submission 188240) | Bog forest soil microbial communities from Calvert Island, British Columbia, Canada - ECP12_OM3 (SPAdes) (version 2) | ecosystem: Environmental > Aquatic > Freshwater > Wetlands > Bog ... | reverse complement strand
CACGCACCACCAGTCGGCGGGCCTGCTCTTCGGGGATGCCGCGGGAGCGCAGGTAGAACAGTTGCTCGTCGTCGAAACGTCCGGTGGCACTGGCGTGCCCGGCGCCGACGATTTCGCCGGTCTCGATCTCCAGGTTGGGCACCGAGTCGGCACGAGCCCCGTCGGTGAGCACCAGGTTGCGGTTCACCTCGAAGGTGTCGGTTCCCGTCGCTTCGGCGCGGATCAGCACGTCGCCCACCCAGACGGTGTGCGCGTCGGGCAGCGCCGAATCCGGATCCCCTTGCAGCGCACCCTTGTACAGCGCGTTCGACTTGCAGTCGGGCTGCGCGTGGTCCACCAGCAGCCGCGACTCGAGGTGCTGGCCGTCGTCGGCGAAGTACAGGCCCAGCAGCTCGGCGTCCCCGCCGGGGCTGCCGAACCGCACGTTGGCCGACATTCGCACGACCTCACCGCCCAGCGTGACGGCGACATGCCGCAGCACCGAGTCCTTGCCCAGCTTGGCGTGGTGCGCGCTGACGTGCACCATGTCGTCGGCCCAGTCGGCGATCCACACGACCGTGAGCCGAGCGGTGTCACCGATGATGAATTCGACGTTGTCGGCGTAGGTTCCGCTCCCACGCTGGTCGATGACCATCACCGCCTCGCCGAGCTCGTCGACGCGGATCTGCAGATGCCCGTAGGCCACCGCGCCTTCGCCCGGCCCGGTGACGGTGATGTTGACCGGCTCGGCGATCCGCGTGTCCCGGCCGACGGTGACCACAGTCGCCGAGTTGAACGACGAAAATGCCTGCGCCGCAACGCGATCGGTGGGAACACCGCCCTGACCGAGCCGCTGGTCGCCGCGGCGGACGGACTCGACCCGCACGCCGTCCCGCTCGCCGACGTCGATCCGTGCCCGGCCGGTGGCGGGCGCCGAGCCGTCGTGCAGCCCGCGCAGCCGCCGCAGCGGGGTAAACCGCCAGATCTCGTCGCGCCCGCCGGGAACCTCGAAGGCGTCCACGTCGAAGGACGCGAACAGCTCCCCCTTGTTCAGTGCGGTAAGCGAACTCCCCTCGGCATCTGCTGTCTGAGGGGTCATCCGACCGCGCCCTCCATCTGCAACTCGATCAGCCGGTTGAGCTCCAGCGCGTACTCCATCGGCAGCTCTTTGGCGATCGGCTCGACGAAGCCGCGCACCACCATCGCCATCGCCTCGTCCTCGGTCAGCCCACGGCTCATCAGGTAGAACAGCTGGTTCTCGCTGACCTTCGACACGGTGGCCTCGTGGCCCATCGTGACGTCGTCCTCGCGGATGTCGACGTACGGGTAGGTGTCGCTGCGGCTGATCGTATCGACCAGCAACGCATCGCATTTCACGCTGGAGCGCGACCCGTGGGCACCCTTGTTCACCTGCACCAGGCCGCGGTAGGAGGTGCGGCCGCCGCCGCGGGCCACCGACTTGGACACGATGTTGCTCGACGTGTTCGGCGCCAGGTGCAGCATCTTGGCGCCGGTGTCCTGGTGCTGGTCCTCGCCGGCGAACGCCACCGACAACACCTCGCCCTTGGCGTGCTCGCCGGTCATCCAGACCGCCGGGTATTTCATGGTCACCTTCGACCCGATGTTCCCGTCAACCCACTCCATGGTGGCACCGGCCTCGGCGCGGGCCCGCTTGGTGACCAGGTTGTAGACGTTGTTCGACCAGTTCTGGATGGTGGTATAACGAACGCGCGCATGCGGTTTCACGATGATCTCGACCACCGCCGAGTGCAGCGAATCGGACTTGTAGATCGGCGCCGTACAGCCCTCGACGTAGTGCACATAAGAGCCCTCGTCGGCGATGATCAGCGTCCGCTCGAACTGGCCCATGTTCTCGGTGTTGATCCGGAAGTAGGCCTGCAGCGGGATGTCGACGCGCACACCCGGTGGTACGTAGATGAACGATCCACCGCTCCACACCGCGGTGTTCAGCGCGGAGAACTTGTTGTCCCCCGCCGGGATCACGGTGCCGAAGTACTGCTTGAAGATGTCGGGGTGCTCACGCAGCGCCGTGTCGGTGTCCATGAAGATGACGCCCTGAGCTTCCAGGTCTTCTCGGATCTGGTGGTAGACCACCTCCGAGTTGTGCACCACCAGACCTTCGGCGACGAAGTTGTGCGGCCCGTCGACCTCAATGTCGTACACCGGCTCGACCGCATACGGTTCGATTGACTTGACACGCTCAAAACCGAGCCAATCATTGGTGTGAGCTCGAATCGTCGTCCCATGCGCGCCGTTGGACGAGTGCATGTAGCGGCGACGTCCGAAACGGTCGGTACGCTTGCGGTTGCGACAGCCGAGACTCTCGAAGTCCCCAGAAATCCCCAGCCGCCAGGCGATCTGCATGCGCTCTGGTGCGTGGCGATATGGCTGAGTAAACGACCGCGGCCCGCCCGTCCGCAATCCAGACAGCTGCGCCAATTCACGCGCTTGACCGATGAGCGCTTCATTGGCGCAGGTCAACAAGATCGAACCACTCTTATCCGGGCCCACGTAGCCGTCGGCGTCGACCCAGCCGCCGAGGAACGCCAGCCGCTGATCAACGGGCAAGCCGTAAACCCAGTCTGGTACCCGCTTGGTAAGCGACAGGCCGCCGAAGCCAAGCTCGACAATCATCTCGGTTAACGCCTTGGAATTCACCACCACGCGGTAATCGTCAGCTTCTATGCACCGGAGCCCGAACAAGTCCTTCACGACGCGCGCCACCTCGGCCCGCAGCTCGATATCGGTTGCGGGAATGGCGAATTGAACCCGATACGTCTTCGTCGAGAGATGTAGGTTGCCGTCACCGATGTAGAGCCCCAGCAGCCACATCAGGTCTACGGAACTCGTTGACGGTGACATGAACCCGGTAACACGCGGAAGGTCGATGCTTGCGCCGAATTCGGGCATCTGCCGCGGCACGGCAATGAAGTCGCCCGACTTGATCTGGCCGACCGTCACCCACCGTCGCGCATACCGGCTGCGCTGGCGACCTGACTTACGCTCGTCTCTTAATACCAGCATTGGATGGTTGTCGGTTGCACGAATGCTCCGCCGCGTGGTCTTGACGGCGTAGGTGAGCCGGGTATCGGTCTGCGCGGACGCCTTGACCGGCGCCACCACAAATCGCTCGCCGTCTTCGTCGTAGGAAAAGACCCGATCACCGAACTGGATGTCCTTGATAGGGATCTGCCCACGATTGGCGGTCCACACCAGAGTGTCACCGGCCAGGCACTCGTACTGCGCGGCGACACCCGACACCAGCCGCTGCTTCTCTGCCTCCGGGATGCCCAGCCGGTCATAGGTATTGCGGATGTCTGCGGGCAGCTCGTCCCATGTCGCGGCCTGCTTCTCGGTGGAGCGCACGAAGTACTTGATGTTGTCGAAGTCGATGCCGTCGAGGCTGGCGCCCCAGCTTGGCATGGGCTTGCGGTCGAAGATGCGCAGCGCCTTCAGCCGGGTTTTCAGCATCCACTCGGGCTCGTTCTTCTTCGCGGAGATGTCGCGCACCACCGCATCGGAGAGCCCGCGCTGCGCGCTGGCGCCCGCGACATCGGAGTCCGCCCAGCCGTAGCCGTACTTGCCCAGCGAGTCGATCGCTTCTTGCTGGGTCAACGGCTCGACGGCTGGCGACTTTGTAGCTTCTGGCGTGAGTGTCATAGGAACGCTCCTTTGATGCTCGTGGTGTGTGGGCGCGGGCTGGGCGCCGGCGTCAGGGGGACGTGGGTAGTACAGGCGCAGTCGCCGTTGACGATGGTCGCCAACCGCTGCACGTGGGTCCCGAGCACCTCGGCCATGGCCCGCTGCTCGGCTTCGCACAGCTCCGGGAATTCCTCGGCGACGTGAGACACCGGGCAGTGATGCTGGCAGATCTGCACGCCGTGGATCGGTCCGCCGACCCGGGTGGTGGTGGCGACGTAACCGGCTTTGGTCAGCGCACCGGCGACCCGCTCGGCGGCCGCCTCGACCTCGGCGTCCTCGGCACTGTCGGCTGGCGCAACATCGGCCAAGATCGCGTCGATGCGCTGCCGGGCGAACGTGCGGACGGCGTCCTCACCGCCGATTTCCCGCAGTTGCCGCATGGCCGCGGCCGCCAGGTCGTCGTAGGCGTGGTCGAGTTTGGCCCGGCCGGCCGCGGTCAGCCGGAAGCGCTTCGCGGGGCGCCCGCGGCCCACCTGCTGCCACGTCGCGGCGGCCACCGACTCGGCGTCGCCCGCCTCGATCAGCGCGTCGAGATGGCGCCGCACGCCGGCGGGCGCCAGGCCCAGCCGGTCACCGATCTCGACGGCGGTGATCGATCCGGATTCCAGCAGCAGGCGCACGATGGCGCGGCGGGTGTGACCATCCGGCACCGACGCCCCGACTGCGCCCACAGGGACGTCGGTGGCCTCATCGAGGCTGCTTTGGATTTTCACAACACCAGTGTGACGCAATTCGGGGGATCGGTCCAGCAAGGGTGACCTGTCCGCACGTTGCGCTGGTCACACCCCCGGACGGCTACGCTGCTCTGATGGCAGCCCGCCACCACACGCTGAGCTCGTCGATCGCCAGCCTCCACGGCGACGAGCAGGCGGTGGGCTCGCCGCTGAACGATACCGAGCTCACCGCGCTGCAGCGCATCCGCCTGTTCGGCGCCACCGGCACCATCCTGATGGCGATCGGTGCCCTGGGCGCCGGCGCGCGGCCCGTCGTCCAGGACCCCACCTTCGGCGTCCGCCTGCTCAACCTGCCGTCGCGGATCCAGACCGTGTCACTGACCATGACGACGACCGGCGCGGTCATGATGGCGCTCGCCTGGCTGATGCTGGGCCGCTTCGCGCTGGGCCAACGGCGGATGTCCCGCGGCGAGCTGGACCGCACGCTGTGGTTGTGGGTGCTCCCGCTGTTGGCGGCGCCCCCGATGTACAGCAAGGACGTCTACTCCTACCTGGCGCAAAGCCAGATCTGCCGGTTGGGACTCGACCCCTATCGGGTGGGTCCGGCGACCGGGTTGGGCCTCGACCATGTGTTCACGTTGTCGGTGCCCAGCCTGTGGCGGGAGACCCCTGCGCCGTACGGGCCGCTGTTCTTGTGGATCGGCCGCGGAATTTCGGCATTGACCGGCGAAAACATCGTCGCCGCCGTGCTGTGCCATCGGCTGGTGGTGCTGATCGGCGTGGGTCTGATCGTGTGGGCGACACCGCGGCTGGCCCGCCGCTGCGGGGTGGCCGAGGTCAGCGCGCTGTGGTTGGGGGCGGCCAACCCGCTGCTGATCATGCATCTGGTCGCCGGCATCCATAACGAGGCACCGATGCTCGGGCTGATGCTGGCCGGCACCGAGTTCGCGCTACGCGGAATCGACTCCGCGCGTCCGCTGGTGCCCCGTCCGTGGCCTAGCCTCCGGACCCACTGGCCGGATTGGGCGCCGTTGTGCATGCTGCTTGCGGGCGCGATCCTGATCACGCTGTCCTCGCAGATCAAGCTGCCGTCGCTGCTGGCTTTGGGGTTTGTCGCGATGGCGCTTGCCTGGCGCTGGGGCGGCAACCTGCGGGCGTTCCTGTTGGCGGGTGGGCTGATGGCCGGATTGGCGCTGGCAGTGATGGCCACGGTCGGCTGGGCCAGCCGGCTCGGCTTCGGCTGGATCTACACGCTCGGCACCGCCAACGTGGTGCGCAGCTGGATGTCGCCGCCGACGCTGCTTGCCCTAGGCACCGGGCAGGTCGGGATTCTGCTGGGCCTGGGCGATCACACCACCGCCGTGCTGTCGCTGACCCGCGGCATCGGCGTGTTGATCATCGCGGTGATGGTGGGCTGGCTGCTGATCGCGGTGTTGCGTGGCCGGCTGCACCCGGTTGGCGGGCTCGGAGTGGCGCTGGGAGGAACGGTACTGCTGTTTCCTGTGGTGCAGCCGTGGTATCTGCTGTGGGCCATCATCCCGTTGGCCGCATGGGCGACGCGCCCTGGATTCCGGATCGCGGTGATCATCGTCACGATCGTCATCGGCGTCTTCGGTCCGACGGCCAACGGCGATCGGTTCGCGCTGTTCCAGATCGTGGACGCCACCGTGGCCAGCACCATCATCGTGGCGCTGCTGATCGCGGCGACCCATACCAGCTTGCCGTGGCGGCCGCTGCCGAGCGCCGAGTCGACCGGTGACACGGCGACACCGGATCTAGCGCCCAGCAGCGAGACCCGGCAGCCCGCGCCGGTGCCTGGCGCATACGCTGAATCCTCGTGAGCCAGGCCGTGCAAATCCCCGTGCGGTTGCGCGGGGTATGCAAGCAGTACGGCTCGGGGGCGACCGCCACCAGGGCCGTCGCCAACCTCGACCTCGACGTGCATGCCGCCGAGGTGTTGGCGCTGCTGGGCCCAAACGGTGCCGGCAAGACGACGACAGTGGAGATGTGCGAGGGGTTCGTCCGGCCCGATGCGGGCAGCATTGAGGTGCTCGGGCTGGACCCGATCGCCGATAACGCTCGGCTGCGGGCGCGCATCGGTGTGATGTTGCAGGGCGGCGGCGGCTATCCCGCGGCCCGGGCCGGCGAGATGCTTAACCTGGTGGCCTCCTACGCCGCCGACCCGCTGAACCCGCAGTGGCTGCTATCCACATTGGGTCTGACCGACGCGGCGCGCACCACATACCGACGGCTGTCCGGTGGGCAGCAGCAGCGGCTCGCGCTGGCCTGCGCGTTGGTCGGCCGACCCGAACTGGTGTTTCTCGACGAGCCCACCGCGGGAATGGACGCGCAAGCGCGGCTACTGGTGTGGGAGTTGATCGACGCGCTGCGCCGCGACGGCGTGACGGTGGTGTTGACCACCCACCAACTCAAGGAGGCCGAGGAACTCGCCGACCGACTGGTCATCATCGACCAAGGGGTGACCGTCGCGGCCGGAACCCCGGCAGAGCTCACCCGTAGCGGCGCCAAGGATCAGCTTCGGTTCACCGCTCCGCCACGGCTCGACTTGTCCCTGCTGGTCTCGGCCTTGCCGGAGGATTACCGGGCCTCCGAGGTGGCGTCGGGTGAGTACCTGGTGGAAGGCCCGGTGGATCCGCAGGTGTTGGCGACGGTGACGGCGTGGTGTGCCCAGATCGACGTGCTGGCCACCGACATGCGAGTGGAGCAGCGCAGCCTGGAAGACGTGTTCCTGGAGCTGACCGGCCGGGAGTTGCGGTCGTGACCGCCGGCGACAATCTAGTCCGCAGCGATGAGGTGGGGGCACGCCCCCACAAGTGGGAGGTACCCCCACCCGCTTGCGGGGAAAAGCGGCGCTTGTGACCGAATCACTTTTCCCCGCAGGCACTTTCACTCCTGACCCGCGCCCGGCAGCGGTGCCGCGGATGCTGGCCGCGCAGTTCGCACTGGAGCTGAAGCTGCTGCTGCGCAACGGCGAACAACTGCTGCTGACCATGTTCATCCCGATCACACTGCTGGTGGGTTTGACGCTGTTGCCGCTCGGATCCTTCGGCAACAACCGCGCCGCCACCTTTGTCCCGGTGATCATGGCGCTGGCGGTGATCTCTACGGCGTTCACCGGTCAGGCCATCGCGGTCGCGTTCGATCGCCGGTACGGCGCGCTCAAACGGCTGGGCGCGACCGCGCTTCCGGTGTGGGGCATCATCGCCGGCAAATCGCTGGCGGTGGTCACGGTGGTGTTCCTACAGGCAATCATCTTGGGCGCCATCGGGTTTGCGCTTGGTTGGCGGCCGCATCCGGCGGGCCTGGCGTTGGGCGCGGTCATCATCGCGCTGGGCACCGCGGGCTTCGCCGCGCTGGGTCTGCTGCTGGGCGGCACGCTGCGCGCTGAGATCGTGCTGGCGGTGGCCAACCTGCTGTGGTTCGTCTTCGCCGGACTCGGCGCGCTGACGGTGGACACCGACATGGTCGCAGCACCGGTCAAATGGGCGGCGCGGCTCACCCCGGCCGGCGCGCTGACCGAGGCGCTGTCGCAGGCGATGACCGTGTCGGTGGACTGGTTCGGCGTCGCCGTGCTGGCCGCCTGGGGCGGCCTGGCCGGCCTGGCCGCGTTGCGGTGGTTCCGGTTCACCTGACGGCCGAGCGTCGAGCGTCACGCTGGCGTGACGCTCGAACCCCATCGCCACGCCAGCGTAACGCTCGCGCGAAAATGCCGCGCTCGCGGCCCTACTACGTGACGTAGTTTTCGTTGTCCTACGATCGGGCGATGCCTGTCCGACGGTGGCTCTTGCGGCTGGTGGATCTGCTGCCCGAACCCAGGCTCGGCGCGCAGCGCCTGATCGCCGCAGTGGTCATCGTGACCCAGGGCGGTATCGCCGTCACCGGTGCGATCGTCCGGGTCACGGCGTCGGGATTGGGCTGTCCGACGTGGCCGCAGTGCTTTCCGGGCAGCTTCACCCCGGTGGCCGTCGCCGAGGTACCCCGCATCCACCAGGCCGTCGAATTCGGCAACCGGATGATCAGCTTCGCCGTGGTCATCGCGGCGATACTGGCGGTGCTGGCGGTCATCCGGGCCCGGCGACGCACAGAGGTGTTGGTGTACGCCTGGTTGATGCCCGCCTCGACCGTGCTGCAGGCGGTGATCGGCGGCATCACCGTGCTCACCGGCTTGCTGTGGTGGACGGTGGCGATCCACCTGCTGGCATCGATGGCGATGGTGTGGTTGGCGGTGCTGCTCTACGTCAAGATCGGTGAACCCGACGAGGGCGAGCCGACCGCCACGGTGGTCCCGCCGCTGCGCTGGCTCACCGCGCTCAGCGCGACGACGCTGGCCGCGGTGCTAGTGGCCGGCACCCTGGTCACCGCGGCGGGCCCACACGCCGGCGACACCAGCCCCTATCGGACGGTGCCGCGGCTGAGGATCGAGATCACCACGCTGGTGCATGCGCACTCGTCGCTGCTGGTGGCCTATCTCGGACTGCTGGTCGGTCTGGGTTTTGGGCTGCTGGCGGTACGCGCACCCCGCCCGGTACTGCTGCGGTTGGGCGTGCTGGTGCTGCTGGTGTTCGCTCAGGCCACCGTCGGCACTGTGCAGTTCTTCACCGGAGTCCCGGCCGCGCTGGTGGCGGTTCATGTCGCCGGAGCGGCGGCGTGCACCGCAGCCACCGCCGCGTTATGGGCGTCGATGCGAGAGCGGACCGAGCCCAAGCCGGTCCAGGGCTGACTCGACGCACACCGCGAACTGCCGCTGCCCGTCGTCGCGCACGGTGTCGTCGAGCAGCTGCCAACCCAGCGACGGCGCAACCAAATCCAGCCCGGCCAATTCGGCGTCACCCGGTGCGCCGATCACATCGGCGCGGGCGTAGAGCAGCTCGTCGGCGCCGACGCCCAGATGGTCGGCCGCCGCTTGCAGGGCAGCCTGTCCAAGGTCCCACAATTCGAAGTCGGCCTCGACCGCTGCGGCCGCGTCAAACGCATGCGACTGAATGCCGCCGAGGTAAACCAGCGCCGTTCGGACGGCCGAGGCCGTCGGCCGCCGGCCCCGAATCGGCACCCCGGCATGTCGCAGATCGCGCAGATAGTGTTGGCCGGCGTTCCACGCGACGACATCGGCGCCGTTGAGCAAATTGGAAACTCGCTTGGTCCACGCCAGGAACTCGTCGCGCCGCTCGGCGTAATCGGTGCCGGTCCGCAGGATCACCAGGTCTGCGTGCAAAGTCTCCGGATCGTCCCAGGACAACCAGTGGGCATGCAGCCCTCGCTTGCGCAGCGCGGCGACCAGACCGGCGTCGTCGCCACCCTCCGAACCGACCAGCACGATCCGCGGATGACGAATGTCCGGCCGGGCCAACTTCATGTGGACTCCATGGTTGCGGATGATAGTCACCACGCGCGCAATCGAAGTCGCCGAAATCGGCGGTCCGGAAGTCCTGAGCTATGTCGAGAGGCCTCAGCCCTCCCCCGGTCCGGGCGAGGTGCTGATCAAGTCCGAAGCGGTCGGCGTGAATTTCATCGACACCTATTTCCGCTCCGGGTCTTACCCGCGCGAGCTGCCATTCGTGTTGGGCACCGAGGTGGCCGGGACGGTCGCCGCCGTCGGCGACGGCGTCACAACGCTGCAGGTCGGCGACCGGGTGGTGACGGCTGCGGCGGCGGGCGCCTACGCCGAATTCACCACCGCGTTCGCGCAATTCGTCACCCGCGTGCCGTCGGCAGTCGGCTTGGATGTGGCCGCATCGGCGCTGTTGAAGGGCATGACGGCGCATTACCTGATCAAATCGGTGTACCCGGTGAAGTCGGGCGACACGGTGTTGGTCCACGCCGGGGCGGGCGGCGTGGGGCTGATCTTGACGCAGTGGGCGACCAGTCTGGGCGTCCGGGTGATCACGACGGTATCGACACCGGCCAAAGCCGAGCTGTCCCGGCAGGCCGGCGCGACGGACGTGCTGGACTATCCGGGCGATGATCCGGAAGAGTTCGGAAGGCTTATCCGGGAGCTGACCGTCGGGGCGGGCGTGGCCGCGGTCTACGACGGCGTCGGGGCGAGCACGTTCGACGCCAGCCTGGCCAGTCTCGCCGTGCGGGGAACCCTGGCGTTGTTCGGCGCTTCCAGCGGCCCGGTTCCGCCGGTCGACCCGCAGCGGCTCAACGCCGCCGGCTCGGTGTACCTGACCCGCCCAGCGCTAGTTCATTTCACCCGCACCGGCGAGGAATTCGCTTGGCGCTCAGGAGAATTGTTCGACGCGATCGCCGAGGGTTCGCTCGATGTGACGGTGAGCCGCAGCTATCCGCTGGCGGATGCCGCCCAGGCGCACCGCGACTTGCAGGGCCGTCAGACGGTCGGTTCGATCGTGCTGACGCCCTAGCGGCTGCCGGCGTCTAGCCGCCCCACTTGGCGCCTTCGGCTTGGTCGCGGGCCAGCATCGAGGTGGTGTTGTTTTCATGGGTGCCGGCCATCGCACGGTAGGCCAACACCAACTGCTCCATGGCCTGGTTCCACTGGGCCTGCCAAGCCTGATAGCTCATCCCGGTATCACCTTGCCAACCCGCCGACAACGCCGCCTGCTCACTGGCGATGTCAGCACCCAGGCTTTGCAGCGTGCCGGCATACCCGGCCATATCGGCGGAATGGGCCAGCATCGCCGGATAGTTGTACATGATCTGCGACATCACAAATCCTTTCGTCTAAGCCATTATCGGTCGGGTTCTAGAAGCCCGGGTAGCTGCCGGCCGCAGCCGCATCGGCGGCCACATAGATACCCGCGGCATCCCCGATGTTGGCCTGAGCGATATCCAGCAGGCTGTTGATTTTCGCGGCGGCCGCCACGAAGCGGGCGTGCGCGGCCTGAAACGCCGCCGC
>Ga0209040_10003964_pt1 | contig 11253 bp, 9 predicted proteins | sample BogFormECP12_OM3_FD_188240 | JGI IMG/M metagenome (GOLD analysis project Ga0209040, IMG submission 188240) | Bog forest soil microbial communities from Calvert Island, British Columbia, Canada - ECP12_OM3 (SPAdes) (version 2) | ecosystem: Environmental > Aquatic > Freshwater > Wetlands > Bog ... | reverse complement strand
CAATGTGTCGGCGGATATTTCGCGAACAATTGTGCCCGCGCCTTGGCGAGGCTCGACCAGGCCCATCAATTCCAAGCCGCGAATTGCATCTCGAATGGAGCTGCGGCTTACCTGGAGCATCTCCGCAAGTTCGCGTTCCGAAGGCAGCTTGTCTCCAGGTTTCAACTTCTTGAGGATGAGACGTTCGATCTGCCGGGCGACTTCTTCGTAGACTTTATTCTTTCGAATAGCCTCGAAGTCGGATTTGACGGGAGTAGCCAACGTGGGCTCCAAGTGGTCCGATAAGTGGACCAGCGAACCAGAGGAGTATACCCCCATTGTCAAGCCCCGGGCAATATTTTTGTTGGACTAAGGAAAAAGCCTGATGGGACGGGCTTATTGCGCTTGCTGCCGAGCAGCACGCTCTGCGAGTAGCTTCGTGCAGTTGTACACGGTTCGGATACAAGTCATGGGCAGCCCTATACTCTCTCCTAATTCTACGACCGCGCCCACCAGTGCTTCCAATTCCATCGGGCGGCCAGCTTCAAGATCCTGCAACATCGAGGTTTTATGCTCCCCAACTTTTTCCGCGCCGGCAATTCGCTGATCGATCGAGACCGGCAATTCCATTCCTAATTTGCGTGAAACTGCCTCCACTTCCTGCATGATGTTCCGAATCACCGAACACACTCCTGGATCACGTACCATTTGCACGAGCGTCGCGCGGGTCAGCGCACTCACGGGATTGAAGGACGCATTGCCGAGAACCTTCACCCAAATCTCTTGCCGGATGCGAGTGGTAGCGGGGCAGCGCAATCCGGAGGCGACGAGTGCCTCGGCAATGCGACGGAGACGTTCGGACCGGGTGCCATCGGGTTCGCCGAGAGTAATGCGGTTGCCTTCGATATGTTGAATCACTCCTGGCGCCGTAATCTCGGTTGAAAAGTAGACGATGGATCCCACTACCCGACGCGCTTCGATGACCGAGGAGATCACACCACCGGGATCGATGCGCTCAAGACGTAATCCTTCCCACTTGCCACCGAAACCCTGGAAGTACCACCAGGGAATTCCGTTCTGGGTGCTGACGACCGCAGTTTCGGGCCCCAGCACCGGCTTCAAGTAGGAAGCAAGCTGTGGCAGGCCGTGGGCCTTCACGCCGAGGAAGACGACGTCTACCGGACCGACTTCTTCAAGAGAAGGCGCGATCTTGGGGTGAGCGACGAAATCTCCGTCGTCACTTTTTACTTGTACGCCGTGCTCCTGCATGGCGCGTAGATGCGGCCCACGCGCGAAGAGTGTTACATCGAAGCCAGCTTGCGCCATGCGCGCACCGATGTAGGCGCCGATGGCGCCAGCCCCCGCGATCAGAAACTTCATTCGTTCCCGCCCGTGAGCACAGCGGCAACCGCGCGGCGACGGATTTTTCCGGTCGCAGTAGTTGGAATACTCTCGACCAGATAAATCTTCTTTGGACACTTATATTCGGCCAGGTGCTCGCGGCAGTGTTTAACGAGTTCGGATTCGGTGGCACCATGGCGTTCGTGCAAAACCACGGCGGCAGCTACTTCTTCGCCGAGTGTGGGATGCATGCAGCCGAACGTGACTACCGCGGCGACCGCCGGATGCCTCAGCAAAATTTCATCGACTTCGTGAGGCGCGATATTCTCGCCCCCGCGAATAATGATGTCTTTAATCCGGCCGGTCAAATGCAAATAGCAATCGGAATCGAGAAATCCCTGATCGCCGGTACGAAACCATCCGTTCACAAAAGCACGAGCGTTCGCTTCCGGATTGTTTTCGTATCCGCGAAATACATTTGCTCCCTGGATCGCGATCTCGCCACGGTGATTGGTGCCCAGATGATTGCCGTCGGCGTCCATGATGCTGATGCGCAAGCCAATGCCAACTCCAACCGAGCCGGCCTTGCGGTGGCGCGGAGGCAGAGGATTCGAAGTCATTTGATGGGCCGCTTCGGTCATTCCGTAGGCTTCCACGAAGGGAACGCCAAAGAGTCCCTCAATCTTGTGAATCAGTTCGGCCGACAAGGGCGCGCTGCAGGAGCGGATGAAGCGCAGCGTGTCAGCTTCTGCCGGTTTGTGATGAGCCCGGGCTAGGAGGAGTTGGTGCATTGTGGGAACTCCTGAGTACCAGGTCACCCGATTTTCGCGCACCGTCCGCCAGAAAGAAAGAGCGTTGAATTTTGTGGGAACGACTACGGTGCCACCGGAAAGCAGAGTGGCCATGGTGGAACCAATCAACCCATGAATGTGAAACAGCGGCATGATACACAGCGCAACATCTTCCTCGGTCAGCGCATAGGTGTTAGCGATATTTGCGGAGGATACCGCCAGGTTGAAATGCCGCAAGGGCACACGCTTGGGACGACCCGTACTTCCGCTGGTGTGCAGAACCAGGGCAATGTCATCCGGAGTGGGTTCCGTTGCAGTGGCTCCACTGGGAGCGCCTACCATGCAGACATCCCCGTGTTCATTCATTTCCACAGAAAATACGGGGATGTTGCGATCCTTTGCCGCTGTGCGAACGAACTCCGCGCCTACCGGAGGGCAAAGCAAAATCCGCGCATTGGTGTCCCCGAGGAAGAAATGAAACTCTTCATAGGGGTACGCCGGATTTAACGGCGCCGCCGTACCGGCGATCGAGGCCGCCAGAAAGCTGACAATCGCGGGCAATCCATTCGGCAATGCGATCGCTACCGCATCACCACGGCGGATACCGGCAGACGCCAACGCGTTCGCCATGGTCAGAACCTGCTGCCGGAGCGAATCGTAGGTGACGTGAATCCCAAGCTCTGGAACAACAACTGCCGTGTGACTGTCGGCGAAATGTAGAACGTCAAGAAGTGTGTCAACCGACTTGAGTGTCATTGGTTCTCGCCTTTATCGACGGCCATTAGGATGATGAGCCAGCCGTGTTTGTTTACCGGCCAAACCACAAAGAATGTCGCTGCACACCGCACGCCACCAGGTACGCGTCAGGTTTCCGTGAATCAGCTCGAGTAACCCTGTGCGGTCAGGACTTTCCGGAACTCCTTCAGGAAAAACTGCACGTTCTCTTCGGTGGCCAACGGCCCCATCACACCAATGCGGAAGACTTTGCCAGCCAGTGGTCCGAAGCCGCCGGCGATTTCGATGCCAGGGCCGTCGAGCAGTCCTTTGCGCACTTTGGCCTCGTCAACTCCCGCAGGCACGCACACGGTATTCAGAGTGGCAATTCGGTTTGCTTCGGGGACGTGCATGCGCAGGCCTATCGCTTCAATGCCTTTCACAAAGATCCGATTGCAGTGGCGATGCCGTTCCCAGCGATTCTCAATTCCCTCTTCAGCGATCACCGTGAGCGCTTCGCGCAAAGCATAAAACATGGAGATCGGCGCGGTGTGATGATAGCGGTGCGACACTGTAGAGTAATCGTGAATCAGCTTCAGATCGAGATACCAGCTGCGCGACGGAGTGGTGCGAGCGCTCAGGAAATCCATGGCCTTCCGCGACATGGCCATCGGAGATAAGCCCGGCGGACAGCTCAATCCTTTTTGGGTGCAGCTGTAGGCAACGTCGATTCCTGTGCGGTCAAATTCCACCGGAACTCCGCCGAGCGACGTGACGCAATCCGCAATCACCAAAGCGCCAGCATCGTGAGCCGCTGCACATATCGCGCGGCCCGATTGCAGCGCTCCAGTCGAGGTCTCGGCCTGAACATAAGCAACTACGTTGGGCCTTTCGCGGCGAATGAACTCTCTTGCCTCGTCATCCCCAAAGATCTCGCCCCATCCCTTCTCGAAGCGTACGACGTTCGCTCCCTGGCGCTTCGCCATCTCCGTGAGACGGTCGGAGAAATATCCATTGGCGAACACCGCAAGCTTGGCTCCCGGCTCCACGAAGTTGGCAATGGCAGCTTCCATGCCCGCACTACCGGTACCGGAAATCACCAGCGTCGCCCCGTCATTCGTTCCATAAACAGGTTTTAATAATTGCTGGACATCCTCCATGACCCGGATGAAGTAGGGGTCGAGGTGTCCGACAATTGATTTCGACAGAGCTTCATAAACCCGCGGGTGGACCATACTGGGGCCAGGGCCATACAGGTAACGGCGAGGCGGTTGCAGCGGTGACAAGGAATTTAGTGCGGGAACTTGCTGATCAGTGGTGCTCATAGGCCTCGTTTCTTCTTCTAAGGATAGTGACATTTTACGGGAGACAATCTCCGGAACCCAGCCGCGGTCTGACGTAAGGACTGTGATGCAGTCTGACAGTGAGCACCAGGGATGCAAGTGTAGTCAAGCTAATTCTACTTATATGTTCGATCAGTTTTCCTTATAACCGTTGGCTTTGCAGGTTTGTGCCGGGCAGCAGGCGAACGCCCGGATCTGCAGGTGACACGCCGGTTGCCAACAAATTTTCTTCAGAGCGCAAACCGCACGTGAATACTGCGCTAGCGAACCGTAATAAAGAAGTATGCACTCATCGAAATGCCGACTCCGATCACCGCGATACGCACTTTGCGGGGGTCGGCCCTCTGCGCGTAGTGCGCGCCGAACCAGCCACCGGCAAGAGAACCTGCGATCATGACGGCGCACTGCCGCCATAACACTGCGCCCGCCACAATAAAGGTAATTACAGCGGCCGCATTGATAGCAACGGCCAAGAGAGTCCGGATCGCACCCATGGCATGAATATCGCGCATCCCGAGCATCGCCAGCATAGCCAGCGTCATGAATCCGATGCCCGCACCAAAGTATCCGCCGTAGATTGACACCAGCAACTCGGCAATCGAACTGATCAGGATCGCTTGCCAGGATAGGTTCTTGAGATCATCGACAACCGCGCTCCTGCCGGCCACTGCACGGATCGAATTACCAAAGGCGAACAACAGAGTACCACCCAGCAAAAGCCAGGGGACGAGGCGCAGAAAGGTATGCTGCGGGGTTTGCAGCAACAGCACTGCGCCCGCCCAGCCTCCGCCAACGCTGGTTATCAGCAGGGGAATCAAGATACGCAACGGCGCGTTCAGGCGCTTAAGATAGGCAACAGTGCTCGCCGCCAACCCCGGCCAGAGTGCCACCGTATTCGTCGCGTTGGCTAAGACAGCGGGAATTCTCAGGAACAAAAGAGCGGGGAAGGATACGAAACTGCCACCGCCGGCTAGCGCGTTCAACACGCCCGCGATACCGGCCGCAACGAGCAGAAAGATTGCCTGACCGAAGTGGAGCCCCATAAGAATTTCTAAACTGGATGAGGAGAGAAATCGCTGGCACGCCGCCTCAAAACAAAAAACAATTTAGCAGGGATTTGCCAGACGAGTGTTGTCGATCCTCGCTGGCTCCAAAAAAACTTTACTCAAATTTCGCAGAGTGTGACTTTCGAGCCCGATGAATGTGATCGATGTCACCGCGGTAAACTACGGTTAACAGTGCGTGAGCGCAATAAAAATACTAGAGCCCGAAATTTCTTGACAGTAATCGCGGGGATGTAGTACTACTTCGCCCCGGTGGCAATGGTCCGCTTTTCAGACCGGCTAAGAAATCCAGTTCGCAATCTTGCGATATTTAAAAGCCTTTCGGCCGAGCAAATAAAGCGGGGCGTAGCCTGTGCGCTGCCCGCTAGAGGCAGTGCCCCTTAGCCCATCCACCTCGGAGAGGAAACACATGCGCTCGCTAACAGCGTTTTTCGTGCTTCTGTTCAGTTTCATGGCGCCAGTTTCGCTTGCCCACGCTCAAAGTGCGGGATCCGCAAACAAGGGTGATGGATCCACCTCTGGGGCCGCGACCAAGGAAGAGGTTAACCAGTTGCGCAGTGAAGTAGCGGCGCAGCGCCAGACGATCGAAGAGCTAAAGGCTTTGGTCGAAAAGTTGGCGGAGGGAAAAACTGCGGCAGCCGTCAGCGCCCCTGCCCAGATTCGGCCGGTGGCGGATTCCTCTTCCGCGAGCAACAATGCACAACCCGTGAATGCTCCAAGCGCCACCACGCCGCGGCTGATGAATGCGGTTCTATTGGCGGCCGAACCTGAGCCGGCAGCAGTGGTAGATCAAACCCCGGCAGCGGCTCCCAAGAAAGACGCCCCGCTTACGGCAGGATGGAATGGAGAGCACTTCTTTATCAGGAGTGCTGATGGGCAATTCAGCATCAGCCCCTACGGATACGTAGATAACGATTACCGCGCTTATAAGGGCGACGGCGCGCCCTCCGACACGTTCGTTTTGCGCCGCGCTCGTTTCGGTTTCCAGGGCAATTATGGTTCGCATTTCGATTTTGCCTTGCTCACCGACGCAGCCGCGACCACCGGATCCGTAGTACGCGATGTTTACCTCAATGTAAGAATTCGACCTGAGTTCCAATTCCAAGCGGGCCAGTTCAAGACGCCATTCGCTCAAGAAGCCGGAACCGGTGCCACCAACCTTGATTTCGTAGAACGCGGGTTCCAATCCATGCTGTATCCCTCGGCGGCGTCAGCGTTCCGCAGTCCGGGCATCGCCATCCACGGAGACATTGATGGTGGCGTACTGCAGTACTGGGTGGGGGCGTTTAACGGCAAGGGCTATGCGATCGCCAACACCACAAATCAGCCGGAAGTTGTCGGACGGCTTCGCCTCTATCCCTTCCGCAAATCCAATAGCAAATGGTTCAAGGAATTTGCCGTTGGTGGGGCCATTGACCGGGCAAAGTCTCGGGGTCTTTCCGGGGATCAAAGCTTCAGTGGCAACTTGCCCGATCAGGCCTATAACTTCTTCCCGCAGTTCGCTATCAACGGACCGGTCCAGCGCTACAACGGCGAGTTTACCTACCTTAAGTCGGCATTCGCTCTGCGCGGCGAATTCGATCAACTCAATATGTCCCGTGACAACGTCGGCTCCGAGCAAGCGGGGGGTCTTGGCTTCATCAGTCTTCCGTCCATCATCGCCAAGTCTTGGGACATCAGCGCGACCTACATGCTCACGGGAGAAAAGCAGCCGGAAAACGGCACTCCGCGGGTGAAGCATCCGCTCTTTGGACCCGATACTCCGGGCGGCAAGGGACGCGGGCTGGGAGCGTGGGGTGTCGGCTTCCGATTCATGGGCATACAGGCTAATGAACCGGGCGCGAATTTCCTGAGCTACTACACGCCGGGTTATGTGCCTACGTTTAATTACCACACCTTCGAGTACACCATGGGACTCAACTGGTATCCCAATTATTGGGTCAAGTACCAAGTCAATCTGGGAATTGACCAACTGAAGGATCCCAGCACAATAGGTGCGGTGCCGCAAGATTATTACGTGATTTCACAAGAGCTACAGTTCAGGTTCTGATCGCGCGGGTTTCGTTGTTACGGAACGAAGCGATTTAACAAGTTCGGTAAATGCCGGGGCTGGTCGCACTGGTCCTGAAGGGAAATCGCAGGAGGGAATTTGATGAGACCGAGAATTCTGCTTAGCATTTTTATCACGGCATTGTTTGTGATCATGAGCGGCTGTAGCACAAGTTCGAATTGCCCCACTTGCGGCACGACGAAGAATGGCTCCTATGCCATCATCAACGTCATTCCCGTGCCTGAGCACAACTCCACGGGCGAGCCGGGCGGACCGTTCAACTCTTTCGACATTAGCACCATCGCCCCAAACCCCGCCATCTCGGGAAAGTATCTGGATTACATTTCCGATCGCATCGGAATTGCCGTGCAGGTTATCGATACCTCCCGAGATCTCGCTGTTTTCTCGATTCAGGGGCAGAATGGCGTCTCCGACGCCGGTAACGGCGCCAGTCCATGCCCCACAGAGCTTCAGCCCAACTACACCGGGGCTCCCCCTACACCCACGGTGGAGATCATTCCGCCGACCGTTGACGTGTTTGGCAATTTCGTTAGGTATGCCTGCAGGACCGATATGACTTGGGCGAACGGTCCAAGGTTCCACCTGAACACGGGCTTTGGTCCCAGTGGCAACCTCGGAGGATTCCCTGGCGCCCAATGCTGCGCTTCCCGCGCCAACGGCGTGAACCCGATGTCCGGGCCGGATGGCAACACCACTACCGCCGATGGCAAGGTCCTCTTTGTCGGCAATGGCAGCTCCAACGTCATAGTTTTCGACATCAGCTCGATGAACCTGGGCACCAATCCGGTCACCCCACCCACTGTTCTTGCCACGATCCCGACGGGCGTGTCGGCCGATTACGACGGACCGCAAGGAATCTCGGGTTGCATCGCCTCGTGGAACGGCGAAGCCGGCTCGGCGGCGGATTGTGGTGACGATCGGGGCGACGAAATGGCATACGATGACGCACATCATGTCCTTGCGATCATCAACGGCGATCCGGGACTGCCGTTCATTACTTTTATCGACATGCAGTACATCGTAGGCGCAACTCCGCCGAGGACGTCGGCCGCGGACCCGACAGGCCAGGGGGATCTGCATTGCTTGCCGATCGACCAGAATCTCGCGTATGGGCCGTATCCCGTAGGGTACAGCGCGGCTACTGGCACCTTCCCTTACCCTGGCGTGGGACCGGGGGTTTTTGGTTATCCTCTACAAGGAACGGGAACAGGGATCGTGGGAACCGGAACCGGACCAGACGGCAACCCTCTCCCATCGCCCGCGTTGGATCCGGGCGTCGGCGGCTCGTTTAATCCCCCTCGATGCATTATCGGGCAGATCTACTACGACGGCGCCGGAGGCGGGGCATCAGGAGGACTCGGTCTCACTTCTAACACGCCTGTGGACACGGTCGGGGCCACCTTCCCGTGCCCCGATCCCTCCAATCCGCACGTTTTCAGTGGCGTATCGGGATCGGCTGCGGCTGATGGCCCGGCGGGACTTGTTGGCGTCGGCACCACTCCTATGGGCGTTTCCTACACTATTCCATGCCATCACGGGCCGATCATTAGTTACGCCACAGGAGCTTTTTGTAGCCAAACTCCGCCATTTTCGGACCCCACTTGTTCTGGGGCGATAGCGCCGGCCGGATTGGGCGCGATGACCTATGATCCGAACAGCGGAAACTGGTTGCTGACCAACGAAAATTCCGTTGCTACTACGCAAATTGGCAGCCTTGATGAAATTCAAATTACTGCCGATGGGCCAGTCGTGGTCAACAGTTTTCCCATGTACGACTGCATGCCTACTAGTATTGTGCAGGGACCGGGAGACAATTTCCTCGTCGGCTGCGCCGATCATGATGGCCAAACATTTCCCGCTAATGAATACGTAATCAGTAATACGAAAAGCAGCAATATAGCTTGCGTGCCGCCGAATTCCGGAATTCCGAATGCGCCGCCGAACGCCAACTGCCTGGAGATCACACAGGTCGGTGGCGTGGACGAGGTTTGGTATAACCCGGGCGACAACAAGTACTATCTGGCGGCGCGCGATTTCCTTCCGAACGCGGTGATGGGCGTAATTGATGCCAAAACCAACCAGTGGCTCTACAACATGCCGACCGGATCGAATGCACACAGCATCTCGGTAGACCCGAGCACGAACCATGCTTTTGTACCGCTTCAGGCTGGCACGGTCTGTTCGACGCTGGCGTCCGCCGGTTGCGTCGGCGTCGCGGCCGAGCAATAAAAGAGGTTCGGCTGGTGGTATAGTTGATCAAAGACGCGAAACTCGAAAGGGTTTCGCGTCATGTATTGCGGTGCGATTATGAAGAATTCTAAGGGCTCTTTTTCCGCTCCTGTGCTTGCGTCCTCCCTTCTGCTGCTACTTGGCTTGCTAGCCAGCGCAAGCGAGCAGCCCGCGGCAAAACCCACGGACGTTCCTGCAACTGTGATCGCCCACTTGCCGCTGCCGCAGTCAACCGGCAGTCAGATGCTGTTACAGAAGGAAAAAGGCAAGCAATACCTCTACGTGCAACAGGCCGGGAAACAAGGGTTCATGATCGTGGACGTCAGCAAGCCAGAGGAACCGAGCCTTTTGAAGCGGACGGCTGAGGCAAATCAGGCAACCGCAGGCAATCTGGAAATTGTCAGCCCCGACGTCGCCATCGCCGAGGCTCCGGAAAAGACTCCGACCACCCTAAGCAGCAACGCTCACCCTACGGAGACCGTGCGCGTGCTCGACTTGAGCGACCCCCGCAATCCGAAGACTCTGGAGACCTTCAACAAAGTCACCAGCCTTCTTCCCGATGGCGGTCATGGGCTGATCTACCTTACGAACAACGACGGCCTATGGATTCTTCGGTACCAGCATCCTTCCCGATTCGAACCGGCCAAGAAAAAGCCCCCCTGCGACTCCGAGGCCGAGATTCAGGCCATGCCCCCGGATTGCCAGTAAGCGCACCGAACCTGAGCCCGTGGTACTTATCTGGAGACATCGCGAACCGAGCAATCCTTATCGAGGGTCTTGATCGATGTGATATTCAGGGTCACAGGCGCTGCGGAGCCTACCTTATTCATCGCATCGGAACTGCTCGCCAATGTCGGAGATTCGCTGCCGGTTACTTCCACTCGCTGTCCCAGATAGTGGCGGAGCTTGATCTTGCGGCTCCCCTGTAGCTCATAGGTCACGGCTGGATCTTGCTTCATCAAAATGTAGTCGCCGCTCGATCTACTGACGCATCCCCGTAGAGTGACTTCTCCCTTGGAATCTTTCGAGCTCGGCTGGCTCATGTTGGAATTGCTGTCCTGCGCCAGGACGAAGCAGGCGCAAAGTAGCAGTACTGCGAACCCGATTTTTCTCATTGGATTTCTCCTCCCAAGAGAAGTGGGATGGCTGACCCGTTGCTATGGTTGCAATAAATCTCGGGGTAGAGGCTATTTGACGTGGGTCTCCTGGTAGTGCACCTCTTTCCATTGGCCCGCACGCTTCACCCACAGTTCACTGATATAAACCCGTGAGTACCGTACAACCGACTTGGGTGGAAACTGAATAGTGCTCTCATAGATGACGAGGGCAGCGTCCGGCCCGGCAGGAATAACCTTGAAGCCCCAGAGCGTGTAATTAGCGACATTCGTGTCTGTCAGTTCGCCTAAAGTCTGAAGCTTCGTCCGCTCGCCTCTGCCATCGACTTCGACGCCCTGATAGTCATCCGCCAGTAAATCGCCGTAGGCTTTCTTATCCTTATTCTTCAGCGCTTCCCATTCCACTTTGATCTTCGATTCGAACATGTCCTTCAGCGTGGAGTCAGCGGAAGTGGTGGTCGAAGGCCGGCTGTCGGCGGTTTTAGCGGGCGTTGCTGGGGCCTGCGCAAGCGCCGTGAAACTCAACCCCAGAACGCACAAAGTCAGCGCCCAATCCCTCATTATTCCCCCTCAGTCAAAACAATGAATGTTAACGCAGATGCTCAC
>Ga0209040_10003963_pt1 | contig 11254 bp, 7 predicted proteins | sample BogFormECP12_OM3_FD_188240 | JGI IMG/M metagenome (GOLD analysis project Ga0209040, IMG submission 188240) | Bog forest soil microbial communities from Calvert Island, British Columbia, Canada - ECP12_OM3 (SPAdes) (version 2) | ecosystem: Environmental > Aquatic > Freshwater > Wetlands > Bog ... | reverse complement strand
CGCGGTCAGCGCCGACACCTCGTCGGCGGCCGCGGGAGCCAGGCCGGTGGTCGGGGCGGCCTCAGCTGCGTTCGACGCACTGATCGCCGAGCCGATACCCGCCAAGTTGCCGGCCGCCGCTGTCAGCGCTGACGGCTGTGTGATTAAGAACGACATATTCTCTTCTCCCAAAGACATATTGGTGCAGCTCCTCGGTTGAGGGACGCGTCATGGCGTGCGAACAACTGGTCAACAACCGAGTTTCGATGCTTAGGATGTCCGGTGCCCCGCACTGCTGTCGTCGGGGCTAGCGCCCATTAGGCCCCCTGCTAGCTGTAATTCATTCGACCGCACTGGGCTACGCGCGACGGCGCGGCTTGCGGTGGCGAACCGATTGCCACTCAGGAGAATTCACCGATTGAGCGCTCGGCATGACTACCAGCAATGCTCAGCGCGGGAAACGATGCGGCGCTTACGATGTCGTCAATGCTGGTGTTTCGCAACGTATCTCGACCGGCGGTCTGTAGGCGAATAATGTTACAGATACCTTTCACGACGTGGCTGTTCGGAGGGATAGCGCCTATCCGCACTACCGGCTAGCCGGGTATACCGATTCGGGTTGGCTGTAACGACACACGTTTGTGGACGCGGCATCCTAAGGGAGCGCCGATATAACGGCCGGCGCGATAAGCCAAAAGGGTTTGCGTGCACGCCTGCTCAGGACGGCGGGACCGAAATCGCGCGCATGCCTACGGCTTCGACGGGTTGGGCAATGCACTGGGTTAAAACCCACGAGACAGAAAGCTGGGGCAGGACGGATGTCGGTTGACGACCTAGGCGGGCGCCTTGCGCTCTACGACGGCGAAGCGCTGAATCCAGCACAAAAAGAGCTCTACGACTGGCTCATGAATGTGGCGGTCCCGTGGGCCGAGGATGCCGAATTCGAGGCCCGCACCGAAACGGACCGGCTTATTGGACCCTTCAATGCGGCCCTGCTGACCCCGGCCATCTCGTCGGCCTTCATCGAGCTTGCGGTCGCCGAGCAGAAAAACACGTCCCTGGGCAAACGCAGCAGGGAGGTCATCATTTTGACTGTCGGGGCGGTCTGGCAGGCCCCCTACGAGCTGTACGCACATTGCGCCGTCGCCCGGCATGTCGGCCTCTCCGACGACGAGGTCCGAACACTGGCCGACGGCGGGCTGCCGAAGGATCTCACGGCGGCGGAGGCAGTAGTCCACCGTGTCGCCCGCGCACTGTCGCTAGAACATCGTCTCGACGAGGCGCTCTATCGCGAGGCGGAAGCGCTACTCGGGGCCGACGGGATCATGGAAACCGCCACACTCACCGGCATCTATCACACGGTGTGCGCAGTCCTCAACGCGTTCGAGATACCCGCGCCGTCCTGAAAGCTTGAGGCCTTCTTCCAGAGCCATGTCCCAACGGAATTATCGCAATTCCGCGAGGATAGGTGTTAGTTAAGAACCAGGTTCGGCCTGTGTGAGGTGGTCGATGGGTGACGGCGCGGTGCTGCCTGATCGGGGTGTGCCGGTACGGGCGGAAATAGTCTGCGAGAGCCCACGAGCACGGGTGACGCGGCTTTTCGTATCTGCGGGCACGGTCATCCGCAAAGAGCTGTTGGGCGCAGAGGCGCAGCGTCGAGTTCAGCATGAGGTGGGGGTGCTGGAGCGGCTGCGTGGGGTGGTGGGTGTGGCGCAGGTGCTGGATGCCCCGCGCTACCCCGGGTCGATCACGCTTGCCGACGCCGGCCAGTCCAGCCTGGCGCGCGCGGTGAAGCCGTTTGCGATCGACGACCTGATCGGCCTGGCGGCGGGGTTGGCGAATGCGGTGGCCGGCATGCATGGCTGTGGGGTGCTGCATCGTGACATCTGCCCGGCGAACGTTGTGCTTTCGCCTGACGGCGCGCCTTGCCTGGTGAGTTTCGGGTTGGCGAGGTCGCTGGCCGAGATCCGTCCGGAGTTCAGCCACCACAGCCAAATTGTCGGCACGCTGGCGTATTTGGCGCCCGAGCAGACCGGGCGGACTGGTCGGCCGGTGGATCAGCGCGCCGACTTGTATGCGTTGGGCGCGACACTGTACGAGTTGGCTACCGGTGAGCCGCCATTCGGCTCGGGGGATCCGTTGCGCCTCACCCATGATCATTTGGCGCGGGTACCCGCGCCGCCGGGCGAGATCAATCCGGCGGTAACGGAGTTGCTGTCGGCGATCATCATGCATCTGTTGGAAAAGGAACCCGACGACCGCTATCAGTCGGCCGACGGCGTGGTTTATGACTTGCAGCAGTTGCGCGCGCCCGGCGTGTCGACGGCGGCTGCGCCGCGGGTCGGCGGGAGGGATTTTCCGCTGCGGCTGCTGCCGCCGTCGCGGCTGATCGGGCGCGATGACGAGGTGGTGGCGCTGGCGGCGGCGTTTGACGAGGCGCTGACGGGCGGGTCCCGCGGTGTGCTGGTCAGCGGAGCCCCGGGAGTGGGCAAGACCGCGTTAGTGGATCAGTTGCGCTCGGTGGTGACCGGCAACGATGGCTGGTTTGTGGCGGGGAAGTTCGACCAGTATCGGCGGGACCTGGAGTCTGGCGGCATTTTTCAGGCGTTTCGTGCCTTGGGCCGGTTGTTGCTGGCCGAGCCGGAGGACGAGCTGGTCGAGCTGCGGGAACGGATGCTGGCGGCACTGGGGGCGAGTGCGGGTATGGCCGCCGCGGCGATGCCGGAGTTTGCGGCCTTGCTGGGCGTGGCGCCGGAGGCCGGCGATCCGCTGACCGCCCAGGTGCGGATGCAGCACAGCGCTGTGGCAACGCTGCGGGCGGTGGCCTCGCGGAAACGGCCGGTGGTGGTGTTCGTCGATGATCTGCAGTGGGCGGGGCCCACCGCTGTCGGTGTCATCGATCTGGTGTTTCGTGAGCAGGTGGAGGGCCTGCTGCTGGTGGGTGCCTACCGCGACGAGGTGGACCCGACCCATCCGCTGGCGGCCTCGCTGTCGCGGTGGCGGCAACAGACCGGTGTGACCCACCTGAATCTGGTGAACCTGCCTGGGCCGAGCTTGGCCGCCTTGGTTGCGGAAATCCTGCGTGTCGACCGCGTCGGCGCCGGCGTATTGGCCGAGCTCATCGAGCCGCTTACGCGCGGCAATCCCTATGAGACCGTCGAGTTGCTCAACACGTTGCGTCAGGAGGCCATCCTGATTCCGAGCTCGACGGGGTGGCGTTGGGACGAGCCAGCGGTGCGCTCTCTTTTGGCTCGCTCCGAGGTGGCCGAACTTCCGATGGCCCGGTTGGCGGCCCTGTCGGCGTCGTCGCGGGAAATACTCGAGGTGATGGCGTGTCTGGGCGGGCGAGCCGAGTTGAGTGTGCTGGCGGCCGGGACCGCCGAGTTGGCCGACGTAGTGGAACAGCGTCTGGCGCCGGCCCTGGAGGAGGGCGTTTTGGTGGCCGAGGCCGGGGCGCATGACGCGGTGCAGTTCCGCCACGACCGCATCCGCGAAGCCATCCTGGACGGGCTGGGTCCCAAGCGGCGGCGCAGCCAGCAACTCGCGCTGGCGCGGCGCCTCGGCGCGACGCCGGAGTTGTTCGCCGTCGCCGCCGAGCAGTACCTGCCAGTCATCGACGCCGTCACCGGCGCTGCGGAGCGGTCTGATGTGGTGGCGCTGCTGCGGCGCGCCGCCCAACAGGCCACGCTCGTGGGGGACTACAGCCAGGTTCACACGCTGCTCACGGGAGCGCTGCGGGTTGCCGACGCGGGCGATGCCGCCACGCTGATCGAGCTGCACACCGGGCGCCACGCCGCGTTGTACAGCTTGGGGCGGCTGGAGGAGGCCGACAAGGTCTACGCCATCATCGACCGGCTGAGCACCACCGTGATGCAGCGGCTGGACGCGACCTGCGTGCAGGTGCGCAGCCTGACCAATCGCAGGCTTCTCGCTGAGGCGATTGAGCTCGCCGTGGACGCGCTGCGCGAGCTGAGCATTATCATCCCGGCCGCAGCCGGGTTCCCGGAGTTGCTCGAGCGCTACTTCGAGTATCTGTATCGGTGGCTGGATCACTCCGATGCCACTGATGATCTGGGCCGGCCCGAAATCACGGATCCGACCCTGTTCGCCGTGACCCGTCTGCTTAACGCCGCCTTTCCGCCCGCGCACTGGGCCGGCGACACATTCACGAGGACGTGGCTGAGCCTGGAAGCAGTGCGGATTTTGCTCGATCACGGCACCGCTCGTGGCGTGCTATTCCCCGCAAGCTATTCCACAGTTGCCGCCATCGCACTGCGCGACGACTACGGCGCCGCATACCGGGCGTCGCGCCGAATCCTGGCGCTGGCCGAGACCCGCGGCTATGAGCCCGACACCGCACAGGCGCGGTTCGTGTTATCTCGCTTCAGTTGCTGGTTCGAGCCGCTCGAAATCAGTGTTCAACACGCAAAGCGGGCCTACGAAGGGCTGATCAAAGGTGGTGACCTTGCCACGGCCGGCTACGCCTTCGTCCAAAGCATGACGGTACAAGTGGATTGCGCGCCAACGCTGGATCTCTACGTCGCCGAGGCGGAGGCGGCACTCACCTTCGCGCGGCGTGTCGGCAACGAACAGATGGACCAGTGGTTGGAGGCCTGCTGCTGGTGGGCAGGTGTGCTGCGCAGCGAAAACTCCGCCGCACTAAGTGAGGGGGTTCCGATCGACCGGTACGCCGACAACCCGACAGCGGGTTTCAGCGCACATTTCGCCCGCGCGATCGGCCGCCATCTTCGACGATCCGGCGACCCTGACCCGACACACCGCCGCGCTGATGCAGGCGCTGATGCTCGTCCCCGGCAACTACACGACCGCGGTGGCCCGCCTGCTGCACGGGCTGGCATTGGCCGCGGCCGCCCGAACCGCTTCGGCTGACGAGCGTCCCGGGCTGCTCGCTGAACTGGAAGATCTGATCCGGTGGCTGGCCGCCCGGGCGGCCGACGCACCGGACAACTTCGGGCACCTGCTGAGGCTGTTGGAGGCAGAGCGGGCCTGGGCCGCCGGCGACTTGGGCGCGGCCGCGCTGGCCTTCGACGCGGCGCGCGGCGAAGTTGCCGGCCGGCAGCGCCCGTGGCATCGCGCTCTGATCACCGAGCGCGCGGCCCGCTTCACCCTGGCACGGGGCTTGCACCACGCTGGCTTTGAACTTCTCGCCGAGGCCCGGCAAATGTACATGGCTTGGGGGGCGACGGCGAAAGTAGCCCAGCTGGACTCGGCGTATCCGGTCCTGCGGCCGCCCACCGTCGCGCCCGGCGAATCCGGCGACCGAGCCGCGGGTCTGCGCCAGCAGCCTTCGATGCTTACCACGGGAACGATCGACCTGCTTGCGATCTTGTCCGCGTCGCAGGCGCTGAGCTCCGAAACGACCATCGAAAGGCTGCACGCCCGCGTCGTCGACGTGCTCGGCGCCATGACCGGCGCGACCGGGGTACGGCTATTGCTGTGCAGCGACGACTGCCAAGACTGGCTGCTACCCACACCAGCGGGCGGCACGATCCCCCTCGGCGGCACCGGCAGCCAGCACACCGTACCGATGTCGGTGCTGCGCTACGCCCAGCGGATACCCGAACCGCTGGTCGTCGCCGACGCCACCAGCGACGACCGCTTCGCCCGCGACCCCTACTTCGCCGACATCGACCGCTGCTCCCTGCTGGCCCTACCCGTTCTCAGCCGGGGCCGGCTGCGGGCGGTATTGCTCCTGGAGAATCGCTTGATCCGCGGGGCCTTCACCGCCGATCGCCTCGACGCGGTCAAGTTGATCGCCGGCCAGCTCGCCGTCTCGCTCGACAACGCCCAGCTGTATTCCGAGCTTGCCGCATCACGCGCGCGGATCGTCGCCGCCGCCGACCAGGCCCGCCGCCGCATCGAACGCGACCTGCACGACGGCGCCCAACAGCAACTCGTCTCGCTGGCGATGCAGCTTCGCATGATGCACGAAGAGGTGACGCCCGAGGCCGGGGAGCTGCGGACGCAGCTCGACCGCGCCGTAACGCAAGCTACCGGCGCACTCGACGCGCTGCGCGACCTTTCGCGCGGCATTCATCCGGCGATCCTGACGAAGGGCGGCCTCAGCCCGGCCCTGCACGCGCTGATCCGTCGCTCGCCCATCCCCGTTCAGCTCGACCTGGACATAAAAAAGCGGCTGCCCGATCAGGTTGAGGTCAGCGCGTACTACATCGTCGCCGAGGCATTGACCAACGCGGCCAAGCACTCCGGCGCCTCGACGGTCACGCTCACCGTCGACGAAAAGCCCGCCGACGGCATCCTGCTCCTCGAGGTCGGCGACGACGGCGTGGGGGGCGCCGACTTTGCCGACGGCACCGGCCTGCTCGGCCTCAAGGACCGCGTCGAGGCGCTCGGCGGCGACATCGATTTGCACAGCAGCCACGGAGCCGGAACCACCCTACGTGTCGAGCTTCCCCTCACCCGGGCCGCCGGCGAACCTTCCGGCTGACTCGCGGCCGCCCCGCCGCATGGCATCTGCACGCCTACCTGCTGACGGGTATCGGCTGTTGAAGCCACCGGGGATGTGATCCAGTCGGGGAACGCTGAGACTGGATCGAAGGGCCCGACTAGCCGATGCACTAAATCAAGGCGGCGGCAGTGCCACCCGCACTGTTTGCGCCCGCTGAAGGGCGGTCTTGAAATCCATGTTTAAGCCAGACAAGCGGTGACAGACCTTCAGGTCGATCAGGTTAGCGAGTTGGCACAGCGGCAGGCCGCCCTGCGCCGGGTGGCGACGCTGGTCGCCCGCGGTGTTTCCCCGTCTACGGTCTTCACCGCAGTAGCCGACGAGGTGGCCAACGCATTGCGGGTAGGCAATTGCGTGCTGGTGCGCTACTTAGACGATGGGTCGTGCGAACCGGTCGCGGCCCACGACGAGGCTCGCTTGGAGAAAATCCCGGTCGGCGCGCGGTTCCCCCTCGATGGCGACAACGTCGCGGCGATGGTGCTACGCACCGGCACGACCGCAAGGATGGACAGCCACGAGCATGCCGCCGGTCCGATCGCCGCAGCGGTCCGCGATGTAGGCATCCGCTCAGCGGTGGGCGCGCCCATCGAGGTCGACGGTCGACTGTGGGGAGCGGCGGTCATCGGCTCCTCTGCACCGGAATTGCCCGCCCCCGACACCGAAGCACGGCTGTCAGATTTCGCCGAGTTAGTCGCAACCGCTATCGCCAATGCCCAAGCGCGCGACGAGCTGATGGCCTCACGAGCGCGCATCGTTACTGCCGCCGATGAGGCCAGGCGTCGCATCGAACGGGACCTGCACGACGGCGCACAGCAACGCCTTGTCACACTGAGCTTGCGCATTCGAACCGTTGAGGCGTCCCTGCCCTCCGATAGCCACCTGAAATACGAAATCAGAGAAGTCGCCGAGGAACTCGTGGCAGCAAGCGAGGAACTGCGGCAGCTCTCGCACGGCATCCATCCGGTCGTCCTGTCCAATGCGGGCCTACGCCCAGCGCTGCGTGCCCTGTGCCGCCGTGCTGCTATGCCCGTCGAGCTAAGCATCAGTGTTGAGCGACGATTGCCCGAGTCCGTCGAGGTGGCCGTGTATTACGTTGTCGCAGAAGCGCTGACCAATACTGCCAAGCACGCGTGCGCATCGCTGGTCACCGTCACCGTCGACGCCGATGATGTGCGTGTGCGTCTTTCGGTGGCAGACGATGGAGTCGGCGGTGCCAATCCCCGTGGATCCGGCCTCATCGGGCTAAAGGACCGCGTGGAGGCGCTGGGCGGCCATATGGATGTCACCAGCCGGGACGGCGAGGGAACCACGCTTACGGCAGAGATTCCTTGCGCAGCAGTGTGAGTGGGCATTCCGCCCATTTGCCAACTACGCCAATCCATTGCGCCAGCGGCGAGTCGGGGCCCACGATCGCGACCGTACCCTGCGTTGCGTGACAGGGTGTACCGCGCCCTGGCCGAGCACACCGCTGACGAATACCCGACCATCTTTCAATCTGCTACCGAGCACTAGCACGCTCCGAGTGAAAGCATCGGATAACGAAGGCACGCAGCATCTGTCAGCGTGCATGGCGTCGGGGCGCCGACGCGTTGCTCACGGTATTCGTCGATAAGGGCAAGTTACTGTCGAGCGTGGTCGGTGCCGAGGTTGACCTGCACACTCCTGTGGTCACCGGAACCATCGGTGAATTCCAGAGTCACCCGGTCGCCCGGCTCCATGGATTGCACCGCGGCGAGGAGGGTCTCACCGGTTCCAATCCGTTGATCATCGATGTTGGTGACTAGCGCGCCAGCAGTCAGCCCGGCCGCCGCAGCGGGGCTACCGCTTTCCACCCCAATGATCTTGGCACCGTTTGTCTTTACGTCGTTGCCGATCTGCGCTCCCAGCCAGGCATGTGATGCCCGGCCGGTGGCGAGGAGTTCCCCGGCGATGCGTGCGGCGTGATCGACGGGAATGGCGAAACCAAGGCCGATCGATCCGCGCTGGGTGCTGTTGGAGTCGTCGGCACTGCCCACCACGGACTCCGCCGCGTTCATGCCGACGAGCTCGCCATTCATGTCAACGAGTGCGCCGCCCGAATTACCCGGATTGATTGCGGCGTCGGTTTGGATGGCGTAAAACGCGACGGACCGGTTGTCGCGCCCGGCAGCAAGACATACCAGGCGGTTCAGGGCGCTGATGATGCCGGCGGTGACCGTGCCCCGCAGACCCAGCGGAGATCCCACTGTGGCAACTGGCTGACCGACGCGCAGGTTGGCCGAGGAGCCGATGGAGACTGGGGTGAGCCCGGAAATGTCTTGCGCGCGAACGACGGCGATATCGCTTCCTGGGTCGGCGGCGATCACGGTCACCGCGGCAGTACGGCCGTCGTTCAAGGTGGCCACGATGCGGGGTGGCGCGTTCATTCCGGTGCCGAAGCCCGCCACGACATGGTTGTTCGTCATGATCAGCCCGTCGGGGCTCAGGATGATGCCCGAGCCCGAAAGCGCGTGGTCGCCGTCGTCGACTTGCAGCGTCACGACGCTGGGCAACACCTTGGCTGCCACCTGCTCAACCCAGTCAGGGGGGAGGTAGCCCGTGGGCTGCGGGCCGGCAGAGCTCGGCGGGGACCACCTTTCCAGGTCGGCGGGATCCACGAGCACAACAACGGTGACAGTCATCACCGCGGTGATCACCGCCACGCCCAGACCACGCAGCATCCACGATGCAGCTCGAGCCGGTGTTTGTCGCGGCGCGGCCGCGGGGTGCGCCCGACCGGATGAGCGCCGGCCGGCCTGCGGCGGATCTGCTTTTGCAGCGGCGGTATGCCGACCATCCTGACGAGTTTCGGACCTCGCCGTCACGCGGCAGCAGCCGTGGCCAGCTGAAATGAGTCCTTCCTAACTTCGTTTCGTTGGCTACAGCGCGTGGCGTTGACGATAGGTCAAGGCCATGCGCCTCAACGAGGCGATACCTGCGAACAGAGCTGCGTGTAAGCCGCTTTCGCGTATTGGGTACTGTCAAATCAGCTCTTGCTCAGGATGGCGCATTAACGTACGTCTGTCGTTACCGGGAACGCCAATCGATATACCGCGCTAGCGGGTATTTACCGGTGAAATGTGCTGCCTTCGCGCCCGTCCACCGCCGCGGCGACGGGGCGCGGCTTGAACGCCGGTCGCGGTCACGTTCTGTTAGCCAACCGAATTCATCAGCGGGGCAGCAGGGTCTGGCCGCCGCTCAAAGCGGTATTGCGGATATGGTGCGTCTTGCGGCCGCCATCGCAGGGCATCGTCTTGGGCCGGCGGATGAGTGCCGCTATCCGGCAAGTCCGAGGACGTCCCGGATAGCGCCACCGGACAGGGCAGCCTTGGGAATGAAAGCCAGAGCCGCGCTGGCGGCGACCAATTCGGCGAAGTCCTCCTCGGCGTGAGTGGAGATCAAGATCGCCGGCACGGCGCCTGATCCGTTCCGGTGAAGCTGCTCGACGACGTCAAAACCGCTCTCCTCCCCGAGATCGATATCGACGAGCGCCACGTCGGGCCGCAGCTCCTCGATGCACTGCAGCCCTTCTGCGGAGGAGGTCGCCACTGCCACCACGCTGATTCCCTGATGCTCGAGCAACTGTGCCGCCGCATCGAGGAAATCGCGGTTGTCGTCGACAATGACGCAACGCGTCCGTTCACCAAGTCTCACCAGATCAGTGTGGAATAGCAGCGAACCGATTGCATGGAAGCTAGCAGGAAATCTTCCCCGAGTTGGGAAGGGTTGGCGGGTCTGCTGTGCACAGCGTCGCGGGTGCGGGGTTGCCGGGTTAGGGAGTTGCCCGCGGCCCCATTCGGGCATCGGGAGGCACGCCCACACGCAGCTGGCGGACGCGACCGCTCCTGCTGTGCGCCCGAGCTGATCATTCGCTGCCGGGTACCCGCTACCCGGGAGGCGCGGACTGCGGCTGACAGGAACCGTCGACGGTTGCCAGCGGTGCAGACGTGGGCCAGTCCAGACGCAATCGTAATGCATGGAGCCGGTTAGGCGCCGTCAGCGCGACACGTCGAGAGGTGCATCATGACCCTGCCAGTGGAATTGACTGCCGACGCGGGCCCCACGCCCGGCTTTGAATCCCGAGTCGCTCCGCTGATCGACCACTTGTACCGGCGGGCGCTGCAAATGACCCGCCAGCACGCCGACGCCGAAGATCTCGTCCAGGACACGCTGGCAAACGCCTATGCCGGCTTTGACTCATTCCGGCCAGACAGCAACATATACGCGTGGCTGCACCGGATCCTGGTCAACACCCACATCAGCAATTGCCGCAAAATGCAGCGGCGCCCCGCGCAGCGTTCGGCGGACGAGATCACGGATCTGCAACTGGTGGCGAGCGCTGCGCATTCGGCCATGGGTCTGCCCTCTGCAGAAGATCAAGCGCTGGAATGCTTCGGCGATCAAGACATTATGGCCGCGATGCGCGCCCTGCCCGAGCAGTTCCGCACCACGGTGTACTACGCGGATATCGTGGGACTCCGGTGCAAGGAAATCGCCGCAGTGATGAACACGCCGATCGGAACCGTGGTGTCGCGCCTACATCGCGGGCGGCGCCAACTACGCCGGCTGCTTGCCGAGGTAGCCCGGAGCCAGGGCTATGACAACTCAATGGAACTGGCACAGACGGCGTGAGGCCGTGCCGAGTGATATTCGGGTCAGCCGGGCCACCTGCGCCACACGGTAGCCGGCTGACGGGAGCGGTGTGGCTTCGTGGATGCTGCCCGGCCTGCCAGGTACCCAACGCACTCCGCGAAACGTGAAGTTCCCTCT
>Ga0209040_10003960_pt1 | contig 11255 bp, 10 predicted proteins | sample BogFormECP12_OM3_FD_188240 | JGI IMG/M metagenome (GOLD analysis project Ga0209040, IMG submission 188240) | Bog forest soil microbial communities from Calvert Island, British Columbia, Canada - ECP12_OM3 (SPAdes) (version 2) | ecosystem: Environmental > Aquatic > Freshwater > Wetlands > Bog ... | reverse complement strand
CCTCAACAAGTCCCGCGGCGACCAACTTTGCCGCGAACTTCTGCGCTGCCGCTCCCTTCAGATTCGGCGGAGCGGCGATGCAGCGGTCCTCGCGCTGAGCGGCTGCGCTGAGCGTCAGGAGCTGCGTGTCAGTAAGTTTGATGGACATGGTTTGACCCTTCGTCTCCGGGAGCACGGCCTATCTGGCCCCTCACCAGAACGAGCCCCGGATCGATGCGATCGACGGGGCGAAGGGTGTCCTCCGGTCACTGTTGGCCCTCGGACGTCCACATACATGCTCTGTTTCGAAGGGAATGCCAGTCCTTTCTGCGCCAAAGCGCAGTCTGAGTTTACGAATTCCCTCGTCCTGTCGGCAGCGGTCATTCGAGCCGCAGTTGCTCAAAATCGGCAGGAAAATCTCTCACGTTCGCCAACGCATCGCCAAATGCATCGGGGTTTGAATCCCCTCCGCTCCACCAATTAGCGTCGTCTTTCCTCTTTCGTTACAATAACATAATGCACAGATAACTCCTCGTGCCCTAGTATTTGCCCTAATTCAGCCCTTTGATGTAAAAGAGGTAACCAGGAGCCCGCCCTCACTTCGGAACCCATACCTCGTAGCGACGCCGTCTGTATGCGCTTGCGTCGAAGGTATTCCATGCGCGCGTTGTCGCCGCGCAGCTCGTGCATTCGGGCACACGGGTGACGGAAAAGCACTATGCGCACTCGCACCCTCATACGTCGCCGCTGGCGCTCGCCGACTTCAAGCCAAGCAAGATCGTCCCGATCGCGGGCCGATCGTGACTGGATCGGAACGGCGCGAACGATCTATACCTCGCTCAAGAGTCAGTTGCAGAACGACGCCAACTTCCAATTTGCGACGCCCGTCTCGGTGTTCGGCCAATGGGGCGCGCCGACGACGCGGGCCATCCTCCTGGCTGTGGGCGGTGAGGGTGGACGGCGCGCCCCGAACGGCATCCGCGTGCCAAGATGGTCGTTGTCGAAACCCCATCTGAAGGGAAGCCGGAATGCGTGGGCGTCTTCGTAGGCGTCCTGGTTGGGCTCGCTGGCGCGGGGCCGCCCGACCTGGGGCCCAGCAGGAAGTTCGGGTCACAAATGCGTCGAGCGGCATCGCCCCAGCGACCAGCGAGGCTATTTCGTGCAGTTCGTCCCGTCTCCCACGGAGGTGAGCATGTCCATCAGCTGCTTGTTGCGGGATGCATCCATTGGCCGTCCATCCGTATCCGTGTCTGCGACATACTGGAAGAAGTCGGAACTCATGTTGATACCGTAACGGGGCGCCTCGGTAACAAACAGGATCTTCATGATCGGATCGATTGGTGGCGGGTTGTCAGGGCTGCTCAGCATCCGACCCGTGGCCTTGAAATATGGAAGGATCGAAGTGTCGGGCCGGTCCGGCATCCAGATATTGTATATCACGCGGGTCTGCTCAGTGTTGTTGATGAAGCCGTGGATCATGAAGCGGGGGCCGTAGTAGACGTCGCCGGGCTTTGCCGTGACCAGCGCGACATGGTCTTTAGGCGCGTTGCGGCCAGGCTCCTGCGTGACGGTTGGGTAGATCTGCGTGCCGAGGAACAGCGTAAAGCCGCCTTCTGGCATCACGAAGAACTCGTCTGTCCAGTGATGGACGTGCGGCGGCGGGCCCCCGCCGGGCGGGACCCACATTTTGGCCATCATATAGCGTCCGCATGTCGAGGCGCCGGTGCGAATGAAGCGGAAGATTTCTCCCGCGGGCCCCTGGATGATCAGCGGGTTCGCGTCTTCCTTCACCGGCGGCATAACAAAGGGCGGGACGGTTTCCGTGCTCGCAGTGGCGTGCTCCATGCCCTGCGCCTGAACGGCTGGGGCCGCTCCACAAAGGCCGAGCCCCACCAATGCGGCCGCGGCCGTGCAGGTCAGTGCGGATACCGCCCAAGTCGCGGCGCGGGTGGTCGTCGAGACAGGTGACGTCCTCATGATAGTCGCTCCTTGCAGAAGGCTTATAAAAAGGCAATTTGGTTCATGGGTCATTCATCCCGCTACCAAGGCCCGGCTCCCCTGCCCCGCGACCACGATGGCGGCGATCGGGCTCAACAGTGCCGGCACCGGGATGTGGGAGGCCGTGACGACCGAGCCCAGCAGCCCGTTCCGAGCACCGACTATCCATGCTGTTCCGTCCTCACGTCCGGATAAGGCTGAGCAGCTGCGGCGAGGCGTAGACATCGCGAAAGAACGTGAGCTGTTCGCTCTTGTAGTAGCAGCCGCCCCGGTGGCCGCGACGGACCCAGCACACCGTTCCCCGCGCGATCGTCTCCCCGGTCGCGTCGTCCAGGCAGTGCCACTCGAAGTGCACGAACTCGCTCCAGAACAGGACGACCGGCCAGCACATCGTTACGCCGGGCTGGGCGATCAGCGCCCACCAGTGCTTCTCGCGTTCCCGCTGCTTCTCGACGCCTTTGAAGGGGCCGTCAGCGCAGAAATAGATCAGCTCGTCCCGGTACTCGGCGGAGAGCAGATCGCCGCGACCCTGGCGCAGCGCCTCGCAATGCGTGGGCCACCACTCGCGGTTCTCAGCCTCGATCTGCGCCTGAGTATAGCTGGAGTCGATGGCCGGCAAGGCCGGCTCCTTTAGAGCGATGAAGCGTGCTGCGTCGTCGATCAGCTTGGCCTTCATCGCCTCGGGCACCAGGCCGCCCCGGGAGTAGTCCGCTGCAAGGTTGGCGTAATGGTTTGTTCGCATGATGCCTCCGTGTCGCAGCGGTTGACGTTAGGGTATGCGGTTCAGCTGGTGGGCGACGGGGTCCACAAGATGCGGCTACGTCCGACCTCGTAGGCCATGCCGCGCGGGTAGGTGACGAGTTCGAGTTGCAATCCCCACGGGGCGAGAAAGTAGCACCACGTTTGGCCGGCGCTGGGGCCTTCGGTCATCGCCACGGGCTCGCCGAGCACCGTTACGCCCTGGTCGCGAAGATACTTGATCGCTGGCGCCATCTCGTCGACGTAGAAGGCGATGTGGTGTCCCCCAAGGTCGCTGTTTCTCGGCATCACCTTGCCCTGGGCCGCCACCTCATATTCAAAGATCTCCAGATTGGCACCGTTATGGCAACGGACCATGCGCACCTGCGGGATCCGCGCCCGCGGATCGACGCCGAGCTGCCGGGTCATCCAGTCGTCAGCCGCGGCGAACGGACCGAGGATGAAGCACTCTTCGCAGCCCAGCACGTCCACAAAAAAACGGGTGGCCGCCTCGGCGTCGGGCACGGTTATGCCAATGTGCTCAATGCCGCGTAGACCGGGGATCAAGAGGCGTGCTCCGTCTCAAACGCCTCTTTCACAGCGGTAAAGAAGTGGGGCAGCTTGTTGACGCCGCAGTAGCCGCAGAGAAACACCAGCAACTCCTCCACCTCGTCGCGGGTTGCCCCCTGCTTTACAGCCATGGCGAGATGGGCGCGGAAGGCGCTGCCTGCCTGCGATGGGCCCTGATTGGCGATGTCTACCGTCATTGCGAAGAACGCCTTCCATTTCTGTGGGATCAGCTTCTGCCCCCAGACCTCCCCGGCTACTCGGATACAGATGTCTCCGAACTTTGGGCTGATCGCGTTCAGTCCGTCTTGGAGACCCTGGTCATCCAGGACGGCATTTGCGGGAGGTTTCGTCATGAACATCTGCTCCAGATGATACCCTTGCGTAAGAGTCTACGCGCGCTGCCACCATCACCGCTCAAGCCGATTACCACCTTGTCCCCGGCGCCGATTTCTTCGCGATGGTTCCTAGGAACCCGGCTCCGAGCATCCCTGCGCCGGTGTGAAAATACCAGCCTGCGAGTTTCGCGGCAGTTCGGACGACGACGTCAGGGTCATTGACGATCCGTTGATCCCCATCCGCTCGAAGCGGTCCTGCGCCGCCAACGCCACTGCTGATGACAATGCCCTGGCGGCTCTCCGTCTCGGTCAAATCTATGGACGGGTCTTTTCGATTTCGCCGATGTAGGCGGCCATGAACATATCGGTGACCCCCGGGTGCTTTCCGGTGATCAAGTCGCCATCGATCACCACGTCCGTAGTCTGGTCACCATCAAAGATCACGTCGGCGCCGGCGTTCTCGACATCGCAGATGATGTTGTGGGCGCAGGTGACGCGCCGCCCCTCCAACAAGGCACGATCCGCGCAAAGCAGCCATAGTCCGTGACAGATTGCGCCAAGCTTCAGCCCTGGCGTGGCCATGATCTTACGCATGAAGCGGACCGCCGGAGCCATGTTCGGCTCGCCCTTCCGCGGATTGAGCTGGTAGCGAAGCCGATCCATGGCGTAGGCGCCGATCAGCAGAAACCCTCTGTAATTAGCGACATCGACCGTATCCACATCGGTTGCGACAGTGACCATCGAATCGACGACGCCATCATCCGGGTTGGCGCGGAAGTACAACGAGGGGTTGCCCCAAAGCTGGCTCATGTAGACGACCTGGTAGCCGCGCCCGGGGAAAAACTCGTTGAATTTCTTGAACTCGGTCTGGTCGAAATGCTCTTCTATCAGCACGCCGATCCGCCCATTCACCGGCTCGCCGAAGAGACCCTTGCTTGCGTCATTAGTCATTGCCCCGACCCCTCATGGCGGCCCCGGTCACCCTCGTGCTTCAGGATGCCGCGCGCGCCTCTTTCGAACCCGTCACTCGATCAACCTGAACTAATTACCACGCTCCCGGCGCAACGGGACCGCGTGTCATGAATTGGTTATACATGCGCTTACCGCGCCGATCAATTTCCGCTCACGAACTTATCTCAGCATACGTGGGCATTTTAGGCAACCCGAGAAACGGCGTTAAGTAGGAGTAACATATTTGACACGTGATAAAGAGTCTTGCGCACTACAACCGCGCGTGTGCTCACCGCACAACCTTGCGTGTATTTGTCGTCGGCGCGTGATAAATGGAATAACCTTGCTCATGAGTCTGCCGCAACACGAAATTCTGATTGACAATTCCGGCTTCATTCCTCATTTTTTACTCCGCATAAACGGAGCAGCGCCCTGTTCTCCATCAAAACGACGGGCTTTCGGCACTCCTGTTGGGCGATGATAACGCGGCGCAATAACTACTAAATTTCAGCTCTCCAAACACCTTCGATCCGGTGTCCGGAGGGCGCGCGGTTGCATTGGAAGCAGGATACGGCCGGAGACACCGGGATGCTGGAAACGGTGAAACTCACCTACAGGCTTCTGAACGACGCCAATCCATCTGCGACTGGTATGGACGCGAGCAGGGCTATGACGGTCTTTACGTCGTCGATGGGGCCATGGCGCCGAGTGGTTGCACGGCGGCCGCCAATCCGGCTCACATCGCGACATCGGCCGAAGGCTGTGTCGAGAGCATCCTGAGCCGCGACTTCTGAAGAATGTCGGCTTAATTGCAGGGACAAGGGCTAGAAATGGATAAGATCAACTTCTCTTTTTCCGACACCATCGCGGGCTACGTGGTGGATTATGACAAAGACGTCGACAGCTTCCACATCAGGACTTCTGATGAACGGGAGTTCACCGTCAAGTTCAGTAAGAAAGCATACGCCTGGATTGCGAACAACCTGAACGAGCCGCGCCAGTGGTGTGGCGATCAGATGCGCGGCATGCTTTCGCCGGGGCGTTTCCTGTTCGTGTACGGCGTCTTCTACAATGAAGGCGGCGGCTTCAATTTCGAGGCGCAATACCTGATATTCCTCGGGCGCAAGCCGGATGAATACGACTTCGAGAAGCGGGACTGGTGGGTGCGGCAGATTCGGGCCCTCGGCGAGTTCTATCTGCTTGCTCAGTTCCAAGGGAAGGAAATCAACTACGACGACTACCGCACCACGATCAAGATAACCGGGGAAAAGGAAAAGGACAATTACCGCCAGGAAACCGACACGGTCTCACGCCTGGTCTACGGTTTCGCTACCGCCTACATGTTGACCGGCGACGATCGCTTCCTGGAGGCGGCAGAGAAAGGCACCGAATATCTGCGCGAACACATGCGGTTCTACGACATCGATGAAAACATCGTCTACTGGTATCACGGTATCGACGTGGCCGGCCGGCGGGAGACCAAGATTTTCGCATCTGAATTCGGCGACGACTTCAACGCCATCCCGGCGTATGAACAGATCTACGCGCTGGCCGGTCCGATCCAGACCTACCGCGTCACTGGCGATCCGCGGATTCTCAAGGACGCCGAAATGACGGTCGACCTGTTCGACCGCTTCTTCCAGGATACGAAGTTGGGGGGGTATTTCTCCCACCTCGACCCGATCACGCTGGACCCGCGCAGCGAAGCCCTGGGCGCGAACCGGGCCAAGAAGAACTGGAACTCGGTGGGTGACCACGCGCCAGCCTATCTGGTCAACCTTTATCTCGCCACGGGCGAGGAGCGGTATGGCCGGATGCTGGAGGCTACATTCGACACCATCGCCAAGCACTTCCCGGACTACGACCACAGCCCCTTTGTCCAGGAAAAGTTCTTCGAGGACTGGAGCCACGATTACACGCACATGTGGCAGCAGACCCTCGGTGTGATCGGCCACAACCTCAAGATCGCCTGGAACCTGATGCGCATGCATGGCGAGCGGCCGAAGCCAGAATACGAAGCCTTCGCTCGCAAAATCGCCGAGTTGATGCCTGCCGTCGGCGGCGACAGGCAACGCGGGGGCTGGTACGACGCGATGGAGCGCAATCTGGGACCTAACGAAGAAAAGCACCGCTATGGCTTTCACGACCGCAAGGCCTGGTGGCAGCAGGAACAAGGAATCCTCGCGTTCCTCATACTGCGCGGCGTACTCGGCAACGAGGAATACCTGAAGTTCGCGCGAGAGTCGTCGGCGTTCTATAACGCCTTCTTCCTCGACCACGACGAGGGGGCGGTTTACTTCAACGTTCTGGCGAACGGCGTGCCCTACATGATGGGTAACGAGCGCCTGAAAGGCAGCCACTCGATGAGCGGCTACCACTCTTTCGAACTGTGTTACCTAGCGCAGGTCTATACCAACCTGCTGATCACCCAGCAGCCCCTCGAGCTTTACTTCAAGCCGATGCCCGAAGGCTTCAAGGACAATGTCCTGCGGGTGGCGCCGGACATTCTCCCGGCGGGCAGGGCGCGGCTGGAGAAAGTCTGGATTGACGGCGAACCGTACGCCGACTTCGACGCCGAGCGGATGACTGTCAAACTGCCGCGCACTGACAAACGTGTGCAGGTCAAAGTGCTTCTGCAACCCGTAGGAGCGCCGTGATGCAAATCGACGTACGCGAGGATGGAGGCGTCGTTTTCATCGAGCCGGTAGGCGACATCGACGGAAAGACCGCGCCCGAATTGCTCGACGCGGTGACTAATTTGGTAAAACCGAAGGCCCGAATTGTCCTGAACATGGGACGGGTCGCTTTCATGTCGAGCGCGGGATTGCGCTCGATGCTGCTGATCTACCAGCAGGCTAAGTCCAAGGATGCGAAGGTGGTGCTGACGGGGGTCAATAGCAACATCCGCAAGAGCATGTCCGCCACGGGGTTCCTGGCGTTCTTCGTCGTTGCCGACACTGTGCAGGACGCCATCTCGCGGGTGGGCTGAGACATGCAAGGCATTGATATCCAACCGACCCACAAATACCAGGGCTACAAGATACGTTCGGGCAGGCCCTTTCCGTTCGGCGCCTCGGTGGTGCCGGGCGGCGTCAATTTCTCGGTGTTTTCACGAAACGCAAACTATTGCGTCCTTGTGATTTTTGAGAAGGGCGCCGCGAAGCCGCTTGTTGAGATTCCCTTTCGCGGGATGTTTACGAAGGCGTTCACCGAGGAGCCAGTCTGGGGTGAATTCCGAATAGGCAATGTCTTCACCATGACCGTGCTGGGCCTCGACGACGAGGCCATCGAATACGGGTTCCGCATGGACAACGGCCTTCCCCAGGCCGAGCGCGGGAAACCGGCCATCCACCGATTCAACCCCTCAGTTGTGTTGCTGGACCCCTACGCCCGCGCCATCGGGGGCCGGGACGTCTGGGGGCGCGCGCCGGACTGGAACGCGTCTTTCCCGCACCGCTCGCGGGTCGTTTTCGACGACTACGACTGGGAGGGCGACCGGCCACTGGAGATTCCGCTCGAGGATCTGGTCATCTACGAGATGCACGTGCGCGGTTTTACCCGTCATCCCTCATCCGGAATCGACGCCGCGGAGGCCGGAACCTTTTCGGCCATGCGGGAGAAAATCCCCTATCTGAAGGAATTGGGCGTCAACTGTGTCGAACTCATGCCGATTTACGAGTTCGATGAATTCGAGAACAGCCGTTGGGACGAGGATCACAAACGCTGGGCCAAAATGAACTATTGGGGCTACAGCACAATCGGCTTCTTCAGCCCTAAGGCCGGCTATGCTTCAACTGGCCGGATGAACGACGGCACAATGGTCGCGGATGAGTTGAAAAGCCTTGTGAAGGAACTTCATCGGAACGGTATAGAGATAATCCTCGACGTCGTGTTCAATCACACCGCCGAGGGCAATGAGTACGGGCCGACGATTTCCTATCGCGGTATCGACAACTCCACTTATTACATGCTTACCCCTGAGGGCTATTACTACAATTTCAGCGGTACCGGCAACACCCTCAACTGCAACAACCCCATCGTGCGCGACATGGTTCTCGACGCGCTTCGCTACTGGGCCTCGCAGTACCACATCGACGGGTTTCGTTTCGACCTGGCGTCCATCCTGAGCCGGGACCCTTGGGGCGGCCCGATGGCCAACCCGCCTTTGCTGGAAGCGCTGGCCTTTGATCCCATCTTGGGAAAGTGCAAGCTCATCGCCGAAGCATGGGACGCCGGGGGCCTCTATCAGGTCGGCTCGTTTCCGGCCTACGGGCGCTGGGCCGAATGGAACGGCAAGTGCCGCGACACGCTGCGCCGGTTCCTCAAGGGCGAGCCCGGCGAGACCGGAGCGATGGGTCAGGCGATCCTCGGCTCGCCGAACTTGTACCATTTACGTGGGCCGACGGCCTCGATCAATTTCGTCACCTGCCATGACGGCTTCAATCTGGCCGATCTGGTCTCCTATAACGGCAAGCACAACGAGGCCAACCTGGAGGACAATCGCGACGGCGCCAACGACAACGCCAGCTGGAACTGCGGCTGGGAAGGCCCAACCGAAGACCCCGCCATCCTGGCCCTGCGCCAGCGCCAGATGAAGAACGCGATCGCCATGCTGCTCGTCAGCCAGGGCGTGCCGATGATTCTGATGGGCGATGAGGTCGGCCAAAGCAGGCTCGGCAACAACAACACCTACGGCCTAGATAGCGAGATCAACTGGCTCGACTGGTCGCTGAAGGAGACCAACAAGGACTTCCATCGGTTCGTCAAAAACATGATCGCTTTCCGCCAGGCGCATCCCGCGCTCCGGAGCAGGGAATTCTTGCATCACGCCGACCCTGCCGGCTACGGCTACAGCGACATTTCGTGGCACGGCACGCGCGCCTGGCAGCCGGACTGCGGCGGCAGGGTTTTGGCCTTCCTGTTGAACGGCAAATACGCCAAAGACGGAACGAGCCGCGACGATTTCATCTATGTCGCGATGAACATGTACTGGGAGGCGCTGCCTTTCGAGCTGCCGCGCCTTCCGGACGGGTTCCGATGGCGCGTCTTCGCCAACACCAGCATGCCGTCCCCGGAGGACGCCTTCGACCCCGGCAGCGAGCCGGGGCTCGCCGACCAGAACAGCTTCATCGCGGGCGAAAGGTCTGTGGCGATCCTGGTCGGCCGAACCGCGGCGTCTTAATCCGGCGGCGGACGTCAGTCGCCCGCGCGGAAGCGCTTTCGTCCTGGCGCGATTACGAGAGGGAGACAGACATGGCATTCGATATTTCGGTGAAGCAGGGTTCCGACGAGGCGATCATCAAGCTGACAGGAGAACTGGACGCCGCAGTCGCGCCCAAGCTCAAGGAGACCATCGAGAAGGTCGCCGAGGCAAAGCCCAAGCGGCTCGTGTTCGACGTGCACGAACTCGGGTTCATGGCGAGCGCGGGCCTGCGGGTGCTGATCTTCGCCAAGCAGAAGATGGGCGCCGGCGTAACGCTCTACGTGATCGGCAGCCAAGGCCCGGTGCTGAACACGCTGACAATGAGCGGTTTCCATCACAGCGTCATCTTGCAAGACGCTTACAAGCCGATCGAATAGCGTCCCCGCTCCATGGAAACGCGCTCAATGCCGGCAGTGCTGGAATCCCTTGTGGAGATCCGTCACTTTGTGAAGGAGGCAGCCAACAGGGCGAGAATCGAGGACTCCCGGGCCTATCAATTGCAACTGGCGGTTGACGAAATCGCCACCAACGTCATCCTGTACGGGTACAAAGACGCCGGCGAGGGGGCGGTCATTTCAATCAGCAGCGAGGCGAACGGCGACGTGCTCGTCATCATCCTGAAGGATCAATCGCCGCCGTTCGATCCGCGCGCGATGCAAATGCCGGAAGCGCAGAACCTCGCCAGGCCTTTGGAAGAAAGGAAAATCGGCGGTCTGGGGATCTTCCTCGCCATTCAGGGGGTGGATCGGTTCGAGTACCGCCACGAGGACGGCAGCAATCTCAACATCTTCGAGGTCAGGTCTGGCCATGACTGAGGTCACGCCGGCCAAGCCTTCCCAGCCGACGCCGAAACGCAGATCCATCAAGACCAAGATTCTGCTGGCGCTGCTGACGCTCTCATTGGGTCCGTTGATCCTTGGTGTGGCAATCAACCGTGCTCGCATGGTGGATGTGCAGGAAGACATCAGATCGCGACTCAAACAAGAAGCCAATAAGGTTCTCCTCCGGTCGGCCGCACGGCAAGCAGCAATTGCCGGCGCCATGCTCGACAAGGTTGAAGCCGAAACGCGGATGGTTGCGTTTTTCACCGAGGCGCTGCTGCGTAACCCCGCTGCCTTTGGCGGCGCGCGATCCAATTCGCCCGATGGGCAACCGCACGGTCCTGTCGGCGCCTCTTATAGCCTGGCGCCCCGGCTTACCACGGCTGCCGCAAAACCCGAGTTGGACCTGACCAGCAATCTGGACAAGCTGTTTGCCCTTATTGCGCATGGCGATCCGACCCTGGAGGCGATCTACTATGGAACGCAGTCCGGCGTTTTCCGGCAATATCCTCCATGGGAAGAAGACCCGTGGAACCCTGTGGAATTCACCCTCGATCGGTCACTTGCGCAGCAGTTGAACCAGGGGGGCGAGATTCTCGAGCCGCTGTGGCTCGCATTTAGAGAAAACGGGATGGCCCTGTCCCGGCATGCCGTGGTTTC
>Ga0209040_10003959_pt1 | contig 11256 bp, 8 predicted proteins | sample BogFormECP12_OM3_FD_188240 | JGI IMG/M metagenome (GOLD analysis project Ga0209040, IMG submission 188240) | Bog forest soil microbial communities from Calvert Island, British Columbia, Canada - ECP12_OM3 (SPAdes) (version 2) | ecosystem: Environmental > Aquatic > Freshwater > Wetlands > Bog ... | reverse complement strand
GCCATAGACGACGCGCCCAGCAACGCGTACGCCCCACCTAAAATCCACACGCCAAAAAACAGCCAGGGATTCGGCAGTAGCTTGGCGATGTCGCCGGGAGTGCGCACAATCCCCGCGGCGATCGTATTACCGATGGCTGCGGCAATGCCGAACCAGATGCCCAAGACTTGCAGCAGTTTTCCGGTGCTTAGCGCGGGTTTTCGCAGTTCGACGATTGGAGGGTTCAAGGGCTTGGGCCGGGTGGGCGCCCGGAGTACGCCATACTAACGGCCACGCGAGAAAAAGCAAGCTGGAATTGCGGTCTGCGGCGAGTCCTCGTAAGAAATGTGCTTCAAACGCGCGGCGCGCCCAGAAACCGCCATTTGCCCCACGCCAAGGATTGCCGCAAGGTCACAAAATGTTTCGCGGCCACGCTTAGCACCATTTGCGGCTGCGTCAGCCACTGCTCATAGGTCCGCCGCTCGTGCTCAATCATGGTGGCCAAAGCATCGAGCTTCGCGGAAAATTTGCGCGCCAGCGGATTTTCGCAAACCGCGTGCACGAACTTCAGAAACGGCGTGTTCCATGGCTCGACAAACATTACCCGCCCGTCTTTCTTTAGCACGCGTCGAATTTCGGCGAATGTCTGCTCCAAATCGTCCGGCAGCGTCGGCAAATGATGCAAGCCGCCCTGCACGATCACCACGTCCTTGGAGTGGTTCGCGAAGGGCAGCGCGCGGCAATCGCCCACCGTACACTGTGCCGGTCCTGTGTACTGCGCCAGCAGGCGCGGCGACAGGTCGATCCCTTCCACTCGCGAAAAGCCCAGCCGCTGTAACGCGTGTAACCCGTTTCCCCGCCCGCAAAATAATTCCACAATCGCGGAATCCTTTGGCCATGACTCCGCGCCCATTTCTTTCAGCCGTGAAATAAATTTGCGAATCTCCTGCTCCGGAGTTTCAAAACGCGAATACGCCGCCTCCCAGGGATCGTGCGTTTTGCTGTCGATATTTGTCGCCATTCAGTCGCTATCGCGCACAAGCATGGTCGTCATGCGCACCCGTCCAAGTTCACGGCGCAGAACCCGCATCGCGCCTTCTGTAGGGAATCAGTTCAAGATTATTCTCATCCGGGTTCACGAGCCAGACGGTCCGATCGCTAAAGTAGTTCACCAGTGCGGCGTTTTGCGCCGCGTCGAGTTCTCGCGCCCAAAGCACCTTCGCCCCGTCTATCTCCGCGCCATTAAAAACCCACTCGTCATGAATATTGTGATCCATGTCGTAGCGCACCAGGATCAGATGTTTCCCGGGCACGTTCGTCAGCCTCCTAAGGAGCGCATCCCTGCTCGAATCGCCTCCACACGTCCAGGCGATCTCATCGCATTTGCGCGCGCGCACATCGCGCACGGTCTGTATTGCCAATAGCAGCACGATCGCCCGCAGCAGACCAGCGCCCACTGGCCGTGCGAAAACTTTCCACGCCCGCAGGTGACGCATCGCCTGCACGATCAACGCAAAAATCACGCACGTAAGCGGCGCGGCGTAGTGCGGATTGGACCACACCACCGCAAAAATCCCCGGTGTAGCCACAAAAAGCACAATCAGCAAGAAACGCACCCGTCTGTCGCGAAAGATGAGCGGGCACGCGGGAAGCAGCAGCACCGCGGCCGGCCAAAAAAATACCGCACGCAGACGCACCCACTTCAATAGCGAAGCTTCGCCGATGCTGGTCCACCCGCGCTGGTAGTCCGTGCGTTCCCACCCATTATAGAAGTCTTCGAACTGCCGGTTGTTGTAGTGCTTCGGGGGCTTCGCCTGTTGCCACAAAAAAATTGGCGAGCTCACGTAGGTGCGCAAATTTAACGTGTATGGAAACACCAGCGCATGCCCGGTCGTCCTCCAATTGTAAAAGCCCATCAGCCCGCCCGTCAGCGCCAGCACTAGTACCACGGGCGAGAGCACCCGCCACAGCCTCAGCGTGAGCGGAATTTTAGTCCGCCCGGCCCCCGCCATCCACCAAATCAACCACGCCGCCACCGGCAAACAAAACAGCGCCCCTTCATACGGCCGGCTATTGGCCAGCACCGCCACACCCGCGCCCAGCAGCAAAGCGTCTCGCACCCGTCCGTTCTTGCGAATGCGCGGTAGCGCCCCCAACACCAGCGCTCCTCCAGTAGCCGCCACCGCGCCGCCCCAATAACTGTTCATCCAGTAGCTGGCCACGCCCAGCTTCAGCGCGGCCAAGATGGCTCCCAGCAGCGCCCAGCGCCCCGGCAGCCAGCCCTGCAACATCCACAAAATCGCTGCGCACATTGCCGCGTCACTCAGCAGCACGCCTATCCACGGATTCCCCAGCAGTTGCCCAATCGCCAGCACCACGCCCTGCGCCGGCGGATACATCGACGAATACGTCGGCAGCCAGTTCACATGAAACGTCTCAAAGCTGCGCCACATCGGATGCGCCGGATTCGTCAGCCGCCCGTGCGCAAGCGTATCGCCCAGCAGCAAGTAGCTGAACTCATCGTGAATCCCAGGAATCGGCACCGGCAGCAATTGGAGAACCGCCAGCCGCACCGCCACCACTGCAACGAACAACGCCGCGATTGCCAAGGATTTACGTTGCGCAAACCCCGCGCAAGCCCGCTCAACGATTCCGAATAGCTTCTCCGCCGCCCCCCGCCGCGTAATCGCCACCATCAGGCACGCAGCGATAACCCCCGCGCATATCCAAAAGTCGAACCACGTAAACGCTGCAATGAACGGGTCAGTTGAACTAGGCAAGATCCGCAGGCTCTCCGAGGCTCATATCTTCACGGCGGAACGCCCCGCCGTCAACCCGTCGTTCTAGCAGCCACCTTCTAAGGCGGGCGCTTTCTGACGTTCTGGACGAGACCGATGAAACCCACTCCCATCCGCGTTATCATGCTCCACAGCATGTCGAGCCTCGCAAAGTCCGCCCAACAAGCCTTCCCGTCGCCGGGTCCGGTCCCAGTCCTCGACGTCACCGTGGTCATCCCCTGCCTGAACGAAGCCAACTCCCTGGCCTTCTGCATCAATAAAGCTACCGCCGCCTTCCGCAGCGCCGGTCTTCGCGGCGAAGTTTTAGTAGCTGACAATGGCTCGACCGATGGTTCGATACAAATCGCGGAAGACCACGGCGCGCGTGTCCTGCCCGTCCCCCAGCGCGGCTACGGCTCTGCCCTCCGCAACGGTATCGCGGCCGCGCACGGCGAATTCATCATCATGGGCGACGCCGACGACAGCTACGACTTCTCCGAAGTCCCCAAATTCGTAGCCAAGCTCCGCGAAGGCTACGACCTCGTCATGGGCAATCGTTTCCGCGGCGAAATTAAGCCCGGCGCCATGCCCAAGCTCCACAAATATTTCGGCAATCCCGGCCTGACCCTGCTCCTCAATCTCTTCTTCCACTCCGGCGTAGGCGACGTCTACTGCGGCATGCGCGGCTTCACTCGCACCCTTGCGCAAAAGCTGGACGTCCGCTCCACCGGCATGGAATTCGCCCTCGAAATGGTCATCAAAGCCAGCCAACTCAACGCCCGTATCACGGAAATTCCCATTATCCTCTGGCCCGACAAGCGCGGCCGCGCCCCCCATCTTCGCAGCTTTCGCGACGGTTGGCGCAGCCTCCGCTTCATGCTCCTCTACGCCCCCAACTGGCTCTTCCTCTTACCCGGCGCCACGCTGGGCTCTCTAGGGCTGGCGCTAGTCTTCTGGCTACTCCCCGGACCGCGCCACATCGGCCCCGCAGGCCGCATCACCCTCGACATTCACACCATGATCTTCGGCGTCTTCTTCACCCTGCTGGGCGCACAAATCCTCTCCATCGGCGCTTTCGCCAAGGTGTTCAGCTACGCCGAGCGCTTCGATCACGGCGGCGTCTCCATGAAACGCGCCCTCCGCAGCGTAAAGCTTGAGACTGGCCTGGCCGTCGGCGCAGCAATGTTTCTGGCCGGATTCACCGGCTGCGCCTATATCACCTGGACCTGGGCCAACAGCGGCTTCGGCCAACTCCACCAAGTCCGCCAAATCCTCTTCTGGGCCATGTGGCTCTTCCTCGGCGTCCAAGTAATTTTCTCCTCCTTCTTTCTAAGCATGCTGGGCATCAGCCGCGGCGCCTTCATCGGCGACTACGATCGCAAGTGAATGGCTCGCAAAAATCTACCGCCGCCGCGCCAAGCACGCCTTCGTAGGGGCGCAGCATGCTGCGCCCCAGCTTGCACAGGCGTGACGTTCATCGGAGTTCGTATCGATCCTTCCTGCGGCATATGCCCCCCAGCAAACCCGGTGGGAAATGCCCACTAGCGATTCGCCGCAACATCCGTTCCTCCTCAACGCGATCAAGCGCACCCATCAAGCCCTAATCCACGCCCGCCGCGTCCGCGTCCTAGCGCAAGCCCTGGCCGCTCAAATCCCCCAGGACGCCTCCGTCCTCGACATCGGCTGCGGCGACGGCACCATCGCCGCCCTAATCGCCCAGCAACGCTCCGACATCTCCATCAAAGGTGTAGAACTCCTCCCGCGCCCGGATTGCCAAATCCCCTGCCAGCCCTTCGATGGCAGCACCCTCCCATTCCCAGACAATTCCGTCGACCTCTGCATGCTCGTTGACGTTCTACACCACACCACCGACGTCAACATTTTGTTGCGAGATGCCGCGCGTGTGAGCCGCGCGTACGTACTGCTCAAAGATCACCTATCCGAAAACCCCTTCGACCACGCCACCCTCCGCCTCATGGACTGGGTCGGCAACCGTCCCCACGGCGTCATCCTCCCCTACAACTACCAATCCCGCGCCCAGTGGACCGCGCATTTCGCTGCCGCCAACCTCCAACCCGTCGTCTTCACCACCGCCATCCCCCTCTATCCCGCTCCCGCCAGCCTACTCGTCGGCCGCAACCTCCACTTCCTCGCCCTCCTCCAAAAATCACAGCCCCTCTAATTTCTGCGGCACGGCTTGACCTCAGCGTAGTGTATTGCGCAACCGCGGCGCGCTAAAATCTTCATCGGGAGAACGCATCCGTGACGTCAAATTCCGCAAATTCGATGATGATCCTGATCGCCGGACCCTACCGCTCCGGTACCAATGACGATCCCGCACTCATCAGAAAAAATGTAGAAAAGATGGAATCTTACGCGCTGCCCATTTTCCGCGCTGGACACATCCCCGTTCTGGGCGAATGGCTGGCGCTTCCCCTCGTCGCTCTGGCCGGTTCCACTAATATCGGTGACCAAGCCTTCAATGAGGTATTCCATCCCATCGCCGTCCGGCTCCTCGAGAAGTGCGACGCCGTACTGCGTGTCGGTGGACCGTCCGCGGGCGCGGACGAAATGGTTCGCGTCGGCCTAAGCCTAGGGCTGAAGATCTACAACCGCCTGAACGACCTACCGCCAGTTACTTAGCGGCCGCGCCTCACTTCTCGTGGGCCTTGATCAGACTTGCGCTGATCCTGGGCGCCGCTTTGGGATTCGCAGTATCATCAACCCCGCGATGAGCGCCGCCGCCATCATAAACCTCATTCCCAAAGAGAATGATGCGCCGGTGTGGGTGTATGCGAAGCCGAAGATGTAAGGGCCGGCAAATCCCGCTATGCTGCCGACCGAGTTAATTAGTCCCACCGCCGTGGCTGCTTCTGCCTGGCTCAAGATCTCGGTGGGGATCGCCCAGAAGGTGGAGAGATAAGCCGTCAGCACGCCCGCGACCGTGAACAAACCAATGGTGACCCCGACCGAGTGGCCCGGAACGGAGAGGAAGAAATAGGCTATCCCGGCAACGAACAGCGGCATTGCAGCATGCCACCGTCGCTCCGCGTGCTTGTCGGAGTGCCAGCCATTGACCTGCATAGCTAGGAAAGCGGCCAGGAACGGCAGAGCGCCCACCATCCCGACGCGCATATCGGTGAAGCCCGTCAGCCGCTTCAGCATGGTGGGAAACCAGAAGACGAAAGTGTACTGGCCGATGTAGGCGAGGAAGGTGAGCGCAGCCATCCACACAATCGTCGGCGATCGCATGGCCTGCCACACCGTGATGGCGGCAGTGCAAGGCGGTGTCTCCTCTTTAAGTTTCTGCTCGAGCCATTTCCGCTGCTCGGTGTTGAGCCATGCGGCTTCCCTTGGCCAATCGGTCAGAAAGAAGAATGCAACTATTCCCAGTAGAATCGCCGGGGCTCCTTCGACCACAAACAGCCAGCGCCATCCCGGGAACCCCAGCCAGCCGCGGCCCAGAATCCAGCCCGCCAGCGGTGATCCCAGCACTGCTGACAGCGGAATGGCGCCCATGAAGTTGCTGGTGGCCTTGCCGCGGTCTTCGAAAATGAACCAGTGGCTCAAATATACGATGACGCCGGGGAAGAATCCCGCCTCCGCTGCGCCCAGCACGAAACGCGCCAGGTAGAGCTGCGACGGAGTGTGCACCAGCGCAGTTAGCATGGTGAGGGAGCCCCAGGCAATCATGGTGGCCGATATCATGCGGCGTGCGCTCCAGCGCTCTACCAGCAGCGCGCCCGGAATCTGTAATGCCAGGTAGCTGATGAAGAAGATTCCCGCCCCCAGGCCAAACACGTGGTCGCTGAACCCCAGGTCGCGCGACATGCCCAGCGCCGCGTAGGCCAAGTTCGTACGGTCTACGTAATTAACGATGTACAGAATGAACAGGAAGGGCAGCAGGCGCAGGCCGACCACGCGGCGAGTATGTTCGCCGATTTGTGTCGCGATGGGCGTCATCTTAGTGGAGGCAGCTATTGCCCTTTAGTATTCTGCGGGCAGTCCTGGGGCGGGGAAGTATATATCGGAATCAGGTCTTAGGTGCCTGGCAATTTACAGCAAGCCGACCAGTTGCGGGTAACTTCTGCTACCAGGCATAGCGCTCACGATCCGGACTGGCTGGTTTCGGATTTTGCATGGACGACGAGCAACTCTGACCTAACGCAGTAGAGGCAACAACCAGTCGCGGAGGATGCGGGTTTTGCACAGGCTACGGTTTACGGGCAATCGCATAGATCGCGTTCGTTTCGACGCTTCGCACATTCTGCTTGCACATACGGTCCAGCGTTGCGTTCTTCACCTTGTCTCGCGAGGCTTTATCGAGTTGCTCAATCACGCTTCGATAGCCTGAGCCCAGCGCGATGGTCCAGAACTCCTCCGGCGAGTTAAGAGCCTGCACGCCCGATTCGGCGGCTATCTTAGCCGTATGGCGCGAAGGCGACCGCGTCCGCATCAGCGCGCGTTTGGTCCGCGCCGCCACGGATCAGCACATGTGGGGCGACGCCTACGACCGCGAGCTGCGTAATGTCTTGATCCTGCAAAATGAAGTGGCGCGCACAATTGCTCAACAAGTTCGAGCCAAACTCACGCCCGAGGAACATGAGCGTCTCTCCAATGCCCGTGAAGTCGATCCCGGAGCGTATGAACTCGCTATCAAAGGCCGTTACTTCTGGGTGAAACGCACCGAGGAATCGATCCATCGCGCACTTGCCCTCTTCCAGCAGGCCGTCGAGCGCGACCCAGGTTACGCTGCCGCGTACAGCGGGCTGGCGGACTGCTACTCCTCGCTCGGGTTTTCCTTTGACGTCGGTTCGCAGCGGCCTGCTGACGTACAACCGAAGGCCAAAGCAGCGGCTATGAAAGCGCTGGAGTTGGATGATTCTCTCGCGGATGCTTATACCTCCCTGGCTTATGTGAAATTGAACTATGACTGGGATTGGCCGGGGGCCGGGGTGGAATTCACGCGATCACTCCAGCTCAATCCAGGCTACGCAAACGGCCATCACTGGCACGCTCATTTCTTGCTCTCCAGCGGCCGCCTTAGCGAAGCGTTGGCGGAAAGTAAGCGCGCCCTTGAACTCGACGTGCTCAGCCCCATCATGAACGTCCATCTGGGGTGGCACTACCTGTACGCCCGGCAGTATGATCGCGCCCTCGACCAGCTTGCGAAAACCCTGGAACTCGACCCGAACTACGGCCTGGCTCATTGGTACCGAGGACTGGCATACCAGCAAAAAGGAATGTATTCCGAGGCTCTCCGCGAGCTGGGCAAGGCGCGCAACTTACTCAAGCACAGCCCTATCGTGGAAGCCGACATCGGACACCTGCACGCAGTTTCGGGAAGTACAACCGAGGCGGAAAGCGCCATTGCCAGGCTGAAAAAAGAATCAGCACGCCGCTACGTTAATCCGTTTGCGATTGCCCTCATCTACATCGGTCTGGGCCGGAACGACCAGGGATTTGAATGGCTCGACACCGCCTTTCGCGAACGCTCCGATATGCTGGTCTATCTCAGAGTTGACCCGCGCCTCGATTCCATTCGTTCCGATCCTCGATTTGCACTACTCGCCCGTCGGGTAGGTGTTCCCCATGTTTCGATTGACCGTGAATAGCCCGACAGAGAGGATCACCTGCATCAGCCTCACGGCTTCGCCGCCCCATCAATAAAACTCCCCACATTCGCCTTTAACTTCGCCAAATCCTCTTCCCGCACGTACATCATATGCCCCGCATCGTAATACTGCAGGGTAATGTTCTTGCGCAGCGCCTCCGGCAGGCCGAGATGGTCCGCAGTAAACTCCGTCGCAAAAAACGGTGTAGCCAAATCGTAATACCCGTTCTCAATCTCCACCTTCATCCGCGGATTCACCAGCATCGCCTGAATCAAATCCCCCTCCGTATTCGGCGACCCCGGAAACCCAAAATTGTCCCCCGCATTATGCTTCCAGTTCCATTGCTGATTGGCCTGGTTCGAGCCCCCGATATACACCTTGTCCTGGCCAAACTTCAGCTCCGTCCGCACATAATTATTCCAAGCCGCCGTAAACGGCCCGGTAATCGAAGTATCCTGCGGATCAAACTCCGCATATTCCCCCAGCAAATCGTAAGAAAATCCCGAAAACCGCGCATCCAGCCGCCCCGTAGTCAATCCTCGGCTCCGCTGCAGCTCTTTCATAAACTGCGGCAGCGCCACCCGCAAATCCGCCTTGATCAAATACTCCTCGCTCAAGCCCGTAAAGCGCGACAGCTTCTTGGCCATCTCCGCTTTTTCCCCCGCCGTCAGCTTCGAGCCTTTAATCAGCGCGCCCGCATACTCCGTCACCGCAAATTGCCGCGCCTCCTCCACAAACGCCTTCATGTCCGCCGGCTGCTCCTTCAGCATCTTGTGATACCAAGCCGTCGCCGCATAACTCGGCAAATAAAATACGTACGGCATATCCTCGCTGGGATTAAACGAAATCGTCCCCAAATCCAGCACCGAGGAAATCAGCACGATCCCGTTGAAATACATCCCATCGGTATTTTGCAAATAGTTGGAAAGCGCCGCCGAACGAAACGTCCCGTAACTCTCCCCAATCAGGAATTTCGGCGAATTCCACCGGTCGTTGCGGTTCACATACGTCTGAATCATCTGCGCGATGGACTTCACATCTTCGTCCACGCCCCAGAAATCCTTATCCGCCGCCTTGCCCACCGCTTTGCTAAACCCCGTCCCGATCGGATCGATGAACACCAGATCGCTCTTGTCCAGCAAACAATACGGATTCTCCACGACCTTGTACGGCGCCGGCTGCGGAGCCTCCGCGCTGGGAATCACCACCCGCTTCGGCGAAAACGATCCCATATGCAGCCACATCGACGCCGACCCCGGCCCCCCGTTATAGATAAACGCCACCGGTCGCGTACTCAAATCCTTCACATCGCTTCGTGTGTAAGCGGTGTAATACATCAAGGCCGTAGGCTCCTCCTTCTCGTTCTTCAGCAAAATCGTAGCCGCCGTAGCCTTGTACGGAATCGCCGCCCCGCCAATCTTGATCGTATGCTCCGTAACCGACGACTCTTCCTTCGGCGCAGCCGGAGTCGCAGCAGCAGCCGCCTCCGCGGGCTTGGCATCCTTATCTTTATCTTTGTCCTTATCCTGCGCCCACACCCCCGCCCCAAACTGCATCCCCAGCAATATCGCGCACACACCCCCAACCCGCAGTAAACCATTCATCCGCCCGCTCCTTATTCTGGAAAAGTATCGAAGACCATCCCCACCCAAAACCCGCACCGATTCTAACCCAAGCCCACGCCCGGACATCCCCCTATTTGACGCCGCCCCACGCAGATCGTCTTTCGCAAAGCCCTCGAAATCCCCCATTTTTCTCAGCCAATCCTTATGTCCGCCGTAGTACTCTCCGATCGTCAAACCGCAGGCCGTCCACATGTATCTGGCCCCGCCACACTTATCCCAGCATCGCCAATCTCCCTCAAAAATCACCGATTAGTACTTGACAAGTTAACTGCCGATTTGCTATACTCCACCATGCAGACACGCAGCCTCAACACCATCGCGTCCGCGCATGCCGTACCCTTCTCGCGGCGCAATTAACCCCCACGCATTCCCGCAATGCAGGAAATCCAACACGCCCTTGACGATTGGAGGATTTTTCAGGCAGTAACTATTCAACAAATAAAAACGTTCTGTAACCCGTGCAGAATGAACACTTGCGAAAGGTTGTGAAAACACAGGGACTTTAAGTTCCTTTGTTTTCACAACCTTTCAAGAATCCCAGGGGGCCCGGCACTCCAACATGACCACCACCGCTCAATACCGCTCGATCTCCACTTCCGATTCTCGCGGCGCGATATGCACCGCCGATCCCTGGTGCAAGCCCATCAGCGGCTTTTTCTGCCCATCCAGGAAATCCGCCAGCTCCAGGCGCAGGTTGCCCGCATTGGTCGAATACGTCAGGCCCACTTCAAAGTCCACAATTCCTGCGCGGATGAATTTCTGGATCTCCGCGTCAAAGTGCTGCATGCCCTCGGTATCCCCGTCGCGCATGGCGTCCAGCAAACTCTTGCCGTCGCTCTCGCCCTTCTCCACGTACTCGCGCGTGCGCATGGTGGCCTTCAACACTTCAATCGCCGCGATTCGCCCGCTGCCATCTTTTTTCGGCAGCAAACGCTGCGACACGATGTACCGGAAAGCCTTGGATAGCCGGGTGCGAATCGATTGCTGCTCGCTCAGCGGAAACGTTCCCACGATGCGTTCCACCGTTTTAGCCGCGTCAATGGTATGCAGCGTGGACATCACCAAATGCCCGGTCTCCGAAGCTTCCAGCGCGATCTCGATGGTTTCTCGGTCGCGCATTTCGCCCACCAGAATCACTTTGGGGGCTTGCCGCAACGCCGCGCGCAGCGCCAGCGCAAATGTCGGCGTATCGGAATGCAGCTCGCGCTGATGCATGGTGGATTTTTTATGCCGATGCAAAAACTCGATGGGATCCTCGAT
>Ga0209040_10003956_pt1 | contig 11261 bp, 10 predicted proteins | sample BogFormECP12_OM3_FD_188240 | JGI IMG/M metagenome (GOLD analysis project Ga0209040, IMG submission 188240) | Bog forest soil microbial communities from Calvert Island, British Columbia, Canada - ECP12_OM3 (SPAdes) (version 2) | ecosystem: Environmental > Aquatic > Freshwater > Wetlands > Bog ... | reverse complement strand
ATTATTGGCCTACGTTATTAAGTCCTCATACGCGCCTTTTGTGACACGTCAGAATGGCTTTTGTACCACAAACTCCAAAGCGCGACAAATAAACCGAAATAACAATGTTGAATCGGTCTTCATGATCTAGGCGCCTGCTCGCGGAACGCGCGTCGAAGCATAGCAACAAGCGGGCCAGGTCGTCCCCCCGCGACAGGCATGGCATCGATCGACACGACGGGCAGAGCAATCGTCGTCGCGCTAGAGACAAAGGCTTCGCGCGCCCCTTGCGCCTCCTGTGGCGTGAACGGCCGTTCCTCAAGTCTCAGCCCCAGTTCCTCCGCGATATCGATCAGCGCCGCGCGCGTCACCCCGTGCAGAATAGTCTCATCGGCCTGCCGGGTGACGAGGGCGCCCTCGGAAGTGACAATCCAGGCGTTGGTCGAGGCGCCTTCGGTCACGAACCCGGCAGCGTCGACGAACCACGCCTCGAACGCGCCCTTTTCCCGGGCGGCCTGCTTGGCCAGCACATTCGGCAGAAGCTGAAGGGTCTTGATGTCCGGGCGCCCCCATCGGTTGTCGGGCAGCGTAATCACCGCGATGCCGGCGGCCGCCTTCGCAGCAAGGGCAGCCGGGTCGAGCGATCGGGCGACGATGACCAGACCGGGCTTCACATCGGCCGCCGGAAAGCCGTGGTCGCGCTGCGCCGCGCCGCGGCTCACCTGCAGATAGACGAGGCCGTCGCGCACGCGGTTCAGCCGCACGATCTCGCGGATGACGAGCCGCAGCGCCGCTTTCCCGATCGGCTGGGCCAACCGGACGGCCGCGAGCGAGCGCGAGAGCCGCGCGAGATGGCGCTCTTCCTCGATCAGCCTGCCGCCGCTGATCTCGCAGACCTCATAGACGCCGTCGCCGAAGGTGAAGGCGCGGTCGTCGACCGAAACCCTCGCCTCCGCGAGCCGGATATAGCGGCCGTTGACATAAGCAATGCGCGACACGCGCCCTTCCCTGCTTGGGCCGAGGCCCTTCCGCCGAACGCTTTGCAAAGGCCACACGCGAGTGCGCAGCCCTGGACTGCCGAAGGCCCGACTCGAATTACTCCACGCCGAGCGACTTCAGCTTGCGGTGCAACGCGGACCGCTCCATGCCGATGAATTCGGCGGTGCGCGAAATATTGCCGCCGAACCGGCTGATCTGCGCGACGAGATAGTCGCGCTCGAAGGCTTCGCGCGCCTCGCGCAGCGGCAGGCTCAAAAGCTTCTCGCCGCCGATGCCGCTCGGCACCGTCGGAACCAGCGCGCCGACCTCGGCCGGCAGCATTGAGGCCGAGATTTCCGCGTTCGGATCGCCGAGCGCGAGGATCATCAGCCGTTCGACGTTGTTGCGCAGCTGCCGGATGTTTCCCGGCCAGTCGTGCGACTGCAAAACCGCCATCGCATCGGGGCCGACGCGGCGAGGAGCGACCCCCATGATCGTCGCGCTCATCTCCAGGAAATATTGGACGAGCTCGGGGATGTCCTCGCGCCGCTCCGCCAGCGACGGCACCCGGATCGGCACCACCGACAGGCGATGAAAAAGATCCTCACGAAACCGCCCCTCGGTGATCGCCTCGGCGAGATCGCGGCTGGTCGAAGAAATGATGCGCACATCGACGTGCACGCGCGAGGAGCCGCCGACCCGCTGAAAGTTCTGGTCGACCAGCACGCGCAGGATCTTCGCCTGCGTCTCGCGCGGCATGTCGGCGACCTCGTCGAGATAGAGCGTGCCGGCATGCGCCTCCTCGAGCGCGCCGATCCGACGGGACCGATCCGCCTGCGCCTCGACGCCGAACAGCTCAGCCTCCATGCCCTCCGGCGACATCGCCGGCGCATTGATGACGACGAAGGGCCCGTCCGCCCGGGTCGAATGTTCGTGGATGAGCCTGGCGGCGAGTTCCTTGCCCGATCCGGGGCCGCCGGAAATGAGCACGCGCGAGTTGGCCGGTCCGAGCTTGTCGATGATGCGCCGCAAATTGGCGAGGGCGGGCGACGAGCCGACCATCTTGCCGACCGCGCCGCCACGCGCCTTGAGGTCGTTGACTTCTCGCTTCAGCCGCGAGGTCTCGAGAGCCCGTTCGGCGATCAGGATCAGGCGATCGGCTTTGAACGGCTTCTCGATGAAGTCGTAGGCCCCGAGCTTGATCGCGCTGACCGCCGTCTCGATATTGCCGTGGCCCGAAATCATCACAACCGGCACGTTATGGTTGTGCTTCTTGATCACCCCGAGCAGCTGCAGTCCGTCCAGCTTCGAGCCCTGCAGCCAGATGTCGAGCAGGATCAGCTGCGGCTGGCGCGCCTCGATCGCCGCGAGCGCCTCGTCCGAATTGCGCGCGAGGCGGGCGCCATGGCCTTCGTCTTCGAGAATCCCGGCGACGAGCTGGCGGATGTCCTCTTCATCGTCGACGATGAGAATGTCAGCAATCATCAGGGCAATCCGATCCTCTCATTGCTGGGTTCAGCGTCGCCGCCGTTCTCCGGCAGCGGCAGTTTCATCAGCACCATTGCGCCGCGTCCGCCGTCGGAGCGGGTGATGCCGTCCAGCAGGTCGACTCCCCCGCCATGGTCTTCGAAAATCTTGACCACGATCGGCAGCCCAAGCCCGGTGCCTTCCGCCCGCGTGGTCACATAAGGCTCGATCAACCGATTGCGGTCTTCGGTCGGAAACCCCTTGCCGTTGTCGCTGACGGCGATCTCGATAAAGCCGCCGATATCCGCATCCAAGGTTACAAGAACCTTGCCTTTGTCGTGAATTTCACCTAGCGCGTCAATGCCTTCCGCCGCATTTTTAAGCACGTTAGTGAGCGCCTGCGAAATGAGTCGCCGGTCGACATCGGCGAACACCGCCGTCGGCGGCAGCCGCTCCTCGAAATCGATGTCGGCGCGGCCGACCCGCATCAGGAAGACCGCCTGGCGCACGCAGTCGGTCAGGTCGTCGCGCGCCGGGCGCGCTTTCGGCATGCGCGCGAACGACGAGAATTCGTCGACCATGCGCTTGATGTCGTCGACCTGCCGGATGATGGTGTCGGTGCACTGGTCGAACACATCCTTGCCCTCGACGATATGCCGTCCGTAGCGGCGCTTGAGCCTCTCGGCCGAGAGCTGGATCGGGGTCAGCGGATTCTTGATCTCATGGGCGATGCGGCGGGCGACGTCGGCCCACGCGGCCGTGCGCTGCGCGGTGACGAGGTCGCTGATGTCGTCGAGCGTGATGACGCTCGACCGGTCGCGTCCCGGACTTCCGGTGACCCTGACATTGAGGATGCGCTCGCGCCCTTCGCGCAGAACCGTCGTCTGCCCCTGGTGGAGGCGCAAGCGCAACGAGCGCGCCTGTTCCCAGATGAGCGCGATGCTGTGTTGGACCGAGGTCAGCGCCACGCCGATGAGGCCACGCTCGCCGCCAAGAAGCCGCTCGGCGGCTGCGTTCGAGATGGTGATCGCGCCGTTATTGTCGACGCCGAGAACGCCGGCCGGCACGCCGGAGAGAACCGCTTCGATGAAGGCGCGCCGCTCGTCGTTGAGCGCGTTCGCCTCGATGAGGCGGGTCTGCTGACGCAGCAATTCCGAAGTCATTTTGTTGAAAGTTGCGCCGAGATGGCCGAGATCTCCGTCCGAGGCCCGGGTCGGCACCTGAACATGCAGGTTGCCGGAGGCGACCTCGTCGGTGGCGCGAATGAGCCGGCGAATGGGTCCGACAAGCCGGTTGGCCCAAGCGAGGCCGAGCCAGATCGCCGAGAACAGCATCGTCAGGGCCAACATCACGAACACGGTCGCAAAGCCGAGTTCGAGGCTGTGCCTGTGGACCTCGAAGCGTCCCCACATATTGGAGACGAGCGCGGCGTCCTCGGCGACCTTGACCGCAAGCGGGTCGATCCCGCGCGCAGCGTAGAGGAACTGTCCGGCGGCGCCGGAAATCGGCCGGATGCCGACGAAAATGTTGCCGACCCCGAGAAAACCGCAGAGCGCCTCGCCGTTCAGGGCGTCCTGGAAGTCGGACGGGTCGGGCCTGGCGATCTGCCTTTCGTCTGAGCCTTCGGCGATCACGGTCGCCGTTCCGTCGCTCTTCATCAGGGCTGCGGCAGTGAAACCAAGCGTCTTCGACCGCGAGCTGAAGTAGTCTTTGAACTGCGCCGGATCGGTGCGAAGCAACAGGGCGCTGCGCGCAATGTCGCCGGCCGTCAACTCGACGTCCCGCAACAGCGCCCGGCACTGGGATTCGCGGAACAGCTGGGTCGCCTGGCTCGATTCGTTGATGAAGGCGGCGACGTCGCTCATGAAGCGCGGATTGATGGCCCACTCGACCGAAACCGTCGCTACGACCGCGGTGACGATTGCGGGGATGGCGGCGACCAGCGAAAACAGCGCGACGAACCGGCTGTGCAGGCGCGCGCCGGCGCGCGCGGCCTTCCTTGCTGATCTCAGCCGCGCAAGTTCGATGCCGATCAGAACGATAAGGGTGGTGACGACGAGGCCGTCACCGACCAAAAGGATGGAGACGACGGTCTGGGTGGGCAGGATCGGGGTGAAGCCGGCAAAAACGAGGAACGTCGCCAGCGCCAGCACGAACGCCGCCCCTACCGCGACTGGACCGAACCGCGCGGTCGGACCGCTATCGTCGAAAGGCGTCGACCCGCGCTCGCCCCCGGTCGTCGTCGTCGTTGTCAAAATCCCGAACCCGCCGGCCGCGCCGCGCCGAATCGCAACGCCTCTCCCCGTGGCAACGGTGCAACATTGTTGCTTGATTACGACTATTTAGCGGCAACGCGATCATCGGAAATTTGGCATGTCGCGCAGGTTCAGATCGCGGATCTTCTTGCGCAGCGTGTTGCGATTGAGCCCGAGAATTTCGGCGGCCTTGATCTGGTTGCCGCGGGTGAGCGCGAGCGTGGCGGCGATGACCGGCGTTTCGAGATCATGCAGGACCCGGTGGTAAAGGCCGACTTGTGGATTGGCGCCGCCGAACGAGCGGAAGAGATCGGCGACGGCGCGCTCCACGGCTCCCGCGAACCCGTCGCCGCCGGTTTTGGCGGCGGCGGCATGCGCGCGCTGCCTGCCTTCGTCCGCCGCGCCAACGGGAATCGGCGGGCTTCCCGCGCTTAGCTCGGCTTCGATGAGCGCTTCGCCGATGACGTCCTGGGGATAAAGCGCCGCCAGCCTTCGAGTCAGGTTCTCGAGTTCGCGTACATTGCCTGGCCAGGGATAGCGGCGCATGCGCTCCATCGCCGCCGGTTCGATCGTCTTCATCGGAAGACCTTCGGCGGCGCCGCGTTGAAAGAAGGATCGCACGAGGTCAGGGATGTCCTCCGAGCGTTCGCGCAACGGCGGAAGACGGATCGGCACGACATTGAGCCGGAAGAACAGGTCCTCCCGGAAAGCCCCCTGCTGGATGGCAAACCGCAAATCCTTGTTGGTCGCCGCGACGATGCGGACGTTGGTCTTGATCGGCGTCCGCCCGCCGACCGTGGTGTACTCGCCCTGCTGCAGCACGCGCAAAAGGCGGGTCTGCGCCTCCATCGGCATGTCGCCGATCTCGTCGAGAAACAGCGTCCCGCCCTCGGCCTGCTCGAAGCGCCCGACCGAGCGGGCGTTGGCGCCGGTGAAAGCGCCCTTCTCGTGCCCGAACAGTTCGCTCTCGATGAGGTCGCGCGGAATAGCGGCCATGTTGATGGCGACGAAGGGGCCGCCCTTGCGCTTGCCGTAGTCGTGCAAGGCCCTGGCCACCAGTTCTTTGCCGGTGCCGGATTCGCCGGAAATCATAACCGTCAGGTCGGTCTGCATCAGACGCGCCAGCACGCGGAAGATGTCCTGCATCGCCGGGGAGCGGCCGACGATCGGCATCGCTTCCATCGGCGCATGGTCGTCCGGCTCCTCGCGCCGGCGCTTGGGCTCCGCGAGCGCCCGGCCGACGATGGCGACCAGTTCCCGAAGGTCGAACGGCTTCGGCAGATATTCGTAGGCGCCGCGCTCCGAGGCCTTGATCGCGGTCATGAACGTGTTCTGGGCGCTCATTACGATGATCGGCAGGTCGGGCCGCATCCGCTTGATGCGCGGCAGCAAATCGAAAGCGTTGTCGTCGGGCATGACGACGTCCGTGATGATCAGATCGCCCTCGCCCGCCGCCACCCATCGCCACAGCCCGGCGACAGTTCCGGTTGCGCGCACCTCATAACCGGCTCGGGTCAGGGCCTGGTTCAATACGGTGCGAATTCCGGCGTCATCGTCGGCGACCAGTATCTGCCCTGACGGCATGCCTCACGCTCCTTCGCAGAAAACGCGCCCCGGTGCGCCCTCACTTCGGGGCGAAGGCGCGTGGCGACTCGAGCGGCATCAGAACGCGAAACGTCGTCCTGCGCGGATGCGACTCGCACTCGATGATGCCGCCATGGTCGCCGACCAGCTTTGCGACCAGTGCAAGACCCAGACCAGAACCGTTCGCCTTGGTGGTGACGAACGGGTCGAACAGGTTGGCGTCGATTTCCGGCGCGATCCCCTGGCCATTGTCGTGCACGCAGATTTCGAGCGGCAGCGAGACCGGCTCGGCGCTCGGAGCGGTGCGCAATCGCACGCCTGGGCGAAAGGCGGTGGTCAGCGTAATTTCGCCATCAAATCCATTGTCACCAATGGCTTCTGCCGCATTCTTGATTAAATTCAGGAACACCTGGATGAGCTGGTCGCGGGAACCGCACACGTGCGGAAGCGACGGATCGTAGATTTCGACAAAGCGCACGCGCCGCGCGAAGCCCGCCTGGGCGAGCCGCTTCACATGGTCGAGCACGGAGTGAATATTGATGCTTTCCCACTGCGAAGGCGTCGAATCGGCGAAAGACTGCATCCGGTCGACGAGTTTGACGATCCGATCGGTCTCGTCGCAGATCAACCGCGTCAGCGCCCGGTCCTCGTCGCTCGCGCTCGCCTCCAGAAGCTGCGCTGCGCCGCGAATCCCAGAAAGGGGATTCTTGATTTCGTGCGCGAGCATCAGTCCGAGCGCGGTAATTGAGCGGGCTGCGCTTCTGTGAGTCAATTGCCTGTCTATTTTTTCGGCAATCGCCCTTTCCTGCAGCATGATCGCTACCGCATCGCCCGGTTGCGGCAATGGCGCGATGAAAACATTGGCAAGCCCTCTGTTGCCCGTTCGCGGCGTGGAGATGTCGATCTGATAGCCATTTACCGTCGCATTGTTTGCGAGCGCCTCGGCGACCAACTCGAACACTGGCGATCCGGGGGGAAGCAGGTCGATCAGACGCGAGCGCAGGAGCGCGGCGCGGCCCATTTGGAAGAAGGTCTCCGCCGCGATGTTGGCTTCGATCACCATGCCCTGGTCGTCGACCGTGATCAGCGGCTGGGCCAGCGCATTCAAGACCTTGGCCGGGTCGGAGCGCGTCTTGCCGAACGGCGCCGTCATGCCGCTTCATCCAACGGCTCTGCGTCGAACGCGGCGCTGAGCAATTTTTGGGCGCGCCGAGGATCGTCCGTCGTGACGAGGTCGCGTCGGAGCCAGGCCGGCGCGCCTGCGGCATAGGCTGCAAGGTGCTTCCGAGCGTGACGCAGGCCTGCTCGCGCGCCGAGCGCGCCGAGCAGCCAATCGAGATGTTCGAGGGCCGCCTGACGCCTTTCCTCGAGGGAAGGAAGCCGAACGGCGCCGCCTTCGGCGAGCGCGCGCGACACGGCCCCGACCAGCCACGGCGCGCCGACCGCGGCGCGCCCGATCATGACGCCCTTCGCGCCCGAACTCGCCATCATGGCGCGCGCATCCTCGAGGGAGGCGCAGTCGCCGTTGACGATCACGGGCATGGCGACGGCTTCGGCGACGGGGCGCGCCGCGCTCCAGTCGGCCCGCCCGGTGTAGAATTGCGCGCGGGTGCGGGCGTGGACGGTCGCCATCCGGACGCCGGCCCGCTCGGCCCGCCGCGCCAGTTCCGGCGCATTGAGCGAGCACTCGTCCCAGCCGAGCCGCATCTTCACCGTGACCGGCGCGGAAACCGCTTCGACCACCGCCGAGAGGATCCGTTCGGCGTGGTCGAGATCGCGCATCAGCGCCGCGCCCGCGAGGACGCCCGACACCCGGCGGGCGGGGCAGCCCATGTTGACGTCGATGATCGCCGCGCCAGCCCCCTCCGCCTTCCGCGCGGCTTCTGTGAGCGCGCGCGGCTCGCGTCCGACGAGCTGAACCGCGTGCGGCGAAACCCCCTCCCCTTCGGCGCGCAAGCCCGCCTCGGCGTCGCCTTCGAGGTAGGTTTCGGCCGCGACCATTTCGGAAAAGACCAGGGCCGCCCCGAAATGAAGCGCGATCCGGCGCATCGCCAGATCGCTCACACCCGACATCGGCGCGAGCATGGCCGCGCCTTCGAGTCTGATCGGCCCGACAGCGACCGGCGCCGTCGCGCTTATTTTTTGTGCACTTGACATAATGCCTGCACTCTAGTCATCGAAACGACGAACGCAAGCCGACAAAGGGCGAGAACCTCAGCTGCGGGCTGCGGCGCTATTCCCGCTTCAGCTCTTCTCGAATAAAACTGCCCGTCCTGGGTCCCATCGTCATGGCGGAGTAAAGTCAATGCGCGCCTCTCTTCTTGCAGCGCTGATGTTTTTCGCGTCTCCGAGCCCGTCCTTCGCTGTCCTCAGCATCGACCTGCCGGGTCAATGCTCGGACCGGAACGCCCTGCAAGGGATTGCCTACGACGCCCGGCTGACAGCAATCAAGATGTATTACGAAGGCGTCGTTCACGCTCTGGCGGACAAGCAAAAGCAAACCTGCATCGAGGCGCACGTGCTGATGGACGAGGGGTTCGCCGTCATCAACAAGACGCGGGAGATCATCGAAGCCAAGTGCCTGCCAATCGACGTCGCGGCCGGGGTCGCCACGCAGGATCTGTGCCCGTGACTTTTCCGCCCGCCGTCTGGCTTGACCAAAGCGGCGCCGGCCGGGGAAAGGAAAGCAATGACGCCCGAATCCCGTCCTTCGCTCGAGAGAGTCATCGCCGGCCTCCGCGCCGGGGCACCTGCGGGGCGCACCATCTGTCCGACCGACGCCGCCAAGGCCTTGGCCGAGGCGCGCGGCGAGGACGAACTCGGCTGGCGCTCCCATTTGGGGGAAGTTCGCCGCACGGCGGTCCGGCTCGCGCTGGAGGGCAGGCTCGTCATCTACCGCAAGGGCAGAATCGCCGATCCGAAGGACTTCCGCGGCGTTTACCGCCTCGGCGCGCCCTCCGCCGAATAGTCGTTACGAAGGGCCGCGGTCGCCCGGTCCGGGAAACAGGCGCTCGATCCGACCCGTCGCCCGGTAGGCGGCGAGGCCGATCCACTCGCGCAGCGCGATCTCGAAGGTTCGCAGGGAGCGCGCCGGATCTGAGTCCCACAGGAGCCCGTGTCCTCCGCCCAGCGTGCGATAGCCGACCGGGAAGGCGATCACGTTGAAGCCGGCCTTTTCGAACGCGCCCATCGCCCGGGGCATGTGAAACGCCGAGGTGACGAGCAGCCATCGCTGCGACGGCTGCGGATGAACGAGCGCCGCGGTGAAGCGGGCGTTCTCGTCGGTGTTGCGTGATCGGTCCTCGAGCGTCACGCGCGCTTCGTCCACGCCGAGGTCGGCGAGCAGCCTTTTGGCCGCCAGGGCTTCGGTCGAGACGGTGGGGATCAGCGAGCCGCTTCCGCCCGAATAGACCACCCGGGCGGCCGGGTAGCGCTTCGCCAAAATCGCCGCTTCCGTGGCGCGGTCGCCTTCGGCAAGCACGGCCTGGCCGCGCGCGCTGCTGATCTCGTCGTTGACCGCGCTTCCGAGCACGATGATCCCGTCCGGCGCCGCAAGGTCCGTTGGCGGCTCGGGAAAGCGATCCTCCAGCGGCGCCACGAGCAGAAGGCCGAGCGGCGTCGTCGCCGCCACCGCCAGCAGCGCGAGCGCCGTGAGCGCGAGCGCGAGACCGGCCTGCACATGCCGTCGCGCGGAAAGGACGGCTCCGACGATCGCGACGATCAGCAGCAACCGGATCGGAGAAGCCAATATCCAGTAGATTTTCGAGACGACAAAGAACAAGAAGACTGCCCTCCGGTTACGCTTCAATGATGCGAGGCTTGTCGCAATGGTCAGGGTTGCCTACCTTGGATCGTTCTTCCGAGGAACCCCATGAAGTTCTACCGCGATGTCGTTGGCGCGATCGGCCGCACGCCGCTCATCAGGCTTCGGGCGGCCTCCGAGGCGACCGGCTGCACGATCCTCGGCAAGGCCGAATTCATGAACCCGGGGGGCTCGGTCAAGGACCGTGCGGCGCTGGCGATCATCCACGACGCGGCGGCGCGCGGCGCCCTCCGGCCCGGCGGCGTCATCGTCGAAGGCACCGCCGGCAACACCGGCATCGGCATCGCCATGGTGGCGAGCGCGCTCGGCTATCGCGCCGTGATCGTCATTCCCGACACCCAGTCGCAGGAAAAGAAGGACATGCTGCGGATCGCGGGCGCCGAACTGATCGAGGTCCCGGCGGTCCCCTACTCCAACCCCAACAATTACGTGCGCTACTCCGGCCGTCTGGCCGAGGCGATGGCGAAGACCGAACCGGGCGGCGCGATCTGGGCGAACCAGTTCGACAACGTCGCCAACCGGCGCGGCCATTACGAAACGACGGGGCCGGAGATTTTCGACGATCTCGACGGCCAGATGCACGGCTTCGTCAGCGCCGTCGGCTCCGGCGGCACGCTCGCCGGCGTCGGCATGGCGCTGAAGGAGCGCGACCCGAGCATCAAGATCGCGCTGGCCGACCCGATGGGAGCGGCGCTCTATTCCTTTTACACCACGGGCGAACTCACGAGCTCCGGCTCCTCCATCACCGAGGGCATCGGCCAGGGGCGGGTGACCGCCAATCTCGAGGGCGCGCCCGTCGACCTCGCTTACCAGATTCCGGACGAGGAGGCGCTGCCAATCGTGTTCGACCTGGTGGTCCAGGAAGGGCTGCTGCTCGGCGGCTCTTCAGGAATCAACATCGCGGGCGCGATCCGCCTCGCGCGCGACCTCGGGCCCGGTCACACGATCGTGACGCTTCTGTGCGATTCCGGGGCGCGCTACGCCTCGAAGCTTTTCAATCCCGAGTTCCTGCGCTCCAAGAACCTGGAAGTTCCCGCGTGGCTCGAGGCGAAGGGACGCGCTCCCGAGGTTTTCATCCGATGACCGAAGCCCTGTTCCGCGATGACGCTTACTTGCGCGAGACGCCGGCGAAGGCGCTGTTTGCCGAGCCGCGCGGAATTGCGCTCGACCGGACG
>Ga0209040_10003954_pt1 | contig 11265 bp, 10 predicted proteins | sample BogFormECP12_OM3_FD_188240 | JGI IMG/M metagenome (GOLD analysis project Ga0209040, IMG submission 188240) | Bog forest soil microbial communities from Calvert Island, British Columbia, Canada - ECP12_OM3 (SPAdes) (version 2) | ecosystem: Environmental > Aquatic > Freshwater > Wetlands > Bog ... | reverse complement strand
GCCCGGCCCTGATCGGCGAGTAGCCCAGCACCTGCTGCATGTACAGCGACAAGAACACGAACATCGGGAACATCAGCCCGCCCAGCAGCAGCCCGGCCACGTTCGCCGCCAGCACGGTCCGGTTCCGGAAAAACGACAGCGGCAGCAGCGGCGCCGCCGACCGGGCCTCGACCAGCGTGAACACGGCGAGCAGCGCGGCCGCGCCGGCCAGTAGCCCGGCCGTGGTGGCCGACCCCCAGCCATGGCCGGAGGCGGTGACCACCGCGTACACCAGCAGCGACAGGCCACCGGTCACGGTGACCGCGCCGGCCACGTCGAACCGGCGGTGGCCCATGCCGGCGCGGCTTTCCGGCAGCAGCGGCCGGGCACCCGCGACGATCAGCGCCCCGACCGGGAGGCTGACGAAGAAGATCCACCGCCAGGACAGCCAGGTGGTCAGCATCCCGCCGGCCAGCACGCCGATCGCGCCGCCGGCCCCGCTGACCGCCCCGAACGCGCCGAGCGCCTTGGTGCGCTCCGGGCCCTCCGGGAACATCGCCAGGATCAGCGCCAGCGCCGCCGGCGCCATCATCGCCGCGCCCAGGCCCTCAGCAGCGCGGGCGGCGACCAGCATGCCCGCCGAGCCGGCCAGCCCGCAGGCCAGCGAGCCAGCGGAGAACACCGCGGCCCCGGCGATCAGGATCGCCCGCCGGCTCAGCAGGTCGGCCAGCCGCCCGCCGAGCAGCAAGAACCCGCCGAACGCCAGCGCATAGGCGCTGATCACCCACTGCAGCCCGGCCGGCGAAAAGCCCAGCCCCCGCTGAATCGCTGGCAGCGCCAGGGTCACGATCGACACATCGATCACCACCAGCAGCTGGGCCAGCAAGATCAGCCCCAGCGCCAGCCCCCGGTGGCGGGCCCTGCCGCCTCCGGCGGGCCCGCCGGCGGGCCGGGTCGCCGGCGCGGCCGCGGCGTGAACGGTGTTGCTCATCGCATTCCCTCCAGTTTCTTTCTGGCCGCGCCGGTTCACGGCGCGGTCTTGTTGCTGAACTGACGAAGCCCCCAGCCCGGGTACCGGCACCCTTCACCGTGTTCCACGAGCGAGCGGGCCCGTTTCCGACACCCCGGCGGCCTGATTTCCTACAGCGGGCAATTGCCCGGTTCCCGGCGGCCGGTCTCACCCGAAGGCGCCAACGGGAACCCCGGACCGGTTCAATCTCCAGACGCGACACCATTGAACTGTAACACCGGTGTCGGACGGTTGACAACCGGTATCCGGTTATACTGGTGTCGTGCCTGATGAACCCGGGACCACGGCCGTCCCCCCAGCTCTGGTTACCCTCCAGGATTTCCTCAACACGCTGGACGAGCGCAGCTTCACCGTGCGCGGGACCCGGCACCCAGGCGGTGACGAGCTGGCGACCGCGGCCGCGCTGGCCGGGTGGCTGGCCGGGCGGGGACTGATCCCCGCCGGGACGCAGCCCACCGACGCGGACCTAGCCGCGGCGCACCGCCTGCGGGACGCGCTGCGCGGAGCGCTTGCCGCCCGGGCCAACTCCGGCTGGGACGGGCGGGCCGGGGCCAACGGGGCGCTGGCCGGCCTGACACTGCGGGTCGAGCTCGGCGCGGACGGCACGCCATGCCTGTCTCCCGTGGCAGGCACCGGGGTGCCGGCCGCGCTGGCCCGGCTGGCAGCCACCGCGGCCCTCGCGGAGGCGGACGGCAGCTGGCAGCGGCTGAAGACCTGCGCCGCCCCGGACTGCCGGTGGGTGTTCTATGACACCTCCCGCAGCGGCGCGGGCCGATGGTGCTCGATGCGGGTCTGCGGCAACCGTGACAAGACCCGCGCCTACCGGCAGCGCCACCGAGGATGGCGCGGCCGCGACGCCACTCAGCCGCCACGAGCGACCGGAAGGGGTAGCCGAAGTGCCGGATGAGCTCGCCGTCGGCGGGTGTGACCCAGGGAGCCAGCCGCTGCCAGCATCTGTCGGCCTGCTGCGCCTCCTCCGGGTCCTGGCCGGGCAGGAGGCAGAACTCCCAGCGGGCGTGCTTCCAGCCCAGCCGGCGCATCAGGAAGCGGGGCTGGGCGGGGTCGAAGACCAGCGCCAGGTCCGGCATGCCGGGGATCTCTGCCTCCGGGTCGTGCGGCCGGTAATCGATGACGAGCGTTTCGGACTGGTGGCCCAGCTCTACCCAGTCGATGCCGGCGGCCTGGCGGACGAAGCTATTGGCCCCGTCGGCACCGACGACGTAGCGGGCCCGGACGGTCCGGGTCAGCCCCGTGTCACGCTCCTCGACCGTCAGCTCGACGTGGTCCTCGTGCTGGTCGAGGTGGACCGCTTCCCAGCCCTGGTTCAGTTCCACGGTCGGCTGGGAGCGCACCGCCCGGTCGAGTGCGTCCTCCAGGTCGGGCTGGTAGACCAGCGGGCGCAGGTCCCATCCCGACTCGCCTTTGTGGTTCCAGTCGAGATGGGCAAGCGTCTTGCCTGCCGCGTTGAGGAAGTCAAAGCCCCGGGCCGGGTAGGTGCGGGCCTCGAACTCGCCGGCGACCTCGAGCGACTGCAAGATGCGCATGATCTCGTGGTCCACGCCGCCGACGCGCGGCAGCCCGTAGAGCCCGGCCTGGCGCTCGAACACCGCTATCCGGTGCCCGCGGCGCCCGAGCAGCGCGGCCATCGCCTGGCCGACCGGGCCGTAGCCGACTTGCACGACATCGAAGGTTTCCATGCCAACGAGACTGCAACGGGCACACGGTTCGTGTCGTCCCCCGCGCCAGTGAAAACAACTGAGCGGCTGGCGGCCCGAGACAACCCCTCAGCCGCGGTCCTCACTGTCCCAGTGAGAATAGGAACGACAGTCACCGGGTAGCGAGGGTAGTGAGGATGTCGGCACTAGCTTGTCGCCGCTGGCACCAGCCCGGCCGGGCCGGGGCCGGCATCGCATGAGCGCGGCTATCGCCGAGCGGACCGGTGTGAGGGCTGCCGTGCGCCAGCTGCTCGACCGCGCCGCGGACGGGCAAGGTGGCGTGCTGTTCATCGTCGGTGATGCCGGGTTGGGCAAGACCACGATGCTGGAGTACGCGCTGAGCGTGGCCGAGGGGCGCTTCCGGTTTGCCGTCGGCCGAGGCGACCGGGTGGAGGCAACCCTGCCCTTCGGTCTGATCGGCCAGGTGCTGGAACCGCTCTCCGATTCCAGACATCAGGGTCGCGCACCTGGCGCGTCGGACCTGCGGGCCGAGGACAGGTTCTACGACATACTCCGGCGCTTCCGGGAGGCAGCCGTCCAGCCGCTGCTGCTCGCCTTGGACGACCTGCACTGGGCCGACCCCGACTCCCGCACCGCCGTGCATCTCCTGTGCCGGCGCCTCGCCCCTCTCCCGCTGGCGATGATCGCCACCGCCCGCCCGTGGCCTGCCGAAGCCCTGGAGTCGGCGCAGGAGCTGGCCGCCCAGGGGCTGGCCGCCGTCGAGCGGCTCCGCCCGCTCAGCCCGGGCGCGGCCGGGGCGCTGCTCCTCGCCGCCGCCGGGAGGCCACTTGAGGATGCCGTGGCCGAACGCGCGCTGGGACTGTGCTGCGGCAACCCGCTGCTTCTGCGCCACATGGGTGCAGGCCTGCGCCGGGGCGAGGACCTGCGGGAGGTGCAGACGGTCTTCCCGATCGCGCGCTTCGCCGGCGTGGGCGAGCTCGGGCAGCTCTACCTGCAGGCGGCCAGCGTCCTCGGCAACCGGTTCCGGGCAGTGACCGCCGAGGAGATCGGCGCTCTCTCGCCAGACGAGATCCACCGTGTTCTTCCCGGCCTGTTTAAGTCCGGCCTGCTACGTGACGGCGGCGAGGGATGGACAGAGTTCACCCACGCCCTGGTCCGGCAGGCCGTCTACGAAGACCTGGCGCCGCCGCTGCGCAGGCGCCTGCACGAGGCAGCCTTCCGGGCCCTGGTCCGCAGCGGCGCCCATCCAGCCGAGGCCGCCGAGCACGCCATCACCGCCCGCCTGGTCGGTGATCCCGAGGCGGTGGCTACGCTGGCCAGGGCGGGACGCGAGGCGCTCGGGGCAGGCGGTGTGCGCACCGCCCGCCGCCACCTGGAGGCCGCCTGTGAACTGGCCGGCGACGCCGCCACCCCCGATCTGCTCCTGGACCTCGGCAGGGCCCAGATTGCGGACGGCGCCGCTCAGGCTGCGATCGGCGTTCACCAACGGCTCCTGCTGCGCCCGGAGCTGGACGAGGCGGCACGAATCACGGCGCTGGGTCAGCTAGCCCGGGCATCGTTCATCGGCGGACAGGTGGGGCTCGCCGAGACCTGCTTCGAAAACGCCGTGGGCCTGGCCGAGGAAAGCCACCGCGATCTCGCGCTCCAGGCCCTGCTCGACCACGCCTTCTTCAGGCTGGTCGATGGCCCGGGGCCCCCGCTGCCGCTGCTCGAGCGAGCCCGGTGGCTGGCAGCCAGGCCGCCAGCACCGCTGGGAGCCTGCGCCGAGGCGGCCTGGGGCGGCATGGCCTATCTGTGCGGCGACGGGCGAGGCCTCGCCGTAGCCGAGAAAGCCGCCGAGAGCGCCGGGTTCAAGCCCACCCCGGCCGCGGGTGGCGTGCACTGGGCCTGGGACCCGGTCATCATCTACGCTCAGCTCTGCACCTGGACGGAGCGGTTCGCCAAGGCGGAGCGACTGTTCCGTGAGGTCCTGGAGAGGGCCGAACGGCTCGGTGAGCCGATGCTGATCGCCAATGCCTCCTTCACCTGGATGGACTGCCTGTGCCGCCAGGGTCGGCTGGAGGACGCCCTCGGCGTATCTGACCAGCACGTGGAGCTGGCGGAGCTGGTGCCGTTCATACTCCCGCTGTCAGCCGCCTACCGGGCGATGGTGCTGGTGCAGATGGGCCGCCTGGACGAGGCCTCGGGCTGGCTCGAGCGGCTGGAGTCGTTGCCGGCCGGAGGCCGAAGGCTGTACCTGGTCGAGGGCACCCGCCTCCGGCTGCGCGGGGCGATCGCGCTGCGTACCGGTGATCTAGCTCTGGCCTGCCGGTGCTTTACGGAACTTGAGCAACAGGCTGTCGCCTGGGGTCTGCTCGACCCCTGCCAGATCCCGTGGGCGGGGGACGCTGTCGACGCCTACCTGGCCAGCGGGTGCGAGGCTGACGCCCGGCGGGTCATCGCATCGCTGGAGTCCCGGGCCGAAGCGACGCCAAGCCGGTGGCCGGAGCTGATCGCAGCTCTCGGCCGGGCGATCCTAGCGGAACGGTCAGGCGACCGGGCCCTGGCCGAGGACATGTTCGCCTCAGCGCTTGGTCTGGAGACCGGGATGCCGTTGGCGCGGGCCCAGACGCTGACCGCGTACGGTGCCTTCCTGAACCGCGGCGGCGCCACGTCTCGTGCTCGCCCACTGCTGGCGGAGGCGGTGCGCATCGCCGAGGCTTGCGGGGCCGAGTGGCACGCGAGCCGGGCGCGCGCGGAGTGGCAGCGGGCCGGCGGGCGCCGTCGTGCCCGAGGGCCAGACGAGCTCAGCCCGCAGGAGACGGCCGTGGCCCGGCTCGCCCGGGCGGGTCGCACCAATCGTGAGATCGCCCAGCAGCTCCACCTTTCGGTGAACACCGTCCAGACCCACCTGGCCCACGTCTACCAGAAGCTCGGCGTCCGTAGCCGCTGGGAGCTGAAGGCGCGGGACGACTTTCGTAGCTGAAAGTGCGGGAATGGGAGAGCGGGACAAAGTGGGGAGGCTACGCAGCGAGCGGCATTGGGTCCAGTGTCCGGCGGAGGCCGGGGTACCAGCGGTGGAAGTCGTCGGCGAGCTGGTCATTGAGGACGCGGGCGCGGACCTGGAGCAGGAGGTGGGCGCCGCGGGGTGTCCAACGCATCTGCTGTTTCTTTACCATGCGCTTGCTGATGACAGGTTGACCGCGGATTCGGTGAACGCGGTGGAGATGGCCTCGCCAGCGCGGTGGCGTTCCCCGTAGTTGGGGATCCGCCCGGCGTTGGCGCGGATGTAGCGTCGAACTCGCGGACCGCCTTGAGCGGGACTGTAATCTCAACGGTGTAACTCCCGAGACGGAGGAGACACCAGATGACTGACGTGACACAGGAGCGGGACCAGGCCGGGGCGGAGCTGTCGGCGGCCGATGAGCAAGTGCTGCGCGAGCTCACTGAGCGGGCCCGCACCGGCGGGCTGAAGCTGACCGGCGAGGGCGGGCTGCTGGGCCGCCTGACCAAGATGGTGATCGAGGGCGCCCTGGAAGGCGAGCTGGACGATCACCTGGGCTATGCCAAGCACGATCCTGAAGGCCGCGATGGCGGGAATTCCCGCAATGGCCACCGGGCCAAGACGGTGATCACCGACACCGGGCCGGTACTACAGTCCCGGTTTGTTACATGGCGTCCTCCTTTCTGCCGTCTGCGGGTTACGGGGGGTGGGCAGCTGCTTTGAGGCGGGCTTGGTAGTGGTGCCAGCGGGCGCGTGCCTGGTGGCGGTGTCTCCATCGTGACCAGGCGTAGCCGGCCTCGCGGGCGGCACGGGTCATGGGCGTGGCGGCGAGGCGGGCCAGGCGGCGGGCCTCGGGGACGCTGACCTTGACCATGCCGGGATCGGCGGGCGGCCGGTCGGCGGGGGTGGCGGGCAGCTTGCCGGTGTCGCGCCAGGCCGAGGGCTGGCCGGCCCGGCCGGCGGCAAGGGTGCCGTCTGGCGGCGGGGCCGGGGCGGGGCGGGCGGCGGCGACAGCCAGCAGCGCCTGAGCGCACATGGACAGCACGGTGTGGCGGCAGAAGGAGCACCACAGCCTCACCTGGTGCTGGTACGTCATCACCGAGGCGGGCATCGCCGATGTGGAGCGGTGGCTGGCCGAGCCGGCCCCGCCGGAGCCGGACCTGCAGAGCGAGCTGTTCGCCAAGGTGGTGCTCGCCCTGATGCTCGGCCGGCCGGCCGACGGCTACCTGGACGCCCAGCGGGCGGCACACCTGCAGCGGATGCGCGAGCTCACCGAACTCAAGCGGCGCGGCGATCCCCTCGACGTGCTGCTCGCCGACCACATGATCTACCGCCTGGAGGCTGACCTGCGATGGATCGACCACACCGCGGCCCGGCTGGACCTGTTCTCGCGAGCGGTACGCCGGTGACCGCAGACCCGGGAACTGCGAAGATCATCGAGGCGCGGGACCTGTTCCTTTCGTTCGGCGAAACGCCGGCGCTGCGCGGCGCCTCGCTGACAGTCCGGCAGGGCGAGATCGTCGCGGTCATGGGGCCGAGCGGATCGGGCAAGTCCACCTTGCTGCACTGCCTGGCGGGCATCCTGGTCCCCGGGGAGGGGCAGGTCTGGTTCGGCGGGCAGCGGCTGGACACCCTGGGCGACGACCGGCGCAGCACGCTGCGCCGGGACCGGTTCGGGTTCGTGTTCCAGTCCGGTCAGCTGGTCCCCGAGCTGACCGCGGAAGAGAACGTCGCCCTGCCCCTGCTGCTGTCCGGCACCCGCCGCGGCCCGGCGATGACGGCGGCCAGGACGTGGTTCGGCACGCTCGGCCTGGACGGGCTTGAGCACCGAAGGTCCGGGGAGCTGTCCGGCGGGCAGGCACAGCGCGTTGCGCTGGGCCGCGGCCTAGTCGCCGGTCCTGAGGTGCTGTTCGCTGACGAGCCAACCGGGTCGCTGGACTCGGTGTCCGGCGAGCTGGTGATGGACCTGCTCACCGCCGCCGCCCGCGAGCACGGCACCACCGTCATCCTGGTCACCCACGACGCCCGGGTCGCCGCCTACGCCGACCGCGAGGTTGTCGTCAGGGACGGCACGGTCAGCACGCTCACCGGGGCCACGCCGTGATCGGGCTCGGGCTGCGGCTGGTGCTCAGCGGCGGCCGCGAGGCCGTCACCCGGCTGGTCGTCCTGGCCGTCGCGGTCGGCCTCGGCGTTGGCCTGCTGCTGACCGCCGTGGCCGCGACCAACGCGGTCACCAGCTGGAACAACCGCCACGCATGGTTCTATACCGGCACGGCGTCCGTGCCCGCCGGCCCGGCGGCGCCGGGCATCGCCCCGCTGTGGTGGCACCCTAGCGGTGGCACCTTCAACGGCCAGCCCATCAGCCGCTTCGACGTGGCCGCCACCGGTACCTCGTCACTGGTGCCGCCGAGCATCCCCCGTGACCCGGGACCGGGCCAGTACTACGCCTCGCCCGCGTTCGCCGTGCTGCTGCGTAGCACCCCGGCAAACCAGCTCGCCGGCCGGTACCCCGGCCGCCTGGCCGGCACGATCGGCGACGCCGCGCTGCCGTCCCCGGACTCGCTGGTCATCATCATCGGGCACACCCCGGCACAGCTGGCGGACACGCCCGGCAGCGTGCAGGTGACGTCGATCGCCGCAGCGGTGCCGGGCGGCGACGACCGGCTGAACCCCAAGGGGCTGGACTACAGACGGCCCGACGCGGCAGGCGGGGCGAGCTCCGTCGACCTCATCCTGTCCGTCGTGGCGCTGGCCGTACTGGCCCCGGTGCTGATCTTCATCGCCACCGCGACCCGGCTGTCGGCCGCCCGCCGTGAGGAGCGGTTCGCGGCGATGCGCCTGGCCGGTGCGACCCGCAGGCAGGTCTCCCTGCTCGCCGCCGTGGAATCAACGGTTGCTGGGCTCTTGGGGGTGGCGGCCGGCTTCGGGATCTTCTTCCTGCTGCGCATCCCGGTCGCGGGCATCCCGTTCATCGGCCAGCCGTTCTTCCCCGCCGAGCTGTCGCTCAGCCTGCTGGATATCCTTGCGGTCGCGGTCGGTGTGCCCGTGGCCGCCGCCGTGGCGGCCCGGCTGGCGCTGCGCCGGGTGCACATCTCGCCGCTGGGCGTCGCCCGCCGGGCGACGCCGAGGCCGCCGCGGGCCTGGCGGGCGCTGCCGTTGCTGGTCGGCCTCGCCGAGCTCGGCTTCTGGACCGTGCACGGCCACCCGGCCTCCATACCCGGGCAGGTCCAGGCGTTCGTGTCCAGCTTCCTGCTCATCATCGTCGGCCTGGTCATCGCCGGCCCGTGGCTCACCATGACCGTGGCGAGGCTCATGGCCCGGCGGACAAGCCGCCCCGGCACGCTGATCGCCGCCCGCCGCCTCGCCGACGACCCGAGGGCCGCGTTCCGCGCCGTCAGCGGCCTGGTGCTCGCCCTGTTCATCACCACCGTGGCCGTGGTGGCCATCACCACACAGGACGCCAAGAACCTCACGCGGTGGAACACCGCCGCGGCCGCGGGCGTGGTGACGGACCAGCTGGCGGGCCAGTCGTCCTTCTCTGCGTCCCAGGGAACCCCGGAGCCGGCCGCGTCCGCCGCGCCGCTTGCGGCCCGGCTGGGCGGGATTCCCGGCGTCCAGGGGGTGATCGTGGTCCGCGCGGCCCCGGGGCTGACCATCCCCGCGACGCTGCTCGGCGGCGCCTCCTTCCCCGGCAGCGGCCCGGTCCCGGCAGGCGTGGTCTCATGCGCAGCTCGCGACAGCTTCCGCCGTCCTTGGCCACTGCCCGGCCGGGGCGACAACGGCGGCGTTCCCGGTAGACCTGGCCGACGCCCTGTTCGGCCAGGACCTCGCCGGGATCACCTGGCCGGCCGCGAACGTCCCGGCCCCGCGGCTGGACAGCCTCGCAGTGGACGCCATCAACGTGGCGACGAACGGCGCCGTGCCAGCGGTCGAACAGGCCAGGACGGTGCTGGAGAACGCACGCGCGTATCCCAGCGCCAGCGCGCCGTCCACCCTCGGCGACCTGATCAGGCAGGACAATTCCACCAACAACGACTACCAGCAGCTCGCAAACGCGGTGATCCTGGTCAGCCTGCCGATCGCCGGCTGCACGCTCGCCGCGGGCATCGCGGCCGGGCTCGCCGACCGCAAGCGGCCGTTCAGCCTGCTGCGGCTCACCGGTGCCCGGCTCGCCATGCTGCGCCGCGTCGTCGCCCTGGAAAGCGCCGTCCCGCTGCTCGCCGTCGCCGCCGTCGCGATCGGCACCGGCTTCGGTGCCGCCGCGATGTTCGCCTCCGAGGCGCAGCAGCACCCGATGGTGGCGCCCGGTGCCGCGTACTACCTCCTCACCGCAGGCGGGATCCTGGCGTCGCTCGGCATCATCGCGGCCACCTTCCCGCTGCTGGCACGCATCACCGGACCCGAGGTCGCGAGAAACGAATGAACCTGCTTCCCCGCATTTTAAATCGGTCCTCCGAACGGGTTCCTGCTTCGCGCTACGGCTTCCTGGCTACGGCACCATTGGTGCCGGCCCCATAAGGACGGTCCCCGGGAGGGCACTTGCGACGCTCTCCCGGGGACCTCTCTACCAGGCGTACTGTGCCGGCTGCGGGGCGACCTACCCCGGCCCCCCGGCCCCGCGGACCTGGTCGAGCACGTCCCCGAGCTCGCCGAGTGACGCCGACGGGGCCGTCTCCAGCCGTTCGGATGGCTTGCGCAGCACCCCGAGGAGCCGGCGCAGCTCGGTCAGGGCCAGCCGGGCCGTGTCGCCGATGATCTCCACCGAGCGCCGGGCTTCGGCGGGCCGGCCGGGCAGCAGCGATGTGGCCGCCTCCGCCTGGACCGCGATCAGGCTGACGTGATGGGCCACCACGTCGTGCAGTTCGCGGGCGATCCGGGTCCGTTCGCGCTCCGCGGCCTGCGAGGACTGGCGGTCGAGCTCCGCTTCGGCGCGGTCGGCCCGGCTCTGGGCGGCCCGGATGCTGGCCCGCTTGGCCTGGCTGAGCAGGCCCGCCGCCGCGGCGGTGAGGAAGATCGTGACCTGAAAGATCGTGTCGTACGGCTGGGCGTGACCGGGCGAGGCCTCCGAGACCGCGATGCCCGCCGCCACCAGCACGCAGGCGGCCAAGCGCCAGACCGGGCCGCGGCGGTCGATAATGGTGTAGAACGCGATTGCGGGCCCGAGCGGGAACGGCGCGAACCCGAAGCCGATCTTGTCGTAGGCGATCCGGGCGGCCCCGATGACCAGGCCGACCCCTACGGGCCTGGACCGGCGCCAGGTGAGCGGGATGCCCTGGGCGGCGACAAGCGCGAGGGCCAGCCACAGCGGGTGCAGCTGGGCCCGGTACGGCAGCAGCGAGACCACGTTGACCGCGGCCAGGGCGACGCCCAGGCCCAGGTCCTGGACCGAACCCGAACTCGCACCTGAGCCCGCGTCTGCGCCCGTGCTCGCACCTGCACCCGTGCTCGCGTCGAGGGCGGTACGGCCGCCCTGGCCCGGGATCGCGCTGATCGCCGCGGCCGCGGTGGCCGTCGAGATGGCGGTCAGCGCCCGGTACGGCTACGTCCGCGACGAGCTGTACTTCCTCTCGGCCGGGCAGCACCTGGCGTTCGGCTAC
>Ga0209040_10003953_pt1 | contig 11268 bp, 13 predicted proteins | sample BogFormECP12_OM3_FD_188240 | JGI IMG/M metagenome (GOLD analysis project Ga0209040, IMG submission 188240) | Bog forest soil microbial communities from Calvert Island, British Columbia, Canada - ECP12_OM3 (SPAdes) (version 2) | ecosystem: Environmental > Aquatic > Freshwater > Wetlands > Bog ... | reverse complement strand
TCTGGATCGACAAGTCCAGCGGGGCCATCACCCGTTTGACCGCGACGGTTGATTCCAGTCTGAGCGATCTGGGGCTGAAGGGCATGCAAAGCGATATTCACTACGCCCTGGTACAGTTTCACGACCCCGACGAATCGTACTGGATGCCAGTCTCCGCAACCATCGATTTGGAAACGCCCTTGCAGCACTGGCGCAACGTGCACCGCTTCACCGCATACAAGAGATTTAAAGCCGTGATTCAAATCGAGGGAGTAAAGGACGTAAAACAATGAGTTCGCAAGTAACCGCCACCACCGCCATCGCCGTTACGGAAGATCCGGAACGCGGGCACAAGATCCGTTTACTGCTGGCCTGGCTTGCGGCGATCGCGGTCATCCTGGTCATTGCCGGATATGGATTTAACTACTACACGCTGGGCATGGACGAACGGCCTTTCTCTCCCAAGCACGAAGCCTTGCGCCCCAGCGGAACTATCGGCGTGAAGCTGGGCATGGTCGGGGTGTTCATGTTTTTCCTCATCTACCTGTATCCGCTGCGGAAAAAGTGGGGCTGGCTGGCGCGCCAGGGCAACTCACGGCATTGGCTGGATTTTCATATCGTTCTGGGCACTGCCGCTCCGATGATTATCGCCTTCCATGCTTCCTTTAAATTCGGAAACATCGCGGGCATGGCGTTTTACAGCATGCTGATGGTTACTCTGAGCGGTTTTGTGGGGCGCTATCTGTACGCGCAGATTCCTAGAAGCCGCAACGCCGCGGAACTCACCAGAAAAGAGATGGAAGAGAACGAAGAGAAACTGCAGAAGGATCTCGCGGAACAGCAGGCTACCTTCGGTTTTTCCGTCGACGCTTTATACGTCTTGCCGACCGCGGCCGAGGTTGCCAAGACCACCATGATGGGCTCGCTGCTCTCCATGTTCGTCATCGACTTCAAACGCCCCGTTGTCACTTCCCGCGTGCGGCTGCAGCGACTCGGTTTCGGCCGGTGGCTGCTGACCGGCTTTGGCCTGTTTGCCAGCGGCGACTACAAATTGGAGCGGGCTATTCGCGTGGCCAGTAAAAAGGCCGCGCTTTCCAAGCACATTCTGTTTCTGAGTCGTACGGAGCAGGTGTTTAACCTCTGGCACGTTATCCATCGCCCGTTCAGCTATGCCTTTGCCATCCTGGCCATTATTCACATCGGCTTAGTGCTGGTGATGGGTTATCGCATCTGACGCAAACGAAAAGGACATGGATAATTTCATCTCGTTTTTTATTGCCGCCGCCATCATCCTGCTGTTTCTGGTGCTGCATCTTCGTGGGCTGAAGAAACGCGAAGCCGAAGCACACGCCGCAGCGGAAAAAGGCAAGATCATCACCCGCGGGCCGCAATCGCAGCACCCGAAAATCGACGCCAACTACTGCATCGGCTGCGCGGCCTGCACCACGGTTTGCCCGGAAGGCGACGTGCTGGCCATGTTCGGCGGCAAGGCCGTCATCGTTAACGGTTACAAATGCATCGGCCACAGCTTGTGCGCGGAAGCCTGCCCCGTGGGGGCCATTACCATGGTCATGGCCGATCCCAGCGTCAACGGCGACACGCCGGTTTTGACCCCGGCATACGAGACCACGGTCAAAAATATGTTCATCATTGGCGAACTGGGCGGCCTCGCGCTGATTAAGAACGCCATCAATCAGGGCCGAGAGTGCATCGATACCATCGCTGCACGCATCGATCCGGTTGCCAGCGCTCATCCTGGCGCGGCTTCCATCTACGACGTGCTAATCGTGGGCGCCGGACCTGCCGGAATTAGCGCCTCGCTGCGAGCCATTGAAAAGAAACTCCATTACCTCACCTTGGATGAAGGAGAACTGGGCGGAACGGTCGCAAAATATCCGCGGCAAAAGCTGGTGATGACCAGCCCGGTGGAATTTCCCATGTACGGCAAGTTCAAGAAGCGGGAACTTTCCAAAGAAGAGCTACTCGAGTTTTGGCAACACGTGCTGCACCGCGTCGATTTCAAATTTGGCAAAGGCGAGAAGGTTCTGGACGTGCAGACCGGCGGCGACCACCTTTTTACCGTGCACACCGCCAAGAATCAGTACCGCGCCCGCCACGTCATCCTGGCGCTGGGCAAAGGCGGAAGCCCTCGCAAATTGGGCGTCAAGGGCGAGGAACTGCCGAAAGTCATGTACCGTCTGATTGAAGCCGACCACTACGTGCACAAGAAGATTCTGGTGGTTGGGGGAGGCGACAGCGCCGTGGAGTCCGCCATGGGACTGGCTGCTCAGGTTGGCAATACCGTTACACTCTCGTATCGTGCTGCGGCCTTCAGCCGCATTAAAGACCGCAACGCCCATAGACTGAATGAGTGCGTGCGGAGGGGAAAGCTCAAGGTCGTATTCAACTCCAGTCCGGTGGAATTTACCGCGAACTCAGTCATCCTGGAGGTGAACGGCGCCAAGCAAACCCTTTCCAACGATTACGTGTGGATCTTTGCTGGTGGAGATCCTCCGACGGCCTTCTTAAAAAAGATCGGCATTGGCTTCGGGTCCAAGGATCTGACCTCCGAGGGCAGCACGGAAGCCAAAGCGGCGAAGCACAACCTAGAAATGGCGGGCGCTACGGGGTAGTTCACAGGCGCGGGAGTCGTAATTCCGTTTAAGCGGATCGTTTGGCAAACCGCGCATGGTCGGCCTGCAACAGGAGCTCTGAATGAAGACTAAACTGATCGTCGCAATCCTCTTCGCGGGAAGCATCGCAGTGGCTGGCTGCCAAAAACAAGTCAGCGCCAATGACGCCATCCGCGAGGGCATCCGCCAGCATTTGGCTTCGCTGAAAACCATAAACCTCGGCGCAATGGACATGAACGTCACCAACGTGGCCATTAATGGCAACAGCGCGCAAGCGCAGGTCGAATACTTGCCAAAAACCGGAGCGCCCCCGGGCGCGGGCATGCGCGTGTCCTACTCCCTCGAAAAACAAGGGCAGCAGTGGGTCGTGGTGAAAACCAACGCCGCCGGCGGAGCCATCGAGCATCCCGATCCCGGCAAAAATCCCCACGCCCAGGCCGGTCAGGGACCCGTCCATGACGCCTTGCCCAATCTGCGAGACTTAATTCCATCCACCACGCCCGACTCCAATGGCGCGCTGCCGCCCGGGCACCCTCCCGTGGCCACCGCGGAGAATCCCAAGCAAAATTGAAAGCGGAAGCTGTTTCTGTGCGTTCCGTCGAGAGGAAGTGTGTTTGTATTGCTTGGAAATAGGGAAAATGAAGAGGCTGCGTAAGTGATTGAAAATTATGGAGCGGCCTATCGGAATCGAACCGACACCTGAACCTTGGCAAGGTTCCGTACTACCACTATACTAAGGCCGCAAATCCGCTTTCTCTTTATAACACGCCCACCAGACCACGGACAAGCCCCGCGTTATCCACCGTGACGATTCACTGCACATCCTGGCGCAACGGCGCCTAGGACACCAGCGAGATGCGCGCCGATTTCACCACCGGCGAGCGGCGCTGGCGCTCCGCAAAGCGTGTGGCCTTTTCCTTGTCCGTGTACACGCGTCCGAACTTCTCTCCGTCGGCGTAGAAGACCGTTACCAAAAAATGGTGATGCTTGCGGCGCCGGTCCTTGCCAAAACCATCGGCTTCTGTTTTCTTGGCAGATATCTTCTTGGGCACTGGTACCACTCCATTCTATTTTACGCGTTCTCGCGGACAACTGCCGTGCACACAATGTCTCAAAGAAGAGGCATAGGCGCAAGTACCATCCGCGATAGTGACCCACGCTGTTTCGTACCGCATTCCACTGCGCAAGACCCTGCCTGCGAGCAACGGCCCTGGCGGAGGCTCCCGAAATCGTTGTAGCTGCCCCATACTTGCAAGCATCCAACTGTGTGGGGCGAAAAGTTCACAGGACATATTGCAGCAGATGCCGTGGCCCCGAAAAGGTTGCGGGACACGAAACATTTCGCCACTTTTGACGTCTTTACCTATGAGGGAAACGCTACACTGATCGGGCGGACAAATTTATGATTACCGGCAAACTGCCCCCGATTGTCGAAGACCTGCACAACCACACGCCACAGCAGGTGGGAGAATTGCGCGTTTTGTTGAGCACCTGCGCGCCCGCGCGTCCCGACCCGCGCCGCCCAGGATTCTTCGAAATCGACGGGGCAAGCGACGTTTTCTATATTTTTAAGTATCCGAGTGGCTGCAAGGTCCTGCTTCTGGGCATCTGGGAACGCGACAGAGTCGCCGAACTTGCTGAGTTCGCCTGCACCGTGGCCGCTTAGCACCTGCGCAGGCCGTTCCCGACCTCCCGAAAACCCCTAGCGCCGTCAGAGCGACCGCATCAGCCCTTCGTTGGGGAATCCTTGTCCAACTTCAAAGCCGCCGAATTAATGCAATAGCGCAAGCCCGTGGGCTTTGGTCCGTCGTCAAAAACGTGCCCCAGGTGGGCCTCGCACCGGCTGCAGCGGACCTCCGTCCGGCGCATGCCGTGAGAGGTGTCAGTTTCCTTCTCGACGGCCTGCTCCGCCGCCGGGGCGTAAAAGCTGGGCCATCCCGATCCCGAGGCGAACTTTGTTTCAGAACGAAACAACGGCTGCCCGCAGCACACGCATTGGTAGGTCCCGGGCACCTTGGTATTTTCGTATTCGCCAGTGAAGGGCGGCTCCGTACCCTTCTCACGGGTCACATAGTATTGATTCTGCGTGAGTTGCTTCTTCCACTGTTGGTCATCCTTGCGAAGTTTATCTTCCATACGCCCTCCCGAAATTCGCCACTTGTCTGGTCGTTATCGTGCTCTATCAGATTCACGTGAGGGGTCTCGCGTTTCAGCCTAGACCAAATTCCGCCATGTCCACCGAACTACCAACTGCTGCCGCCTTCCCCGCTGCCTTGAAGGAGTATCCGCAGAAGCGGCGCAGCCGTCGTGTGAAGATGTCCCGCCCGGTTCGCGTGCGCCCGTCGGAACCTCGCGACGAACACTTTGAGGACCACATAACCAGTGTAAATGCTTCAAAAGAGGGCATTTACTTCCATTCTCGGCGCACTGGCTATTACAAAGGCATGCGCGTCTTCGTGACCTTTCCCTATACCTCTGGTCACGATCCCATGAATTGCGAGTATGTCGCCGAAGTGGTCCGCGTCGAGGATTTGCCCAATAGCAAGTTCGGCGTCGCCGTCGAGCTGAAAATGACCATGAATTATACCTCCAAGTAAATTTCTCCATGGTGCTAACCGTCAGGACGCCTCAACTCAGAATCTGCCCTAGGCGTCAAGAACGAACTTCGCTGCTTCGTGCCAATTCCTATTATCCGCTTTGAGCTTCTTGTACCTGCAGTCGGTCGCTGTTGCAATCCGTGTTCGGTACAGTGGTCCAGCGCCCAAACTCACTCATCGGGAGACTTGCAATGCTTCGCAGTTTATTGGGTTTGACCTTATTCGTCTTTTTAGCTTCCATCGCCGCGGCGCAGGGGACATCGGCCGTTATTCACATCAGTGGCGATCCCAGCATGGGGCCCTGCACACAAAGACTGACCGAATGGTATCGCCAGAATCATCCGAACGTCTCGTTTGCAGTTTCTGGAACGCGCGTCAACGAGGCGGTGCAATCGATGGTGGAAAGTAAGACGGAGATTGTGCAAAGCTCCCGGGAGGTCCTGGGCGGCGAAATCACCGCGTTGCGCGAGCGGCGCAACAAGCAGTTCGTACAAATTCCCATCGCTACGGAAGTCGTGGGCATACTGGTTCACCCTTCCAATCCGGTTCGCGAACTTTCCATCTTTGATCTGCGCCAGATTTTGTCCGGGGCCATCAAAAATTGGAAACAAGTGGGCGGCAAAGACGCGCCAATCAAGGTTTATGGACGAGACGCCACCTCCGACATCGGCGATTTCATCGAGACGGAATACATGGGGGACGCCAGCATCTCGTCTTCGGTAAAGACCCTCCCCAAGAACGGGGCACTCTACGCGGCTGTAAGCGCCGACCCGGAGGCCATTGGATACGCCAGCGTCAATCTCGGCCTGAGCGCCAAGGTCCGGTTCATCGCCATCAAGGCCAGCGCGTCCGCAGCCGCCATCGCCCCCACTACGGACACCATTACCTCGCACAAGTACCCGCTCATTCGTCAGCTTTATTACATTTTTGCGGGCGAGCCTTCGGGCGAACTGCAGCACTTTGCCGAGTGGGTTTTGTCGCAACAAGGCCAGCTGGTGGTCGAGGCCAACGAGATGTGGCCTCTGGGCTCCGCCGACCGCGATCATGGAAAGACTCAGCTCGCGGGGCGTTAGCCTGGAAACGCGCTGGACCTCCACGGCGCGGGCGACGACCAGCGGCCCTAGCGCATGGAGCGCGATTTCGGCATGCCCATCCGTCCCGCCAAAGTGGTTTGACAGCTCGCCGAAATTCGTTTACTTTGAAGTTCTAATGTTTGCCATGTGCACATCTCGCGCGACTCGTCACCACCATCATCACGGCCATACGCCGCGCGTGCTGAGGTGTGCATAGCGATTCGCTAACAACACACTCTTCAGCCCGCTGGCTCCGCAAAGCCCAGCGGGTTTTTTGTTTTTAGAACCGTCTTTTGCAACATGGCAGTCTTAAGGAGCGCACAGTGGACATCGATTTCCAAAAAGCCGCCGGACTAGTACCCGCCATCATTCAGGATCACCGGACCGGTGAAGTGCTCATGCTCGGTTTCATGAACGACACCTCGCTCGCACAAACCCGCGCCTCTGGCGAAGTGGTTTTCTTTAGCCGTTCGCGCAACAAACTCTGGAAAAAGGGCGAATCCAGCGGCCACGTCTTACGGCTGCGCGAAGTGCTCGTCGATTGCGACGCCGATGCCCTGCTGGTGAAAGTTGAGCCGGTTGGCCCCGGAGTCTGCCATGAAGGCTATCGCTCCTGCTTTTTTCGCGCCGTCACGCCGGACGGCAAGCTAAACATCGTTTCCGAGCGCGCCTTCGATCCAGAGAAAATCTATCACCCCGAGAAAACAGAGCAATCCCGATGAGCGACAAGCCCAGCTCCGCACCCGCCACAAAATTAAAACTCGGCATCCCCAAAGGCAGCCTGCAAGACGCCACGATTGATTTGTTCGCGCGCGCCGGCTGGAAAATTTCCCTGGGTTCGCGCAGCTACGTTCCGTCCATCGACGACCCCGAAATCGAGTGCCTGCTCGTCCGCGCGCAGGAAATGGCGCGTTACGTTGAATCCGGCGCGCTGGACGCCGGCATCACCGGGCACGATTGGGTGGTCGAAACCGGCGCCCAAGTCGCCGAACTCGCAGAATTCATCTACGCCAAGCAGCGCCTCTCGCGCGTCCGTTGGGTTCTCGCCGTCCCGGAAGATTCCCCCATGCGCGAACCGCGCGACCTCGAAGGCAAAGTCATCGCCACCGAAGTGGTGCACATCACGGAAAATTATCTGGCCAAACACGGCGTAAAGGCCCGCGTGGAATTTTCCTGGGGTGCCACCGAAGTAAAAGTCCCGCAGCTTGCCGACGCTATCGTCGAAGTCACGGAAACCGGCTCCTCTTTGCGCGCCAATCGCCTCCGCGTGGTCGACACCGTCCTCGAGTCCGCCACCGTCTTCATCATGAACCGCACCGCAGTAGGCGATGCGTGGAAAAAAGAAAAAGCCGACAATCTAATTTTGATGCTCAACGGCGCTATGGCCGCCGCCAGCAAAGTTGGCCTGCTCCTCAACGTCCACCGCGACGACCTCGCCGCCGTCCTCGCCGTTCTTCCCGCGCTGAAGAAACCCACCATCTCCAATCTCAGCGATCCCGATTGGGTCGCGCTGAACACCATCATCGAAGAATCCGTGGTGCGGCAAATTTTACCGAAACTCAAAGCCGCGAAGGCTCAAGGCATCGTCGAATATCCCTTGAACAAGATCGTGCTCTAATGCGTATCCTAAAGCTCACTCCTGCTGTCGAAAAAAAACTGCTCCGCGACCGCCAGGAACGCGACCGCGAAGCTGAGCGTGTCGCCGCGGACATCATTGCCGACGTGCGCAAGGGCGGCGATGCCGCGCTCGCGGCTTACACGAAAGAGTTCGATGGCATCGACCTGCGCAGGGAAGGAATTTGGATCGCGGCGCGCGAAACCAAAGCTGCCGCAAAGCACGTTAGTCCTGAATTCACCCGCGCGCTAGAGCACGCGGCACGCAACGTCCGCCGCGTGGCCCGGAAGCAACTTCCCCGCCCTTGGTCGCTCAAGGTCGAACCCGGCGTCACCATTAGCAATCTCATTCGCCCCATCGATTCCATCGGCTGCTACATCCCCGGCGGCCGTTTCGCGCTGGTTTCGACCATGGTGATGACCGTAGTTCCCGCCAGAGTAGCGGGCGTGGAAAATATTGTAGTCCTCTGCCCCAAGCCCAACGCCGAACTTCTGGCCGCCGCGAATATTCTGGGCGTGGAAAAAATCGCCCGCATCGGCGGAGCCCAAGCCATCGCCGCTCTCGCCTATGGCACGAAGTCCGTCGCGCGCGTCGACAAAATCTTCGGTCCTGGCAATCGCTTCGTCACCGCCGCCAAGCAACTCGTCAGCAGCGACTGCGCCATCGACCTCCCCGCAGGCCCTACCGAGGCTATCGTTCTCGCCGCCAAAGGCGATCCCCAATTCATTGCTGCGGATCTTCTTGCGCAAGCCGAACACGCGCCCGACGCCGGCAGCTTCCTGGTTACTCCGTCGGCCAAGTTGGCGGCTGCGGTGCAAAAAGAAGTGGCCACGCAACTCGAAAAACTTCCGCCAGGCAATCCCGCGCATTCCTCGATGCGCAAAACAGGTGCGATCATGCTGACGTCTTCGCTGGAAGCAGCCTGCGCGTTCACCAATCGTTTCGCGCCCGAACACTTGAGCCTTCCCGACAACTCGCAAGCGCTGCTCAAGAAAATTACCGCCGCGGGCACCATCTTTCTCGGCTCCTGGGGCGCGCAACCCTTCGGCGACTACATCAGCGGCAGCAACCATGTGCTTCCCACGGGAGGGTGGGCCCGCATGCGCGCCGGTCTCTCCGCCGCTGATTTTGTAAAATGCATCACCGTGCAGAACATTAGCGCCCGCGGCTTTGCAAATCTCGCCAACGACACCGTCACCCTCGCGCGCAGCGAAGGTTTGCTGGCGCACGCCAACGCCGTGGAGGTTCGTCGATGAAGGTGCGCGAATGAGGGTCCGCCGATGAAGCCAACACTTCCCGTGCGCCAGGCGATCCTTGATCGCCGCACCTACGAAGCTCCCGCTGAAGGCCGCCTCGGAAAAATCCGCCTGGACTTCAACGAAAACACCGCCGGCTGCTCTCCTGCCGTGCTTCGCGCGCTGGCCAAAATCCCGCCTGAGCAATTCGCGATGTACCCGGAATATCAGCTGCGGACCGCGCGCCTGGCAAAATATTTCCGCGTGCGTCCGCAGGAATTAATGCTCACCAACGGCGGCGACGATGCCCTGCGCGTCTTCTTCGACGCCTTCGTGGAACCAGGCAGCCACATCGTCATCTGCGAGCCCACCTTCCCCATGTACCGCTACTGGGCGGAAATCGCCGGCGCGCGTATCAAAGTTCTGCGCTACACCAAGGAAATGCAATTCCCTCTCGACGCCGTGCTGAAAGCCCTACGCAAAAAGCCGCGCGTGCTGTTCGTCTGCAATCCCAACAATCCCACCGGCACGCTTATCAAACCCTCGGAAATTAAACAACTTCTCAACGCCGCAACGCACACCGCCCTAGTCGTCGACGAAGCCTACGTGGAATTCTCCGGCGCCACAGTTACGCCGTGGATCAAGCGCTACCCGAATCTCTTCAGCGCGCGCACTTTTTCCAAGGCCGCAGGGCTAGCCGCGCTTCGCTTGGGCGCGGTCATCGCCAACGAAAAATCCCTGGCCCTCCTGCGCCGCGCCATGCCTCCCTTCCCCATCAATATCGCCGCGCTGGTCGCCGCCGAAGCCGCCGTCCGAGACCACACCACCATCCAGAAATACGTCGCCAACGTAAGACGCCTCCGCGCGTGGGTCGCCACGGAACTAAACGCGCGCGGCATCGCCACCTACCCCAGCGCCGGAAATTTCCTCCTCGCCAATTTCGGTCCCACCGGCCCCGCGCTGTTCAAAAAACTCGCACGCCAGGGCATTCTCCTCCGCGACCGCAGCCACGACATGGGCCCCGGGTTCGTGCGCATCACCATCGGCACCGAAAAGGAAATGCGGCGACTCCTCAAAGCCATCGCGAAAGGCTGAGGCACAAAAAATGCCAAAATCCTTGAGAACCCGGCGCACCGCCGCCAAATCCCAGGCTGCGGGCCAACCACGCGCCGCAAAAATTCATCGCCACACGAACGAAACGGACATCCGCCTAAGACTAAATCTCGACGGCCACGGAAAATCCAAAGTCGCCACGGGCATCCGTTTTTTCGACCACATGCTCGATTTAGTCGCCCGCCACGGCGCCTTCGACCTGCAAATTGCCGCCAAAGGCGACCTCGATGTTGACCAGCACCACACGGTAGAAGACGTGGGCATTGCTTTAGGCGAAGCCGTAACTCAAGCCCTGGGCAACAAAAAAGGCATCCTCCGCGCCGGCTATTTTTTAATGCCCATGGACGAAACCTTAGCCGCCGCCGCCATCGACCTGAGCGGCCGCCCGCACTGTGCAATCAACGCCAAAATAAATTCCCCCCGCGTGGGCGACTTCCAATCCGAACTCCTCGAAGATTTTTTCCAAGGCTTCGCGCAATCCGCCCGCGCCAACGTCCATCTCCGCTGCCTCTACGGCCGCTCCTCGCACCACCAAATCGAAGCCCTCTTCAAGTCCTTCGCCCGCGCTCTGCGCTTCGCCGTCGCCCGCGACCCGCGCTTGCGCAACGTCCTCCCCAGCACGAAAGGCCTCCTATGACGTCCCGTCGCCGCCGCCTTTGCCTTTGTAGGGGCGCAACATGCTGCGCCCCAGCTTGCCCGGGCGTCTCCGCATTTGGCCGGCGTAGTGGCGGGTCTTCAGGCCCGTTCCTTTGCCTCTCTCTTCTCCGCTCCCTCTATGTACTCCGCGTTAAAACAACACGCTATTCCTTCTCTCTAAACAATCCGGTGACCCGATGACCGTCACCCTCCTCGACTACGGCGCTGGCAACGTGCCCTCCGTCCAACGCGCCCTGCAGCGCCTCGGGATAAACTCCGAACGCGCCACCACGCCCCAACAAATCGCCGCCGCAAAAATCTTAATCCTCCCGGGCGTAGGCCACTACGCCGCCCTAATCCGCGCGCTAGACGAAAATAGTTTGCGTG
>Ga0209040_10003952_pt1 | contig 11269 bp, 9 predicted proteins | sample BogFormECP12_OM3_FD_188240 | JGI IMG/M metagenome (GOLD analysis project Ga0209040, IMG submission 188240) | Bog forest soil microbial communities from Calvert Island, British Columbia, Canada - ECP12_OM3 (SPAdes) (version 2) | ecosystem: Environmental > Aquatic > Freshwater > Wetlands > Bog ... | reverse complement strand
GATCAGCGTGGCCGCGGTGCGGCTGTTCACCGAGAAGGGCGCCACCCATGTGACAGTCAGCGAGTTGGCGAACGAGGCCGGGGTCGCCCGCGGCACGCTGTACCGCAACTTCGACTCCACCGAGCAGATATTCGACAAGGTCGTCGCCGACTTCAACGACGAGATGCACGAGCGGGTAACGAGGACCTTCGTCGGCATCGACGACTCGGCGGTGCGACTGGCCATCGGAGTGCGGTTGTGGGTGCGCTACGCGCACGAGAACCCGCTGATGGGACGGTTCGCCGTACGGTTCGCACTGACCGAGCAGTCACTGCGGGCCATGTTCGCCGGGCCACCGATGCGCGACTTGAGTGCGGGCATCGCCGCCGGTCGCTACCACGTCGGTGAATCAACAACTCCCAGCATCGCCTCGCTCGTGATCGGCGCTACCGTCAGCGCCATGTGGATGGTGCTGGAAGGCCATCAGACCTGGCGCGAGGCCGGGTCGTCGACCGCCGAACTTCTACTGCGCGCTCTCGGTATAGACCCGGCCGAGGCGCACGAGATCTCGATTGCCGAGCTGCCACCCCTCCCAGCGATCTGATCCACAGAAACGTCGCCCCGCAACCGATCGGGACGCCCTGCCAGTCAGTTTCTTGATACCGGCCCACCACATCCTCGCGCGGTGATCTTGACAGCGGGTGAGATGCAAGAGAATGAATTTGCGATGGCGTGCATAATCATGCAGAATCGGCCGCATGACGACCGTGTCGGTGGCGGGTGCCAGCGGCTACGCCGGCGGGGAGATCCTACGGCTGCTGCTCGGCCATCCGGGCTACTCCGACGGACGCCTGACCATCGGCGCACTGACCGCGGCAAGCAACTCCGGCAGCACAGTGGCCGACCACCACCCACACCTGCTGCCGCTGGCATCGCGGGTCCTTCAAACCACCGATCCGCGTGTGCTCGCCGGCCACGACGTCGTCTTCCTGGCCCTCCCGCACGGCCATTCGGCCGCGCTGGCCGAGGAACTCGAACCCGACACGCTGATCATCGACTGCGGGGCGGACTTCCGGCTCACCGACGCCGACGCGTGGCAGCGGTTCTACGGGTCGGCTCACGCCGGCAGCTGGCCGTACGGGCTGCCCGAGCTTCCCGCCGGCCGTGACCGGCTGCGCGGCGCGCGTCGCATCGCGGTACCCGGGTGCTACCCGACCGCCGCGCTGCTGGCCTTGGTGCCCGCGGTCGCAGAGAACCTCGTCGAGCCCACCCTCACGGTCGTCGCGGTCAGCGGCACCTCCGGTGCCGGTCGCACGGCGAAGGCCGAGTTGCTGGGTTCCGAGGTGATCGGATCGGCCCGCGCCTACAACATCGCCGGCGCTCACCGGCATACGCCTGAGATCGCGCAGGGCCTGCAGGCCGTCACCGAACGGGCGGTGCATGTATCGTTCACCCCGGTCCTGGCCCCGATGTCGCGCGGTATTTTGGCCACGTGCACCGCGCGCACCGCGACGACACTGCCGCGGTTGCGGGAAGCCTACGAAAAGGCCTATGGTGGTGAGCCTTTCGTGCAACTTCTGCCGGAGGGCCAGCTGCCGAGGACAGGCGCGGTGCGCGGCAGCAATGCGGCGCATCTCGCGGTCGCAGTCGACGACGAAGCCGCCATGTTCATCGCGGTGTGCGCGATCGACAACCTCGTCAAAGGCACGGGCGGCGCCGCCGTCCAGTCGATGAACCTGGCGCTGGGCTGGCCGGAGACCGAAGGGCTGTCCATCGTGGGGATGGCGCCGTGACCGGCTCCCCCGCAAGCGGGAGGTGCCCCCAGTCAGCGCACACCCGGCTGGTGCGCACGCAGGGCGTCACGGCCCCGGCGGGATTCCGCGCTACCGGGATCGCGGCGGGTATCAAACGGTCCGGCGCATTGGACCTTGCCCTGGTGTTCAACGAAGGGCCCGACTACGCAGCGGCCGGCGTGTTCACCCGCAATCAGGTCAAGGCCGCGCCGGTGCTGTGGACGCAGCAGGTGATGACGACCGGGCGCCTGCGCGCGGTGATCCTCAACTCCGGCGGTGCGAACGCCTGCACCGGCCCGCAAGGCTTTCAGGACGCCCACGCCACCGCCGAAGCCGTCGCCGCGGCGCTCTCGGACTGGGGAACGGAGACGGGCGCCATCGAGGTCGCGGTCTGCTCCACCGGGCTGATCGGTGACCTGCTGCCGATGGGAAAGGTGCTACCCGGCGTGCGGGAGATCGTGCACGAACTGGCCGGCGGATTGACCGGGGGCGAGGAGGCCGCCCGGGCGATCATGACCACCGACACCGTGCCCAAGCAGGTCGCCCTGCACCACGCCGACAACTGGACTGTCGGCGGCATGGCCAAGGGCGCCGGCATGCTGGCGCCGTCGCTGGCCACGATGCTGTGCGCGATCACCACCGACGCGGTCGCCGACGCGGCGGCCCTCGACGCGGCACTGCGCCGCGCCGCCGCCCTGACCTTCGACCGCCTCGACATCGACGGCAGCTGCTCCACCAATGACACGGTCCTGCTGCTGGCGTCGGGCGCCAGCGAGAATCGACCAAGCCAACACGATCTCGACGAGGCGCTGCTGCGTGTCTGTGACGACCTCGTCGCGCAGCTGCAGGCCGACGCCGAGGGCGTTACCAAGCGCGTCACCGTTACCGTCACCAGCGCCGCAACCGACGACGGCGCACTGGCGGCCGCCCGCGTGATCGCGCGCGACAACCTCGTCAAGACCGCGCTGTTCGGCTCCGACCCCAACTGGGGGCGGGTGGTGGCAGCCGTCGGGATGGCGCCCGTAACCCTCGACCCCAACCGAATCACGGTTTCGTTCAACGGTTCCCCGGTGTGCGTCGACGGGGTCGGCACGCCCGGCGCTCGTGACGTGGACCTGACCGGAGCCGACATCGATCTCGCCGTCGACCTCGGTGTAGGCGGCGGGCGCGCGTCCATCCGGACCACGGACCTGTCCCACGGCTACGTCGAAGAGAACTCGGCCTACAGCTCATGACCCGATCCGATGTCGCAGGCCGAGCGGCTCCAACGACCACCGTGACCCCGGGCGTCAAGGCCCAGGTGCTGGCCGAGGCCCTGCCGTGGCTGAAGTCGCTGCACGACAAGATCGTCGTCGTCAAGTACGGCGGCAACGCGATGACCAACGACACGCTTCGGCAGGCGTTCGCCGCGGACATGGTGTTCCTGCGCAACTGTGGCATCCACCCGGTCGTCATCCACGGCGGCGGCCCGCAAATCACCGCGATGCTGAAAAGGCTTGGCATTCCCGGTGATTTCAAGGCCGGATTCCGCGTCACCACCCCGGAGGTGCTAGACGTCGCGCGCATGGTGCTGTTCGGCCAGGTGGGCCGGGAATTGGTGAACCTGATCAACGCGCACGGCCCCTACGCGGTCGGTATCACCGGCGAGGACGCCCAGCTGTTCACCGCCGTGCGACGCAGCGTGACCGTCGACGGCGTGGACACCGACATCGGCCTAGTCGGCGACGTCGCGACGGTGAACACCGCCGCGGTGCTCGACTTGATCGCCGCCGGGCGCATCCCGGTGGTGTCGTCGATCGCGCCGGACGCCGACGGTGTCGTGCACAACATCAACGCCGACACCGCAGCAGCCGCGCTCGCCGAAGCGCTGAAGGCCGAAAAGCTGCTGATGCTCACCGACGTCGAAGGCCTCTACACCCGCTGGCCGGACCGCGATTCGCTGGTCAGTGAGATCGACACCAAGACGCTTGGCGGGGTGCTGCCGTCGCTGGAGGCCGGCATGGTGCCCAAAATCGAGGCTTGCCTGCGGGCCGTCGCGTCCGGCGTTCCGAGCGCCCATGTGATCGACGGGCGGGTCGAGCACTGCGTGCTGGTGGAACTGTTCACCGACGAGGGAACCGGGACAAAGGTGGTGAAGGCGTGAATCCCTCGCTGCTGCAACGGTGGTCGGCCGTGATGATGGACAACTACGGCACCCCGCCGCTTGCGCTTGCCCACGGTGACGGCGCGGTGGTCACCGATGTCGACGGCAAGTCCTATCTCGACCTGCTCGGCGGCATCGCGGTCAACCTGCTCGGCCACCGCCACCCGGCGGTGATCGAGGCGGTGACACGACAGCTCAACACCCTGGGCCATACGTCGAACCTCTACGCCACCGAACCCGGGATCGCGCTCGCCGAGGCGCTCGTGGAGCAGCTCGGTGCCGACGCCGAGACACGGGTGTTCTTCTGCAACTCGGGCACCGAAGCCAATGAGGTGGCCTTCAAGCTGTCCCGGCTGACCGGTCGCACCAAACTCGTCGCCGCACAGGAAGCTTTCCACGGCCGGACGATGGGCTCGCTCGCGCTGACCGGGCAGCCAGCCAAGCAGGCCCCCTTCGAGCCGCTACCCGGCGAGGTCACGCACGTGCCGTACGGCGATGTCGAGGCACTCGCCGCGGCGGTGTCCCACGACACCGCCGCGGTCTTCCTCGAACCGATCATGGGGGAGAGCGGCGTTGTGGTCCCGCCCGCCGGCTACCTGGTCGCCGCGCGGGAGATCACCGCCCGGCACGGGGCGCTGCTTGTGCTCGACGAGGTTCAGACCGGGATGGGCCGCACCGGAGCCTTTTTCGCGCATCAGCACGATGGCGTCACGCCCGACGTGGTCACCGTGGCGAAGGGGCTCGGCGGAGGACTGCCGATCGGGGCCTGTCTCGCGGTCGGGCCCGCGGCAAGCCTGCTGACCCCCGGGCTGCACGGCAGCACGTTCGGCGGCAACCCGGTCTGCGCCGCTGCGGCGCTGGCGGTGGTGCAGACGCTGGCCGAGGACAACCTGATCAGCCGCGCAGATGGGCTCGGTAAGTCGCTCAGCCACGGCGTCGAGTCGCTGAATCACCCTCTCGTGGATCACGTGCGGGGCCGCGGGCTGCTGCTGGGCATGGTGCTGACCGCGCCCGAGGCAAAGCCCATCGAGGCGGCCGCCCGAGACGCCGGTTTCCTCGTCAACGCCGCCGCGCCCGACGTGATCAGGTTGGCGCCGCCGCTTGTCATCACCGAAGCCCAGATCGACGAGTTCCTCGCCGCCCTGCCCAAAGTGCTCGAGGCGGTGTCGGAATGAGGCACTTCCTTCGTGACGACGACCTCAGTCCCGATGAGCAGTCCGACGTTCTCAACCTGGCGGCGGAGCTCAAAAAGGACCCCTTCGGCTGCCGCCCGCTCGAGGGGCCGCGCGGGGTGGCGGTGATCTTCGACAAGAACTCCACCCGCACCAGGTTCTCTTTCGAGCTCGGCGTCGCGCAGTTGGGCGGCCATGCGATCGTCGTCGACGGGCGCAACACCCAACTGGGGCGCGACGAAACGCTGGAGGACACCGGAAGGGTGTTGTCCCGCTACGTCGATGCGATCGTGTGGCGCACATTCGGCCAGGGGCGACTCACCGCGATGGCGTCCACCGCGACGGTGCCGCTCATCAACGCGCTCTCCGACGAGTTTCACCCGTGCCAGGTGCTCGCCGACCTGCAGACACTCCGCGAGCGCAGAGGCGGCCTGACCGGATTGCGGCTAGCCTACTTCGGAGACGGCGCCAACAACATGGCGCACTCGCTGATGCTCGGGGGCGCCACGGCCGGCGTGCACGTGACGATTGCCGCACCGCCCGGGTTCGAGCCGCAGCCGGAGTTCGTCGCCGCCGCGCAGGCGCGCGGCCGTCAAACCGGCGCCACCGTCGCAATCACGGCCGAGCCGGAGGCGGCCGCCGACGGCGCCGACGTGCTCGTCGCCGACACCTGGACGTCGATGGGGCAGGAGGACGACGGTCTGGACCGGATCGCACCGTTTTGGCCGTACCAGCTCAACGAGCGGCTGCTCAGCCTGGCTGATCGTGATGTCGTTGTGCTGCATTGCCTTCCGGCTCATCGCGGCCATGAGATCACCGACGCGGTGATCGACGGGCCGCACAGCGCGGTGTGGGACGAGGCCGAGAACCGGCTGCACGCCCAGAAAGCGCTGCTGGTCTGGCTTCTGGAGCGTGCGAAATGACCGCGGGCAAGGCCGCGGCTGCGGAAGTAAGCGCCACCCGTGCCGGGCGCCAGGCGCGCATCGTCGCGATCCTGTCGTCGCGGGCAGTGCGCAGCCAGAGCGAACTCGCCGTGGCGCTGGCGGCCGAGGGCATCGAGGCCACTCAGGCCACGCTGTCGCGTGATCTCGAGGAGCTCGGTGCGGTCAAGCTGCGCGGCGCGGACGGTGGCGCGGGCGCTTATGTCGTCCCCGAGGACGGCAGCCCGGTGCGGGGGGTTTCGGGCGGCACAGAACGGATGTCGCGGCTGATGGGCGAGCTGCTGGTGTCCACGGACGCCAGCGGCAACCTCGCGGTGCTGCGCACACCGCCCGGCGCGGCGCACTATCTCGCCAGCGCCATCGACCGTGCCGCGCTGCGGGACGTCGTCGGCACCATCGCCGGCGACGACACGATCCTGGTGGTCGCACGCGAACCGACGACGGGCGCGGAGCTGGCCGCCAAGTTTGAAGAGCTGACTTAGCAAGGAGATTCGTACATGCCCGATCGCGTCATCCTGGCGTACTCCGGCGGCTTGGACACCTCGGTCGCGATCAGCTGGATCGGCAAGGAGACCGGCCGTGAGGTGGTCGCGGTCGCGATCGACCTCGGCCAAGGCGGCGAGGACATGGAGGTCGTGCGGCAGCGGGCCCTGGACTGCGGCGCGGCCGAGGCAGTCGTCGTGGACGCCCGTGACGAATTCGCCGAGGAATACTGCGTCCCGACGATCCAGTCCAACGCGTTGTACATGGATCGTTATCCGCTGGTGTCGGCGATCAGCCGGCCGCTGATCGTCAAGCACCTGGTGGCGGCCGCACGCAAGCACGGCGGCGCCACCGTCGCCCACGGCTGCACCGGCAAGGGCAACGACCAGGTCCGCTTCGAGGTCGGGTTCGCCTCGCTGGCTCCGGATCTCGAGGTGCTGGCGCCGGTGCGCGACTACGCGTGGACTCGCGAGAAAGCGATCGCGTTCGCCGAGGAGAACGGCATCCCGATCAACGTCACGAAGCGTTCGCCGTTCTCCGTCGACCAGAACGTATGGGGTCGCGCAGTGGAAACGGGCTTCCTGGAACATCTTTGGAACGCACCGACCAAGGACGTCTACGACTACACCGAAGATCCCACAGTCAACTGGTCCAGCCCGGACGAGGTCATTGTCGGGTTCGAGCGCGGCGTGCCCATCGCTATCGACGGCCGCGGTGTGACGGTGCTCGAGGCGATCGAGGAATTGAACCGGCGCGCCGGAGCGCAGGGGGTCGGCCGTCTGGATGTCGTCGAGGACCGGCTGGTGGGTATCAAGAGCCGCGAGATCTACGAAGCGCCGGGAGCGATGGCGCTGATCACCGCGCACACCGAACTGGAGCACGTGACGCTGGAACGCGAACTGGGCCGGTTCAAGCGGCAAACGGACCAGCGCTGGGCGGAGTTGGTGTACGACGGGCTCTGGTATTCGCCGCTGAAATCGGCGTTGGAGGCCTTCGTCGCGAAGACGCAGGAGCGTGTATCGGGCGAGATCCGCATGGTGTTGCACGGCGGGCACATCGCCGTCAACGGACGGCGCAGCCGCGAATCGCTCTACGACTTCAACCTGGCCACCTATGACGAGGGCGACACGTTCGACCAATCCAACGCGAAGGGCTTCGTGCATGTGCACGGCCTGTCGTCCAGGATCGCCGCGCGCCGCGACCTGCAGACATGACCACCAACGAGGGGTCGCTGTGGGGCGGCCGGTTCGCCGACGGGCCCGCGCCGGCGCTGGCCGCGCTGAGCAAGTCGACGCATTTCGACTGGGTGCTGGCGCCGTACGACATCACCGCGTCAAAGGCTCATGCGCGCGTGCTGTTTCGTGCCGGGCTGCTGACCGAGCAGCAGCGTGACGGACTGCTGGCGGCACTGGACAGCCTCGGTGCGGACGTCGTGTCAGGCCGCTTCAACCCGGCAGACACCGACGAGGACGTGCACGGGGCGCTGGAGCGCGGGCTGATCGACCGGGTCGGCGCCGAACTGGGTGGCCGCCTGCGGGCCGGGCGCTCCCGAAACGACCAGATCGCAACGTTATTCCGGATGTGGCTGCGCGACGCGGTGGACAGGGTCGGCGAAGCGACCCTCGCCGTGGTCGACGCCTTGGCCACCCAGGCCGCCGCCCATCCGACCGCGATCATGCCGGGCAAGACGCACCTGCAGTCGGCGCAGCCGATCATGCTGGCCCACCACCTGCTCGCGCACGCCCATCCGCTGCTGCGCGACGTCGACCGGCTGCTGGACGCGAACCGGCGCGCATCGATGTCGCCGTACGGCTCCGGCGCGCTGGCCGGCTCGTCGCTGGGGCTGGACCCCGACGCGATCGCCGACGAACTCGGTTTCAAAGCAGCCGCCGACAACTCAGTCGACGCGACCGCCGCGCGCGACTTCGCCGCCGAGGCCGCGTTCGTGTTCGCGATGATCGCCGTCGACCTGTCACGGCTCGCCGAGGACATCATCATCTGGAACACAACGGAATTCGGCTACATCACGCTGTCGGACGCGTGGTCGACCGGCAGCTCGATCATGCCGCAGAAGAAGAACCCTGACATCGCCGAGCTGGCTCGCGGCAAGTCCGGCCGGCTGATCGGGAACCTGGCCGGCCTGCTGGCCACTCTGAAGGCACAGCCCTTGGCCTACAACCGGGACCTGCAAGAGGACAAGGAACCGGTGTTCGACTCGGTGGCGCAGCTCGAACTGGTGCTGCCCCCGATGGCAGGGCTGGTCAGCACGCTGTGGTTCGACATCGACAGGATGGCGGCGCTGGCGCCCGCCGGTCACACGCTGGCCACCGACATGGCCGAATGGCTGGTGCGCCGCGGCGTGCCGTTCCGCGTCGCCCACGAAGCCGCCGGCGCTGCCGTGCGCGCTGCGGAGGCCCGCGCCGTGGGGCTGGAAGATCTCACCGACGACGAACTCACGGCGATCCACCCGGAATTGACCTCGCAGGTTCGCGACGTACTCAGCATCGAAGGCTCGGTTGCCTCGCGCGACGCCCGCGGCGGCACCGCACCCGTCCAGGTGGCAAAACAGTTGGCCGGGGTCCGGGACAGCACCGCGAAGCTGCGTGCAAGGCTAAGACATCGTGACTGATCTGACGCCGGAGGAGTTCACCCACCTCGTTCTGATCGCCGCCGCGCCGCCGCACCGGGTGGGCGCCGTGGTGGCGCGGCTTGTCGGCGACGACTTCTCGATCGGTCCGCTGCCCGTCGGCCCCGGCGGGATGGCATCGGCGACGGCGTACGCCACCCGCGGGCAGGTTCACGTCGCGATGTCGGACGATGCCGACTGGCATCAGGTCGTCACGGTTCCGATCTCGCTGTCGGTGGAAGTGCAGGTGGGCAAGAGCAGCACCCGCTACCGCGGCGCGGTGCAGGTGCAGGCGCGTCTGCGGCTGCGCCTGAAGCAACCGTGCAACGTGAATGTCGAGATCGAGGACCTCAACCCGGAAAACATCCGCACGGCCATCGAGCCGGTCGGCACCGCCGCGCGCGTGGTCGACTGCGTCGGCGGTGTCGAAGCAACCGTCGCTGATCAGGTGCTCGACTACATCGAGGACCTGATGACCAGACCGCAGTTCGAGGACGCTCTCGACATCGACGTGATCCAGCTGATGCAGCGCGCGTGGGACGCCGGCCTGGTGGTCGACCTCCCGGACCGGGAGTGACGGGCCGCTACTCGTCCGCCGCGGCCAGCCATGCCGCTTCCAGGTCTTCTTTGCGCCGCAGCACCTCGTTGAGCTCGGCGTTCAGCTCGCGCAGCCGGACATGGTCGTGCGCCGCGGCCGCCATCAGCTGGTGCAGGCCCGCGATCTGCTCGTCGATTCTGCCGAGCTGAGTCTCGAGGCGTGCCAATTCTTTCCGGATGCGATGCGCGCGGGCGCCGGCGGACTCCGCGCGCTCGGCGGTCGCGGCCGTCGGGACAGCCGCCTCGCGGCGCGACGCCAGGTACTGGTCGATGCCGCCCGGCAGCAGCTCGCACCGCCCGTCGCCGCTCAGCGCGTATGTGACGTCGGTGACCCGCTCCAGGAAGTAGCGGTCGTGGGTCACCACGATCAGCGTGCCGGGCCAGCCGTCGAGGTAGTCCTCGATGACGGTGAGCGTCTCGATGTCGAGGTCGTTGGTGGGCTCGTCGAGCAGCAGCACGTTGGGTTCGTCGAGCAGCAGGCGCAGGAACTGCAGCCGCCGCCGCTCGCCGCCGGACAGGTCGTCGACCCGCGCGGTGAGTTTCTCGCCCGTGAACCCGAAGTCCTCCAGCAGCGTGGCGGCGCTGGCTTGCCGGCCACCGGCCAGTTGCGTGATACGACGCCGGCCTTCGACGGCGTCGAGCACCCGGCCGGACCCGGCCAGGTCGCCGAGGCCCTGGCTCAAGTGCCGGATCCGCAGCGTTCGGCCTCGTTTGACCGTCCCGGCCGTCGGCTCGCTCTCCCCGGCCAGCAGACGCAGCACCGACGTCTTGCCGGTGCCGTTGACGCCGACCAGCCCGATGCGCGCGCCGGGCCCGATCGACCAGTCGACGTCATCCAGCACGACGCGGTCGCCGACCTCCAACCGAACGTGGTGGAGGTCGAACACGTCTTTTCCCAGGCGGGTGGTCGCGAAACGTTGCAGCGCAAGCGAATCGCGCGGCGGCGGTTCGTCGGCGATCAACGCATTGGCGGCCTGGATTCGGAACCTGGGCTTCGACGTGCGTGCGGGCGGCCCGCGACGCAGCCACGCCAGCTCCTTGCGCATCAGATTGCCGCGGCGGACCTCCGCGCCCGCCGCCTGGCGCATACGTTCGGCGCGGGCCAGCACGTAGGCCGCGTAGCCGCCGTCGTAGCCATCCACCACGCCGTCGTGGACCTCCCAGGTTCGCGTGGACACCGCATCCAGGAACCACCGGTCATGGCTGACCACTACCAATGCCAGTGACCGCTGAGCGGTCAGGTGGCCCGCCAGCCACTCGATCGCCTCCACGTCGAGGTGGTTGGTCGGCTCGTCCAGCACCAGTACGTCATGGCCACCCAGCAACACGGCGACCAGCGCGACGCGACGGCGCTCACCGCCGCTGAGCCGGCCGGCCGCCGCGTCAAGGTCCACCCCGCTGAGCAGGTGCTCCACGACGGACCGCGTGGTCGGTTCGGCGGCCCAGATGTGGTCGGGCCTGCCCCCGACGATGAGGTCGCGAACGGTGTCGATCGCCGCGAAATCGTCGGCCTGGCGCAGGTATCCCACGGAGAG
>Ga0209040_10003951_pt1 | contig 11270 bp, 6 predicted proteins | sample BogFormECP12_OM3_FD_188240 | JGI IMG/M metagenome (GOLD analysis project Ga0209040, IMG submission 188240) | Bog forest soil microbial communities from Calvert Island, British Columbia, Canada - ECP12_OM3 (SPAdes) (version 2) | ecosystem: Environmental > Aquatic > Freshwater > Wetlands > Bog ... | reverse complement strand
GTGTGCGCCAGGCAGCACCTTGGCTGCCCGCGGGCCGAGAGCGACGCCGACTAAAGAGCAACAGACCTGCTGGCCGGCCGACAACGCGGCACCTTTCGACGGCACGATCGTCGATCTGTAAGGGACGGCGCTCGACAGCGGCGGCTGACGATTGGCAGACGGCTGCTTTTACACGACGGCAAGCCCTGGTCTCGGGAACCACCGGGACTGGTGCCGTCGTCCAAGGCGGTCGCGACCGCCTCCTGGGTGCAGACACTCCCTTTCCGCGCATAGCAGGGAAGCCGGCGTCACATCCGAGATGGTCGTGGCAACCGCAGAGCAGGTCTCTCGTGACCGATCACTTGCTCCAGTGCGACTTACCGGTACCGCCGAGTTGACAGCCGAGGTCGCGGGACTAACGGGACTCCAGTCCACCGTTTACCCCCGCCGGAGATCGCGGTCTGGCTGAGCGTGCCGCCGATCGCAGCCGGCGACACCGCTGCTACGGACGGGTCAACGTCTCGCAATATCTAATCATCGCGCAGGGCCGAAGCCGTGGGGCGAATACAGCGCGTTGCTCCGTCTGCGCCGTCAGGAGGTCGCCGGTTCGAGTCCAGTGCGGCCCATTCGTTGTCGTTACTACAACGATCCTGCTGCAAAGGGGCGTATTCTGATGTCCGGTCGCTTGACTCGGGGACACGCTGGCGTCAATCCGGGTCGTGGCTGCGGTTTGAGGGGGTCGCTGCGGAGTGGCCTTGGGCGCTCTCGCTGCGACGTGGAAGCAGGAGCGCAGATACAGGTCAGTGGGACGCTATCTCCTCGTCCCAAGCAGCACCCGTCGAGCGGCGTGCTCTAAGGAACTTGGCTACGGCGCTTGCGGAGGGCCAATCAAGGGTGTCTTGACTGGTTTGGCGAGGCCGAAGAACACCACGGTGCCATTGCCGCCGAAGCGGGTGGAAAGCGAAGCGTCTGGTGCTCTCTTGAAGCCCTCATCCGGACGGTCCCAGTTGTTCGCCACCCACACGTTCCCTGCGGGGTCGATCGCAACGTCGGTGATGATTTGCAGACCGCCGATGTAGCCGCTAGTGGGTGAAATGGGGTCGCCGGTCTTCGCTCCGGGCGGGCAGTTTTCGAGACGTGCTCCACAAAGGTGCGTGACCGATCGTCCGAACGCATTGGCGACCCACACATTGTCATCGCCATCGATGGCGATACCCCAGGGGGCATCGATGCTGTTTCCGCCGTCAAATGGAGGCAGGACCGTGCCGTCGGGCTGCACCATAGACACGTCCCCGCCGGGATACTTGGAAACCAATTCGAAGAGGTCAATCCACGTCTGGGCCTGCTCGTCATCCGTCGGCCCTGAGCCTCGGAGGCTTCCGAGCTTTGATTTGAGCACGTTCATGACGAGCGCCAGCTTCTCCTTCGTCCCCGGATGGCCGACGCAGTTCGCGATCCAGGCGTTCCCCAGGCTGTCGATGGCCACGCCGCGCGGGACGAAGCCGACCTTGATCTGCTCAACGTTGCCGGGATCGCTTGCTGGGAAGCGCGTCACTTTGTCGTTGCTGTTTGTGACCCAGATGCGGTCCTGCTGGTCGATTGCCAGATGGAACGGACCGCTCACCTGGAGCGTTCCATCTACCGGCTTGCCATCAACCGTGCGGCCAAGGATGGAGCCCGCCGCAGCGTCGCCCCCGGGCAGATGGACGATCTGGCTCTTCTCGTTGTCGAGCGCCCAGACATCGCCATTCGGCGCGGTGATGATGCCCTGCATCGAACCGAGCTGCCCTCCGAAGTCGTAGCCGGTATCCGGTGAGAGTGGCTCACCCGTGTGGCGGTCGAAGACGGAGATCGTCTTGGATCCCAAACTCGTCGCCCACACCTTGTCATCCGCACCAATCGCGATACCGAAGCCCGGGCCGTCGATGCCTCCCCCGCGAAAGCCGACTGTCATTGGCGAAAGGGGCTCCCCGTTCGGTGCGATCTTCGAGATGCCGCCGCCAAACGCATGCCAGATCGTGGATTGCGCGCCACCCATGAAGTTGTTGTCCGACCACATGTTGCCTTCACCGTCAATCGCGATGCCACCGAGCGAGTTCAACCCGCCACCGGCATAGACCAGCGAGAGCGTCCAAGCGCTTGGCGCGAAGCTGAGGTAGGGGAAAAAGGGCACGTCACGCCAAAGCGCCGCGGCACGGACCGGATAGAAGTCGTCGAGCAGAGCGAAGAGCTCCTGCGCTTGATGCGACGGACTGCGCGCGATGTTCTGCGCCGCCGTCAGCGTGTCGGTCGGCGTCGAGCCACCCACAGGCGTGGCGGCTGCGAAGAACTTGTCGCACGCGTCGCCGCTGACTCGCGTCGTACAGCCCGCCAGCAAGTTTCCGAGCGTGTTGAACGTCGCCATGCTCGTCGTCTGCGAACTGTTCAGGGGATCCTGGATGACAGGCCCCAAACCGCCGGTCGTGAGGTCCACCAGATTGGGCACATTGCCTGCGGCGATCCGCAGACCGAGCGCGTGCCCTTTGATCACGGTGCCGTCGATGAACTGGGCGTGCGTCCACACCGAGGCGATGGTCGTCAACTCGTTGATCACGACACTGGACGGCGGTTCACTGCCCAGCACCGCCACCAGCGTCATGCGGTCGTTGTCGCCGGCAGTCTTGTCGGCGGGGGCCTTGCCGCCCTGCGCGATCAGATACAGGCTCGCGTCCTGCGCCGGAGCCTCGGCCGAACTGATTGCGAAGCTGCCATCCGCGTCGGTGACAGCCCAGGCCAGCTGCACCGGTGCAGCGGCCGTCGCGGCCCAGAGCGTTACGGTCGCGCGCTCGACCGGACCGCCACCGCTTATGACCTGGCCGTTCACGAGCCCTGTGAGCGGGTCTCAGGGACCGGGAGAACTTCGCGCTGGCTCCTCGGCATCAGAAATCTCCCTCGTAGCGCTTTCCACACCGAGCCGGGCAGCCCGCTGGCACGCCACCGTCATGACCCCGGCGAGATTAGCACCACCCGGCCAGCACCAAGACCAGACTGAGGCCGTATCTGCCGGCGCGGCCGCCTGAGGACGCACGCGACTCGAAGTAGCCACGGCCCCCACTACGCTGTTGCAATGGCCGCCCGGACACCATCAGCTCCGACCCAGCGCCGCATCAGGCGGACGCCTGCCGACGCGGAGCGCGAGATCCTCGGGGCAGCCGAGGCCTTCCTGCAGGAGAACCACTTCCGCAACCTGACAGTAGACGGGGTGATGGCCGCCACGGGCATGAAGCGGTCTGCATTCTACAACTACTTTGCCGACCGCAACGCACTGATCCTGCGGCTTCTACAGGACATCGAGGCGGAGATGATGCAGGCGATCAGTCCGTGGCTGGAGCGCTCGGGCGATCCGGAAACCGCGCTGCGGACGGGGCTCGAGCAGGTCGCGCAGATCTACGGGCTCCATGGGCACCTGCTGCGCGCGATCCACGAGGCCTCGTTCCACGACGATGACGTCGAGCGCGCATACCGGCAGGTGGTCGATGACTTCGTCGAAGTTGTGGCTGCGCTCCTGCGCAGGGAGAACCGGTCGGGGAGGACGGCGATCCCGCGCCCTCGACGGGTGGCCGAGGCGCTGCTGACGATGAACACGAACCTCTTGATGGAGCGCCTCGGTCGCGGCCGCAACGACAATCCTCGCGCGGTCGCGGAGACGCTCCAGTTCATCTGGGAGCGCACGATCTACGGAGGCGCGCAGGGCGCGGAGGCCTCGGGCACGGACGACATCGGCGGCTGAGCCGCGTCAGGTCAGAGTCCGAGCACGCTGATTACGACCGTCGCGACCTCGCCGCCGATCCAGCCGCCGCCGTTCTCCGCGAGCGCCACTCGAGCGCCGTCGACCTGTCGCGCCCCGCACCGGCCGCGGAGCTGGTCGGTGAGCTCGACCAGCTGGGCGCATCCGGTCGCGCCGACGGGGTGGCCGCGGCTCAGCAGTCCCCCGCCGGGGTTCACGGGCACGCGGCCGCCGAGAGCCGTTGCGCCGGTGCGTATCAGCTCGGGCCCTTGTCCCGGCTCTGCGATGGCGATGTCCTCGTAGGCGATCAGCTCGCCGGGCGCCGCTGCGTCGTGCACCTCGACCACATCGATGTCGCGCGGGCCGAGGCCAGCCTGCTCGTAGGCGGCAGCCGACGCGTCGGCGACCGCGCCACCGGCTCCGTTCATGTCCAGGCGCGAGCCCGAGCGCAGGACCGTGGAGAGCACGCGGACTCCGGGTGCGGCGCCGATCTTCGCCAAGCCCTCGCGCGACGCGAGCAGCAGTGCGGCCGCTCCGTCTCCAATCGGCGAGCACATCAGCAGCGTCAGGGGCCCTGAGATCTGGCGGCTCTCGAGCACCTGCTCGACGGTCAGCGGCTCGCGGTACTGGGCGTTGGGGTTGAGCGCACCGTTGTGGTGGCTCTTGACCGAGATCGCCGCGAAGTCCTCCACCGTGGCGCCGCTGCGCTCCATGTAGGCGGTGGCCATCGACGCGTATACGTCCATGAAGCCGGAGTGCGTGGCAGTCGGGTCGGGCCGGCCGAAGCGTTCGACGTCCCAGCCCGAACTGAAGGCCGCGAACGTCTTGGTCTTGTCTGGGTTTGAGAGCTTCTCGGCGCCGATCGCGAGAGCGATCTCAGCTTCGCCCGAAGCGATCGCGGCCCGCGCGAGATGGACGGCCGTGGAGCCGGACGCGCATGCATTCTCTACGTTGGCGATGGGCTTGCCAAGAAGACCCGTCTGCTGGAGCGCAACCTGGCCGCGGATCGAGTGCTGGTCGTTCAGGGCGCCCTCTGCTGTGTTGGCGAAGAACACCGCATCGACGTCCTGCGGCGACGCGTCGGCGTCGGCGAGCACACCGCTCAGCGCCTCCTGCGCGAGCGATCGCAGGGGGCGGTCCGGGTACTTGCCGAAGGCGGTAACGAACGCCCCCGCCACGAATACATCGCGCATCTGGCTCTCCTCTGGCTAGTTCATCGGCTGCAGCCGACATCATAACGACACCGTGTCAATAGTGTGGTACTCTCGTCCCGCGCGTGGGTTGGAGAGAAGCGAGGGGGAGGAGAACCAGTTGAGCATCACGATCGACATCGACACCGGGGGCACGTTCACCGACGGGTTCCTGTTCCGCGATGGGCAGCCGCACGTGGTCAAGGTGCTCACGACTCCGCACGACCTCGCGGTCTGCTTCAGGGACGTCATCGAGGGCGCCGCCAAGGCCCTCGGGATGAGCGTTTCGGAGATGTTGAGCGACACGGTCTCGGTGCGCTATGCCACCACCGTCGGGACGAACGCGGTGATCCAGCGCAGAGGCCCGCGGCTGGGTCTGATTGCCGGACCCGAGCTGCCCGCAGAGGATGGCCGCGATCACGGTGTAGGCCTGTTTATAGATGCGGCGATGGTGTGCCGTCGCTCGCTCTCCGAGCCAGACACAGACGACGCCGGCGCCTCGGACGGGCTGCTGAGCGCCGTCCGCGAGCTTCTCGACGACGGTGCGCGCGGGCTCGTCGCCGCCCTCGGTGCCGGCGCCGGAGGCGAGGCCGGCGAGCACCACGCGCGCGAGATCTTCGCCGAGCACTACCCCCACAGCTGCCTCGACACGGTTCCCCTGCTGCTCGCGAGCGAGATCACATCCGATCGCGACAACGCGCGGCGCACTGCCACGGCGCTGTTCAACGCCTACGTCCACCCCGATGTCGCCGACTACCTCTACCGGGCCGAGGACTACCTGCGCGACGAGGGCTACCGGCGCCCGCTGATGATCGTGCACAACGACGGTGGCTGCGCGCGAGTCGCCAAGACGATCGCGGCCAAGACCTACAACTCAGGGCCGATGGCCGGCCTGCTCGGCGGCCGCGCGATCGCGCAGCTCTACGGGCTGCGCACGCTCGTTACTCTGGACATGGGGGGGACCAGCCTCGACATCGGGATCGTGCGCGATTCAGAGGTGCCGATGCTCGACCACGGGCGCATCGAGGACGTGGAGATCGCCTTCCCGCTCCCGGATCTCGTCCCGCTGGGTGCCGGCGGTGGCTCCATCGCGTGGCTCGACGGTGGAGAGCTCCGCGTTGGGCCGCGAAGCGCTGGCGCCAAGCCCGGGCCTGCGTGCTTCGGGTTTGGCGGCGAGGAGCCCACGGTTACGGACGCCGATGTGGTGCTCGGCGTCCTGCGCCCCGAGGCGTTCCTCGGCGGCAGCATGCCGATCGACATCGAGGCGGCGAGGCGGGCACTGCAACGGATCGCGGAGCCCCTGGGGTGCGACGTGCAGGAGGCGGCGTGGCGGGTGCGCGACACGGTGCACACCTCGATGGGCGAGCGGCTGGCGGAGGAGCTGCGTGCTCGTGGCGTGGACCCCGCGGGCGCCACCGTGCTGGCCTTCGGCGGCAACGGCGCGACGCACTGCGCCGGCATCGCTCAGGCGGCAGGGATCGGCGATGTGATGACGCTGCCGTTCTCGCCTGTGTTCAGTGCATATGGCGCCTCGACGGCCAACGTCCGCCATCGCTATGAGGTGCGGGCCGATCGCTACGACGAGCAGGTCCTGCGCGCGCGTGCGGAGCGCGATATGCGCGGCGAGGGGTTCGCCGCCGAGGAGATCGAGTTGCAGGTGCTGCGCTTTCAGCGTGACGGGACCGAGTGGGTCGCGCTCGAGGCAACACGCGAGCTGCCCCACGTGGAGCTGGCGCGGATCGCCGCCGTCGATGGCGCCGGTGCAGTCGCCGAGCCAGAGAGTTCCTGCGAGGTGCGCTGGCCCGATGTCGGCGTCCTCACCACGCCCGTCCACTCGCGCGACCGGCTCGAAACCGGCACCGAGCTGCCGGGGCCAGCACTTGTCGACTCGTCGACGACCACGTGCGCAGTGCCACCCGGCTGGACGCTCCTGATAGACGAACACGGCGCCGAGCGTCTGAGATTCGACGGGAGGGGGCGAGCATGAGCACACGGGTGCACATCACGGAGTATCTCGGCATCGACCTCGAGTCCGAGCGCTGGACATGCGCGGTGTGTGAGCATGCGATCGGCTCCGCGCGGGAGGACTACAAGCGCGGTCTGGTCCTCTACGACCGCGATCCGCGGGACATCTATCCCGCTCGCATCGACGGTGAGCTCAGCTTCGCTCCCGATCCCGGCTGGTGCCGGATCGTCGAGTTCTACTGTCCCGGCTGCGGGACACAGGTGGAGACGGAGTATCTGCCGCCGGGCCATCCCCTCACGCACGACATCGAGATCGACGTCGATGCGCTGAAGGCCCAGCACGCAGCCGGGGCCGTCGAGCCCGGCGGGGAGCGTGAGTGATGGAGATCAACGTCGACATCGGCGGCACCTTCACCGACTGCTTCGCAACGACCGGGGATGGCGGCGTGGCGACGGCGAAGGCGCTCACGACGCATCACGATCTGGCGCTCGGGTTCATGCGCGCCGTGGAAGACATCGCGGGCGAGCTCGACACCGACGCCGATGCCCTGCTCGCCGAGACCGATGCCATCCGTTACGCGACCACGCTCGGCACAAACGCCCTGATCGAGCGCAGCGGGCCGCGGCTCGGACTGATCACGACCATGGGGCACGCCGACACGGTGGGCATCGGCCGCTGCCGTCAATGGGGTGACGGGTTGCCGGCGACGATGACCCGCGATCTCGCGCGCGCCGAGCGTCCGGAGCCGCTCGTGCCACCCGAGCAGATCGCGACCGTGCGCGAGCGAGTCACCTACACGGGTGAGGTCCTGATGCCGCTCGCGGGAGACGAAGTCCGCGAGCGCGTCGGAGACCTCGTGGACCTCGGGGTGCGTGGTTTCGTCGTGTGCCTGCTCAATGCCCACGTCAACCCTGAGCACGAGCTTCTGGTCCGCGAGGTCCTCGAGGAGGAGTACCCGACCAGCTACCTGGGCCGCTTCCCCGTGATCCTCTCCCATGAGGTATCAAGGCGCTCGGGCGAGTACGTCCGCTCGATGACCGCGATCATCGACGCGTATCTGCACCGCTTCACGGCGGACCGGCTGTCAGCGCTGCGTGACGATCTGCGCGTCCGTGGCTACCGCGGCGAGCTGCTGCTCGTGCACAACACCGGCGGCATGGGGAGTCTCGCGCGCACCACGCCGGTGCGCACGGTCCACGCCGGGCCGGTGTCGGGGCTCTACGGGTCGCGCCACCTCGCGGCGAGCTTCGGATACGACAAGCTCGTAACGACCGACATGGGCGGCACGTCATTCGACGTCGGCGTCGTCGTGCAGGGGTCGGTGCGCTTCTACCAGTTCAACCCCGTTATCGACCGCTGGCGGGTTCAGGTTCCGATGATGGACATCAAGGCGATCGGTGCGGGAGGCGGCTCGATCGCGCGCCTGGATCCCGTCGCCGGCGTCGCGGTGGGTCCGGAGTCGGCGGGCTCAACCCCGGGACCCGCCTGCTATGGCCAGGGCGGCACCGAGCCCACGGTGACCGACGCGAACCTCGTGCTCGGCTACCTCGACCCCGACGGCTACCACGGCGGCGAGCTTCCGCTCCACCGCCGGCGTGCCGAGCGCGCGATCGAGCGCCGCATCGCCAAGCCCCTCGGAATCGACGTGCTCGACGCAGCGCGACGGATTCGTCAGGTCGTGGACGAGCGCATGGGGTCGGAGATATTCCGCGAGGTGACGCTCAAGGGATATGACCCGCGCGAGTTCACGGTCTTCTCCTTCGGCGGCGGCGGCCCACTGCACGCCTGCGGCTACGCGGGCGTGCTCGACGCCCAGCAGGTTGTCGTCCCTCCCAACAGCTCGGTGTTCTCGGCCTCCGGCGCAGCAGGGCTCGAGCTGCTCCGGATCTACGAGCGCTCGGCCTGGATGACGCTGTTCAACCCGCTGACCAAGCAGCTGTTCACAGACTACGAGGGATTCAACGCGATAGTCGACGGATTCCGCGAACAGGCGATCAAGGACTTCGTCGCCGAGGGCTTCGACAGCGACGAACTGTGCACATCACTGGAGCTCGACGCTCGCTCGGGCAGCCAGCTCAACGTGATCACGATCGCCAGCCCCGTCGAGCGCCTCGAGAGCGACAACGACCTCGCCGCCGTTCTGCAGGCCTACTTCGCGGAGTACGCAGACCGCTTTGGCGGCATAGCCCTCACGCGCGAGGTCGGCGTCTCGATCGACGCGATCCGCCTGCGGGCATGGATACCGCGCGAGCCGTGGGAGCTCCCTGTGCGCGAGCCCGTGGATCGCGGCGTGGAGGCCGCGCGGCGCGGCGAGCGCAACTGCTGGTGGCAGACGGGTGGCATGCAGGCAACGCCTGTCTACGACTACGCGGCGCTGGGGCCTGGCCACGAGCTCCACGGCCCAGCGGTGGTCGAGGCTGCCGACATGACGATCCTGGTCGAGCCGGGCTGGCACGGCCGGCTGGACGAGCACGGGTTCTTCACGATGCGCAAGGAGGAGCGATGACGAGAGCGACCGACCCCATGGCCCAACCGGGCGCGCCGGCGGCACGCACTCCGGAAACCGATGCGTTCCTCACCGACTTGCTCACAAACCAGCCGGTCATGTTCGGGCCAGACCCCGAGATCATGAACGAACACCGGATCCGTCCGCGCAGCGAGCGCGAGGAGGCTGCTCTCGCAGCGGTAACGGATGTGACCGAGCTGACGATCGCGCAGAGCCGGATCGAGGCGATCATCGAAAGCGCCAAGGACATGCTCCAGCAGATCAGCGCGGCGCCCGCCGCCAAGTGGGGCGACCTGACGGTCGGCGTGTACAGCCGCGACGGTGACATGTCGCTGTGTACCTCCAGCGGCGTGAACATCTTCTCGGCCGCCGCCTCTCCCGTTCCCAAGTTCATCAACCGCTACTGGGCCGATGAGCCGACCGTCGGCGTGCGTGAGGGCGATGTCTTCTACCACAACGACTCCCATTATGGGGGAGCGCACAACCCGGACCACACGCTGCTACTGCCGCTGTTCTGGGCCGGCGAGCACATCGCCTGGGTGGGCGCGGTAATTCACGAGGGAGAGAACGGCGCGATCGATCCGGGCGGCTTCTCCCCGCGCGCGACCGACCCCTATGGCGAGGGCCTGAGGATCCCGCCGATGAAGATCGGCGAGGACTACACCCTGCGGCGCGACGTGGTGAACATGTTCCAGAACCACGTCCGCGATCCGCTCATGTGGCTGATCGACATCCGCTCGAAGCTCGCGACCGCGCGAGATGTGGAGCGCCGCCTGCACGACTTCATGCGAGAGCGCTCACCGGAGTTGCTGATCGCGACGCTGCGCACCGTGCTCGAGAACACTGAGGCCGAGGTGCATCGCCGCCTCGCGCTGTGGCCCGACGGGATCTACCGCGCTGTGCATTTCGGCGACTGCACGCTGCTCGAGGAGCGCCTCTACAAGATCGCGGTGGAGTTCGAGAAGCGCGGCGACCGGCTCACGATGCGCACAAACGGCACCGCGCCCGCGATCGACCGGGCGATGAACGCGCAGGCGCATACCGTCAAGTCGCTCGTCGGCAACGAGTTCATGAACTTCCTGTTCGCCGACCTGCCGCGCAACGCGGGGTTCGTCTCGGCTATCGACTTCGAGCTCGAGCCCGGAAGCATGCTCACCGCGACTCGCGAGCACGCCACCTCGCTGTCGATGCTTAGCGGCTTCTACCTCAACACGACGGTGCACACCGCGTTGACCAAGGCGCTGTTCTCGAATCCGGGGGTCACCGAAGTGATCGCGCCCTGGTACGCGATGCTGCCGACGCTCCAGTACGGCGGGATCACCCAGCACCTCCAGCTCACTGCGAACATCTCCGTCGAGCTCAACGCGATGGGTGGCGGAGCGCATCGAGACCGCGACGGCGAGCACGCGGCGGCACCCTTCTTTGCGACGCTCGCCGATTGGGGCGAGACCGAGGATCGCGAGACCGAGATCCCGGTCCTGTGCCTCTGGCGCCACATCCCGCCCGATAACCACGGCTTCGGCAAGCAGCGCGGTGGAGCCTCCGTCGAGTGGGCGTATGCGCTGTGGGGCAGCCAGATCTTCGCGTTCATGGTCACGTCCACCGGCGCGCGGTTCCCCATCACGGGCGGCCTCTTCGGCGGCTACGGAGGCGGCTGTACTCCGCTGACGATCGTCAAGCCCGAGGGAGGCGCGGAGGCGCTGCGCGGGTGGCTCGCAGATGGCGCGCCAGGGCTCACCTACGACGCCGCGGACATGATCGCCCACAGGCCGCTAGCCGGCGAGTATGAAGTCACAAACCCGTCCGTCCCCGCCGCCCCGATCCCCGAGGGAGAGATCTGGATTCAGCGCATCGGAGGAGGCG
>Ga0209040_10003950_pt1 | contig 11273 bp, 8 predicted proteins | sample BogFormECP12_OM3_FD_188240 | JGI IMG/M metagenome (GOLD analysis project Ga0209040, IMG submission 188240) | Bog forest soil microbial communities from Calvert Island, British Columbia, Canada - ECP12_OM3 (SPAdes) (version 2) | ecosystem: Environmental > Aquatic > Freshwater > Wetlands > Bog ... | reverse complement strand
CCGCCGCGCTGGACAAACCGGTCGGCGCGTTCAAGGCCATGGCACCTGCCAATGGCGAGCCGACGCGCGGGGTGATCTACGCCGACACGATCCATCCATCGCCCGCCCGCGTGCCGGTATCCGAAGTGCCGCAGTGCGGCGTGGAGGGCGAGGTCGCCTTTATCTTCCGTCGTGATCTGCCGGCGCGGGGCTCCCCTTACACGCGCGCCGAGGTGGCCGCGGCGGTAGATGCATGCGCGGCAATCGAGTTGGTGAGCAGCCGGTATCGAGACTTCGCCAACGCATCGGCGCTGGTGAAGCTGGCCGACTCTATCGCCAATGCGGCGTTCATCCATGCCGCGCCGCTGGCAGAGTGGCGCAGTCTGGACTTCGGCAAGTTGCAGGTGACGCTGATTGTGAACGGCGAGACCGTGCTGGAGCAAGTGGGAGGGCACGCCACGGGCGATCCGCTCGGGAGTGCGGTGGCGCTGGTGAACATGATGCGCGAGCAAGGCGACGTGCGGGCCGGGCAATTCGTTACATGCGGGTCGTATACGGGCCTTCGTTATCTGAAGCCCGGTGATGAGTGCACGGTGAGTTTCGCCGATCTGGGGTCAGCCTGGGTGCAGTTCAGCGATTAACCAGCACATTCGCCGGATCGGCTGCGATCTCGCCGCGCTCGACGCGTTTCACCACCTCGGTCAGCATCGCATGGGTTGGTGCCGGGACACCGGCCTCGGCGCCCTTCTCGGCGATGAAGCCGTTCATGAACTCGATTTCTGTCCGCCGCCCCTTGGCCATGTCCTGCGCCATCGACGGCCGCTGCAGATCGCTGCGCGCCGCCGCACTGGTGCCGGCCAGCATCAGCGCCTCGATCTCCGCCAGCGCGCCGCGATTGCCTTCAGACGCCAACGCCAGCTTCTCCGGCTCCAGTGCACCGATCTTGCCCAACGTGAAGCCCATCTTCTGACCCACGCGCACTGCCTCGCCGCCCAGCCTGATGCAGAGCCGACGGATCGCGTCATGGCCATCGCGCGCATTGCCGCCGAGGCCCGTGGCGGCAGAGACGCCGTTGCGCATGCCGTTGATGCACAGCTTGGTCCAGCGCTCACCCCACAGATTGTCGGTGGCATGCGCGGTGTCGATGCCGTCCAGCATCTCGGCAAGCTCTTCGATGCGGCGCGTGATGCGACCGTGCGGTTCGCCGACATGGAACGACACGACGTTCGGGTTTTTCAAAATGGTGCGGCGGACATGACCTGGCTCGAACAGCTCCACCCCAACGCCGCCGCCCACCACACAGCCCACGGTGCGGCCCCAGCCGACGACACCAGCAATGCGTTCTTCGTTGATGCAATTCTGCGACGACACCACGAAGCCACCAGGCGCGAGATACTGGCGGATCAGCCGCGTCGCCCACACCGTGTCGTACGACTTCACCGCGACGAAGGCGATGTCGATCGGCTGCTGCTTCGCCAGCTCCTGCGCATCGGTGATGTGCATCGCGCTGACGCGGACGGTACGGTTCTCCGCGTCGGTCATGCCGTGAAGGCGCATGCCGTCGGCGCGCATCGCCTCGACATGCGCTGGCCACGGGTCAATCAGCGTCACGTCGTGGCCCAGCGCCGTGAGGTTCGCGCCGATATAGCCGCCGATCGCGCCGGCACCGACGAAGGCGATGCGTTTGGTCATTCCTGTCGTTTCTCCCGTTATTCAGCGGCGAGCGGCATCCCCGCAGCCGCGGCGCGCAGCCACACCGCGGTATCGTGGAACACCGCACCACCCATCGGCGGCGCCGGGTCGTCGCTGGTCAGCGCGTTGATGCCGATGCCGCCCTCGAAAGCGGCGTTCGGCCACACGCTCTCCGCCACCACGACGCCCGGCTGCATGCCGTCGAACAGACGCGCATGCAGCACGACCTCGCCGCGCGCGTTGCCGAGCCGCACGCGGTCGCCATCGGCGATCCCGGCCCGCGCCGCATCGGCCGGATGCAGCAGCACGGTTGGTCGCTCTTCGCGCTGCCGCGAGGTCGACGTCTCGGTGAAAGTGGTATTGAGGAACTGCCGCGACGGCGCTGTCACCAAGCGGAACGGGCGCTCGGGCGTCGCTTCATCCGTTGCCGGCATGTAGTCGGGCAGCCCCGGCATCCGCGCCCAATCGGGACCGATCGCGCGCCAGTCGGGCGCGAAATGGAAGCGCTGGTCGGTCTGCGGGAACCCGTGATGGAAGTGCGCATCGGCGAACGGCGGCGCGATATCGATCCAGTGCTGTTCCAGCACGGTGTTCGCATCCGGCCAGCCGGAGGCACGCAGCGTGGCATCGATGATCTCCATCTCTGTCATCTCGAAGCCACGATGCAAGGCGCCCAGCCGCGCCGCTAGACCCTGAAGCACTGCGTGGTTCGGCCGGCACTCGCCCGGCGGCTTGATCAGCTTCGCGCCGATCTGGATGTGGCTGTGCCCGCCCGCCTGATACAGATCGTCGTGCTCCATGAACATCGTTGCCGGTAGCACGATGTCGGCTAGCAGCGCGGTCTCGGTCATGAATTGCTCGTGCACCGCGACGAACAGGTCGTCGCGTTGGAAGCCGCGGCGCACGCGATTGGTGTCTGGCGCCACCGTCGCTGGATTGCTGTTCTGGATCAGCATCGCGTGCACTGGCGGGCCGTCGCACAACGCCTCGCGATCGCCGTTCAGCACACTGGCGAGGCGGCTCATATCAAGGATGCGCGTGGCCGGATCGATCGCGTCCAGGCCCTCGATCAGCGTCTTGTCCCAGTTGCAGATGCTGCGGTAGGTCCACAGCGCGCCGGCGCCCTCGTGTTGCCACTTGCCGGTGACGGTTGGCAGGCAGGTCACTGCATGCATCGACGCGGCACCGTTGCGCGAGCGCGCGAAGCCGTAGCCGATGCGGATATAGGCACGCTGCGTCCCGCAGTACAGTTTGGCGAAGTGCTCGATCTCGCCGGCAGACAGGCCGGTGATTGCCGCCGCCCACTCGGGCGAGCGGGTTGCAAGATGCGCCTCCAGACCCGCCGGAAAGTCGGAGAAGCGCGCCAGATAGTCGCGATCGGCGTAGCCATCACGGAACGCGACGTGCATCACCGCGCAGGCCAGCGCGGCATCGCTACCGGGCCGCAATGCCAAGTGCATGTCAGCCACCGCCGCCGTGCCGGTGCGATACGGGTCCACCACCACCAGTTTGGCACCGCGGTCCTTCCGGGCGCGCGCGATGTGCGTCATCACGTTGACCTGTGTGGAAACCGGATTGCCGCCCCACATCACGATCAGGTCGGAGCAGGCCATCTCGCGCGGATCGGGCCCGATGAAACGCCCCACACCGGCCATCCAGCCGGCTTCACAGATAGAGGTGCAGATCGTCTTGGCCTGGCGGGAATACCGCATGACATGGCGCAGCCGGTTGATGCCGTCCCGCTGCACCAGGCCCATCGTGCCGGAGTAGTAATAAGGCCACACCGCCTCGGCACCGTGTCGATCAGCCGTCGCGATGAACGCCTCCGCCACGCGATCCAGCGCCTCGTCCCAGGAAATCGGGCGGAACTGCCCCGATCCCTTTGGTCCGGTGCGCAGCAGCGGCCGCGTCACCCGGTCCGGATGGTGGATGCGCTCGGCGTAGCGCGCGACCTTGGCGCAAATCACGCCGGCGGTGTAGCTGTTGGCCTCCGCACCGCGCACCGCGCCGATGCGCCGGCCGTCCAGCACTTCGATCTCGAGGGCACAGGTAGAGGGGCAGTCGTGCGGGCAGGCGGAGTGACGGATATCGCGTTGCATGGGCGCGGAGCCTAGCGTCCGGCCCGCGGCCTTGGCAAAGTGGGGGCGATAAGCTCTGGGAGACACAAGATGCTGACGAGACGCACCCTGCTGGCCAGTTCGGCCGCCGCCGTCGCGGCGCCAGCCGTCCTGACGCAGGCCCGCGCCGCCACGCCCAAGGGCATCGCGGTCATGGCCAGGCGGATAGACGACATCGTCAGCTTCGATCCGGCCGAATCGTATGAATTCACCAACGGCGAGGTCGATGGCAACTGCTACCGGCGGCTGATCCGGCCGAACCTCGACGACGTAACCAAGATCGAGGGCGACCTGGCGGAGAGCTGGACCGTCAGTCCAGACGGCTTGACGTTCACCTTCAAGCTCCGGCGCGACGCGAAGTTCGACTCCGGCAATCCGGTCACCGCCAACGACGCGGTGTTCAGCCTGCATCGTGTAGTCAAGCTCAACAAGACCCCGGGCTTCATCATCACCCAGTTCGGGTTCAAGCCCGACAACGTCGAGCAGATGATCCGCGCGCTCGACGACTATACGCTGGAGATGAAGCTGCCGGAGGAGGCGGAGGCCACCAGTTTCGTGCAGTACTGTCTGTCCGCCAACATCGGCAGCGTGGTGGACATGAAGACGGCGATGGCGAACCAGACCAACGGCGATCTCGGTAACGCCTGGCTGAAGAGTCGCACCGCCGGCGCCGGACCGTACAAGCTGACCGAGTGGGCTGCGAGCGACCACGTGATCATCGACACCAATCCGCAGGCGGCGGAGAAACCCTTAATGCGGCGCATCGTGATTCGCCACGTCGCCGATCCCTCGGCGCAACTTCTGTTGCTGCAGAAGGGCGACGTCGACATGGCGCGCGACCTGACGTCGGACCAACTCAAGTCCGTCGCCGGCGACAAGGACCTGACCGTCGTGTCGTCGCCGCAGGGCACCTCGATGTACATCGCGATGAACCAGACGATGCCGGAGCTGCAGAAGGTGCAGGTGCACCAGGCGATCAAGTGGGCGATCGACTACGACGCGATCGCCAACAACATCACGCCAAACACCTGGAGCGTCTGCCAAAGCTTCCTGCCGGACGCGCTGCCCGGCGCCCTGAAGTCAAACGCCTTCAAGAAGGACGTGGCGAAGGCGAAGCAGTTGCTGGCCGAGGCCGGGCTGGCGAACGGCTTCGCCGCCACCATGGACTACGTCAACACCTCGCCAAGCTCCGAGATCGCGCAGGCGATCCAGGCCGATCTGGCGGCGATCGGCATCAAGCTGTCGCTGCTGCCGGGCGACCAGAAACAGGTGATCACCAAGACACGGGCGCGGCAGCATCAGTTGGCAATGCTGCGATGGGGCACCGACTACTTCGATCCTAATTCAAACTGCCAGGCATGGTGCGAAAATCCCGATGACTCGGATCAGAGCAAGCTGAAGATCCTCGCCTGGCGCAGCCATTTCGTCGACCAGGAGTTGACCAGCGAATCGCAGGCAGCGGTGCGCGAGCTGGATCCCGCCAAGCGCATCGCCCTGTATCACAAAATCCAGCAGCAGTTTATGGAGCGGGCACCGTTTGCGATGCTGCTGCAGCAGGACGCAGTGACGGTACTCGGCAAGGGCGTATCCGGCTTCAAGGTGGGTCCGATGCCTGACTACACACAGTACTCGAAGATAACCAAGGCGTGAATGCCCGTTTGCAGATGCTGGCGGGCAGCTTCGCCAGCATTCCGCTCACGCTGTTCGGGTTGATTCTGGTCACGTTCCTGATCGGGCGGGTGATGCCGATCGATCCGGTGATCGCCATCGCCGGCGATCACGCGCCACCCGACGTGATCGCCGCGGTGCGCGATAAGCTCGGCCTCGACAAGCCGTTGCTGGTGCAGTTCTGGATCTACCTGGTGAACCTGGTGCACGGCGATCTCGGCCGATCGGTCATGACAACGCACCCGGTCACAGCGGACATCGTGCAGTTCTTTCCCGCCACACTGGAGCTGGCGACCACCGCGATCATCATCGCCATCGTGGTCGGCGTGCCGCTCGGCGTGTTCGCCGCGGCACGGCAGGGCTCGCGGTTCGATCACGTGGTGCGCGTGGTGAGTCTCGCCGGCCAGTCGGTGCCGGTGTTCGTGTTGGGCCTGTTGTGCCTGCTGGTGTTCTACGTGAAGCTCGGCATTGCCCCCGGCACCGGGCAGCTCGACGTGGCGTACGAAGGAATGGTGCCACGCGTCACCGGCATGCTGGTGGTGGATTCGCTGATCGCCGGCGACTGGGATTCGTTCTGGGACGCACTGGCGCATTTGGCGCAGCCGGCACTGGTGCTGGCGTACTTCTCCATGGCTTACATTACGCGCATGACGCGCGCATTCATGATCGAGTCGCTGTCCGGCGAATACATCATCACCGCGCGGGCCAAGGGACTGTCGGCATCGCGCGTGCTGTGGCGCCACGCGTTCGGCAACATCGCGGTGCGGCTGGTGACCGTGCTGGCATTGGCCTATGCCGGGTTGCTGGAAGGCGCGGTCATCACGGAGACGGTTTTCTCCTGGCCGGGATTGGGTCTTTACCTCACGGTATCACTGCTGAATGCCGACATGAACGCCGTGCTGGGCGCCACGCTGGTGGTCGGGCTGATCTATCTGATCCTGAACCTGCTGGCCGACGTGCTGTACCGGCTGCTGGATCCGCGCGTCGCATGAGCGGCGTGCTGTCCCGCGAATGGCTGCTGAGCGAGACACCGGCGTCGCGCGCGCAGGCCGCCTGGGTGAGGCGCTATCGCGGGTGGCTGCAGCTACGCGCCAATGGGCTGGCGATGGTCGGCCTGGTGACAGTGGCGATCATGATCCTTGCCTCGCTCGCCGCGCCGTTGCTCGCTTGGCAGGACCCGAGTGCGCAGGACCTCGCCGGGCGTCTCGCCCCGCCGTCCCTCGCGCATTGGTTCGGCACCGACGAGCTGGGTCGCGACATCTACGCGCGAATCCTGTACGGCGGGCGCGTGACGCTTGGCATGGTCGTGGCCGTGGTGCTGCTGGTGGCGCCGGTCGGGCTCGCGGTGGGCAGCATCGCCGGCTATCTCGGTGGTCTGGCGGATCGCGCGCTGATGCGCGTGACCGATGTGTTCCTGGCGTTTCCGCGGCTCGTGCTGGCGCTGGCGTTTGTGGCGGCGCTGAAGCCCGGCATCACCAGCGCCGTGATCGCGATCGCCCTCACTGCCTGGCCGCCGTACGCGCGTCTGGCGCGCGCCGACACGCTGACCGTGCGCAGCAGCGACTACATCGCCGCGGTGCGGCTGACCGGCGCCGGCAGCGGCCGTATCATCCTGCGCCACATCATGCCGCTGTGCCTGTCCAGCGTGATCGTGCGCGTCACGCTGGACATGAGCGGCATCATCCTGACCGCGGCCGCGCTGGGTTTTCTCGGCATGGGAGCGCAGCCGCCGATGCCGGAATGGGGGACGATGATCGCGTCGTCGCGCGCCTTCATCCTGGACCAGTGGTGGGTGCCGACAATCCCGGGCGTGGCGATCTTCGTCGCGTCGCTGGCGTTCAATCTGCTGGGGGACGGGATGCGGGACGTGCTGGATCCGCGCCAACGTTAGATGCTGGTAGAAATCCGCAATCTCCGCATTCAGTTCCCCACCGCCACCGGTCTGTCCGAGGCCGTCCGCAATGTCTCACTGACGCTCGGCCAGGAGAAGCTTGGCATCGTCGGCGAGTCCGGCTCCGGCAAGTCGCTCACCGCGCGCTCGATCCTGCGCCTGCTGCCACCGAATGCGATCGTCACCGCCGACAAGCTGACATTCGACAACATCGACGTGATGCGCGCCGATGAGATCGCGCTCCGTCGTGTCCGCGGTGCGCGGGCCGGCCTGATCCTGCAGGACCCCAAATTCTCGCTCAATCCGGTGATGACCGCCGGCGCACAGATCGCCGAGGCCTGGCGCGCGCATCGTGGTGGTGGCCGCAAGCTGGCCGAGCAGGCGGCGATCGATCTGCTGGCGCAGGTGCAGATTCGCGATCCGAAGCACGTTGCGCGCGCCTATCCGCATGAGCTGTCGGGCGGCATGGGCCAGCGCGTGATGATCGCGATGATGTTGGCGCCCGATCCGGAACTGCTGATCGCCGACGAACCGACCAGCGCGCTCGACGCCACGGTGCAGGCGGAGATCCTGCGCCTGATCGAGGACCTGGTGTCCCGCCGGGGCATGGGACTGATCCTGATCAGTCACGACCTGCCGCTGGTCTCGCATTTCTGCGATCGGGTCGCGGTGATGTACGCCGGGCGCGTGGTGGAGGAGTTGGCGGCGGAGGAACTGTTGCGCGCGCGGCATCCCTATACGCGTGGCCTGCTGGAGTGCCTGCCGACGCTCAGCCACCGCCAGAAGCGGCTTGCCGTGATGCAGCGCGACCCGTCGTGGCTGGAATCATGATCGAGATTGATGGCCTCTGCGTTCGCTTTGGCGGCCTCGAGGCAGTGAAGTCTGTCTCGTTCAGCGTCGTGCGTGGCGAGAGCTTTGGTTTGGTTGGCGAGTCGGGATCCGGCAAATCGACCGTTCTGCGCGCGCTGTCCGGGCTCAATCTCAATTGGACCGGACGGATGTCGGTTGACGGCCAGGTTCTCGCACCGCGTCGCTCGAAGGATTTCCATCGTCGCGTGCAGATGGTGTTCCAGGATCCGTATGGTTCGCTGCATCCGCGCCAGACGGTGGATCGCCTGCTGTCTGAACCGCTGCAGGTGCATGGCATGGACAACATCGAACGTCGCATTATGCGCGGACTGAACGAGGTGGCGCTGCCGGCCACGGTGCGCTTCCGCTATCCGCATCAGCTTTCCGGCGGCCAGCGCCAGCGTGTCGCGATCGCACGCGCGCTGATGGCGGAGCCGCAGGTGCTGCTGCTCGACGAACCGACCAGTGCGCTGGATGTCTCGGTGCAGGCCGAGGTGCTGAACCTGCTGATGGATCTGCAACAGGCGCACGGCCTGACGTATATCCTGGTCAGCCACAATCTGGCGGTGGTCGCCCATCTCTGCGACCGAATCGGCGTGATGCAGGCGGGCGAACTGGTGGAACTGCTGTCGGCGGACGACCTGCGCGGCGGCCGCACGCACCATCCGCACACCGCATCGCTGCGCGAGCTGAGCATCGAGCTGGAAGAGCCGGAGACCAGCCTATGATGTCGCACGCAACGGACGCCACGGAGCATGAACGCCGGCGCCGGCTCCACTTGCCCCACCTGCATTTGCCGCACGGCCTCGTCACCTTCCCTCGCAAATTACTGCCGTGGATCGAGCCGTGGTTCCTCGCCTATGCGTGTCTCGGCGTCGTGCAGGGCGGAATGCTGCCGCTGCTGCTGCCGCTGTCCGCCGGCGGGTCGATACATGCCGGCACGATTGTCGGCGTGATGAATCTGGCCGGTCTGACCGCACCGTTCTGGGGTCATCTCGCGGACCGGCGGCGGCTGCACCGGCAGATCCTGCTCGCCGGCATGTTGGCCGCACTGGTGGCGCTGCTGCTGATGCCAGCCGAGATTGGCCTGCCTCTCAAATCCGTATTGGCCGCGATCCTTGGCCTCGGCTTCGCCGCCGCGAACACCGTGGCGAACATGTTCATCGTCGAGGTGCGGCCGCCGGAAGAATGGGATGCCCGCATCGGCGCGCTGCAGGCGTTCAGCGGCCTCGGCCAGGTCGCCGGCCTGCTGCTGGCCGGTTTCATCGGCGGGCGTTACGCGCTTGCCTTCGCCGTCGCGGCGGCGCTGGTGGCGGCCGCCATCCCCATCACCTGGCTGACGCTGCGCGGCCTTCAGCTCCCGGTTCCGCGCGCAGCGGCAACGGCGCACCCGCCGGTCGGCGGCGAAGGATGGGCCTGCGCGCCACAGCGGCTGTTCCATATTCCCACCTGGCGGGGGCTGAGGACTCTGTTGCGCGAACTCGAAATGCCGTTCGCGCGCCTGATGATCGTGTGGTTCGTGGCGTTTGTCGCGATTAGCGCGGTGCTGACCATGTTTCCGCTGGCGCTGATCCGGACATTCGGCGTGGCGACGGGGCTACCAGCCACGACCTACGCCTTCGCGTCAGCCATCAGCCTGACGCTGTATCCGCTGGCCGCGAACGTCGCAACGCGGCGCGGCGCACGGTTCGTGCTGCGCACCGGGTTCGCCGCGCGCGCTGTTGCGATCGCGGTCCTGGCCATCGCATTCGTTTCGTGGATGGACGCTGTGCCGCTGGCGCTGGCCGGGTTCGGCATTCTGGTGATGGCGTGGCCGCTGCTTGGTGTCAGCGGCACGGCGCTCACCGCGCAGCTCGCACCCGGCGAGAAGGGCGAAGCGCTTGGTCTCTTCAATGCATCCTCCTCGCTGGCAGGAGCCGTCGGCGCGTTTGTTGGCGGTTGGGCGATGGTGACGGTCGGTTTTGGCGCACTCTGTCTGGCAGGCGCCGTCGTCGTGGGACTTGCGGCGATGCTTTCCGGCGGCGGGAACTCCAAGGGATGACTATTCCGCTACCGTGCTGATCGCTTTCCGCGGCATGCGCATCATCAGGAGCAGCAGCCATGCCGGCAACGTCATCATGATCAGCAACACATAGACGTCCGCATAGGCGACGATCTGGGCCTGCTCGTTGATGATCCGATCCAGCAATGCCGCGCCGTGGCCGGTCGTAGGACCGAACCACCCATGCATGGACCCAGCCGCCTGCAAGGCCCGATTGAACGGAGTAACCGAGGCGCCGATCATCTCATGCAACGCCTGGGTATTGCGCGCCAGCATCGAGGTCGCGACCGAGACGCCGATCGCCGCGCCGAGGTTGCGCAGCAGACTGAACAGCGCCGCGCCCTCGGTCCGCATCGAGGGCGCCAATGTGACAAACGCCAGCACCTGGATCGGGGTGAACAATAGCCCCATTGCGCCGCCCTGGATCACGATAGCGATGATGATCTCCCGGTCCGACACGTCGGGCGTCCAGCCCGTCATCAGCCAATAGGTATAGCTGAGCATCAGCAGTCCGATGCCCACCAGCACCCGCGCGTCGATCCGGTTCGCCAGACGCCCGGTCAGCAAGGTGGTCACCAGGCTGCCAAACCCGCGTGGCGCCATGATCAGGCCGGCAGTTTCCACCGGGTAATGGCTTAACACCTGAAGCCATGGCGTCATCAGTGCGAGGCTGGACACCATGAAGATGCCGATCATGAACATCAGCAGGACGCCGGACGCGAAATTGACGTCCTTGAACAGCGCCGGCCGGATCAGCGGCTGGCGCGCGGACGACACGTGAACCAGGAAAAGGTAGAATCCCAGGCCGGCGAACACCGCCTCGGCGATGATCTCGCGGGAGGTGAACCAGTCCTGGTCATGGCCGCGGTCCAGCATCAACTGCAGGCCGCCGATCCCGATCGCCAGCACACTGAAGCCGAGCCAGTCGAAGCGCAGACGTCCCTGCTCGCCGCCGCCCGGCAGGAAGATCATCAGGCCGGCGGCGGCGAGCAGACCGAACGGCAGGTTGATGTAGAACACCCAGCGCCAGCTATAG
>Ga0209040_10003949_pt1 | contig 11274 bp, 9 predicted proteins | sample BogFormECP12_OM3_FD_188240 | JGI IMG/M metagenome (GOLD analysis project Ga0209040, IMG submission 188240) | Bog forest soil microbial communities from Calvert Island, British Columbia, Canada - ECP12_OM3 (SPAdes) (version 2) | ecosystem: Environmental > Aquatic > Freshwater > Wetlands > Bog ... | reverse complement strand
GCGGCCGTCACCAAGCTCCTGAAAAATATGGTTTGACGGCACTGCGTGGATGGCCGGGACAAGCCCGGCCATGACGTCCTCTTGTACCTCAGGGTCATTCGATTGTTCACGGACGGGCCCTCAGAGCCCGTCTCTTTCACGCAGTTGCGCCAAGCGGTCTTTGATCTCCTTGGTAACCGTGGGGAACGGGTCCTGATCCAGCATGCGCGCGACCGTCGTGGCATAGGCCGAGAAGAGGAGCAGAGCCGGCCTCGTCAAATCGGGATCGCTCCTGGCACGGTCGTAAATCTCAAACAGCAATGTTACCTCCTTCGCCGGTAACCATCGCGCCAGCTTTTCAAGTTCTGCGCGACCGATCGGGAGGCCCGTGAAAATGGGGGCATTCCCGCCTTCGGGTCTCGTCGCCGCTTCGCTGGTAGTCGGTTTCAGCCGCATCGCTGCGCTCTTCCCAAGCTGCATTTGACGGTTGCGGGCGCACCCATCTGGCCGGGGAGCATCGAGCGCACCCGTAGCCGTTCCGAGTATAGCGGAAAATCGCATTCTCCTCGATCCCTTATCGGCGGGAAACCGGCGACACGTCGGAGTTCGCGAAGGGTCGGCGCCCGGGCGCGTGCCGACGAAATTTTCGCGCCGCGTACCGGTGCCAGGCGCGAGGTAGCCTAAGGCAAGGTGGCAAACCCGAACACATCCTAAGAGAATATTTACCGAATCTCGGCTATTTCGGATCGCTCGAACTTGTAGATCCGAACAGGTGCACCGGTGATTGATGCTGATGCCGGTCATATTCGGCCATTCTGCCAGCGGCGGTGAATAACCGGTCGCCCTTTCGCGTTCGGCGACGAATTCGGCGTTCGGGTGGCGGAGTCACCGCGCAGAGTTCGGTGGTGAAATGCGCGGCGCGTCCGATCGCAGGTAGATTTCAGGCATCGCACTCATCTGCAGGCGGAAATATTTTGCTCACAGGGCACGCCGGCTTACACTCGTGTCGGCGACAGGGTCGGGGGCGCTGCCGAGAAAACCGCTCGCAGGCGGGTTCGCTTCCTGCGGGGAGGGCGCGTGACTAGCTGGAACGGGAGCCTCGGGCGGTTTTTCGGTTCGACCGCCGCGGCGGGCTGCGCAGCGACGCCGACACGGTCCCTGCCCCATGCCGTTGCTCGCAGAAGGCCTGTTCGGCCTCAGCAAGCCGCAATTGTGCTCGGCACACTGCTTCTCGTCGCTTTCGGGGCGAGCACTTTCATATGGTATGACGAGCCTACGCCGTTGGTTGTCGCATTCGCACTGTTCTCGTTGGCGGCGGCGACCCTTGCCTGGCGTGCGGCCCGCAACCTGGGGCGCCAACAACTAATCGCGGCGCATCTGCAGCGCGGCGAGCTGCGGTTGAAGCGACAGAACTCGCGGCTTCAAAGCACGCTCGAAAACATCGGCGAGGGTCTGAGCGTCTTCGACAGCCAGGGACGCCTGATCGCCTGGAATTTCCGGTTCTGTGAATTGCTCGATGTGCCGCCCGACTTCGCCGCCGATACGACCTTGCGCGACATTCTGACGCTCCAGGCGGTTCGCGGCGATTTCGGCGGGGACGACCCCGAAGCGGAGGTCGCCAGGCGTCTCCACCTCTTTTATCGCGATGTGCCGACGGCCAAGGAGCGAGTGACGCCGACCGGTCGGACCTTGCAAATCCGGCGGCGTGAAATGCCGAACGGCGCCGTCATTTCGATCTACTCCGACGTGACGGAAATCCGGGCGTCAGAGCGGAAATTGATCGAAGCGCGCAGCCAAGCCGAGGCGGCGAACCGCGCGAAGGGCGATTTCCTCGCCAACATGAGCCACGAGTTACGGACCCCACTTAACGCGATAATCGGGTTTTCCGAGGTGATCTCCAATGAACTCTTTGGCCCGATCGTCAATTCGAAGTATCTAGAGTATATAAAGGATATCAATGCCAGCTCCCTTCACTTGCTGTCGATCATCAATGACGTGCTCGATATGTCGAAGATCGAAGCCGGGAAAGTCGAACTCGCCAAGGAGGTGGTGCATTTAGAAAATGTAATGGGCGAGGTTATGCGCATGGTACACGAGCGGGCGCGCAGCCGCGATATCGAGCTGACGGCCCAGTTGTCGGGTGAGGACGTGGAGATCTGGGCCGACGAGCGCTCGATGAAGCAGATATTCCTCAATCTGCTGTCCAATGCGATCAAATTCTCGAAGCCGGGCGGTAAGGTTTATGTTCGTGTCATTGTCGATGGACCTGATGTCGCCATCCTCGAGATCGAAGATCATGGCATCGGAATGACCGAGGCGGAGCAGGAGCGTGCGTTGCAGCCGTTTGGGCAGGCGAAGCCGGCGACTACCCGTAACTACGGCGGCACCGGGCTCGGCCTGCCCATCACCAAGGGCCTCGTCGAGGCGCATGGGGGGACGCTGACGATCAACAGTCGTGCCGGTTGCGGAACAATTGTCCGTATTGTTTTACCAAGAGAACGAAAGCGGCTGGAATTCACCTCCTTCTAGCGGCCCCACGGACCTGGGCGCCGGCATGAGACATTCACACGATCGTCGGCAGCGCCGGGTCGGGCCGCAAGACACGAAACAGAAAAATCCCGGGGATAATAACAGCGGTGATGACCGCCATGGTTCGAAAGCAGCCGGTATAGGCGCCGAATGTCGCCATGTCACGAAGGCGCGACGATCCCTCGGGGATAACCCCTTGGCCGGCGATTGCCATAGAGTAGGTCTGAACTTTTGCCTGCAGCAGAGCCGTCATCGCCGCGACGCCGGTCGCGCAGCCGAGTTGGCGCAGAAGGCTGTAGACCCCCGCGGCATCCGTACGAAGATCGGGAGCAAGGCTGGAGAAAGCCAGCGTACTGAGCGGGGTGAACAAGAGCCCGACCCCGACCCCTTGAACCGCGCTTGCTCCGGTCAACCAGATTTCGCTCCGGTCGGGCGGCATTTGGGACATCAATTCGAACGCTGCCGCGGTGATCAACATCCCGGCGACGAGCAGGGCGCGATGATCGACCTTGTCGATCAGATAGCCGACGGCGAGCATCGTCGCCATCGTCCCGATGCCGCGAGGGGAAATAGTCAATCCGGCTCGCGTCGCGTCGTAACCGAGCGGGCCTTCGCTCAATGCCGGCAAAAAAACAATCGTCGTAAACACCAGCGCTCCCACCATGAAGTTATAAAACACCGAGGTCGCGAAATTAATATCGCGAAATACTTCAAACCTAAACAAGGCAAACCTAGAGCGAATGCTGCGGAGCGCGATGACAGACAAGGCGAAGACGGCAATGATCGCTTCGACAACGATCTCCGCCGAGGGCGGCCAAGTCCGGCCGATGCTGCGCTCGAGAGACAGTTGAAGCGAGCCCACGCCGATCACCAGAAGCAAAATCCCGATGCCATCGATTCGCGCCTTGCGGGCCAACTCGCTGCTCGCCGGAACCTGACCCAAACCCAAGATCGCGATCATCCCGAGAGGAACGTTCAAGACGAAGATCCATCGCCACGAGGCGAGGTCCGTTATGACGCCGCCGAGCACCGGACCCATGATCGGGCCGGCCATGATCGTGGCTCCCCAAATCGCCAGCATGCGACCGTGGTGTTTCTTGGGATAGATATCGAGGAGAATTGCTTGCGCCAAGGGCTGGATGATGCCGGCAGCGGCGCCCTGGACCAAGCGGAACTGGATCAGTGCGGCCGGCGATGGCGCGATCGAGCAGAGCAGAGAGGCGAGAACGAAGAGTGCGATGGCACCGGCGAAGGACTGCCGCGCCCCGTAGCGACGGCGGAACCAACCGGTCAGGGTGGCCATCACCGCAGAGGCGCAAAGGTAACTCGTCATGACCCAAGAGCCGAGATCGATCCCCCCGCCCAGGCTCTGCTCCAGCTGCGGCAAAGCGACATTCGCGATCGTACTGTCGAAAGCCTGCATGGCCGTCGCGATCATCAAAGCGACAGCCGCGTGCCGTCGGCCTGAGCTCGGGAGGATGGTAGCGTCGACCGTCACCCAATCCTCTTGCATGAATCATTCAAGTTCGGGGCCGGGGTCGGCCGGGAGGCCGTCGGTCGCGTGTCGGCTTGTCGATGCTCTTCACTCGCAGGTGTGGTCAGGCTAGGCACCGGGCGTCAAATGGTCGTCCATGTCACGTCAGAAGAACGTCAAACTGCCAATACATCCTGGAGTCAAAATCGTAAAAAAAAAGATAAAATCTTGCCGTTTTCGCGTCTAGTCAAGTCGTAGACAGCCCGACTGTACAGACCATCCGCTGGTTCACATCCCGTTAACGTCCCTTAGATACGATCGTGAATGCTGGGAGCTGAAGATTCTGGATTTAACGTTGCGAGGGCTTTCGTGAAACGCCTTTCTTTGTTGGTCACATCCGACGGGCAATGGGTGATCGAGGACAGCGCCGAATTTCTGGCGGCGCTGGGCGATCCCGATCCGGATTACGACGCGCCGTTATTCGCGGTGAAGAACCTCGGTTTTATCAGATTCCAGATTCTCGACGGTTCGATTGTCGAAATCGAGTTGCATCCCCGCAACGTGCAGCTGCCGGCGCTGCTCGCAGTCCAGCAACAGCTGCTGTCGTCACAAGTCAGGTTGTTTCGGATAAAATACTTCGATACGGCTTGGCATTCAGAGATCATGACGTCGTCCGAGTCGGCGATCTCGCGCCTGTCCGAATTATGCGCGCGGGATTTCGCTCCGCCTTCCAGCGACAGATTCCTGGTTGAACCGCGCGATTATTCCGAGCTTTTCCGCCAAACCGAAAATCCATTTCATTTGATGGTGCAAAAGTGGAGAGTGTCGTTTGGCCATTTCGACCCTAGCTTAATTCCGTTTGCCATCAAGCATCAGCTTCTCACCCGCATGGTCATCGTGGGCGTCAAGCCCCGCCTGGCCGAGCCGGTATTCCGGTTCATCGGAGATGGACATGCGAACTGGCTCGATAATGACGAGCACTTGCATGTGATCGGGGAAAAGCTTGAAAACCTGCCCGACAAAGACTACGGAGGATGGGCCTCGGAATTCTACAAGAGTGTGGCCAGCACGGGCGAGCCGAGATATGATTATGTGACGGCAGCGATCCACCGGCGGCCAGACACCTACGTGACCCGCTACGAAAGATTGTTGCTACCGTGGAAGACACCCTCGGATGAGATTCTGGTGACGCTCTGGTCGAGGGGTCTTTCGAGTCCGGTCGTTGCAGCGCCGGCTCCTTCCGAGACGGAAAGCTTCGTAGTCAGGAAATTGGCCAGATCTTCGTAGGCCTCGGGCGCGGTGAGGTAACTGAGAACGAGTTCGAGATCGCCGAGTGGCGATCCGGGGAAAAAGATGCTGCGGCTCAGATGCTTGTAGCCGTATCCCGTAGCGACTCCTTTTTCGACGAGCACGGGGGTGATGAGGGCGATCGCCCACTCGACCGGCCAACGAGAAACGGCGTACGCCCTTCCTAGCCGGCCGAGAAGCTGAGAAAAGCGAACACCGCGGAAATCTGGGCGAATCCAATGCGAACCGGCACAGAACACAACACCGGTAATCGACGTTGCAGCCTGCGCCGTGATCACGCATCGCTGACCTATCTCCTGCCCGCCGTAGAACATCAGGCGGGCCTCGTCTTCCAGTGTCGTCTCCGGCCAATAGAAAATGCGGCCCGCCTGCGTCAGCACAATTTCCCCACGTTCATCCTCGCCGGAGATCCAGTACGAGTTTTCGGGTGATAGGTCGGAATACTCAGGGTTGAAGATATCTACCAACCTATACCAGCTGGGCCTCACATTCTGATGTTTGTTGACATAAACAAGATCACCAAAATCGTGGCGGAGCCGTAGCCGCACCCCGATTTCGCGTGCCGCTTTGTCTCCCTCGAGGACAAAGGTCGCGAGCAGACGAGCCGGACCATGTTTGATCGTCAGCGCGTCTGGGAGGCGGAGGTTATTCTCGGGAACGATGTTCGGGTAGGTCAGAGGCATCGGATACTCCCTGGGGAAGGCGTGTCATTCGGCGATGATCAGGCCGGCCGTCAGCCGTCGGATACCGCCTCGCCGCGAGCAACCAAGAACAGAATTTTTGATTTTTAGAACTGTACTGCAACATCACAGCTCTTCGGCAGGCGGTAACAGTTAACTGAGCGTTAACAGTTGCTAAGACGTTGATAGATTTTTAACGCTCGTCAGGAAAATGTCAATCAAAAATAAGGTAAACGTTAATCACCAAACGGGGTCAGTGCGCGATATTTAAAATTTTATCTTTATATTATAAGAATTTTACTGTTTGTCTACGTTTTGATCAGGTGCGTGCCGCTCGAATGCGTGATGGGCGGCTCAAGAGGCTCCGCCCTGCCGCGGTCTCAAGAGGTCATCCGGATGACAAGATCCAGGCGTATGATTTGCGCCGAAGATGCTCAGACCCACCTTTTTGGCTCTCCCACCGCATGACGGTCTGGTGCTCAGACGCATTCAGATGATTCATGCTCGGCAAGCCCGAGCTCGTCGCCAAAGGCCATTTCGACGACGTCGACATGGCGATGATGATCCATACCGGCTCGCGCGACGGTTCGAAGACGCGGTCCATCCTCGCCGAGTCCTCGAACGGGGCGCTGGTCAAGCAGATCCGCTTTCTCGGCAAGGCGGCGCATGCCGGCAGCCTGCCGCAGCTCGGGATCAACGCGCTGAACGCGGCTGTCATCGCGATGAACGCCATCGCCGCGCATCGCGAGACCTTCTGGGAGAAGGATACGATCCGTATCCACCCGATCATCACCAAAGGCGGCGACGCGGTCAGTGTGGTGCCGGCCGAGGTGACGATGGAGACTTTCGTCCGAGGCGGCTCGCTCGAGGCGATCCTCGACGCCAACCGCAAAGTCGATCGTTGCCTGCGCGCCGGAGCGATGGCGATCGGCGCCGAGGTCGAGATCCACACGATCCCCGGCTATCTGCCGCAGCGCAACGACAAGCGCATGGGCCGGATCTTCGGCGAGAACATCGAGGCGCTGTTCGGACCGGGCGAGTTCCACATCGGCGGCCATCGCACCGGATCGACCGACATGGGCGATCTCGCGCACATGATGCCGGTGATCCACCCTTACGTCGTCGCTGCCGAGGGCAAGGCGCACGGTGCCGATTGGCGGATCAACGAGCCGCAGCACGGCTATCTGACCCCAGCCAAGCTATTGGCGATGACTGCCATCGACCTGCTCTACGGCGATGCTGCGCCGGCAAAGGAAATCCTAGCTGACTTTCAGCCGGCGATGACGAAGGAGGCCTATCTGGCCTTTCAACGCGGCCTCTTCAAAAAGGAACGCTACGCCTATATCGAGGCGTGAGCCGCACACGATGAGGATAGACCGCGGCGGGCCGGGATCGACGCCCGCAGGCTATCCGGAAGCCGTCGCTAGGTGTCGGAAAAGTTTACACTCGTCGGCCTTGCAGGGTATCGAGCGCCGCTCGCGCGCCCGACCGATATCGGCTCCTCGTAACTGATTGGAATGACCATGCATTTCGGGTCGTGGTCGTGGGATAGCTGGGCGCGAAAGCGAGCTCTGATGTGAACCGCTCGCGTGAAGCGTCGCGCGCAACCGTCGGAAAAGTTTACACTCCGATTGTCCGAAGGCGCTAACCTATTGAAACGCCTCTGTGGCATAGAAATTGCGTCTTGAATAGCGTCTGCAGCAAAAGGAGGACCTGGCGTGACACACATCGCATCAATTTCCCTGGCTGCGCTGACGGTGCTCATCGCCTTGTCCAGCAATGCATTCGCGGGGCCCGCTCCGGTCCCGGAGCCCGGTACGCTGGCGCTGCTCGCGGTGGGTGTTGGCGCTCTCGCGGCCATCAAGATTTTGCGCGGAAGGGGCCGGCGCCTTTTCGCTGGTCGCTCACCCGTGCTTTCTTCGAGTGAACCGCCGGCGGAAAGAGAGAACCTCGCGTGACCCACCTTGCATCGATGCTGCTGACGGCGCTGGCGATGTTGGCGCTCTGGCGGCCGTAAAATATTTCGGAAGGAAGTAAGGAAGTAGGCGCCTTTTGCACAGCAGCCAATCAACGCGGCTGCCGGCGTTTTGGATCTACTGAGCAATGGCGCTCCGGTGTTTGGCGCGTTCTTGTTGGCCGCCGCCATCGAGATTGCTCGTCCTTGGCGTCCGGCATCGACATTGGCGGCGGTTCGGTGGTTGAGCAGCCTCGCCCTGTTGGCGCTGACCACCGGCGTCGACTACCTGGCGGCGCCGATCGTCGCGATTGGTGCATCTCGAGGGATTGAATCCGGGCTGTCGCTATGGCTGCAGCTGGCGGTCGGGATTCCAGCTCTCGATGCCCTCAGCTACGCGCTGCACCGGGCCCTCCATGCGAGCCCTTTCCTGTGGCGATTGCACGCCCTGCACCACGCCGACCCCGAGCTCGATGTGGCCACGACCTTGAGGCACCACCCAGGCGAAGCCTTGTTCATGGCGCTCGGCATTGGCGGGCTCGGCAGCGCGGTTGGATTGTCGCCGCTCGTCGTGGGGCTCTACGGATCCCTCAACCTTGCCGTCCAACTGTTCAGCCACGCCAATATCGGCTTGCCGAGGGGGCTCGCGACCGCGTTGGGACGGCTGATCGTCACTTCGGACCTGCACCGCGTGCATCACTCTCGGCACCCTGCGGGCGTCGCGGCGAATTATGGAGCCGCTTTCTCGGTCTGGGACCGCCTCTTCGGCACATACCGCGCCGGACCCGAACTCGGTGCGGACCGGATCGAGTTCGGCGTCGAGCGGTTTCGCGAGAAATATTATCAGCGGCTCGACCGGATGCTGTGGCTGCCTTTCGTCGTCCGCGACAGCACGTAGGCTCTGTTCTCGGGATCGGCGGCGGGATCTTCACGGTCGGAGCTTGTTTCCGCCCGCCGGGCGTTGCATTGATGCGCCTTCAATCCGCCGTGAGCGAGGGTAGAGGCGATGCGTAGCCTATGGTCCGATCCCGAAGCCGAGCGGATGGTCGAACGCTACGCCGGGGAGGGTGTCGGGCGTGATTTCGCGCTGCGCGTCTATACCTCGCGCCTGTTGGGCCGCGAACCGAAGCTCGTATTGCACGGCGGCGGCAACACTTCGGTCAAGACCGTCGTCAAGGATCTCCTCGAAGAGGAGGTCGAGGTGCTCTGCGTCAAGGGCAGCGGCTGGGACATGGCGGCGATTGAGCCGGCGGGGCTCCCGGCAGTTCGGCTCGCGCCGCTGCGCAAATTGCGAGCGCGCGGGGCGCTCGCCGACGAGGAGATGGTGCGCGTGCAGCGTGCCAACCTGATAGATCCCGGCGCACCCAACCCGTCGGTCGAGACCCTGCTGCACGCCTTCCTGCCGCACAAGTACGTCGACCACACGCACTCGACGGCGGTCCTGGCTATCGCCGACCAGCCCGACGCGGCCGAGCGCTGCGCCGATCTCTACGGCGGGCGAATGGGGCTGGTACCCTACATCATGCCCGGTTTCCTGCTCGCCAAGAAGGCGGCCGAGGTCTTCGAGGGCGACCCGACGGTCGAGGGGCTGGTGCTGCTGAAGCACGGCATCTTCACCGTCGGCGACACGGCCCGAGAGGCCTATGAGCGGATGATCGCCGCGGTCTCGCTCGCCGAGGAGAGGCTTGCGCGGCGCTGCAAGACGGTGTTTGCCGCCGCCCGCCTGCCGGCCGCGGTGGCCGGGGCGGCCGAGGTGGCGCCGATCCTGCGCGGCGCCTGCGCCATCGCCGATCCCGCCGGGTCCGGCGCCTTCAAGCGTTTCATCCTCGAGTTCCGCTCGGACGCGGCGGTGCTCGCCTACGTCAACGGCGCCGAGCTTCACCGCTATGGACAAGCCGGGGTCGCCACCCCGGACCACACGATCCGCACCAAGAACTACCCGCTGATCGTGCCCGCCCCCGAACCGGGCAAGCTCGGTGCATTCAAAGAGGCAGTTTGCGGTGCGGTCGATCGGTTCGTCGCCGAATATCATGCGTATTTCGCCCGCCACAATGCGCGCCAGGACGCACCGAAGCGCGAGCTCGACCCGATGCCTCGGGTCATCCTGGTGCCGGGGCTCGGTCTCTTCGGGCTCGGACGCAGCGCCCGAGACGCCCGGATCGCCGCCGATATCGCGCAATCGACGATCGAGACGGTGACCGATGCCGAGGCGGTGGGCCGGTTCGAGTCGGTCACCGAAGCCGACCTCTTCGATATCGAATACTGGTCGCTGGAGCAGGCGAAGCTCGGCCAGACCAGCGAGAAGCCGCTGGCCGGCCAAATCGCGGTCATCACCGGCGGCGCCGGAACGATCGGTCTTGCCACGGCCCGCGTGATAAGCGGTGCGGGGGCGGAAGTGGCGCTGCTCGACAGCGACACCGAGGCGGTAACGGGGGCGGCGAAGAAGCTCGGCGGGTCGGCGCTCGCCCTCGCCTGCGACGTGACCGATCCCGCGGCGGTGCGCGCGTCATTCGACCGCGTCGCCGCACGTTTCGGCGGGGTCGACATCGTCGTCTCCAATGCGGGTGGGGCCTGGCAGGGACGGATCGGCGAGGTCGAGGACACGGTGTTGCGCCGCAGCTTCGAGCTCAACTTCTTTGCCCATCAGAGCGTCGCGCAGAACGCCCTGCGCATCATGCTGGCCCAGGGAACCGGCGGCTGCCTCCTATTCAACGTGTCGAAGCAGGCGGTGAACCCGGGCCCGAATTTTGGCCCCTACGGGTTGCCGAAAGCGGCCACGCTCGCTCTCGTGCGGCAGTACGCGCTCGATTACGGCGCCGAGGGCATTCGCGCCAACGCGGTCAACGCCGACCGCATCCGAAGCGGCCTGTTGACACAAGAGCTGATCGCCGCCCGGGCCGAGGCGCGCGGGCTCAGCGAGCGGGACTATATGGCGGGCAATCTTCTCGGCCGCGAGGTGACAGCCGACGACGTCGCTCAAGCCTTTCTGCATCATGCGGTCGCGCTCAAGACCACCGCCGACGTGACCACCGTCGACGGCGGCAACATCGCCGCGGCACTCCGCTGACCGGGCGCGCCCCCGAACGGAATTTCCGGATTGCTGTTTCGGCTTGCGCGATACGATCCAGTGCCTCGGCTCACCGGCTGGCGGGCGAAAAACAACGAAAATCGCGTTTTTACCCCCGGATCGGCCAGTTTGCGTCAAAAAATATAACATCAGATCAACGGGTTGGATAGTGAAATTCGTTACTCGGCGGATCAACGGAATTTTTTCGGCGATCAACGAATTTTGACGGGCCTAACGAATTAAGAGTTTTCGCGTCGCTCGCCGATGCGAAAGCTCTGTTGGA
>Ga0209040_10003948_pt1 | contig 11275 bp, 8 predicted proteins | sample BogFormECP12_OM3_FD_188240 | JGI IMG/M metagenome (GOLD analysis project Ga0209040, IMG submission 188240) | Bog forest soil microbial communities from Calvert Island, British Columbia, Canada - ECP12_OM3 (SPAdes) (version 2) | ecosystem: Environmental > Aquatic > Freshwater > Wetlands > Bog ... | reverse complement strand
GTGCACGGGCTCGGCGGGCGGGTCGAGCAGGCGGAGGTGGGCGAGTTCGGCCGCTCGGACCTGACCGTGTCCGAGCCGGGTGTGCTGCTGAGGGGGATGCCGCGCGAGCAGACCTGCTGGATGTCACACCGGGACACTGTGTATGAGCCGCCGCCGGGCTTCACTGCGATGGCGTCCTCGAGCGCCTCGCCGGTGGCGGCGGTGGAGGCCCCCGAGCGAGGCATCTACGGGATCCAGTTCCACCCCGAGGTGGTGCACACGCCGTATGGCCAGGAGATCCTCACGCGCTTCCTCACCGAGGTGTGCGGCTGCGAGCGGACGTGGTCGGCGGCGTCGATCGTCGAGGAGCAGGTGCGCCGGATCCGCGAACAGGTCGGCGACGGCAGGGTGATCTGCGGGCTCTCGGGCGGCGTGGACTCCTCGGTGGCGGCGCTGCTGGTCCACCGTGCGGTGGGCGAGCAGCTGACGTGCGTGTTCGTAGATCACGGCCTGATGCGCAAGGACGAGGGCGAGCAGGTCGTGAGCACCTTCCGCGACACCTTCAAGGTCCCACTCGTGGCGGTCGACGCCGAGCGGCGCTTCCTGGACAAGCTCAAGGGGGTCGTCGAGCCGGAGGCCAAGCGCAAGGCGATCGGCGCGGAGTTCATCAGGGTATTCGAGGAGGAGGCGAGCAAGCTGGCCGGCGCCGGAGACGGCGGGGACGTGCGCTTTCTGGTCCAGGGGACGCTCTACTCGGATGTGATCGAGTCGGGGGGAGGCACCGGGGCAGCGACGATCAAGTCGCATCACAATGTCGGCGGCCTGCCGGATGACCTGCAGTTCGAGCTGGTGGAGCCGCTTCGAGCCCTGTTCAAGGACGAGGTGCGCGCGGTCGGCGCCGAGCTCGGCCTGCCCGAGCGCCTTGTCTGGCGCCAGCCGTTTCCCGGGCCGGGCCTGGCGATCCGGATCGTGGGCGGCGAAGCCACGAAGGAGCGTTTGGACGTGTTGCGCGAGGCCGACCACATCCTCCAGGACGAGATCCGCAAGGCCGGGCTCTACCGCGAGCTGTGGCAGTCCTTCTGTGTGCTCCCCGACGTGCGCACGGTGGGTGTCCAGGGCGATGAGCGCACGTATGGATATGTGGTGGTCGTGCGGGCGGTGACGAGCGATGACGCCATGACCGCCGACTGGGCACGCTTGCCCTACGACCTGCTCGAGACGATCGCCTCGCGGATGATCAACGAGCTGCGCGAGGTCAACCGGGTCGTGCTCGACATCACCTCGAAGCCCCCCGGCACGATCGAGTGGGAGTGAGTCAGGCCTTGTCCCGCCGCCCCTGAGGGTGTCCTCCCTCACTTGCGTGCAAGCACGCGACGCTTGGTGCGTCCTTGTCAGGAACCACGATCCTGCGGCCTTCGGCGTCGTGAACGGTCCGTTTTTTTGGGAGACACGTTCGCGCGTGGTTCTGACAGCCCTGCTGGCGCCGGTCACCGCAGCGGCCGGCATTGCGGAGCGACCGTGGGCGGCAGGGTCGCGGACCCTCTATGATGTCCCCTTCGCCGCGCGACCGATCCTAGATCGTCCAGCGTGGCCTTTTTCACGCCCATGGCCCCCTCGACAAAGACCTACGTAGCGAAGCCGAGCGACCGCGAGCGCAACTGGCTGCTGGTGGACGCCAACGGTAAGACACTCGGTCGTCTGGCGACCCAGATAGCCGACATGCTGCGGGGTAAGCGCAAGCCCGAGTACACCCCGCACATCGACACCGGGGACTTCGTCGTGGTGGTGAACGCCGAGAAGATCCATGTGAGCGGTAACAAGCGCAAGGACAAGCGCTACTACCGCCACTCGGGCTATCCCGGGGGCTTGCGTTCGCGCACGTTCGAGGAGATGCAGGCGCGGCGGCCCGAGGAGATCATCAGGCTCGCGGTCAAAGGCATGATGCCGCGCAACCGCCTCGCGCGCAAGCAGATAACGAAGTTGAAGATCTATGCCGGGCCCGAGCACCCGCACGTCGCCCAGAAACCGCAAACTTTGGAGATCGAGGGCTGATGGCCGACGAGGACAGCACCGAGACGGGTCCCGACCAGACAGACGCGGCCGGTGAGGGCGTGAACCCCGAGGGCACGGGCGGCGAGGCGGCCGAGACGGCGCCGTCGCCAGACGCCCCGCCCGAGGATGCGCCTGTCGAGGACGCCCCGGCGGACGACACGCCGGCTGAGGTGCTGCTTGCCGAGGACACGGCGATCGAGGGACCGGCCGAGACGACGGCCGCGGTCGAGCAGCCGGGCGAGGATGAGGCTCCGGAGGAGGATGAGGAGGAGCCGCCCACGCCGCGGGTCAAGCCGTCGGTGCCGGGAGCGCATCTGGAAGTGGACATCGTGCCCGAGGGGGTCGATCCGCTCGGTCGCGGCGAGGAGTACGAGGACCCTTACGCTGTCGAGGAGGAGGGCGAGCCGAGCGAGGCCGCCGAGGAGGATCAGGAGGAGTCGCTGGCCGAGCCGATTGCGACGGCCGCGATCGATCTTGCCTCCGGGGCCCGCTACCGGGCGACGGGCAAGCGCAAGACGGCGATCGCCCGCGTGACGCTTAGACCGGGCACCGGCACCTACCTTGTCAACGGGCGTTCGCTGGAGACCCATTTTCCCCGGCTGACGCTGCAGCGCAACATCCGCCAGCCGCTCGAGACGGTCGGCTATCAGGAGCGGATGGATGTGGTCGCCCGTCTGCACGGCGGCGGGATCTCCGCCCAGGCCGGGGCCTTGCGCCACGGCGTGTCACGCGCCCTGCTGGAGGCCGACCCGAACCTGCGGGGTGAGCTCAAGCGGAGGGGCTTCCTGACTCGGGACTCGCGCGCGAAGGAGCGCAAGAAGGCCGGTCTGAAGAAGGCGCGTAAGCGTCCGCAGTTCTCCAAGCGCTAGGGGCAGGTTTCCGAGGAGGAGTATGGCCCGCAAGCTGTTCGGGACCGACGGCGTCCGCGGCGTCGCCGGCGAGTTCCTCACCGCCGAGCTGGCGCTCGCCCTCGGGTGTGCGGCGACTCGCCAGACCGGAGCGCGGCGCCCCCAGGTGCTGATCGTGCGCGACACGCGCGAGTCGGGCGAGATGCTGGAGGCGGCGGTCGCGGCCGGCGTGAGCGCCGCCGGAGGGGACGCGCTGATCGGCGGGGTGCTGCCTACGCCGGCGGCTCCGCTGTTGATCAGACGCTACGGCTTCGACCTCGCGGCCGTGCTCTCGGCGTCGCACAATCCCTACCAGGACAACGGCATCAAGTTCTTCTCCGCGGATGGCTACAAGCTCTCGGATGAGAGCGAGCTGGCGATTGAGCGCCGGCTCGAGCGCGCCGCCGGGGGCACGGCCGCGGCCACCGCGGAAGGCGCCGTGGAGCCGCCTGCGATCGGACGTGTGCGCGAGCTGAGGGGCGCGCCGGAGGACTACCTGCGCGAGCTGCACACACGCTTCGCGGCGTTGGATCTCGCCGGCCTGGATGTGCTGCTGGACTGCGCCAACGGCGCCACCTACCACGTGGCGCCCGAGATCTTCAGGCGCCTCGGCGCGAGCGTGTCGGTGGTCGCCGATGCACCGGATGGGCGCAACATCAACGCCGGCTGCGGCTCCACGCACGTGGCGGAGCTCGCGGCGCGGGTGCTGGCAGGCGGGCACACGGTGGGCTTTGCGTTCGACGGCGACGGCGACCGCGTGCTGGCGGTGGATCGCCACGGAGAGGTGGTCGACGGGGACGAGCTGATGGCCCTGGCGACGCTTCACCTGCGCGACCGCGGGCGCCTCACCGGCAACGGCGTCGCGGTGACGGTCATGACCAACTATGGCTTTCATTCGGCGATGGAGCGGGCGGGCGTGGCGGTTGCAACCACGCAGGTGGGGGATCGTTACGTGCTGGAGGAGCTGCGCTCCCGCGGCTGGGCGCTCGGCGGCGAGCAGTCGGGGCACATCATCGACATGGGCTTCAACCGCACCGGCGATGGCCTCGCGGCCGCCCTGCTGACGTTGGAGGCGCTCGGCGGCAGAGACCTCAGCGAGCGCGACGCGATGGCGAAGCTGCCCCAGCGGCTCGTGAACGTGCGCGTGCGCGATCGCGGTGCGCTCGAGCAGGCCCGCGCGGTGGCCGCGGAGGTGAGGGCCGCAGAGGAGGCGCTGGCGGGGCGCGGGCGGGTGCTCGTGCGCCCGAGCGGCACCGAGCCGCTCGTGCGGGTGATGGTCGAGGCGCCGACGACGCAGGAGGCGGAGGACGTGTGCGGGCGCCTGGTCGCGCTCGTCGAGCGCGAGCTGGGATAGGGCCCGATCCGTCCCCGGGCCTGTCCGCCCGGCGGCCGCTGGTATCTTCGCTCTGGTGTGCGGCATCGTTGGCTACGTCGGGCGGCGCCCTGCCCGGGAACTGCTGTTTGCCGGTCTGACCAAGCTCGAGTACCGCGGCTACGACTCTGCCGGGATCTCGGTGATCGCGCCGGACGGGATCGAGACGGTGCGGGCCGTTGGCAACCTCAGCGCCCTGCGCACGAAGCTCGACCTGCAGGCGTCGGCGGCGGCCGCCGGGGCGGTGGCGGTCGCCGAGCGCCCGGCGACGACAGGCATCGGGCACACCCGCTGGGCGACCCACGGGCGGGTGAGCGAGGAGAACGCCCACCCGCACTACGACAGCGACGACCGCGTGCACGTGGTGGTCAACGGGATCGTGGAGAACTACATGGCGCTGAAGCAGCGCCTGACGGCGCAGGGCAACGTGTTCAGCTCGGAGACCGATGCCGAGGTGATCGCGCACCTGATCGCTGAGCACTATGCGGGCGACCTGCCCGATGCGGTGCGGGCGGCGTACGCGGAGCTGGAGGGCCATTACGCGTTCGTGGCGATCAGCCTGGATGAGCCGGAGCTTCTGGTGGGCGCGCGCAAGGAGTGCCCGCTGATCGTCGGCCGGGGCGAGGGCGAGCAGTTCGTGGCCTCGGCGGTGCCGGCGTTCCTGTCGGAGACCAGGCGGGTGCAATATGTGGAGAACGGCGAGGTGGTCGTGCTCAGGCCGCAGGGCGCGACGATCATGACGGCCGCGGGCGAGATCGTGGAGCGCCCCGAGCAGACGGTCGAGTGGGATGAGGAGACCGCCGAGAAGGGCGGCTTTGAGACGTTCATGCTGAAGGAGATCCACGAACAGGCCGACGCCGTCGCCGACGCGATCGCCGACCGCACGGCGCGGGGCGATGGCGTCGACCTCGCCGAGGACGGCTGCCTGGACGAGGCGCTGCTGGCGGGGGTGCAGCGGGTCGTGATCGTCGCCTGTGGCACCTCCTACCACGCCGGCCTGATCGGCAGCTATGCGATCGAAGAGTGGGCGCGCCTGCCGGTCTCGATGGACATCGCCTCCGAGTACCGCTACCGCAACCCGGTCGTCGGCCCCGGCGATCTCGTGCTCGGCATATCGCAGTCGGGCGAGACCGCCGACACGCTTGCGGCGATGCGCCTGGCGCGCGAACGGGGGGCGCGCGTGCTGGCGGTCACGAACGTGATGGGCTCGCAGGCCACGCGTGACGCTGACGGCGTGCTGTTCACTCGCGCCGGGCTCGAGATCGGCGTGGCCGCGACCAAGACCTTCCTCTGCCAGGTCGCGGTGATGTACCTGCTCGGCCTGCGCCTGGCCGAGCTGCGCGAGACGCTCGATCCCGCGCGGCTGGCGGAGCTCGTCGGCGAGGTCAAGCGCCTGCCGCACTGCATCGACGCGGTGCTCGGCAGCGTCGAGGGCATCGTCAGGGCAGTGGCCGATGAGTACTGGCAGAGCGAGTTCTTCCTCTACATCGGACGCCACGTCGGTCTGCCCGTGGCCCTGGAGGGTGCGCTGAAGCTGAAGGAGATCTCCTACATAGCGACCGACGCGTATGCGGCGGGAGAGATGAAGCACGGCCCCATCGCGCTGCTCGACCAGTCCACGCCGGTGGTCTGTGTGGCGACCGACTCACCGGTGCTGGAGAAGGTGGCGTCGAACATTCAGGAGGTCCGCGCGCGGGGCGCGCGTGTGATCGCGCTCACGACCGAGGGCAACGAGAGCGTGGCTTGCCAGGCGGACGCGGTGATCACCCTGCCGGGCGTGGATTGGATGCTGCAGCCGATGCTCGCGGTGATCCCGCTGCAGCTGCTCGCCTATGAGATAGCCCGCCGGCGCGGGTTGAACGTGGACCAGCCCCGCAACCTCGCCAAGACCGTCACGGTCGAGTAGTGGCCGCGATCGCTTAGCCGATACCGGCGGCGGGCGCAGCAGAGAAGGACGCGGGGACGACCGCGTCGGTCGTCCCCGGGGAGGAGCATCTAGCATCGCTGGTCGTGAATGCGCTGCCCGCATGGCTGACCCCGTTGCTCGACGCCGAGACGATGCGAGCGGTCGACCGCTGGGCGATCGAGGAGCGGGGGGTGGCCGGGCTCGACCTGATGGAGCGCGCGGGCGCGGGCGTGACCCGGGCGGTCGAGCTTCTGGCACCGAGCGGCCCGGTCACGGTTGTGTGCGGGAAGGGCAACAACGGCGGTGACGGGCTGGTGGTCGCAAGGCTGCTGCGCGATGCCGGCCGCGAAGTGAGCGTGGTGTGCGTGGCGCCGCCCGAGGAGCTCGCGGGGGACGCTCGCGCCAACCTCGAACGGTTGCCCGGTCGGCCGCCGCTGCGCTTGAGTGGCGAGCCGTGGAGCGAGGATGCCACGCGGGCCCCCGAGGAGCCCGCCGACGAGCTCTTCGCAGGGGCCGGCGCGATCGTGGATGGCTTGCTGGGAACCGGCTTTCAGGGCGACCCGCGCGGCGTCGTGGCCACGGCGATCGACGCGATCAACGGCGCCGGGCGAACGGTCGTGAGCGTGGACGTGCCAAGCGGAGTCGACGCCTCGACGGGCGTGAGCTCCGACTGCGCCGTGCGCGCCTCGCTGACGGTCAGCTTCCATGCGGCCAAGCCGGGGCTGTGGATCAATCCAGGCAAGGCGTGCAGCGGCGAACTCGAGACGATCGACATCGGCATTCCACGGGGTGCGCCGCACAGCGCGACGATCGGCCTGATCGAGTGCTCCGTGCTGGACGAGTTGCCGCGCCGGCAGGCGCGCTCGACGAAGTTCACCTCGGGGCACGTGCTCATCGCCGGCGGCTCGCGCGGGCTGACAGGCGCGCCGCGGATGGCTGCTCTGGCGAGCATGCGTGCCGGCGCGGGCTACGTGACAACGTGCGTACCGGCCTCGTTGCAGGCGATCATCGCCTCGGGGGCGACGCCGGAGATGATGACGCGCGGGCTGCCCGACGAGGACGGCAGCCTGACCGCGGCGGCGGCCGCGAGCGTGCTCGAGGCGAGCGTCCGTGGCGGTGCGCTGGCGCTGGGCCCGGGCCTCGGGCGCGACGCGGGCGCGGTCGCATTCGCGCGGGCGCTGGCCGGCGCCGCGGAGCTTCCGATGGTGCTCGACGCCGATGGTCTGAACGCCCATGCGGGACGACTTGCCGACCTGGCCGGGAGAGCGGCGCCGACGGTGCTGACGCCGCACGCGGGCGAGCTCGGACGGCTGCTCGAGCTGAGCAGCGAGGAGATCGAGCGCGAGCGCCTGCGCCACGTCCGCATGGCCGCCGGGCAGGCCGCCGCGGTGGTTCTGCTCAAGGGCGACGACACGCTGATCGCGGACCCGTCCGGCCGGGTTGCGCTCAGCAGGGGCGCCAGCCCGGCGCTCGCCACGGCCGGGACGGGCGATGTCCTGACCGGTGTCATCGCCGCGCTCCTGGCGGCGGGGCTGGACGCGTTCACGGCGGCGGCCGCGGGCGTGTGGATCCATGCCGAGGCGGGCAGGCAGGCCGCTCGCAGGCTGGGCTCGGTCGAGGGCGTGATCGCATCCGATGTGATCGCGGCGCTGCCGGCCGCACGCTCGGCGGCGGCGCAGGACGAGCTCGGCGGGGCCGGTGATCGCGATGACTGACGGGCGGCCGCATGCGGTGGCGAACCTCGCTGATGGTGAGCTGCGCAGGGCGCGCGCGAGGATCAACGTGGCGGCGATTGAGCGCAACTGCGCACGGCTGTCCTCCGAGCTGCGCCGGGGGGCCGCGCTGTGCGCCGTGGTGAAGGCCGACGGCTACGGCCACGGTGCGGTCGAGAGCGCCCGCGGTGCGCTGGCCGGCGGCGCGAGCTGGCTGGCCGTCGCCGACGGGCTCGAGGCCCGCGAGCTGCGCGAAGCAGGCCTGAGAGACGTGCGCGTGCTCGTGATGGGCGCGCTCACCCGCGTCGAGCTCGAGGAGGCCCTGGCAGCCGATGCGGACGTGGTCGTGTGGAACGAGCGCTACCTGCAGGCGGTGGTGGCGGCCGGCGGCGGCCGCGTGCACGTCAAGCTGGATTCCGGCATGGGGCGCCTCGGCACGCGCGATGCGGCCGAGGCCTCGGGCGTGGCGGACGCCGCGCGGGGCGCCCGCGGGGTGCGGCTGGCAGGGGTGATGACCCACTTCGCGACGGCCGACGAACTGGGCGACGGGGGCTTCTTCACGGGGCAGCTCGACGCGTTCGCGGACTGGGTGCGAACCCTGAAGGCCGAACAGCCCGAGCTGATCGTGCACGCGGCCAACAGCGCGGCGACGATGCGCGAGGCCGACGCGCAGTTCGACATGGTGCGCTGCGGGATCGCCATCTACGGCATGGACCCATTCGGGCGAGACCCGGCCGCGCGCGGACTCGAGCCGGCCCTCGAGCTGAGCTCGTACGTGGCCGAGGTCAAGCCGTGCAAGGCCGGCGAGAGCGCCGGATATGGGCGGCGGTTCGTGGCCGCCCGGGACACCCACATCGGCGTGCTCCCGATCGGCTACGGCGACGGCTGGCGGCGCGGCCTGTCCAACAACGCCGAGGTGCTGATCGGCGGACGGCGCCACCCGCTGGTCGGGACCGTCAGCATGGACAGCAGCACCATCGATCTCGGCCGCGACCCCCAGGCCCAGCGGGTGCGCGGCGAGCGAGCCGTGCTGATCGGCTTCCAGGGCAGCGGACGGATCACCGCCGAGGAGGTTGCCCGTAGGCTGAGCACGATCAACTACGAGGTGACCTGTGCGCTCACCCCGCGGGTTCCGCGCGTGTATCACCGCGATGGCGCCCCGCTCGACGCGGCGGCTGCGTCTGCGGCTGCCCGGACGGTGGGCCAGAGCTCGCAATGAGTGCGGGCCTGGAGGCCGTCCGCACCGCGCTCGCGGGCAGGCAGGCCTGGCTGGTGGGCGGGGTCGTGCGCGACCGCGTGCTCGGCCGCGAGCGCGTGCCCGCGGACCTGGATGTGATCGTCGACGGCGACACCGCCGCGGCGGCGCGTGCCGTCGCCCGGGCCGCGGGGCGCGCCGCCTCCTTCGCGCTGTCGGAGGAGTTCGGGGCGTGGAGGGTGGTGGCGCGCGATCGCTCCTGGCAGGTCGATCTCCAGCCGCTGCGCGGCGGGACGCTGGAGGCGGATCTGGCCCTGCGCGACTTCACCGTGAACGCGATCGCCGAGCCGATCGGCGGTGGTCGTGCGATCGACCCGCTCGGCGGGCTGGGCGACCTGCAGGTGCGGCGGCTGCGGATGGCTTCAGCCGGGGCCTTCGCCGCGGACCCGCTGCGCGTCCTGCGCCTCGTGCGGGTGGCGCTCGAGCTCGAACTGGAGCCGGACGCCGAGACGATCCGCGAGGCCGGCGCCCGGGCCGCCGGCCTGGAGGCGGTCTCGCCCGAGCGGGTGTTCATGGAGCTGCGTCGGATCATCGCCGCGCCGGGGGCGGTGCAGGGGATCGAGATGATGGGCCGCCTCGGCGCGACCGCGGTCGTGCTGCCCGAGCTCGAGGCGCTGCGCGGGGTAGAGCAGAGCCGCTTTCACCACAGCGACGTGTACGGCCACACGCTCGAGGTGCTCGAGCGGACGGTTGACCTGAGCGGCGACGCTGCGCCGGCCGCGCCGCAGCTGGGCGCATCGCTCGGCGAGCACGGGCCGCAGGTGGCCCGCCTGCTGGCCGAGTCGCTCGCCGACGAGCTGACCAGGGGCGAGGCGCTGCGCTGGGGGGCGCTGCTGCACGACGCCGCCAAGCCCCTGACCCGCGCGGTGCGCCCGGCGGACGGGCGCGTGACGTTCATCGGCCACGACGTGCGGGGGGCGGCGCTGGCCCGTGAGGTGCTCGGGCGGCTGCGTGCGAGCGAGCGGCTGCGGGCCCACGTGGCCGCCCTCGTGCGCCATCACCTGCGCCTGGGCTTCCTGGTGCACGAACCACAACCGCTCTCCCGGCGGACCGTGTACGCCTACCTCCGTGCCTGCTCGCCGGTCGAGGTGGACGTGACGCTGCTGTCGATCGCCGATCGCCTGGCCACGCGCGGGGACCGTGCGAGCGAGTCGATCGAGGCGCATCTGCGAGTCGCCGCAGGGCTGCTCGCAGACGCGCTGCGCTGGCACGCCGAGGGTCCGCCGACGCCGCTGTTGCGCGGCGACGATCTGGCGCGCCAGCTCGGCATCGCCCCCGGTCCGCGGCTGGGACAGCTGCTGGATGACCTCGCCGAGGCGCAATATGCCGGTGATCTCTCCAGCCGCGAGCAGGCGCTGAGCTACGCGCGCAAGCTGATCCGGCCGAGCTAGGTCGGCGCGCGCGGGACCGCGCCCGCGTCCTCGCTGGCGCTCGCGTGCGTCGATCTTCGGCCCTGATTGCCATAGGATCCGGCGGTGATGGGTGATCCTGACTGCATCTTCTGCAAGATCGTGGCCGGCGAGCTGCCTGCCACGATCGTCGATCAGGACGAGCGCACGATCGCCTTCATGGACATCGCCCCCGCCACGCGCGGGCATGCGCTGGTGATTCCCCGCGCGCACACGCCCGACCTCCTGAGCGTCGATGAGGAGGATCTGTACGCGGTGGCGGTCGCCTCCCGGCGGCTGGCGTCCATGGTCAAGGAGCGTTTGGGCGCCGACGGGGTCAACCTGCTGAACTCCTGCGGAGCGGCGGCCTGGCAGACGGTCTTCCACTTCCACATCCACGTCATCCCCCGCTACGACGGGGACCCGTTGCGGCTGCCGTGGGTGCCGGGAGCAGGCGATCGGGCGGAGATCGCGGCGGCCGCGCAGGAACTCGCGGGGCGGTAGAGAAATAATCAGACCGCTACATCAGGCCCTCGGTCGTGTTGAATGGCAGAGATGAGACGCATATACGTGCCAATCGTTGCGAGCATTGCGCTCGCGCTCGGCCTGCCCGCGGCCGCGCCGGCGACGCTCGCAGAAGTGGGCGTGATCGGAGCGACCAGCCCGGCCACCGTGCCCAGCTGCCCCGCCAGCCCATGCCTGGCGGTCAGCCGCACGACCGGCT
>Ga0209040_10003947_pt1 | contig 11276 bp, 9 predicted proteins | sample BogFormECP12_OM3_FD_188240 | JGI IMG/M metagenome (GOLD analysis project Ga0209040, IMG submission 188240) | Bog forest soil microbial communities from Calvert Island, British Columbia, Canada - ECP12_OM3 (SPAdes) (version 2) | ecosystem: Environmental > Aquatic > Freshwater > Wetlands > Bog ... | reverse complement strand
TCTGGCGGAGAGGGGGGGATTCGAACCCCCGATACAGCTTTTGACCGTATAACGGTTTAGCAAACCGCCGCCTTCAGCCACTCGGCCACCTCTCCGGCGACGCACTTGCACTAGTTTACCATCTCCCCTTCAGTTTAACTGCTGAACTGCTGCTGAACGCGACTTCAGGTCTTCCAGAGCGCCCTGCATTCGCTCCATTGCCTGAAGCACCGCAGGATCGAGCGCCTTTATGTAGCGGTCTCTGGTGACATGCGCCTTGCTATGGCGCAGGATGCGCTGGACGACCTTCTCATCCGCACCCAACGCAAACGGGTTTGACGCGATGCCCCTCCGGAAGCCGTGCCAGCCGTAGCACCGGATACCCATGCCCTGGATTAATGGACGAATCACCCGCTGGGCCAGCTTGTCCATGTCCATCCGTTCGCCTGCGCCGTTGTGGAACACGATGCCCGTCGATGGACTGCCCATGGATTTGCGATGGCGCTCGCAGGTGAAGCAGCGGCAGCGATACCGAAACGAATGGTCTCAGCAATTATTTGCCGCCCTAAGGGAAGACGAACCACCCCAGTGGGGCCAGGATCGCAAATCTCGCTAGTCGCGTTATGAAACTGTCGGTAAAGAAACTCGGCATCACGCGCACACGTGATCGGCTTCACTGACAACGGCGCGTGAATGCTTACACTGACTGCTAGAGGCGTTGTGTCTCTACGCCCCGAGGAGGCGGAAACGGCTGCTTGGCGCCGGCGATCTTTGACAATCAGTGGCTAGTGACTAGTGGCTAGTGGATAGAAATGTCACTCCTTCGCCGAGGCATCATGGCTCCTAAATTATTGCAATAAAAGAAGATGCTTGTAAGCCTTTGGGGATCAACAGGATGCCGGGGAAACTTTTGGAAAGTGATGATTCTAAAGAACCGAGGGGGGAGGGGTACGACAGTGGATAGTGGCTAATGGTTAGGGATGGTCTGATTAAGTCAGTTGGGAGTCCCTCAGGAGTCCGGCCTAACATCAGGCATTTACGGACGGCCTGGAGGCCGTCCCCTTCAACTAAACTGAATCAGAGTTTCCTTAGTGGAGCGTCGAGGGGCGTAATCAACTGGAGGAAGCACACGGCAAGCTGCGATTCATTACCGGGCAGTTAATAGAAGATTCATCGAAATGAAGTCTGACAAGCCTTCTCGCCCGAGAGAAAACTACTTAGCGAAGCCCTTCCGCCGCTGCTGGCTGTAGCGGGCAAGCGCATCTTCAATAACCGGCAACGCGTGTTCGGAAGCTTGGATTTCGTCAACTTCCACGGCTTTGCCTTCCAGTTGTTTGTAATCGAGGAAGAAGCGGCGCAGCATGGCGAGGCGATGCTCGGGCATTTCGCTGGCCTCGCTGTAAGAGTTGAACTCCGGATCGTGGATTGCGACGGCAATGATCTTGTGGTCTTTCTTGCCCGCGTCAAGCATGGTCATCAGGCCGATCGCGCGCGCCTGAATCAGGGTCAGAGGCACGACTTCCTCCTGGCACAAAACCAGCACGTCGAGGGGATCGTCGTCTTCCGCCGGAGTCTGCGGAATGAATCCGTAGTTGGCAGGATAGTACACCGCGGAATACAGCACCCGATCCAGCTTGATGAGCCCGCTCTGCTTGTCCAGTTCGTACTTGACGCTGGAGCCGAACGGAATTTCGATGACGGAATAGAATTCCCGCGGCAGGTTTTCGCCGGGAGTGATGTCATGCCAGGCATGAGTCATGGACGCTCCGGAGTTGCAGAGGCGAGAGTCATTGTAGCTGAGCGGCCCGGCGCGACGCCTCAACGCGGTGAGCTTTATGTCGAGGCTTGCGACACCGCCTCGTGGATTACGCGCAACAGGGCATCAGGCCCATCCGCGCCGACAACATACCGGTCAGCTTCGACCTCGGGCCATTCGCCGTACAGATGGACAACATACACCACCTTCGCCTGTGGGCAGCTGTCGCGGAGCAGCCGAATAGCTTTGCGTGCGGTTGCGTCCGGCAATCGATGGCAGACCAGGACAACATCGACCGGCTTTGGTGCCACTGCTTCTTCCAGAACCTCCCTCTCCGTGTTCAGAGCGACAACATCATGGCCGGCCGTTTCCAGGAGCCGCTTGCGTAACAGAGAGAGTTCGAGGTCGATGCTGAGGGACAAAATCTTCATCGCGAGATTTCCGTGTGAGACTGGAATTTGCTCCCTGCGAAGGATATCAAGATTTCCCCTCTCCCAAGAAGCCGTGAGAATATTGCAGGGCGGTTGACTCGAAAACCTGGTAACCCCGGATCGCAGAAATCCTGTGACCACAATAACGGCGGCTTGTGACCCCAATCACTTCTTGTGTATTGCTTCCGGTGTCACCATAGATGGTAAGTCCCGGCGTTCCGAAAACCAGGTCTTGAAGCTCCTGTCACAGCGAGTCGTCGTCTTCAGGGGCGAAAGAACGTATGTGCTACGAGGAAACGTTATATGGCGCGAACCGTTGAAGTAACCGAATTGCTGCTGCGAGAGGCACAACAGAGCCTTCTGGAAACCAGCATGGCACTGGAAGATTTGGTGCCTGTTTGTGAAGACCTGGACAAGGCTGGCTACTGGTCGGTGGAGTGCTGGGGAGGAGCAGCTTTTAATTCGTGCATACGTTTTCTGAACGAGGACCCTTGGGAGCGCTTGCGAACGTACCGTAAGCTGCTGCCCAACACCCGGCTGCAAATGCTGCTGCGCGGGCAGAACCTGGTTGCGCACCGGAACTTCGACGACTCCATCGTCAGCCGATTCGTGGAGAAAGCTGCGCTGAACGGCGTTGACGTTTTCCGGCTCTTCGACGCGTTGAACGACGTACGGAACCTCAAAGCCAGCGTAGAAGCTGTGAAGAAGGCAGGCAAGCACGCGCAAGGCGCGCTTTGTTATTCCCCGAGTCCGGTGCACACCATCGCAGCATTCATCGACATCGCACAGCAGATAAAGGAACTGGGCTGCGATTCCATCTGCGTGCAGGACGTTGACGGGCTGCTCAAACCGCAAGCTGCCTACGATGTGGTGAAAGGGATCAAGGAGAAGTGCGGCAAAGACACGCTGGTCAACGTCCATACACATTCGACGACCGGTGTGACGATGGTCTCGTTAATGAAGGCGATTGAGGCCGGATGCGACATTGTGGACACGGCGATCAGCTCCTTGGCATTGGGTCGGGGACATAATCCGACCGAAAGCCTGGTCGAAATGCTTGAAGGAACTGGTTACGAGTCACGGCTCAACATGGATCGGCTACTTCGCGCGAAACAGCATATTGCCGGTATTCGTCCGCGCTACCGCGAGTTCTTCAGCCAGCCGATCGGTGTGGAGACAGAGATGTTTCACCACCAGATACCAGCCGTTGTGATCTTGAACATGGAATATCAATTAAAGGGCCAAGGCGCGCCCCATTTGCTCCAGGAAGTGTCGACGGAAATCCAGAACGTCCGTCGCGACGCGGGTTATCCTGCACTGGCCATCCCCGCAAGTGAGGTGCTTGGCACTCAGGCAATGTTTAATGTTCTGCAAGGCAGATACAAAGCCATCACCAGCGAGTTCGCTGACCTGATGCTCGGCTATTACGGCACTACTATGGGAGAAAAGAATGCCGAGGTGAGCGCCCTAGCGGCCGATCGAGCGAACAAGCCAGCTATCAGTTGCCGCCCGGCCGACTTACTCCAGCCATCATGGGAACAGCGGCGGGCGGAGGCCTTGGCGTTGCCCGGCTGCAATGGTACAGATGAAGACGCTTTGACCTACGCAATGTTTCCCAAGACGGCAGCGCGGTTTTTCGAAAGCCGGAAGGCCGGCCCGAAGGACGTCAGCCAGCAAGTGACGACGACCCAATCCAGCGCAGCAATTGTGCAGCCCGACAGTGCCAGCGGGGACGGGAGATCCGTGGCGTCCCAAACTTACGTCGTAAGAATCAATGGACAGGAACACAAAGTCACAGTGACACCGGCCCAGGGATAACAGTGCCGTACTGGACTTTCGAATCTGCAACGAACCAGGGAGGTTCAACATGGCGACACCAACGGTGAAGCCCACAAGCCCGACCATGGAGGAGCGCATTGCCGAACTTCGGCAGAAGCGAGCGAAGCTCCGGGAAGGCGGCGGCAAACAGCGCATACAGAAGCAGCATGAAGCGGGCAAGCTGACCGCGCGCGAACGCATTGACAAGCTGGTCGACCGCGATAGCTTTCAAGAGATCGGTCTTTTCGCCAAGCATCGTGCTACTTACTTCGGCATGGCAGACAAAGACCTGCCCGCGGACGGCGTGGTCACAGGTTGCGCCACGATTGGCGGCCGTCTGGTGCACCTTGCATGCCAGGACTTCACGGTGGCGGGCGGCGCTGCTGGAGAGGTGCACTGCGCCAAAATCACCGAGATGATGAAGCTTTCCATGAAGACAGGAAGTCCTTTCATCTTCGTGAACGATTCCGGCGGTGCACGGGTCCAGGAAGGCATTGACAGCCTGTCTGGTTACGCCAGCGTTTTCTACAACAACGTAATGCTTTCCGGTACCGTGCCGCAGATTTCCATCATCTGCGGACCCTGTGCCGGCGGCGCAGCCTACAGTCCCGCGTTGACTGACTTCATCATCCAGACCAAGCGGGCCCAGATGTTCATCACGGGTCCCCAGGTCATCAAGCAGGTGACGGGAGAGACGGTGACTGCCGACCAGTTGGGTGGGCCTGCAGCTCAGATGAATCGGTCGGGAGTGGTTCACCTCATCGCAGAGGACGACGATGGGGCCCTGGCGCTGGCGCAGCGTTTGCTCAGCTTCCTGCCTTCAAACAACATGGAAGACCCCCCTCGCGTGGCGTATAGCGCGGACTTGGAGGATGATGCCGAGCTCAACAATCTAGTGCCGACCGAACCAAAAGTTGCTTACGACATCCGCACTGTTCTTATGCGCCTGCTCGATAACCAGGATTTTTTCGAAATCCAGCCCGGATTTGCCCAGAATGTGGTGATTGGCTTTGGCCGTATCCAGGGCCGCTCGGTCGGTATCGTCGCCAGCCAACCTTTCGTTCTGGCCGGTGCGCTCGACATTGATGCCTCCGACAAAGTGGCGCGGTTCGTTCGCTTCTGCAATGCGTTCAATATTCCGTTGCTTACGTTCGTCGATGTGCCGGGATTCCTCCCCGGCGTGGACCAGGAGTACGGGGGCATCATTCGGCATGGGGCAAAGATTCTCTTTGCTTACTCTGCGGCAACCGTCCCCAAGATAACGGTCATGATCCGCAAAGCGTACGGTGGAGCTTACATCGGCATGTGCTGCAAGGACCTGGGGGCGGACCGCGTAGTGGCCTGGCCGACGGCTGAAATCGCAGTCATGGGGGCAGAAGGGGCGGCGGAAATCGTTTTTCGCCACGAGATCGATTCCGCGGAAAACAAGGTTCAGAAGCGCGATGAGCTGATTGAACTTTATCGCAGTACGTTCGCCAATCCCTACGTCTCCGCCGGTCGCCGGTTGGTGGATGACGTCATCGAACCTTCGGAGACCAGGCGATATCTGGCCCAGGCCCTGGAGGCTCTGCATACCAAGCGGGAACTGCGCCCGCCTAAGAAGCACGGACTGATCCCGCTCTGAGGGCGGGGGTGGAGACGAACACAACTATGTCAGTACCGGAATCAACTCGCTCATCGCAAGAGATCACGACCCAGACTTTGTCAGTGATCGCAGCGGCGGTCACGGCGTTCTTGGGCAAGAAGGTTCGGATCCACTCTGCGACGCTGCTGCAGCCGACAGACGCAGTCGACCGTTGGGCACGACAAGGCCGTTTCATGGTCCAAACTTCGCACAACCTGAACCGGCAAACACGATGAGTATGTCTTCGCGCCAATCGACAAGAGTGCGAGCTAGTGTGCTTTCTGTGGGGGCACCATAATGAAGCTACAGATCCAGATAGACAACCAGATGTACGAAGTCGAGGTTGAGGTCGCCGAGGAGGACTACCCCTCGCAAACGCCGGACAACCACCCCGCGCCCGCCGCCGCCACCATCCAATCGACCGTCTTACGCACGCCGCCCAAACCGGGGGCTTCTGCGGATTCGGGCGTTGACGAATCCAAACTTTGCCGCAGCCCTTTGGCAGGAATTGTGGTCCGCGTGCCGGTTGTTCCTGGCCAGGACCTGCAAGTCAACGATCTTATAGTGATGCTGGAAGCGATGAAGATGGAAACTGCAGTCACTGCGCCGGTAGGAGGAAAGGTAAAATCCGTCCACGTGGCGCCGGGAGATTCCGTGAAGGCAAACCAGGTTTTGGCCGAATTTGACTGATTCTAATAGGACGCAATTGGGGGAAACGACCTGCTATAGCGGTTCAATTACGTGTACGATATCCGTGACGGGTGTCACAGCCTGACGAGGCTCGTGTCACAGTCTCATGTTCACGCTGCAAAATAAGCTTCCAAGAGAAGTGGGGGCCGGTAGTGCAATTCTCCGCCAAGAGTGTGATGCTGATGGGCCGCAGAGTCACACGGAGGTGAGTTGGCCGGCGACATGGTTGTAACCCCCCATGAGGAAGAGGTAGCCAATGTTGCTGAAACCTTTCGTCATCAACTCCCACGGTCGCATCGTCTTTCCCGGCAACTTTTTTCCGGAGTTGGATTTTTCCGTATTCAAGACCCTCAAGCAATTTGCTGCCGTCATCCGGCGGGACTTCGGGGAGAAGGCGCCGACGGAAGTGGAGATAGTCGCGCACCTGCAGGCGGGCGAATACAAGAGCCGGTATGAACTCTGCCGTGACATGGTGTTGAACCGCTTCTGGGTCAATCGCTATACCCTGACCATGTACGAGAAGCGCCCCACTCGCTGGGGTGACCTTCCACACGGGCGGGACGATGTTTTCCTTCCGGTGTACAAGCCGCGGGATTCGTCCGCAATCACAACTGCCTTGGAAGCTGGTTACCGCGCTCTGCCGCCGTCGTGGGACGAAGAAACGGAGGACCGGAGCTTCGGCATTCTGCTAAATGTATTTCGCAACGCCCTAAGTTCCGGGGGAGAGCTTCGGCCTGTTCGCCCTACCGTGTCAGAGGCGCTCGCCCAACCTACTAATCACACGCGCCACCTGGAAACCTTCGACTCTGATTATCTGCGCTACAGCTTCGATGATGTAATTGACTGCCTGCATCCGGTGCCCGAGATCGAGGCCTTGATGCGGCAATGCATGATCCTCCACAACCAGTACCCCTGGGACCCCGCGACGAGTAGGGTGACCAAAATCGAGGAACTGAACGACGACGATTACGTGGTGGCGTTCCATCCCCGGACCCAGGACGTTCTGCGTTTCATCCAGCGAGTAAAGCACGACGAAAACTGGGGACCTCGGGTTCGTCACTATAAGATCATCCGGTCTGACACGCTGGCCCTCAGTGCACCCATAAAGCCTTATCCTCCAGTGGAAGTGGGCAAGCGGTTCGCGGTCCTGCCCAAAGTCGAGGCCATTGCCGTGTACGAGGGCGAGGTGACCTGCACCAATGCCGACCTCATCCGCAACCATGCCTATTGCTGGTCGCGTATGAGCGCTGCGGAGATCAGCGAGAAAACTGGCATCGAGCAGCGGGTTTACACCGAACTGCCTTTGGAAGAGATGGCCCTGATCGCGGCAAAGAGAGCCTTGGCTAAGTCAGGCCGGCGCCCGGCGGAGATTGGGGCTGTCTTGTTTTGCACTTGCACTAGCACCAAACTCATTCCTTCGGTGGCTACCTGGCTCTCTGGCGAGCTCGGCTTGTTGCAGACGCACGCTTCGTGCGACATCGTGGCCGCCTGCGCCGGTATGTCTTACGGTCTCGCCGAGGCAGTGCGCCTCCTACAGGAAATTGAACGGCCGGTGCTGCTGGTCTGTGCGGAAAAGTTCTCCGACAAGATCGGCACCGTGCGGACCTCACGCATGATCTTCGGCGACGGTGCGGCAGCTACGGTGGTGGGGCCTGCCCCGGAAGGCACGCCTTCCGACATAGAGGTCTTCCAGACTTATGCCAGCGGCCCGTGGTCCGAGGTGAACTCCATCATCTGGCCCAACCCCGAATTCGATAACAACATTACCGTGTACGGACCCGAGGTAAAGGCCCTCGTAACTCGCTATCTAAAAACGATGATGGGCGAGCTTGCGGAACTGCCGAATCCTAATGGTGGTGGCGGGTCCCTGATTGACGCGATCGAGTTGGTGGTTCCGCACCAAGCCAACAAGAACATGGTACTCACGCTGTCAGAGGCTGCGGGGATACCTGGCGAGCGGATTTTCTTCAACATAGAACGGGTCGGCAACACTTCCTCCGCGAGTATTTTCATGGCCGTCCATGACGCTGTACGCGAGGGCAGGATAGACCGGCCGATGCGGGTGTTCGCGCCCGGCTTCGGCGCCGGTGCGGTTGGGGGTTACGTGGTTATGCGGGTCGATCCCGCGGTTGTCAGGTGCAATTCTGAAGACAGGAGTATAGAAATGGCAAACGTTGCAGAAGGAGATGGCAATTATCGGGCGACTTCGCTCGCCGGGAGAGTCGCACTGGTTACCGGCGCTTCGCGCGGTATCGGGCGCGCGATCGCAGTGGAGCTTGCGCGTCGTGGCGCGCATGTGGCCTTAAACTTCCGCTCGGATGTTAAGCAGGCGGCGAATGCGGCCGATGAAATCCGCGAGGCAGGGGTTGAGTGCCTGTTGGTGCAGGGTGACGTGGCCAAGAAGGGCGAGGCCGGGCGCATTGTCAAGGAGGTGCTCGATAAGTGGCAGCGACTCGACATCCTCGTGAACAACGCAGGCATTACTCGTGACCGTTCCATGCGTAAGATGACGGACGATGACTGGGCAGCGGTCATCAACGTGAACCTGAACGGCACGTTTTACTGCACCAGTGCCGCGGTACCGGCGATGATCAACCAGAGGTTCGGGCGCATCATCAACATCAGCTCGGTCGTCGGCCAGATGGGCGCATTTGGCCAGGCCAATTACTCAGCCAGTAAAGGGGGCATCATCGCCTTCACCAAAACTCTGGCGCTGGAGATGGCCAAATTCAACATCACCGCCAACGCGATTGCACCGGGCTTCACCTCCACAGAAATGGTCGATGCTATTCCTGAAGAGATAGCCGCGCAGATCAAAGCGAAAATTCCACTTGGACGGTTTGCGTCACCGGAGGAAATCGCCAAGGCGGCGTCCTTCCTCGCAGCGGATGGGGATTACATTACTGGGCAGGAGTTGAACGTTAACGGCGGATACCACATGTAGAGATGCTGCTGTCTGGAGAAGGGCCGGCGCCTAGGTCCCAAGCACGACGCCGCCATCTACCGAGAGGACGGTACCGTGGATGAAGCTGGCTTGCTCAGACGCCAGCCAAACATAGGCATTCGCCACGTCTTCGGGCGTTCCCATGCGCCCCAGGGGCGTGCGGGCGACCATCGCATTCAGGATCTTCTCCGGCATAGCCCTCACCATGTCGGTCGCGATGAATCCAGGGGCAACAGCGTTGACACGAATGTTGTGCTTCCCCAGCTCCCTTGCCCAGGTGCGGGTCATTCCGATGACGCCCGCCTTTGAGGCCACGTAGTTGGTCTGCCCGAAGTTCCCCAGAAGGCCCACAACCGAAGCTGCGCACAGAATTACGCCGCCGCCTGCTTTGATCATATGCGGGACGACGGCGCGTGTGCAGAGGAAAACGCCCTTCAGGTTGACGCCGATCACCGCGTCCCACGCTTCCTCACTCATCACCGACTCCGGGCCGTTGCAGTTCCACTTCACCAGCTGCGAATCGCGCACGATGCCGGCATTATTAATAAGGATGTCGATGCGGCCCCATTCCTCAGCCACCGCAGCCGCGGCGGCTTCCACGGCACTTGCGCTGGTCACGTTAACCGCCTGGAACTGGCACTCGCCCCCAGCCCACTTGACGGCAGATTCGAGTTGAGATGCGGCCTTATCGGAAACGTCCCAAGCGGCAACTCGTGCGCCTTCCTCGGCGAACCTCAGAGCAGTCGCGCGGCCGATGCCAGCCACAGCGCCGGTGATCACGACAACTTTTCCGCGCAGACCGCTTTCTTCCGCCGGTTTCCGTCTTTCGCGAACCAAAGTTGTATCCGCAGGTGAGGGGTTGGTTGAAGTAATGCTTCTATTAGTTGTGGCTTCGGCCGGCTGAGGAATACTTTCAATAACAGAGTCTTGCGCAGAGCGAGGCATTGGTGCTCCTGATGGTCACATTCTAGCTGGGGACGCGCCTTTTAGGAGCAAGCCGCGTTCGTTGCATGAATGGCGATGGGCGCCGCTCATCAGACTAGTCCCAATGCCGCAGTGCGTCAAGCCTTGCGGCGAGATTTTTCTTTCGCAGTCTTTTTTGGCCGGCGCTTCACTAGTAACGACTCCAGCTCTTCGATCCGCTGCTTCAATTCATCCACCTTGGCGGCTTCCGCTTTGGCTCCCTCGGCCCCGGCCGGCTTATCGTCTGCTGGCTTCGGGGTCCCGCTTGCCGTCATCGACGCCTGAGACGCGCCCGCCTCACTCGAAGGCTGGTTCCAGCGCGCCTGGATAAACTCGAAGGGGCTTATGGACGGGGGCAAGGCGCGATAGGCGTTCTGGTACATGTCCAACATCGCCTTCATATACCGCAGCGCCCCCTCCTGCGTGGCCCTGCCGGAAGCGAGGATCATCTGGCGCAGCACGTCGAGAGGGAAAACAGAATCGGCAGTCTTGGCGTCCTCCAGGACAATCTGCGCCAGGATCAGGCGGGTCAGGTCTTCGCCGGTGGCTGCGTCCACGACCCGCACGTCGTAACCATCGCGCACCAACTGGGCAACCTGCTCCTGATTGATGTATTGGCTGGTTAAAGTGTTGTAAAGACGCCGGTTCTCGTACTTTTTTATGATCAGCGTCGGGGAGGGATTTTTTTTCATTTTGCTCTTGACACGCTGCTGCAGAGGAGTATGATTAACTTATGTTGCGATGCAGCATAAAACGCAACATGATAATTTAAACCGTTCTCTAAAGGAGCAGACCATGCCGAATACCTCCAAGTCAAGCAAGAAGGCTACGACAGCCGCAACCGTAAACCCTGAATTTGTGGATGCCTTTACTCCCATTTACCTCAACAGCGTTGAGCGCATTGCCGAACTGCAAAAGAAGACCCTGGACATCGCCGGTGAGCAGACCGCCGAGTGGCTCGGCGCCTGGAGGAAAGCATTCAGCTATTCCCCGGTGACCCCGCCCACGTTCATCTTTGAAGTTGCCGGACAGGCAGTCAAGACCGCCATCGAAACCCAGAAGGGCGCCATC
>Ga0209040_10003945_pt1 | contig 11282 bp, 9 predicted proteins | sample BogFormECP12_OM3_FD_188240 | JGI IMG/M metagenome (GOLD analysis project Ga0209040, IMG submission 188240) | Bog forest soil microbial communities from Calvert Island, British Columbia, Canada - ECP12_OM3 (SPAdes) (version 2) | ecosystem: Environmental > Aquatic > Freshwater > Wetlands > Bog ... | reverse complement strand
CGCTGCGGGAGAGCATCGAGTTGCGGATGATCGCAGACGTTCCGCTCGGAGCCTTCCTATCGGGGGGGATCGACTCTTCGACCGTGGTCGCGTTGATGCAGGAGACCTCGACCAGCCCGGTCAAGACGTTCACGATCGGCTTCCACGAGGAGGGCTTCGACGAGTCCCGGCATGCTCGGGCCGTCGCGAAGCATCTTGGAACGGCGCACACAGAGCTCTATCTGTCGGCCGAGGAGGCCATGGCGGTCATCCCCGAGCTGCCGACCGTCTACGACGAACCATATGCCGATCCGTCGCAGATCCCGACGATGCTGGTCTCGCGTCTCGCCCGGAGCCAGGTCACCGTGGCATTGTCCGGAGATGGGGGGGACGAGCTGTTCGGGGGCTACGGGCGCTACTTCGTCTACCGGAACCTTGAAAGGAAGTTCGCCAGGTTTCCCCCATCCGTCCGGATCCTCGGAGCGAGGGGCATAACGTCTGTCGCCCCCGGGACCTGGGATGCGCTCTGGCGAAGGGCTCGCCCGGTTCTCCCACGGTGGGCACGCGATGTCCGCGCCGGCGACAAGGCGTACCGGCTGGCGGCAATGCTGCGATCGGTGCGGGCGGGTGACATGTACCGGAATCTGATGTCCTACTGGGATCCGTCAGAGCTCGTCATCGGGGGTGTCGATCCACCGGGCGCATTCGGGAATCCGGTATGGGCGGACTTAGATGACGATCCGATCTGTCGGGCGATGGCCGTCGACACGGTCACGTACCTGCCGGATGACATTCTCGCCAAGGTCGACCGGGCATCGATGGCCAGCAGCCTCGAGGCACGGGTGCCGCTCCTCGACTACCGGGTAGTGGAACTTGCGTGGCAGTTGCCGTTTGGCGTCAAGGTCGGAGCAGACGACGGAAAGAGGGTTCTTCGTGACGTCCTGGCAAAGTACGTGCCAGCTGATCTCGTCGACCGCCCAAAGATGGGATTCGGCGTTCCGATAGGTGAGTGGCTTCGGGGGCCGCTCCGGCAGTGGGCGGAGGACCTTCTACAGCCGAACCGCCTGGAGGCAGAAGGCTACCTGGCCGTCGATCCGGTGCGGAAGATCTGGGCCGAGCATTCCAGCGGACAGCACAACTGGCAATACCTTCTTTGGAATGTGCTGATGTTCGAGGCATGGTTGGAGCGCACCGCCCCGTACCTCGCCAACTGACTCAACGCCGAAAGACGACACCTTGTCCCGTCGGCATGTCCAGTACGACTTCCCCACCGGTTGAGAAGAACTCCAAGGCCGCCCGTCGGGCGCCGGGACAGGTGCTGAATCCGTAATCGTCCATGATCAGGACCCCGCCTTCGACCATACGCGGGTAGAAGAACTCCAGGCAATCGCGAGTCGGTCTGTAGAGATCGACGTCGAGGTGCACGAGACTGAAACTACGATCGGCGACTTCGACGAACCGGTCCGGGATCCAGCCCTTGTAGAAGCGCACAAAATCGAATTCCGCCAGGTTGGTGCGTGCGGTCTCCTCCGGGGACGCGAGATCTCCCTGACGCCAGTAGTCCCCATCCTGGGGACCAGGCGGGGACAATCCAGCGAATGAATCGAAGATGTGATGGAGCTTCCCCGATCCGGCGATTCGACGACAGATGAAGTACGAGCTCGCGCCCGCATACGCTCCACACTCGACAGTGTCCCCCGGCAATGTCGCCGCGAGGCGGGCCAACTGGTCGAGGAGGTAGATGCGGTCCATGCGCCGCAGGCTGTCCGGATCGAACCGCCGGTAGCGATCCGAGAAATCCCGGTCGGAGAGCCACATTCGATCCCGCTCGCTCAGGACCGCCTCGTGATCCAGTCGGTAGGCGAGGAGCTCTGCGAGGAAGTAGCGGTCGGGCCCGGGCCGCGTCAGTCCACGCCACACGGTCCGAGCTTTCCCGATCAGTCCCATTGGGTGTCTCCAGCGATGCCGGCTCGTCGGCCCTCTGGGCCTAGGGCGCTTGAAAAAGGTATTCGTTGCACCCCAAACCGGTCGTGATCGTGTGCATCCGGAGCAGGGTCAACCCTTGGTCATGGAGCAGTGTGAACACATCGCCGGGGGTCGACGGCTGGAAGGGATAGCCGCCGATCCAGTCGAGAAAGTCTGTCCAGGCCGACATTCCGCGAGCGCCCTCTCTCAGGCCGTAGTTCCGCCAGGTCCAAAGGGGATCGTGTCGCCGCACACCATCGCGCAGGACATTTGGCCCCCAGAATCGGACAAACACCGGCGGGATGAGAAAAGGCCTGAGACGCGGATGGCGAACGTAGGCGCGTTTGATGCGGATCCACATGCGGCTGGAACGGCCGCCATCGTTGTAGAGCGACAGCATGAGCTTGCCACCGGGTTGCATGAGAGACGGTACAGCGCCGAGGGCGTGCCAGAGGTCTCCGGTGTGATGCAGGACGCCCCAGCAGTAGACGTAGTCGAAGCGTCCGAGGGTCTGGAGGTATGCCGGGTCGAGAACAGAACCCTGTTCGACCGTCCAATTGTCGGCGGTGGGAGCGAAAGTCCTCTGGACCGCCATTGTTGCGGCTACCGAGTCCGCGTCGAAGTCGAACGAGTGCACGCTCGCCCCAAGCCGGTGGGCAACCAGGGAGAACAAGCCGCTACCACACCCGATGTCGAGGAAGCTCTTGCCCTTCAGGTCTTCGACGTCGAACCACTCCTGCATCGATGACGTGGCTTGGGCAATCTGGGACTCCTCGAGGCCACCGACGAATTTCTTCCAGTTGCGACCGAACGCGAATCGAGCTTCATTTGAGGTTGCCACGGCGGTCAAGGTAGCGCACCGCCAGGTGCGATGGTGACCCGGTGCCGTCGGCGGACGAGCTGACGACGATGACCTTGGGGCTCGGAAGCGAGCGGGCGAATTTTGGCGGTAATGTCCAAGACCGAGCCGGCGGTTCTGAGGTGGTCGTCAGGGGAGAAATCGGACATGAGGGCACTGGTAACCGGCGGAGCCGGCTTCATAGGGTCTCATCTGGTGGACCGGCTGGTGGGCGACGGGGCCGAGGTCCGGGTGATCGACGACCTCTCGAGCGGGGCCGAAGCGAATGTGAACCCGGCGGCCGACCTCGTCGTTGCCGACATCGCCGACGAGGCCGGCTCGGCCGCCGCCATTCGGGGCGTGGACGTCGTGTTCCATCAGGCAGCCCACCGGGCCGTCCTGCGCTCGGTGGAGCATCCGCTCCAGACCGACACCGCCAACGTCCATGGGACCCTGGTCCTCTTGACGGCTGCCCGTGATGCGGGCGTGCGCCGGTTCGTCTCGGCTTCCTCCTCGAGCATCTACGGGGACGTGGGAGTGTTTCCGACTCCCGAGGACACAGAGAAGCTGCCGCGATCGCCGTATGCCGTGAGCAAGCTCGCCGGTGAGCACTACTGCCGGGTCTACGCCCTCCTCTACGGCATGGAGACCGTCTCGCTACGCTACTTCAACGCTTACGGCCCACGTCAACGCCCTGACTCCGCCTACGCGCTCGTCATCCCGCTGTTCCTGCATGCCCTGCTGTCCGGCGAACGGCCCGAGGTGCACGGCGACGGCACTCAGTCGAGGGACTTCACGTACATCGACGACGTCATCGACGCCAACTTGCTCGCAGCGACCCGGCCGGCCGACCGGTTCGCCGGGAAGGCGTACAACATCGCAGGCGGACGGAGCTATTCGCTCCTCGAGCTGCTTGATCTGCTGAGAGAGCTGACGGGCATCGTGGCCGAGCCGGTGCACGTCAGGTTGCGGGAGGGCGACGTACGCAGGACCGAGGCCGACATCTCGGCCGCGGCGAGTGACCTCGGGTACCAACCAAAGGTCGGCTTCCGCGAGGGACTGAGGCGTACGATCGACGCTTTCGGCTCAGTCCCTGAATCTCGTTGAACTGCGCCGCGTCATCCAGCACCACTCGTCCAGCCCCACTCCCCCAGCACCGCTAACGGTCGAGAAGCGAGCGCATCACCGAGAGGGTGACGCTCGTCATCCGCTCGGCCGAGTACGACTCCATCACATGCTGGCGCAACTCGCTCGACACCTCGGGCCCTGCTCCGTCCAGCACTCTCCGGCATGCCGCCGCGAGCAACGCTGGATCCTCCTTCGGCACCACCTCGCACAGTCCGGTCGGGAGAATCCTCTTCGTGTCGCCGACGTCAGTGCCCACGCACGGCACACCGCAGGCCATGGCCTCCAGGAGGACGTTCGACACTCCTTCGCCCGAGGACGAGCTCGAGACGAGCAGGTCGAGGCCCGGATAGACGTCCTGCACGTCAGCCCGTGCGTCGAGGAACATGATGCGGTCTTCGCCCAGCCCGAGCCGCACTGCCTGATCGACGAGGCTGTTCAGGTACTCCGCTGGGCCGGCTCCGACGCACAAGAACCGCATGTTCCGTCCCCCACGGGAGGTGTCGGCGTCATCGGCCGTCAGCTTCGCCGCAGCCGCCAGGAACGTGGGATGGTCCTTCATCGGGTGGAGGCGCCCAACCACGCCGATCAGCGTCTCGTCGTCGGAGACCCCCAGCTCTTGCCGGAATGCCCTCCGCCGAGCGGGGTCGGGGCGGAACCGCAAGGTGTCGATGCCGTTGGGGATCACCGCGATCTTGCTCGGTGGAAAGCCGCGCCGGACAGCGTCGCGAGCACCGGCGTAGGAATTGCAGACGATCTGATCGGTCAGGCGGCTCATCGGTCCCTCGAGGCGAAGCAGGACGCGGGTCTCCCACACGTACTGTGACCTCTCGAGCCTCGATGCACGAACGCCGATCATCACTTTCGCGGGACGGGCGAGCTTCCCGAGCAGCGAGATCGGGACGGTGGCGTGCGGCAGAAAGGCGTAGACGATGTCCGGCCGCTCATCCCGCAGAACCCTCGCCAGCCGCGGGAAGAACCGCACAACCTGCTTCCGCCAGTTGGTGTTGAGTGACCGGAGCGTGACGCCGGAGCCCGACAACTCGGGTTCCATCTCGCGGGTGTCCTTGTAGACCAGCACGACCACGTGGTGGCCCCTGGCGGCCGCTGTCCGGGCGAGCAGGATGAGCTGGCGCTCGGCGCCGCCATAGCCCAGGGTCCCCGTCACCAGGAGGATCCGCAGTGGCGACTCCTTGTCCACATCCCCGTTCTCCGGCACCCTGCTCACGGTCGCACCCCGAGCTCCCCGTAGGCGGCGATGATGCGCCCGAACACCTCGGCCTCCCGGTACTCCGCCGCCGCGCGCTCGAAGGACACCCGGCCCATCTCGAGCAGCTTCCCTGCCGGAGCCGAGACCGCCTGCCGAAGAGCATCGGCCAAAGCGGCCGGTGCACGCGGGGGCACCAACCATCCGTTCTCGCCCTGAGTCACCAACTCCCGGTTCCCCTTGATGGACGTGGCGACGACCGGCAGTCCAGTCGCCATCGCCTCGATGATCGATCGGGGAACTCCCTCGCGCCAGCTGGGTAGTACGAAGAGATCCGCCGATTCGAGCTGCTCCCGGACACCGGAAGGCTCGAGCTTTCCCGTGAACCGCACCGGCACGCGGAGGTCGGCCACGGCGGCTCGGGCTTCGTTACCGATGGGATCCCGCGAGTTCTCGAGGTCGTACCCCACGAGAGTGAGCTCGATGCCGTCCACGTCCCGGAGGGCGACGAGGAGGTCCAGAACACCTTTCATCCTGATGAGGCGGGCCACACACACGGCCCGCAGTGCGCCAGAACGGTGGAGGGCGGTCCGGGGCCCACTGAACCACTCGTCTTGTACGCCATTGCCCAGGTAGCGGAGCAGGCCGCAGTATCGGTGGCGTTGAGCCTCGCGGAGGTCCTCTTTGGATTGGAAGAGCGACATGTCGGTGACCCGCGAGAGCAATCGCTCCACCACCTCCGAGACGCGTGCCGACGGGCCCCGGTACTCCCAGTCGTGCAGGAAACCGTGCACCGTGAGCACCACCGGCGGGCCCGAGCGATGCCATGCGAGGGCGGCACGCCCGGGTATCGACGCGGTCGGTGTGTGGAAGTGGACCAGATCTGGCTGGAGCCGCCCGATGACCCGGCGGAGGGCGGACATGGCGCGGGTCAGGGCGATGGGTTCGGGGAACTTCGGGAACCGCACGACCTCGGGGTGGAAGGGCTCGAGTGCGGAGGTGAAGCGGTCGCCCTCCGGTGCGCAGGCAACGGCCACGTCGAACCCAGCCTCCGCCAGCGCCGACATCTGGGGGAGCAAGAGGTGCCGGACCGTGTACTCGACGGCCGCGACGTGCAGGATCTTCGGCCGAGTCACTTCCCGCCGTCCCACCTCGAGGTCCCGTCCCCTGGATGCACCGCCGGCATCGTAAGGCAGCGCACGGGGGGCCCGGGCCCAGGGAGCGGGGTGCCCACCGGTTGACGGGCCGATGCAGGTGCGGGAGACTTGGGGGCGATGCGAACGACCCCGAACCCGGTAGCCATTATCCAGTAGGCGCGTGCCTCTGGCGCGCGCCTCTTTGACCGTCCACGTTGTGGGCGGTTTTTCAATTCCGAGGCAGAATTCGCGCCGGCGGGCCAGCGGGGACCAGGAGACCGGCGGGGACAACGAGAGGAGCGTCGGCTGTGAGCCGTCGAGAGGGAGGAGATGACCGGTTGCCTCAGCGGGGACGGCACCGGGTCGCGGTCATCGGCGGGGACGGCATCGGGCCAGAAGTCCTGGCTGAGGCCTTGAAGGTGGTCTCGGCGGCGGGGGTGCAGCTCCAGACCGAGGACTTCGACCTCGGGGCGGACCGGTACGTCCGGACCGGCGACGTCCTGCCCGACGCCACCCTGGAGGAGCTCCGGGGCTTCGACGCCATCCTGCTGGGGGCGGTCGGCCCCCCGGTCGGTGACGCCACGGTCCCCCCGGGCGCCCTCGAGCGGGGACTGCTCCTCCGGCTTCGCTTCGAGCTGGACCTCTACGTCAACCTGCGGCCCTTCAAGGGGGTACCTGGGTCCATTGCCGAGGGCGCCGACTTCGTCGTCATCCGGGAGAACACCGAGGGCGCCTATGCCGGGGAGGGTGGCTTCCTCCGCAAGGGCACCCCCCACGAGGTGGCCACCCAGGGCTCGGTCAACACCCGGATGGGAGCCGAGCGCTGCACCCGGTTCGCCTTCGACCTGGCCCAATCCCGGGAGGCCCACAAGCTGACCCTCGTCCACAAGACCAACGTCCTGACCTTCGCCGGCGACCTCTGGCAGCGCACCGTCCGCGAGGTGGGGGTGGAATTCGCCGAGGTGGCCCACGACTACAACCACGTGGACGCCGCCTGCATCTACCTCGTCGAGCAGCCGCGCCGCTACGATGTGATCGTCACCGACAACCTCTTCGGCGACATCCTCACCGACCTGGCGGGCGCCGTGAGCGGTGGGATCGGGTTCGCCGCCTCGGCGAACCTCAACCCGGCGCGGACCGGCCCGTCGCTCTTCGAGCCGGTCCACGGGGCGGCCCACGACATCGGCGGGAAGGGAGTCGCCAACCCTCTGGCGGCCATCCACTCGGCCGCCCTGATGCTCGACTTCCTGGGAGAGGCGGAGGCCGCCGACCGGGTCCACAAGGCGATCGACGAGTACATCGCATCCGACCACGCCGGCGCATCCGCCGGGACCACCGCATCCACCGCATCCACCACCGCCATCGGCAACGCCATCGCAGAAAGGCTCTGAACGTGCCCATCACCCCGACCGAGAAGATCTGGATGGACGGCGAGCTCGTCGACTGGGCCGACGCCACGGTCCACGTCCTCACCCACACCATGCACTACGGGTCCGGTGTGTTCGAGGGCATCCGGGCCTACCCCACCCCCGACGGGGTGGCGGTGTTCCGACTCGCCGACCACATCCGTCGACTGTTCGACTCGGCAAGGATCCTGATGATCGACGTGCCGTTCACCGAGGAACAGATCGTCGGCGCCACCCGCGACGTGGTCCGTGCCAACGGGCTCGACGACGGCTGCTACCTCCGGCCCCTGGTGTACCTGGGCTACGGAGAGATGGGACTGAACCCGCTGCCCTGCCCGGTCAACGTGTCGATCGCCGCCTGGCCCTGGGGTACCTACCTGGGCGACGAAGGGGTGGCCAACGGCGTGTCGGTGAAGATCAGCTCGTGGCGTCGGCACGACGCCAATGCGGTGCCGACGGCGGCCAAGAGCACCGGCATGTACCTGAACTCGTCTCTGGCCAAGGTGGAGGCCCTGAAGGGCGGCTACGACGAGGCGATCCTGCTGGCCCAGGACGGGCGGGTGAGCGAGTGCACCGGGGAGAACATCTTCGTCGTCCGCGACGGCCGGCTGCTCACGCCGCCCAATTCGGACTCAGGGTCCCTCGACGGCATCACCCAGGACTCGGTCGAGACCATCGCCCGGGACCTCGGGATCGAGGTGTCGCACCAGCAGCTGATTCGGACCGACCTCTACCTGGCCGACGAGGCCTTCCTGACCGGTACGGCGGCCGAGGTGGTCCCCATCCGCGCCGTCGACGACCGGCCGGTGGGCGGGGGCAAGCCCGGCCCGATCACCCAGGAGATCCAACGCACCTACTTCGCCGCCGTGCGGGGCGAGATCGACCGCTACAAGGACTGGCTCGACCATGTCGACTGACCACGCCCATTCGGGGGGCCCCAACGCCCACGCCCACCGCCCCGGGTCCCACGGCCACTCCCTCCCCGAGCTGCCCGAGGCCGTCGACATCTTCGACACCACGCTGCGCGACGGGAGCCAGCAGGAGGGGCTATCGCTGACCGTCGACGACAAGCTCAGGGTGGCCGAGCAGCTCGACCACCTGGGCGTCACCTACATCGAGGGCGGCTGGCCCGGGGCCAACCCCAAGGACGCCGAGTTCTTCGCCCGGGCGCCGGGGGAGCTCACGCTCCACACGGCCACCCTCGTCGCCTTCGGATCGACCCGGCGGGCCGGGGTGAGGCCCGAGACCGACGAGGTGCTCGACCACCTCATCGGGGCCGGGGCCCCCGTTGCCTGCATCGTGGCCAAGAGCTGGGACCGCCACGTCACCGACGCCCTGCGCACCTCCCTCGACGAGGCGGTGGCCATGGTGGGCGACTCGGTGGCTTTCCTCCGGGACAACGGTCTCCGGGTCTTCTTGGACGCCGAGCACTTCTTCGACGGGCACCACCACAACCGGGACTTCGCCCTGCGGGTCCTCGACGCCGCCGAGACCGCCGGGGCCGAGGCACTGGTGCTCTGCGACACCAACGGCGGGAACCTTCCCGACCAGATCGGGGCCGCGGTGGCCGACGTGCGCACCCACACGAGCACCCAGATCGGGATCCATTGCCATAACGATGCCGGCTGCGCGGTGGCCAATTCGATCATCGCGGTCCAGGAGGGTGCGACCCAGGTCCAGGGTTGTGTCAACGGCTACGGCGAGCGGGCCGGGAACGCGGACCTCTCGGCGGCCATCCCCGATCTCTCGCTGAAGCTCAACATTCGTACGATCCCGGCCGACCGGCTCGAGCGGCTGACCCCGGTCTCGCACCACATCGCCGAGCTGGTCAACATCGCGCCCAACCCCCAGCAGCCCTTCGTCGGATCCTCGGTCTTTGCCCACAAAGGGGGCCTGCACGCGAGCGCCGTGGCCCGCCGCCGCGACCTCTACGAGCAGATCGACCCGAACCTGGTCGGCAACGGGGCCCGGGTCGTGGTCTCGGAGATGGCGGGGCGCTCCACCCTGGCCATGAAGGCCCAGGAGCTTGGCCTCGAGCTCGACGGTGAGGTCCTCGGCCGGGTGCTCGACGAGCTCAAGCGGCTCGAGCACGAGGGTTACCACTTTGAGGTGGCCGACGGCTCCCTCGAGCTCCTCCTCCGACGGGCCGGCGGCTGGGAGCCGGACTACTTCCAAGTGGAGGCCTTCCGCGTCATCACCGACCACGGTGAGCGCTCGGCCGGCGTCGGGACCCCCGGGTTGCCCGGGGGGTCGGACGCCACCACCGAGGCGACGGTGAAGGTCCACGTCGGCCCCCGGCGGGTGGTGGCCGCGGCCGAGGGCAACGGTCCGGTCAACGCCCTCGACGCGGCACTGCGCCAGGCCATCGGCCCCTCCTTCCCCTCCCTGACCGGGGTCCACCTCACCGACTACCGGGTCCGCGTCCTCGACACCGGGCGGGGGACCGGCGCGGTGACCCGGGTGCTGGTGGACAGTTCCGACGGGGAACGGACCTGGACCACCATCGGCGTCTCGGAGAACATCATTGAGGCCAGCTGGCAAGCCCTCTACGACTCCATGATCTTTGCCCTCCTCCACGCCGGGGACCGGGCGTGACACGGGTCCGGTCGGCCGTCGGGCGGCCACGGTGGGGCCTGGGTGGCGGGCCCCTGCGGTAGCCTCGCCGCCACATGACCCAGCCCAGCTTCGTCCCGATCACCGAGGCCGACCAGGTCCGGCCCGCCCTCCACCTCCAGGTGCCCGCCGCGTGGGCGCCCGGGCGACCGGCCGAGCTCCGCACGCCGTCCCGGCCGATCGGCCGGGGCATGGGCACGCCGGGTCCGGACCAGGGGTTCGCCCTGCGCCTGGCCCACCGGTTCGCCGGCCGGCTCCGACTGGCCGAGGGCGAGTCGGCCGAGGACGTCATGATCGGCTGTGCGGTGCTGGCCTCCCGACGCTCGGGGCTGTTCGGCCGGGCTCCGAGCATCCACGACCTCACCGTCGCCTTCACCTTGTGGGGTTTCCTCGCCGACGGTGCCCCCGACGACCTGGTGGCGGCCCGGCGGGCGGCCTTCCGCTCCGCCTCCCACGACTACGTGGTCCAGCGTTCGCTCACCGACCGGGTTCCCGACGAGGCGTTGCGGCTACCGCCGGAGGAGGCGGCCGAGTGGGTCGCCGACGGAGGGTGGCGTCGCCTGCTCGAGGCGGCTCCGACGGCGGCCGCGTCACGAAGGTGACCGTCCGAGCCGACCGATGGCGCCGCCCGGCGCCGCCACGCTGACGGCCGCGTTCGGCATGGACATCGAACGGCTCGAGATCGACGCCAACCACTTCACCTTCAGCGCCCGGGCGGCCGGACCGGGCGACGGCCGGCCCGTCCTGCTCCTCCACGGTTTCCCCGAGACGTCGTGGAGCTGGCGGGGCCTGCTCGCCGAGCTGGGCTCGGCCGGCTACCGGGCCGTGGCCCCGGACCAGCGGGGCTACTCGCCCAAGGCCCGCCCCCCAAACGTCGCCGACTACGCGCTGCCTCTCCTGGTGGCCGACGTGATCGACCTGGCCGACACGCTGGAGATGGCCACGTTCGACCTAATCGGCCACGACTGGGGTGGCATGGTCGCCTGGGTCACCGCCGCCCGCCACGCCGAGCG
>Ga0209040_10003944_pt1 | contig 11282 bp, 8 predicted proteins | sample BogFormECP12_OM3_FD_188240 | JGI IMG/M metagenome (GOLD analysis project Ga0209040, IMG submission 188240) | Bog forest soil microbial communities from Calvert Island, British Columbia, Canada - ECP12_OM3 (SPAdes) (version 2) | ecosystem: Environmental > Aquatic > Freshwater > Wetlands > Bog ... | reverse complement strand
GTGATTATGAATAGCGGCCATGGCGTCGGCAGGCTAAATACAAGCCTGCCGACGCACAACTGTGCATAATCGTTCACTGTGCATAATGGCCGTTAGGGTGAAATCACTGTAACGACTGAGTGTAATCATGCGTCAAATTGCCTGTGAATTGATGAGTCAGTGTCATTTCCTTTTGAACGTGCCAGAAATCGGATTCGCCAATTTTCGTTCTAGAGCCTTAACTCCTGCGGAAACGATAACTACGATCGCTGGTAGTAGCAGCATCCAGCTGCCTAAACTGCGACAGGGAGATACCGGGCGAATCGTCGGAGTGACTCGGCGGTGAGCTGACTCTATTGCTAGGCGACGTTGCCCACTGCCGACCTATCGAGCGGTGGTCTCTTTAAGGATCCGCATTAGCCGACGCGAGGAAGGCCGGATCTCGGAGCAATCAACGTTGGCGTGGCAATGGGACTTCATGACCTCTAATTTGAAGCAATTAGCGGGACCGGCCTGGATAGTGGCGGCCGCGCTGTTTGTGACAGCGACCACGGTGGCCGCAGAGGCGGATACGGCTCTTGAGGAAATCGTCGTAACAGCGCAGCGACGAAGCCAATCCGTGCAGGACATCGGTGTCGCAATTACCGCCATCAGCGGTGAGGACATGCAGGCGCTGCGCATTCAACAGCCGCTAAGTCTTTCGACCATCTCGCCGAGCCTTTCCACGATGAATGCGACGACCGATAGCACCCCGCTATTTCTGATACGCGGCATTGGACTCGACGACTTCAACATGAACAACAGTAGCGGCGTCGGAACCTATCTCGATGATGTATTCGCGAGCTTTCCCGGGTTCCTGACGGCTGCGATGTACGATGTGGATCGAGTTGAGATTTTGGAGGGTCCGCAGGGCACGCTGTATGGCAAGAATACGGCGGGCGGTGCGATCAATATCATCTCGAAACACCCCACTGACCATTTCGAGGGGTATATCGATCTCGACTACAGCCGGTGGGAGACGACGGACGTCACGGCTGCGGTCAGCGGCCCGCTCACCGGTTCGATCAACGCGCGGCTTGCGGGAACCGCGACGAAGCAGGGTGAGGGCTATCAGACGGACATCGACACCGGCGAGACGTATGGCAAGCTCAATCGCGGCGGCGTGCGGGCGCTATTCGATTTCAAGCTGAATGACGCCGCGAGCCTTCTGCTCAATTTTCACTACGTGTACGACCACTCCGTACCCTCTTCGCCGTCGACGCCGAACGTAGAGGCGCTGGTGCCGATCACCCCTCCGTTTCCGATCGCAGGGCTACTCAATAGCCCTCCCGGAGGGACACTGGTGAGAGTGGGAGGCTTGGCGCTCTACAAGGACGAAAGCGGTGAGGGCGCCGTTGCCACGCTGACCGTCCCGTTCAATGGTCTCGTGCTCACGTCGCTTAGCGCCTTCGACGACTTCTCTGCGCACAGTCTCGACAATTACGACGGCTATCCGGCGGCCGACAATAACTGGACCAAGAACTTCCAACAGCAGCAGTTCAGTGAAGAGCTGCGCCTGGCGTCGGATACCCGCGGTCTCGTCGACTGGATCGTCGGTGCCGAGTACTCCCAAAATTGGTTCCACTGCCGCGACGCGCTTGACTGGACATTCGTCTATGGACTTGCCACATCCATCACGGATTCGGGTAAGGCGATCACCGCCGCGAACTTTATACAGACACAGCAGTCGGCGGGGCTGTACGCCAACGCAGAAACCCACCTCACGAACCGCTGGACGCTCGTAACGGGGGTACGGTACTCACACGATCAGGCAAGCTTCGACGGCGTGACGCTCGATCCGACGGGTCTTCTGAGTTTCTCCGCCAGGGGTTTCACCGGACCAGTCGTGCCAAATACGGTGCTCGCCTCACTGGATGATTCCCGCTCGAGCGAGAACGTTTCGTACCGACTCGAGCCCGAATATCACGTGTCGGACAAGATTCTCCTTTATGCCAGCGTAGCTACTGCTTATAAGGCGGGAATCTATTATGGCCAACCTGCGCAGGTCACCGTCGACTGGGGCTATGTGAACCCAGAGCACGTGCGAACCACGGAACTTGGTATCAAGAGCCGCTACTTCCGTGACTTGCTGCAAATCAATGCCGCTGTCTTCGACACGGATATCCGGGATCGCCAATCGAGCCTCTCGTTGTGGGCTGGGCCGGTCGGTACGCAGCCCCTCATCGCAGGTCTTGGCAACGTGCCGCGGTCGCGCATCGACGGCGTTGAGACCAACATGGAGTGGCGGCCACTCGCGGGCCTCGAGGTCAATCTCGGCGGCACTTATCTGCATGCCCGGGTCACGGAGACCCTGACGAACGACAACGGACTGGCGCTCTTTACCCCGGTTGGAATCGGACAAATGCTGCCCGATGCGCCGAAGTTCAGCGGCGGTTGGATCGTTTTGTATCAGCATGCGGTCGGGGGCGGACTCAGCATGTACGCTCAGGCGAATGACCACTACAGCGGTGCGGAGCATCCGTACCTGGCGGACCCCACGACTTTTGGCCAAGGACATTCGCTCGGTGCGCGCATCGGCGTCAAGAGTCCCGCTGAGCACTGGAGCGCCGGTGTGTGGGTCACGAACCTGACGGACACGCGACCGCTAACCTATGCGTATGCCGGCAGTCAAGGGCAGCAGGTATCGTACTATCAGAAGCCGCGATCGGCGGGCGTCAACGGCACCTACAATTTCTGAGCGCACTGGGCAGAAACGGATTAGGTTTGAGCGCTTCGAGACCCTACATCGGTGGGCTGTCCGTCCGCTTGGCTGAACCCGATGCGGCCGCCCGCGATCATGGGCGCGGCATCAGCGGCCGAACGCGACGAGGGCTTCGATGAACTGATGCACGACGCCGTAGAGAGGGAAGCCGAGTACCGGGACTACCAACGAGAAAACGGCGAGACTCCAAATGCGCTTCCTCGGTGGAATGGGCGGCGACGGCGCGAGTAGTCCGCGCACCCGACCCTCCACATCGTCCACCGCAATCGGCAGGCTGAGAGCCGGAAGCGGCGAGGCCGCGGTGGACGACAGGCGCGCCACTTTGATTAACGCCGACGCGAGCGCCAGGCGCTTATACCGATCAGCGCCCGTGGCGCGCTCGTCCGCCTCACGCTCGACAGCTTCTCGCCACCGGGCTTCCAGGGCCGCGCCCGCCGGCAGCCACGCGAGCGGATCCGGGCCGAGGACCATGAGAAGTAGTTTCAAATTATCGCGCGAAGCGACGTGTGCCACCTCATGCGCGATGATTTGGCTCAACTCCTCATCGTTGCATGCAGAGAGGGCGCGCTTGGACGCGACGATTCGTGGCCGCAATCCGCCAATGACGGCGACAAAAGGCTCTCGCGCGTTTACGATGTCGACACGCTGTCCCGCTATCAGAGTCGGCACATCCGCCGCACCGCAATTCTGTAACAGCACCCGGGCCGCCTTCCATGCACGCGATGAGCGCCGAAGTCCAATGCCGATGGTGAGCAACCCGAACAGCGCCAACGTGACGAGCAGCGGTCCGCCTTCCTCCAATTCGTGGGCGGGCTCAGAGATCAAGAATGCCGGCAGCACGACCGTCACGGCGAGGAGGGTCGCCCCCCCAGCAGGTAAGAGTCGCAGCGCAAGCAGTTCGTTTGCAGAAAGTCGAACGCGTTTGTGAATCGCGCGCCACGCAGCGACGACCGGGACGGAGAGCAACGCGCTGACCAGCCCATACACGGCGGCAAGCACGAAGAACAGTGTGACGGAGAAGCTCACGCGTCCCCCGACTTGAGCCGTTCACGCTCTGCCTGCACCAGGGCATCCAATTCATCAAGGAGTGCGGCGTCCCGACGACCGACCGCGCGTACCAGTGTCGAGAGAATGGCGCTGTTGCTACCGGATGCTTCAAGGAAGTCGGTAACGTGGCCAGAGATCAGCTCGCCGAGCATCGCAGCGCGCGAGCAGCGGGGTTCATAAGAAAACGCCCGGCCTCGCCGGCGCCGCGTCAGCACCCCCTTGCGATAGAGGCGGTCAAGCGTCGTCATCAGCGTCGTGTAGGCAAGCTCGGGAAACGCCGCATGAACGTCCCGCACGGTCACTGCCCGGTCGTGGCCCCAAAGCAGCCCAAGTACCTTTGATTCAAGCGGACCCAATCCCGGTCGTCCTACGGGAGGCGGGCCTGTTGGAGCTACTCGGCGATCGCGCTTCAGAGTCTTCATTGCCGGTCAGCGGGGGCAGGAGGGCAGCGTCTGCATGTGGGACAACCATTCATTCCGCGGTGAAGTGTCGCCGATTCTGGCGAATGAGAACCCGTCTGGCTACAGCGACATCGATTGCAGTGGCTGCTTGGAGAACCGGACATCACATTGCTGGCTTGATCATAGTTTCTATCGAGACTGCTCTCGCGCAATTATGCGTGGACAGACGATGCAGCGATCGGCAAAGCAGCCTCACAGCTCTGTGCTATTCAAACTCGGCGTATCTGACCATTCAAAGGCTTATGTGCCGATATCTCGAGAAATCGTAGCACAACTCGAAGCGCGTAAGGCTCTGATTTTATTCGGTAATTCGGACTTAGGAAGATCCTACTTCGAACCAGGTGGTCGGCGGTTCGAATCCGTCCGGGCGCACATGAAATCAACGACTTGGCCCTGGTATTTTTACAGCTTGTGCCATTCAGGGTTTCATTGCCATTGGACCTCATCAGAGCTTTGCGCTGGAACTGCCTGAATTTCCAGCTCCTTGGCTTGCCGTCTTGACGTCCGCGGACCGCGCCGAGCTCGGTCATTGGGTGTGCCATTGAATCGCCTGAAGGTTGTCTCTCCTCGATGCGAGATTCCATAGATCTCGCGTGTCTAGCCCGTGTCATCTGATCGGGATGGACCCCAAGCTGCCTTCGACCAGCGTCCGCTTCCAGGTATCAGAATGGCGATCGCTCCAATCGTGTTAGGTGTCATCGGGAGTCATTTTCGGTCGAGTTCTCCGAGCTCGTATCCGTCCTAGCTCGAGCAGCCTTTAGTAACACGTATTGTATTGTCCGCCTGCATGTGGAGCCGCACTGCGTAGAACGGGCCAGAATCTATCGGCAGGGTCTGCGGTAGTTTCGCTGCACAGGTTGGCACTTTGTAGTAGGACCGAAACACGCGGCCAATGCGAAAATAAGAATACGTGTCATCGCTACCAATGTAGAAAACATCACCGTCGAACCCTTCAAGAGGGCGATCCAAACGCGATACGAGTCCTCGTGCGCCTCTGATTTCGGCGAGCCAGCGTGCGCCCATCCGGCGAAGGCGCTGGCAAGTGAAGCCAGCAACGTCACTGCGAATAGTGATCTTGAGTGGTTACGCTTCATTACGCCTAACGCAAGTTAGCCGTACTTGCGCTCAAACTCGTCACGTGGACAATCAAAGTAATCGCACGCAGCTGCGACGGCCAAACCGCGTCCTTCGACGATTTTGTCGATGTGCGTCTTTCTTTGGAGGAATCGTGCGACGAAGCCACGATTACTGTTGCCCGAGATGAGATCCGACCAAATCATGTACTGAGATTTTCCGACGGGCCTGACTTCAACGAAGTCCCGCTCCGAACGGTAAAAGCCCACTCCGAACTGCCTATCTCCAGACAATGAGGCTTCAGCCTGCTCGATGAGCAAAGGAACCTGTTCCCGGGTTGCTTCACCGAGCTCTTCTATTCCGCCTTCATCGTAGGCAAAGTACGCGCGCATAAACCTTAAGGTTTGGCTAGCTATTAATTGGGCGCTGACGGAGGGGCATGACATTCTGCATTCTGGTTACGCGCGGACCTCGATTTCCGCATAATAACGCAGGCAATGAATGTCGGCTAACGGCAGCGCAACCTCGAAGGGTCAATGACGGGCCTGGCCGCCTGGCGCCAGCGGCGGTCCCACCGCCGATGTCGACCCACAGCCGCCGGATGCGAACGATTGCTTCGGAGCGGGCTGAAGACTTATCTATCGGTCAACGCCTGTCTGTAACAGCTCTTCATCGTTGTCGTTGAAGGAGCCAAGGCTCGCCGCGACGTGGCCGAAAGACCATTTCATCGCCACAGGTCACTCAAAATGCAGCCGGATCGGCGCACCCTTAGTGAAATCCCTCCACACAAAACACGGGTACACGAGAATGTACCCGAACAGTGTGCCTTTGAAGTGAGCAAGGTCGGTGGACGAGAAAGGGAACACCAGTTCGTTTATCTCGACCGCTGCACGGTAGCCCCGCATCGGATCGATCCGGAGTGAATTGGCGTCATTGCCGAGCCTCGTAATTCCGTCGCGCCATATGGCTCCGCTGAATACGAGCAACTGACCCGGTTGGTGCGCGTCAGAGGTAGCACCTGCGAGACACAAGGACTCGAATCCGCTGGGATTGCTCTTCACCTCGGCCGAAGGGAGTTTCACCAGGCAAATATCCACTTGCTCGCCATAGTAGCCAAAGCCAATCTGAAGGTTCGCGCTTCGGAGATGATTGTCGATCGCTCCCTGGGAAATATTTCCAGGAGAAAAATCTCCGTCTTGTGAAAAATAGAAGTCAGCGCCCGTTCGGCCATTAAATGAGATGGGGCCAGAATTCCAAGCAAGAAACACGATCGGCGCATAGGTACTGGCGCTCCGGTCCCCCTTGATCGAGCCTTGGGTACTACAGGCGGTGAGGCTGGCAATCAATAGCACAGCAAGCGTCGGGCAAATCCTCATGAATTGCAGTGGGATTCCGTTAGAAGCCAGTATGTATTGACCGATCATTGTGATCTCCTATCTTGCATGCGGAATCGAATGGCCATTCCGCTCTACTTGCCCAATTTTCCACCTCCAAGTTTGGGGGTTTCCGACAACCTGCGGTGTTGATCCGATCGCGAATGTGCCCGAACATTCGGTTTCCGGCAGCGTAAATAGGACCATTCTCTAGAGACCGAAGGCTGACGCACTTGTCCTACAAAGGTAAATTTTGCGACTTTGTCATATGGTATCTTCATCTATGTAAAGGCCTTTGTGTTTTCCCTGTTCATGAATTATTTAGGCACTACGTAAAGCGGCTAGGTTGAACGGCATGCACGACCGTAATCAGAATCGCCCGGTCGCGCGTCGAACATCGCGACGGTGCGGTCTCACCCGACTCTCGCCCCTCATCCTCGGCGTCGCGGTCGGTGCGTTCTTCGCGGTGCCGGTATTTGCCTCCTGCAACGCTCCGCTGCCGACCGCGGAGCTGCGTGTGCTCGATGAGATGGCGGAGACGAATTCCCTTGCCGCCGTGGCGGAGGCCAACCGCCGGCTCAGCGTGACGCCGCCTGCGGATGCGTTCACCCGCGCGGCGCTTTTTACGATCATCGCGGACGCGCTCGACATCATTGACAACGACCCTGCCGCGCGTGACGCCGTGGCGCTTGGGCGAGCGGAGCTCGATCGACTAGCGCCGGGGCCCTCCGTCGAGCAGCTACGACTGCGGCTCGCGCTGATCGAGTCGGACGGACTGCAGACCGCCGACAAGTTGACGGCCGGCGTCGCGAAGCTTCAGGCGCTCGAGCGCGATCTGCCGCCGCTGTCGCTCGATCACGCCTGCCTGCTCCTGTCACGCAGCCGCGTCGAGAGCCGGTTGACTCACCAGGACCTTGCCGCCGACGCGGCCGTCAACGCCTACCAAATCGCCCGCAACCTTGGCGCGATGAACACCGCGGCCGACGCCGCCTATGAGCTCGCGACCACCTACCGCCGCGCCGGCCTGTTCGGCGACGCGATCCGCATGGCCGACGAGGCCATCGCGTACGCCGGCTCGGTTGGGCACCTGCCGGTGCTCGCGAATGCGCTTTGGGAAAAGGCCCGGATCCTCGGCGATACCGGCGACTACGCGGCGGCGCTTGAGGTGCTCGCACAGTCCGCTCAGGTGACCACCAGGCTCGGCGACGTGACCGGCCTCGCCTTCGACGACATGGAGCGATGCAACGAGCTGCTCGGGCTAAAGCGGATCGACGAGGCTGAGCGCGCCTGCCTGGGCGCGGAGCGCCAGTTCCGCGCGATCAACCGCGGGGACCAGAGCGTCATTACACAATATTACCTGGTACGCATCGACTTGGCCCGCGGCCAATTCCGGGCCGCACGCGCGCGCCTAGACGCGGCCCTTGCTGCAGACGGCAGGGAGGTGCCGCCGCGCATCCTCGCGGGACTCTATAACGAGCGTTCCGACGCCATGTCTCACCTCGGACGCACAGCTGACGCGCTGCGGGACCTGCGGGAGGCGACGCAGATTGAGGCCCGCGAGAATCAGTTGCAGCGCAGCCTCGGCGCCGCGGCCGTCAATGCACGGCTGCAGATCGAGCGGGTCGACGCGGACAACCGGGAGCTCAAACGCACCGTGCTCCTTGAGCGCGAGCTCGGCGCGCGCCGCGCCGTTACAACGCGCCTCAGCATAGGGATCTCATTGGCGTCGTTAGCACTAAGCGCGGCACTCGTGACGCTGCTGTGGGTCCGCGCGCGGCACCTCCGCGAAATGCGTCGCGCTGCAGAGACCCTGGAGACGCGTGCGCGTGTCATCCACACGATCCGCGAGGGTGTGTTGCTCGTCGATGATCACGGCCGGATCGAGTACGCGAACCCGGCCGTGCTGCAACTCGTCGGCCGCGACCTCGACGAGCTGCGGGCCGCGGGCCTCGAGGCCATTGGCCTAGACCAAGGTGCGCTGACTGGACAGGCCGCTGCCGGAGCCGATCCGTTGCCCGAGGACCGCCGCGAGCTGCGCCTGCGCACGCCCGCCGGCAACGAGCGGGTGCTAGTGCTGACGCAGACGAGGCTCGAGCTCGGCGCCCGTCGCCTGAACATCCTCGTGTTGCATGACGTCTCCGAGCAACGGCGTCTCGAGCGCGAGGTACTGCAGACCGCCAGTGCGGAGCGCGACCGGCTGAGCCATGATCTGCACGACGGGCTCGGCCAAGAGCTGACGGGCATTGCACTGCTCCTGAAGAGCGTCGCCTCTCGCGACACCGCAGATCAGGCCACCCTCGAGCTCATCATTGGCCACGTCAACCAGGCGATTGTAAACGCGCGCACGCTCGCACACAGCCTGGCGCCGGTGCACCTCGCGGGTGGTGCGCTGGACGTCGCACTCGTCCAACTGGCGGCGAACGTCTCTCGCATCTGGCCGATCAAAGTGACCTGCACCGCCGCGCTCGACGGTGTGCGGCTCAAGTCCACCGAGGCCGATCATCTCTACCGGATCGCGCAGGAATCAATCACCAACGCGATGCGCCACAGCGGTTGCAATACGGTCGCGATCGGGCTCGCGGTCGACCGGAACAATCTAACGCTGTCGATTACCGACGACGGCGTCGGCTTTGCGAATGATGGCAGCTCCGGCGGGCTCGGCCTGCGGATGATCTCCTATCGCGCACGGCTCCTACATGGCGCGATAACCGTAGACCGGCCGCCGGAGGGCGGCACGCGCATCACGATACGGACCTCACTGCGGTACCTTGCGAAGTCGCCGCGTGCAGCTCGGATCGCGGGTACCTGACTAAGCGCTGCGGCAGCAGCGCATGATGCGCAATAGAGCCCTTGACGGTTGGCTCGTCAAACACGGCGGTCGAACTGAGCCGATGCTCACTATCGACCCCTGTGAGACGGTCGTGACTGGCGGCTCTGAGAGAGGCAGAATTGCCCGGAAGCGCGAATCGCGGCGCCTTTAGATTCCTATGAACCAGAATACTACGGAGAGAATAGGCTAGCGAATGGGCCGTAAGAAGATTCCGCTCCCTGTAATCCTGATCGCCTGCCTTTATCTGGTCGTGGGTATCGGCGGTTTTGTTGCTCACTTCAGTGACCGTCGCGCGCCTGATTGGATCTGGGTCGAGGTCACTGAGTTCCTCGCAATCGTTTGCGGTATTTTTCTGCTGCGCGCGCGCAATTGGGCTCGCTGGCTTGCTAGTGCATGGATGGCCTTTCACGTCGTGATAAGCTTCGGCGAATTGCGCCAGCTCGCGATTCACAGCCTTTTCTTCGTGTTGATTGTCTGGTGTCTCTTCCGTGCGGACGCCAGTCGCTTTTTCCAAAACGCGCGAACGGCCTAGTTTGTGAAGATTTCGCCAGAGTGCTGGTCCAGTCGGCCGACATCGCGAGCGGATCACATCGACCCGGTGCGGCCCGTCGCGAACGACCGCAGTCGGGCGGTTCAGCACAAACTCCAATTTCATTTTGTCAAGACAATAGACGCCCATGTTTGTGCCAGCTGACAGCGTCCTCCAGCCTATCGTCGCCCCAGAATCGCTCGCCCCTGATCACAAACGTCGGTGCCCCGAATATCTGCAGCTTGCGAGCCTCATCGGTGGCCGCCTCATAGCGTTCATTAATTGCGCCGGAATTCGCAAGCCCGAGCACTCGCCCTGGCTCTTGTTTTATCTCACGCAGGCTATCGGAGATATTGGGCTCTGATCCTGCCTCTTGCCCGAGCTGGAACCAACGACGATATGTTGCTCGCGCGTAATCCGAGCACCAGCCTTCGCCGGCGCCCACGATGGCCACTCGATTGGCGAGATCAAATTCCGTCAAGGGGTAGGGAGCCGGAACCTTGATCGGAACCCCATACATTTCCGCGCGGCGCTCTATATCGCGCCACATGTACGCGGCCTTGATCGGCTTGTTCCCGAATGGGATGTTGTTCATCTCCTTCATGATCGCCCGGACACTGAATGGCCGCCACCGGAACGGGATCCCACTAACTCGCTCGACCTCCGCAAGGCGCATGACCGTGAGGTATGTGTAGGTGCTCCCCACCGAAAACCATAAATCAATTGGATCTGCCATTCGAATCTCCCGCGAACATCAAACGTCGCCTTTACGGCGAACATTATAGGGTCGGGACGACCGGTTGTGGCCGACTGGCAACCTATGCGCTTGGAATCGCCGGCGAATTCACCGTCTCGCCCCAGTGCTGCCCGCCGCGACTGGCTGCTCTGAAGCAGTTTATCGTTCGACACGGGTGTGCTGTCGGCTGCAAAATGCGCCTCGTGAAGCTCAACGATGTACGCCGTATTGCGATGTCATTGCCCGAGGTGACAGAAGAGCCTCACTTCGCTTACACGTCGTTTCGCGTTAAGGGCAAGATCTTTGCTACAGCTCCGCCGGATGGTGATCACTTGCATATTTTTGTCGCGGACGAAGACCGTGAGCCGGCCCTCGTTATGGCGCCTGGCGCCATCGAGAAGTTATGGTGGGGCGGCAAAGTGCGGGGGCTGCGCGTCGCTCTGCCTAAAGCCAAAATGCTGCTGGTTGCGGAGCTGCTGAAGAAAGCATGGT
>Ga0209040_10003940_pt1 | contig 11291 bp, 10 predicted proteins | sample BogFormECP12_OM3_FD_188240 | JGI IMG/M metagenome (GOLD analysis project Ga0209040, IMG submission 188240) | Bog forest soil microbial communities from Calvert Island, British Columbia, Canada - ECP12_OM3 (SPAdes) (version 2) | ecosystem: Environmental > Aquatic > Freshwater > Wetlands > Bog ... | reverse complement strand
GCTGCGGTCGGCATACCACGACGACGCCATCGACGATCACGTCGGATTCGTCGGCCCGGTCGACGAATTCATCGACTGGGCCTTCACGTACCACGCGGCCCAGACCCGGCACCAGCACTACCTCACGAACCACACCGCTGAGGTGAACCCGCGACGAGGCGCACGCCGAGACCTACTACATCTTCGTCGGAACCAAAAGCGACCCGGCAAGGCCGCTGACGATCGCCGGAGGTCGCTACATCGACCGCCCCCAGCGCAGGGACGGCCGTTGGGCCATCGCGGCGCGGGTCTGCCTCATCGAGTGGCAAACCGAGTCCATTTCGCTGCTGACACCGGAGGCAGTCGAGTTCCTCGCCCCGATCCAAACCGTCGCTCGCGATCGCACCGACACGTCATACGAGCGGCCCCTCGTCATCAACCGGGCGGCCTCCAACCCGGTTTGAGCGGCTTCGCGGCTCGTTTAACGGCGGATTCGCCGGTTGAGCTCCCGGCGCGGCGCCGCCGATCTGGTAACGTGAAAACAAACATTGGGTCACACGGGCAGGAGTCGGGAGCCGTGGAGGTGTCGTGGAAGCATCCGAGGCCGCAGCCACGGTGGATCCTGCACGCCTGAGTTTGCGCGATGCCGATGCTTCCGGGCGGGCCGGCCGGCCGGGGCGTTCGCCGGTGCGGAATGCCCGGAAGGGCATCACCGATCGCCAGGACGACGCACTGGGTGCGTACGACGATGGCACACGCCGGACCGAGGTCCTGCAGACCGCGGCTTCGTTGATCGCGTCCTCGGGCCTGCGGACCTCCCTGCAGGAGATTGCCGATGCCGCGGGGATTCTCCCGGGAAGCCTCTACCACCACTTCGAATCCAAGGAAGCGATCCTCGTTGAGCTGGTTCGGCGGTATCACGCTGATCTGGACCGCATCGGCGAAATCGCCCACCAGCGACTGGACCAGCCCGACTCCAGACCTGGCTCCGAGAAGATCATCGAGCTGGGATCGGCCATCGCCCGTTGTGCCGTACAGCATCGCGCAGCTCTGCAGATGTCGTTCTATGAGGCACCGAGTGCGAACCAGGAGCTTGTTGAATTGCTCAAGGAGCCGCCCACCGCGGTTCAGCAGGCGATGCTGCAGACGCTCCGCGCCGGCAGGTGGAGCGGTTACATCAGACCCGAGATCGATCTTCCCACGCTCGCAGACCGGATCTGCCAGTCCATGATGCATGTCGGGCTTGACATCATTCGGCACACGGCCAGCGCCGACCAGGCGGCAGCGCTGTTGTGCCGCATCATGCTGGACGGTCTCGCGAGCCGGCCACCCAGCGATGAGGCGTTGGATCGCTCGGGCGCCTTCGAGGCCGCGGAGGCAGCGATCAAGACGTGGGCCGACGGGAGTGAGTCCGACGCCGACGACAAAGCCGCGTATGTCCGTGCGGTCGCACGAGCCGAGTTTGGCCGAAAAGGGTATGAGGTCACCACCATCAGGGACATCGCTTCCGCGGCGGGTCTGGGCACCGGCACCGTCTACCGGCTGATCGGTTCGAAGGATCAACTGCTCGCGTCGATCATGGAGTCGTTTGGCAACAAAGCCGGAGGCGGCATGGCCGCCGTTCTGCGCGCGGATGCCACGCCCATCGAGAAGTTGGACGCGCTGAGCTGGGTAAACATCAACGCATTGGATCAATTCCCCGACGAGTGGAAGATTCAGCTGGCGTGGATGCGGCAGTGTCCGCCGGATACCCCCAACCCCGGCCTGGCATTCACCATGCGACTGCGACAGCTCAAAGCACTGTTGTCCGGGGGGATCCGGTCGGGAGACATCCGCGTCCAGACTGCCTCGGTCGAGATGCTGTCACGGTGCGTGATGGACGTGCTCTGGATGCCGGAAAACATTGTGCGCGCCCAAGGGACGCGCGCGGCGCTGATCACTGCCCGTGACACCGTGGTCCGTGGGGTCGCCGACCGGAGCGCTGTCAAGTAGTCACGGGCAGTCGTCCCCACCCGCGCACACTTGCGGTGTGCGCCATGACGGCGTTGTCGTAATCGACTTCCCAATGGTGCCAACGCTTTATCACTTCTTCGAGCGCCACGCGGGCTTCCATGCGGCATAACGCCGAGCCCAGGCAGAAATGCAGCCCCTGCCCGAAACTCAGGTGCCCACCGGCGTCGCGGTGAATGTCGAAGCGGTCTGGACCTTCGAATCGGCGTGCATCGCGGCCGAGCCGTTCAGCAACAACATCACCAACCCTTCCGGAGTGGTCCGGACTTTCGCCCGGCAGGGAGAATATAACCTAATCTTTGTTCTGCATGAAGAGTGACGGCCCCAAGGGCCGCCACACACGTCGTTGATGCCCCCGGGGTTCCATGGACCCTCCGGATCGTCCGTCCCACGGGCTGACCCGATTTCGCATCCATGTGGCCGCCCGGAACCTAGGCTGATCCTCAACAGCAGCAGAGCAGGGAAAGCGGATCACCACCGGAGGGACAGGACATGAGACCCGTGACTGTGCTTGCATTGACTTGCGGATTCATCGCCGCACCGGTGATGGCCGCCGGAACCGCGTCGGGGACGCCGTCGCAGTGCGATGGCGCGAACTGTGTGCCCTACGTGGCTCGCAACGTGGCGCAAGACGCGCCGTGTGATGTTCGTACCCGCTACGTCTTCGGCTTGGACTCCTCATCGGGCGCCACCTTGCTCTGCGCTGCTGTGGGTAAATGGGTGCCGTCGAAGCCCTTGGTCGGCGTCCGCCCGTTGGGGGCACCGTGCGATCAGAGCGAGGGCGCGGCGCAGTCCCCGGATGGCATACCGATGACTTGCGTCAGCCAGGGCTGGGTCGCTAACTACACCGAGATTTATTACAGCAATGCTGTTTGAGGTCGGGCTCCTGGCCCCAGCGGTCCCCGAGGGCCGCCCACGATTCAGGCCAGCGATTCCATCCACGCCCGGTGCAGGGCGGCGTACCGGCCACCGGTACGGCCGATCAGTTCGTCGGGCGGGCCGTCCTCGACGATCCGGCCGTGGTCGAGAACGAGCACACGGTCGGCGATTTGCACGGTCGACAGCCGGTGGGCGATGACGAGCGCTGTCCGGTCGGCCAGCACGGTCTCCAGCGCGCGCTGCACCATCCGCTCGCTGGGGATGTCCAGAGATGACGTGGCCTCGTCGAGAATCAACACGGCCGGGTCGGCGAGGAACGCCCGCGCGAACGCGATGAGCTGCCGCTGACCCGCAGACAACCGACCGCCCCGCTTGGCGACGTCGGTGGCGTAGCCGTCAGGCAGCGCCTCGATGAATCGGTCTGCCCCGACTGCCGTTGCCGCAGCACGGATCTCGTCGGCTGTGGCGTCGGGCCGGCCGAACCGGATGTTGTCGGCGACGGTGCCGCCGAACATGAAGTTCTCCTGGGTGACCATCACAACATGGCGGCGCAGTTCACTCTGGGCGAGATCGCGCAGGTCGATGCCGTCGAGCGTCACCGACCCGGAGGTCGGATCGTAGAACCGGGCGATGAGCTTGGCGACGGTGGTCTTGCCGGCGCCGGTGGTTCCGACCAACGCCACGGTCTGCCCGGCTGGCACGGTGAGATTCAGATCGGGCAACACCGCGCGGGCGGGCACGTAGGAGAACCGCACGTCGTGAAAGCCGATCTCGCCGCGAACGGCATCCAGTGACACCGGCCGCGCGGGATCGGAGATGGCGGGTCGTTCGGCGAGCACGCCGGCCAGTTTCTCCAGCGCCGACGCCGCGGACTGGAACGTGTTGAAAAACTGGGAGATGTCTTGCATCGGCTCGAAGAACATCCGCAGGTACAGCAGAAACGCGGCCAGCGTGCCGATCGTCATCTGGCCGTGCAGCACGCGGTAGCCGCCGTAGAGCAACACCACGCCGGTGGTGAGGTTGCCGACCAGCTTGACCCCCGGCATGAACACGGCCAGCAGTTTGAACGTCCGCTCGTTGACGGCGCGGTACCGGTCGGCAACGTCTTCGAAGATTTCCTGATTACGGGGCTCGCGCCGGTACGCCTGGACCGCCTTGATGCCCGTCATCGTCTCGACGAACTGCACGATGACCAGCGCCGCGCTCTCCCGCACCTTGCGGTAGGTCTTCGACGATTCGGTGCGAAACCACCACACCAACGCGACCAGGACCGGGAACGCGCCCAGACACATCAGCCCGAGACGCACATCGAGCGTGACGAGCAAAATCGCGGTGCCGACCAGCGTCAACACCGCGGTGATCAGGCTGTCGAAGCCGGTCTCCAGCATGTCCTGGATCGCCTCGACGTCGTTGGTGGAACGGCTGACCACCCGGCCCGAGGTGTAGCGGTCGTGGAACGCGATGTCGAGCCGCTGAAAGTGGCGGAAGACCCGGCGCCGCAGTTCCAGCAGCACCTTCTGTCCGATCCGGCCGGAGCGGCGCAGGAAGAGCACGCGGCTGCCCGCCTGGATCAGCACCACCGCACACAGCGCCCCGAGGATGGCGATCAGCGTGGCCGCCGAGCCGCCGTCGGCGATCGGTGGAATGCCGTGGTCGATGCCGCGCTGCACCAGCAGCGGAACCGACAGCCGCGCGGCGTTTTCCATGACAACGACGAGCGCCAGCAGCGCGAGCGTCATGCGGTACGGGCGCAGCAGCGAGCCGAGCAGCGCGCGGGCCTCACGCCGCCGCGGCACCGTCTCGTCGATGGGCGAACCGTCGTCGGCGCTGTCTCTGACGCGGCCGCGCCACCCATCGGCAGTGTCCTCGCCAACGGCGACAGGCGGAACATCGGTCGCGGTCATCGGCCCTCGGCCTTCGTCGTCGCGTAGCGCCGTGAGTCAGCGCAGGCGGCGTCGGTCGCCTCCCGCTCCTCGTACGCCTGGCAGAGCCGGTCGCGGTCCTCGTCGTCCTGCCACGCGCAGATGCGCTCCACGCTGCCGTCGAGATCGTCGTCTGCAGCCAGCAGGTAGCGGTACTGCGGGACCTCGGCGAGCAGTTGGGCGTGAGTCCCGACGTGAGTGATGGTGCCGTCCTCCAGCAGTGCCACCTTGTCGCCGAGCAGCACTGTCGACGCCCGGTGCGCGACGACGATGCCGGTGACCGCGTGCAGCACCCGGCCCAGTGCCTCCTCGACAACGGCCTCGGTGTGCACGTCGAGCGCCGACAGGGTGTCGTCCAGCACCAGCACCCTGGGCGCGGCGAGGATCGCCCGCGCCAGCGACAGCCGCTGCCGCTGCCCGCCGGACAGGCTCATCCCCTGCTCGCCGATGCGGGTGTCGAGGCCGAACGGCAGGTCGTAGACGAACTCCGCGGCGGCGACCTCGATGGCCTGCGCCACCTGCTCATCGGTGGCGTCCGGCCGGCCCAGCCGCAGGTTCTCGGCCACCGACATCGAGAACAGCGTCGGATCCTCGAAGGCCGTCGCCACGGCCTTCCGCAGCGCAGGCAGCGACAGTTCGCGGATGTCCTGGCCGTCGATGCGGATCTCACCTTCGGTGACGTCGTAGAGCCGGGACAAAAGCCCGGCCAGCGCGGACTTCCCCGAGCCGGTCGACCCGACCAGCGCAAGGGTCTCCCCCGGTTCTACGGTGACGCTGACGTGTCGCAGCGCCCAGTCATCGGCACGCGCGTCCGGGAACCGGAAGCCGACGTCGAGCAGTTCCAGCCTGCCGCCGCGAGGCGGTTCGGCCCGCGGACCGTCGGCGATTTCGCGGGGGGCGTCGAAGATCTCGGCGATGCGGTTGGCGGCTGTCATCGACTCCTGCGTCATCGACAGCAAGAAACCCAGCGAGGCGATCGGCCACACCAGCGACAGCATCATGGTGATGAACGCGACCAGGGTGCCCATCGTCACCAGGCCATGACCGGCGGCGTACGCCCCGAAGCCGAGCACGACGATCAAGGTGAGGTTGGGGATGACCTCGAGCAGGGTCCAGAACTTCGCCGAGACGGACACCTTCTGAACCTGGGTGTCATACAGCGTCGTGGCCTGCTCGTTGAAGCGGTCGTACGTGTAGGCCTCGCGGCCGAACGACTTGACCACCCGCACGCCGAGCGCAGCTTCCTCCACGTGCGTTGCGACGTGTCCCGACTGGTCCTGGGCCCGCCTCGACAGGCGGGTGAAATCCCGCTCGAAGTGCAGCACGGTCGCCGCGATCGGCACGATCGACACCAACACGACCACGCCGAGGGGCCAGTACATCGCCAGCAGGATCGCCGTCACCACGACGATCTGAATGATGTTGAGCAGCAGAAAGACCAGCCCGAACGACAGGAACCGGCGGATGGTCGACAGATCGTTCATCACCCGCGACAGCAGCTGCCCCGACTGCCAGCGGCCGTGAAAGGACATCGGCAGGATCTGCAGCCGGGCGTAGAGGTCCTTGCGGATGTCGGCCTCGACACCCATCGTGCCGCGGGCGATCAACCAGCGGCGAATGAACCACAGCAGCGCCTCGGAGACGCCGACCCCCATCGCTGCTGCGCCGAGCACCCACAGCCCGCGCTGGTCCTGATGTCGCACCGGGCCGTCGATGACGGCCTTGGTCATCAGCGGAATCGCGACGGTGGCCACCAGGCTGGTGACGGCCGCCACGACCATAGAAATCCACCGCGCACGGTAAGGCAGCAAGTACGGCAAAAGCCGCCGCAGATCAGAGCCAGGTCGCCTTCGTGCTGGTGGCGGCGCGAACGCGGGCGCCGACCGCAAACCATGATTCAAGGCTTCATCCACGACTTGTTCAATCTTCGCATAGGCAGCAACAGGAATAGCGGCTCGGTTATGCCGCGCCGTGTGCCGGAGCTCTCGGGATAGCCCTGACCGCGACACTTAAACCGTTGCGGCGAAACGCCGACATACGCCGCAGCAGGTTAAGTCTCGGCGTGGGTCCGCGACAGCTCCCGCAACTGGGACATCGAGCCCCTCTAAAGCGCGTGGGTCCGCGACAGCTCCCGCAACTGGGACGTCGGGCCCCCTAGAGCGCGTGGATCCCGGTGTAGAGCAGCACGAGACCAATCACCACGAGGATCGCCGCCGCCAGGACGGCGTGCTGACGCTCCATCCACTCCTTGAGCCGCTCGAGCGGCTGATCGAGGCGCTCAGCGGTCATCGCGTGCGCCACAACCGGAACGGCCACCGTCGAGCCGGCTAAGGCGGTGTAGTAGGCGATGGCTATCCCCGCGCCCGCCACGCCCAACCCGGCCGTGCCGATTGCCAATCCCGCTGCCGCATTCATGAAGAACACCTTCGGATTGGCCACGGCGAGCACGACGCCGATGACTGCCGCCCTGGCGGGCGTGATCTTGTTGAGGCTGGTCAACCACGCGGGCGAGCGGGCGGACCGCTTACGCGTCGCCCAGCGCCATACGCCGCCCGCGATCAGCACGGCGCCGACCACGATCCGCACCCACGTCGCCCAGCGCGGCGGTGCCTGATGGAGGCCACCGAGCAGGCGTGGCACTTGCACGAAAACCGCGGTCGACGCCGCCAGCCCCGCCAGCCACCCGACCAGAAACGCTAGTCCGGTGGGTCGTGGATGGACGGTGTGCAGCACCAGCAGCACGGCCGGGATGATCGACAGCGGGGACAGCGCGACAACCAGCGCCAGCGGGATCAGCCCGGCGAGGACCGATCCCCAATTACCCGACACGGGCCGCCCTTTCGTCGCATGATCGGACACCGAACCTGGCAAGTGGGCAGCCAAGGTGCAGAAACCGGAATCCTCACGTGCAGGCGCGTCCCCTCCGCTGGCGGACTCGTTACCTCGATGTGGCCCCGAGCGCCTCGACGCGGTCCACCAAGCCGATCAAGCCCGACCCCTTGCCGGGGTCGGCTCCGCCCACCGCGTCATCTTGAATCACCAGGTGGAGGTTCCCGTCGGCGGTTGTCGCGGTCACGTCGACCATTGAGGCATGTGCATGCTTGGCGGCATTGGTCAGCGCCTCGGCCACGACGTAATACGCCGCGACTTCGACAGGATCGGGCAACCGCCGGTGGACGTCGACGTTGAGCATGGCCGGGACCGCTGAGCGTCGGGCCACTGTCCGCAGCGCCGGAGCGAGTCCTCCGCTCGAGAGGATCGCCGGATGAATCCCCCGTGAAATCTCCTGCAGATCGACCGAAACGCCGACCAGGCAGTCGACGACGTCTGAGATTTCTTCGTTGAGCCAGGTCAGCTCCGGTGGCACCGCAGCCTGTGTCATGCGCAGCTTCAGCCCCAACGACACCAGCCGCTGTTGTGCGCCGTCATGCAGATCCCGTTCCAGGCGTTGGCGGGCGTTGTCGGCGGCGCTGACGATGCGCGCCCGCGACGCGGTCAGGTCGGCGCGAGCCTGTGCGTTCGCGATTGCGGTTGCGGCCAAGTCGGCGAAGTCCCCGACCCGTTCCTGGTGTCAGGGGGAAACGGCTCGTGTCGCGGCGAGCCGACGATGGCGACGCCCCACACCCGGCCGTCGCCCACGATCGGTGCTCCGACGCCGCCGCGCAGCCCCAGGGCGCGTATCCGTGCGGCTGCGCATCCGGCAGCACGGTCGTGGCTGTCCATTCGGGCCGCGCGGCCGGTGCGCAGCACCATGGCCGCGATGTTGTCACCGCCGAGCGAGAAATGCTCCCCCACAGGCATTTTCGACAATCCGGGGTTGTCGTGAGCCGCAAGCAGGGTGCCTGATCCGTCGGCCTCGTAGCGGAACAGGGCGGCGTTGGGCGCGCCGAGGGATCGCGCCAGTTCCGCCGCCACCGCCGAAAACACCTCAGACGGGGACGCACCCCGTGCCACCAGGGTTGCCACGCGGCGCAACGCCGACTGCTGTCCGGCCAGCATGCGCAACTGGTCGCGGCTTTACGCGAGCGTGTCGGTCGTGGCCTGCCGCCGGCGTGCCGCGGCAACCAGCACTTGCAGGGAGGGGACCACCCGCTCGTGCAGGCGCCGCAGCGTCGGCGCGGGGACGCCTGCGGGAATCAGGAGTGTGCCAACCACCTGCCGCCATCACGCAGCGGTACCGCCCATTGGTGCTGGTCCGAGGCGAACGCCTCCAGCTCGAGCCTGGCCCACTGCACGTCGAGAGCCTGGGCCAGGCGATGCGCGGCGGGCGCCAACACGGAACGCAGTTCCTCGGTGCGAAGCATCAGGTGCGCCAAGTCGGCCGCGAGATCGGCCTCCCGGCGGCGTTGGTCCGCTTCGGTGGCCCGTGCCCGGGCCAGGTCAGCCAACGCGTTGGCCGAGAACGCGACGACCAGGAAGACCGCGATCACGATCCAGTTTTGGACGTCACGAGTGTTGAACGCGACCGCCGGCGACGGAAGAAGCCATAGGCGATTGCGCTGACGATCGCGGTCGCGGCCGCCGGGCTGAACCCCCATCCGGTGGCCACCACCAGGACCCCGCGCAGGTAGACCACGCCGAACGCGTCCGCCGCGGCGAAATGTTTCAGGGACAGGATCACCAGGGTTTCCGCGGCGATCATCACGGCGGCAACGACCACGCCCAGCCAGAAGGGCGGCGCCGACGGGCGCAGCGACAACCAGACCACCCGCCCGCCGATCCGCGCCAACCGATCGTGGGCAGCCTGCATGATGCCGCGCACTGACACACCATCGGCCTAGCACCGTGGCGGTATGACCGCAAGGACACCCTGAGCCGATGCGCGCGACGCTCCGGCGGTCGCGCGGGTCCCACCACGGGCGATGCGGCGAACCGCCGACGCGATGCCGGCTGGCCGGTATCCGAAGATTCCCGCTGGCACCAAGCCCGTTCGCTCTTGCAGACCGCCCGGCCACGGCCAGTCGTGATGTGCACGGCACCGCGGGGTGCGAAAATCAATTGCTGCTTTGCCGCCCACCGCACACGAGGAGCGGTACAGATGAATAAGGCGCTTTGGGTGCCCGCCGTCTTCGCCGTCACCGTGCTGGCCTGGTGCTCGTCGCCGGCGTCGTCAGGTTCGACGGAACTCCGTCCTCCGGTAGCGAGTCCTACCAGCGGGCAACTCCCCGGTCCTCCGCCGGCGGCGCCCCACGCCGCCGGCTTGCGCCAACAGTTCGCGGTGCCGCTGCTGCACAGCGGCAGCGGTGATCCGGCCGGTCAGATCGCCCACAGCACGCAGGTGTATCAGCGTGCGCAATTGCTCAGGGTCGACAGCAGCACGGCGGGTGCAACCTGGGCACAGGCGGTCGACACGGTCACGGCGGATCGCGGGATTCTGCCAGCCGTGTTGCGACAGCCGCTCCGGAAACTGACCTTCAAAGGCACACAATTCTCGCAGCTCAACGCCCTGATCGCCGTCGCGGGCCCGGCCTACGTCACGGTAACCAACCGAACACTGCGAGCCGACACGGCGCTGAACATCACGCAGCAGAACATCGTCGTCGACTTCTCTGGCGCAGCGATCGAGGTGGGGGCGAAACCCCCGGTCTGGCTGATCGAGCTTGTGCGCGCCCACAACGTCGCGGTGCTCAACGCAAAGATCGATGGCGGCACGAACGCGTTTCTGGTCGACAGTGGGTCGAATATCGCTATCGAGGGAAACGACGTCCGGGGCCTGACCGAGAACGGCATTGTCGTGACGGGCCCGTCCTCGAGCCTGGACATCCGTGCCAATCGCCTACATGACCTGGGCCGCGCCGGCATCATGCTCGACGGTCCGGTCACCACGGCGCTGCTCGCCGACAATGCGATAGACCATCTGCTGGGTCATTCAAACTGGAATGCCGGCATTCTGCTGACCAGCCGAGGCGGCGATATCGCCGCCGATCCGGATACGTTTTTTCTGCCCGATCATTATTGGGTCGTCACGAAGCCGCTTGTCCGGCGCCTGCAAAATCCTGGTCAGAATGTGATCATCGACAACACGATCCGCGCGGGCCTGTCTTCAGGCATCTACAACGACGGCGCGGTCGCCAACATATTTCTGGAAAACCGGATCGAGGGAAATTCAAAGGAAGGTATTTGCTTCGATAACGGCGCCACCGCGAATGTCTTTGCCGGTAATATGGTGGCCGGCAATGGCCAACGCTGGGGGCAGCCGGATGCCGATCTGGCGCGCGACTCCGTGCTTGGTGCGGGCCGTGCTCCCGATGGCACGTCGATGGCCAAGCTGCCGGGAATCTCGATCGACAACGCGCTCTACAACGAGATTTTCGCCAACCACGTCACCGGAAATTTCGGCGGTGGCGTGAAGATGGTGCGCACCGGACTATTTAACGTCATCGGAGTGAACGTCGTAACCGACAACAATCTTGGCGAAAACACAAAGTACCATTTCTTTGGTATCGAACTTGGCGCCGCATCGGCTGACCAGCCCGCCGCCGATCTGGACTTTGTAGGTTC
>Ga0209040_10003937_pt1 | contig 11299 bp, 7 predicted proteins | sample BogFormECP12_OM3_FD_188240 | JGI IMG/M metagenome (GOLD analysis project Ga0209040, IMG submission 188240) | Bog forest soil microbial communities from Calvert Island, British Columbia, Canada - ECP12_OM3 (SPAdes) (version 2) | ecosystem: Environmental > Aquatic > Freshwater > Wetlands > Bog ... | reverse complement strand
TGGTCGATGGCCTCAATGGACCGGCCCTTGGGTGCTGGTCAACGCGTGGGCAGTCTTCGATCGAAGAAGCGAGCATCCCGCGGGAGACTACACCGACAATCTGGCTCACCCCCTCAACGCCGAGGTAACCCGTGCTGCCGATGACGGGCTCGACCTGGTGTTTTGTGCCGGAAACTGCGGCCAGTTTTGTCCTGACCAGCGCTGCGGCCCTCGCGACCAAGGACCGGGACAGAGCATCTTTGGCGCCAATTCTCATCCGAGAGTCATTTCCGTGGGCGCAGTCCGGGTCGACGCGAAATGGTTGGGGTACTCGTCACAAGGGCCTGGACAACCGAATATGGCGCTCGCGGGTTCTCTGCCGCCGCTCCGAAAACCGGATTTTTGCGCGCCCAGCAATTTCTCCGAAACCGGAGACGCCTACACCGCCAACACCGGAACCTCAGCCGCTTGCGGTGTCACCGCAGGCGTCGTCGCTGCCTTGCGCAGCAGATGGGCGCAGGCCGCGGTGTCGCCTGACGTGTTGCGTGCAATCCTTAGCCTGAGCGCACGCAAGACGGAGGGCCCCGGATGGAACGGCCGACTGGGAAACGGCGTTTTGAATGTCGAGACGGCACTGCAGGTATTGGATAACGTTCCCGCCTGATTTGACGGTCGCCCGCTTGCAGTCCAAATAGAATATGTCGGTCGTCAGGCGCTCGGATCTGCCGCCATCTTAAGCCCGGCCCCATAGCTCTGTCGTCGCAAGCCGGGCGCCTTCCGCTAATGCCGCCAATTTGGCCCAGACGACGGTCGGATGAATCTCGCAGGAGGTCGAGAAGCTGGCGAAGCCGCAATCGGCGCCGGCGATCACGTTTTCGCGCCCGACCGCGCCGGCAAAGCGGGCGATCCGCTGAGCGATCGTTTCGGGGTGCTCCACGAGGTTGGAGGCATGCGTGATGACGCCGGGAACCAGAACCTTGCCTTGCGGCAGTCTGACATTTTCCCAGACGCGCCATTCATGCTCGTGCCGCGGGTTGGCGGCCTCGAAAGAATAGGCGCCGGCCCGCACCGCCAACATGATATCGACAATGTGCTTCAGTTCCATGTCATGCACGCGCGGGCCCACATTGATGCTGTAGCAGGTATGGTAGCGGACGCGCTCCGACGGAATGCCGCGCAAGGCGTGGTTCAACAGCTCGACGCTGGCGCCCGCCCATTTGCGGCACTCGGCGAGGTCGATCTCCGGGTGCATCGCCCAATGGCTCGCCAGCTGCGGATCGTCGACCTGCAGGACGAGGCCGGCATCGACGATCGCCTGGTATTCCTCGTGCAGCGCGTCGGCAATGGCGATGCGGAACTCTTCGTCGGTTTTGTAATACTCGTTGGTGTTCCAGTTGGCGAGATTGCTCGGGGACACCGCCGGCATGAAGGCTTCCTCGTAGCTCACGCCGGCCAGCGCAGCCTTCAGGTTGCCAATGTCGCGCTGCAGCGCATCGTGGCCCCGGTAGGCGATCGGCCCGGTGCAGACCCATTGCGTCGGCGGCGCCCTTCCGGCCGCTCCCGGCATTTGCGAGGCCCATTGGTAATACTCCGGAAATGCCAAATACTCCCGCGATTGGGCCCAGTTGCTGCCGCGGCCGGCGCTCTGGCGCGGCTCGATGCCGGCAAGGCGTTCGTTGACATAGGGGATGAAGCCGAAACGCCCCATCTCGCCGTCGGCGACGATGTCGATGCCGCTTTCAGCCTGCTTGCGAACCGCTTCGGCGACTGCGCTTGCGACGCGGCGCGCATAGGCCTCGGCGTTGAGCGGCTCGCCTCGCTCCTTAGCCTGGATCATTTGCAACAGATCGGGCGGCCGCGGCAGGCTGCCGACATGGGTGGTGAGTATTCGTTGCGTGCTTCGTTTCATTGCGCCTCTCCCGGTCTGGAGGGACACCGTAGCGCGAAAATCGGATCAGGTCAGCACGGTGCGCAGCGCCGAAATCGACGGCATGAAGAAATAGCCTGCGGCGGTCAGCACGACGAACTGCTTCGGCAATTCGAGCGTGGTCCGCCGGTTCCCGGTCGGATAGTTCGGATAGGGCTCGTCCATCTCCCGCGCGCCCTCATCGGCACCCTGGCCGATGATCGGGTCGAACCCCGGTGTCACCGGCGCACCGCTGCTCGGCCGCACCTTGCCCGAGACGAAATCGGGGTCGTTCGCATGGCGGCGTTGGATGTACTCGAACTGCCGCTCGATCGAGGTCTGATAGCAGACGAACATCAATCCCCGGCTGTGCGACGTCGTCGTCTCACCCGACGCCACCTCGGGACCAAACGGGATGCCGGCCCGTAGAATGCGGTGCCTCTGCGCTTCTGCTTCGCCGCCCGGAGCGTCGTCGCGCGGATAGGCCTTGCGAATATGCGCCGCGTAGGGACATCTGCGCTGGAAAGGGTCATCGCCATAGTCGAAGTCGTTGTTGCGCATGGCGTTGCTCCCGAGCGCCGCATTGTCGTACAACGGCGCGAGCTCCAGCGGAGCGCCGCTCTTCCAGCGGCCGAACATGCGGGCTCCCAACAGATCCGGCTCCATTCCGAGCCTTGCCGCATGGTCCGCGACGAATCTGCGGAACTCGGGCACTTTCTGCTCGAGCCGGCGGAATACCATGTAGGAACCGTTGCGCAGCCACGGCGCTGCCATGTGTGGCGGCGGTCCCTGTCTGACGGGATCGCTCGGATCCTGGCCGGGATAGCCGAACACAAACTCCCCCGGCCAGATCAGATCCTGGCCGGGCAGGCCTTGGTCCGGATTGCTCGTCGCTCTCGGGGTCAGACCGTGAATTCCCGGCTGGGAAATGCCGTCTCGATAACCGAAATGCTCGAACCCGCGGAATGCGCCGGGCCGGGTGGTTCCCATTTCGGAATACACAACCTTGATCGAACCGCCGAGCAGTCGGAGCAGCTCGGCGCGGTGGTAGTTCACCAGACCCTCACGGGGACCGGTGACGAGGAAAATCCCGTCGATACGATCCGAGCGGAACTCCCTCAGCCAGGCCGAGGGGGGAGGATCGTGCAGCCGCTCGATCGTTTCCCGGGCTTCCGCACCCCGTTCAAACGGTGCGTCGAGGTGGAGCCGGCCGGCGCCCAGGAGCCGGGTCAAGCCATCGCTGGTGAACCCCAGATTGAGGCCAATGAAGACACCCGGTGACTTCTTGTAATTGCTGCTCTGCGAGAGTCGTTGTTCTTGCTGATTGGCCTGCCAGGCGCTGGTGATCCGCCACGTCACGTGCTGCTTCACCAGGCTTTTGAACGAGCCGGGATTTACGATCTTGAAGAACACAAAACACTCGGCATTTTTTTGCAAGCCGATCAGAACATCGCCTTGGAGGTCGCCAAGTTCCAGCGACGCAAGCCCCACACGCCCCTCCTCGCGACAACTACTTAACGCAGCAGCAATGCGGGCCTAGGCTTCGGCAACCGCCCGCGAACCGCAAGGTCAGCCGCCGCCGTTGGAGCCCTCGTAACCAATCAGCAGGTAGTCGGTGATCCAAACCGTCTGCCCGCCCACGACCTTTTTCCAGCGATAGGCGATCCGCAGACCCATATCAACGCGACGCGGCTGCCCTTTGAAGCTCCAATCTCCTACCCCGTACCTGTCCATCTCCATCCAAATGCACGCTGCATCCGTTGATTGAGGCGCGGGGGTCGGGAGCGGTGGACTTGGGGAAGTGTCGGTAGAGGTAGTCGGCGGCGCAGAAGGCGTGGTTGCCGCGAGGAATGTGTGAGGCTCCATCGACCCCCCCGCGTATGGGTTCATCATAATGATCAGCTTGCCGAGATCTTCTGCTATTGACATCTGTGGTCTCCCTCTAATTCTGCCGACGCCTGCGAGAAACTCTCGCTTGAGGCCCTGTGACGGACAATGCGCATAATTCGACGAGCGTGCCCATAAGTGTGAGCGGGTTCACGCAGCTGCAAATTTTAAGGTCCTCCTGGCATCCTCGTCGGGTGGTCTCACGCGCCACCAAGTCCAGCAAGAGCAGCGTCGGCCCGGGCGAATTCGCCATGGGTCCCGAGGGTGTGGAAGATCACGTTGGCCGCTTCAAGCAGCCGCCGCGCCGCCGCGATATCGCCGGCGCGCTGGCGCAATGCCGCCCGCGTGAGCATCGCCTTGGCGAGATCGTTGCGCGCACCGACGCTCTCGAAAATCCGCATTGCTGTCTCGACATGATCCTCGGCAGCAGCGGGCGCATCGGCGGCGAGATATTCGCCCATTAACCAACATGCCCGTCCCTCATAATGGAGGTAGCCGGTCGCCCGACTGGTCGCGAGCACGCGCTCGATTAAGGGCCGGGCACTCGCGCGGTCGCCGCGGCGGAGATAGCCTTCGGCAAGCCAGACGGCACCGATCGTATGGGTCCAGCGCATGTGAGAACTCTCGAACCAGGCGAGGCCTTCACTCAGCTCCGCGATACCCTCATCGAGCCGGCCGGCTTTGATTTTCCCGTAACCGAGGATCACCCGGGCCCACGCGGCGTCGCGCGGCAGAGGCGCGAGCGCCAGCGCTTCATTGCAGCATTCCAGGCCGCGCTCAACCTCGCCTTGCTGAATATGGGCCAGTCCCAGCCGGGTCCAGCCAACCACCTTCAACCGCAGGTCCTGGAGGACAACGCCGTGCTCGATCCCGCGCTGACAGTAATTGAGGCTTGCTGCCCAATCGCCGAGGTAGTTCGCGATGGAGGTCAGATGCCAGAGTGTCCGGCCCGCCCACCAACGGTTGCCGCGCGCTTCGAAGATGGCGAGGGCGCGCTCTCCTGCCTCCAGACCCTCCTGCAATCTGCCGGCGATCATGTAAACCTGAGCCAAGCAGGATTGGGAAATCGCGTTGATCTCGTCGAGGCTAAAAGCCGACGCAATCTCCGCCGCCTGTCGACAATGTTCGATCGCGACATCGGGCCGCCCTCCTGAGGTCGCGTGCAAGAACCCGCTCCAATAGTGCCAAGCGGCTCGGCGCGGCGGGTCGGCAGTCTCATCCACGACGCTGCGAATTTCTTCGAGCGCTCGGATGTGCTCGGAATAACGTCCCAGTGCGTACTTCACCTCCGCCTGATTGAGTACGGCGTCAACGCGGCGCAGCCGGTTCGGCTCCGTATCGGGCAGGCCATCGAGGAGGCGCAGCGCGTCGCTGAAATACGCCAATGCCTCGGTGTTGGCCCAACGGCGCTGGGATTTTTGTGCCGCGAGTATCGCGTAATCTGCCGCCTTTTCGGCCTCTTTGCTGCGCCCAAAATGAAGGGCGAGCAGTTCGGCCACCTCGTCGCGGCGGTCGTGATAGAGCTCTTCGAGGGCGTTTCCCACAGTGCCGTGATGTGCCCTACGATGGCGCTCGAGGAGGCTCCCATACGCCGTTTCCTGCGTCAGCGCGTGGCGAAAGACATAAACGGTCCCGTCGCCGACAAACCGTTCATAGAGGAATTCGAGGCGGGTGAGTTCCCTTAACAGATCTTCGATCCGCTCCGCACCCCGCCACACGGCGCTCAGCAGGCGCAACGAAAACTCCCGGCCGATTACTGCGGCGATCTGCAGAAGTTGTTTCAGCTGCTCCGGCAGCCGATCGATGCGCGCCATCACGACATCATGGATCGTGTCCGGCACCATCAGGACCGATCGAAGGTCCCTCGCCTCGCCGGCGTGCAGGGTCAGCTGCTCGAGAAAGAGGGGATTGCCGTCCGCCTTGGCGACGATCTCCTCGGTGGCGAGTTCGATCATCCGCTCGACATTCAGCACCGAGCGGACGACGTTGTAACTGTCGTCGCGCGACAGCGGCCGCACCGGCAGCTGTACAGCGTAAGATTTGTCGATCCATGGCGGACGGTACCCCGACCGATAGGTCGCCAGCATTAAAACGCGTGCCTCGCCGATATTTTCTGCGCCGATATTTTCTGCAAGGAACGCGAGGAATTCTTCCGATATCTTGTCAATCCAATGCAGGTCCTCGAGCACGAGGACGAGAGGTCGTTCCACACTCAATTTGATGCTGACTTGGCGGAAGATTTCGAAGGTCTTCGTCTTGACGGCTTCAGGATTGGCAAAAGCCAGCACAGTAGGGGTGTCTTTGACGCCCAACACATGCAGCAGCACAGCGCTGTCCTGATCGGGGTCAATCCCGACTCGCTCCAGGCCCGTGCGTACCTTCACAGTCATCGACTCGGGGGTGTCGGTCTCCAGAATGCCGCAATTGCTGCGCAGCAGATCGAGCATCAGCAAATACGGGATCGCGGCGCCGTAGGAAACACACCGGCCCTCGATCCAGGTCACTCGCTCGCCGGCGAGTTGCCGCCGAAATTCGGAGAGAAGCCGTGACTTGCCGATGCCGGGCTCGCCGATAATGTCGACTGCTTGCCGGTGGCCGCTTTCGACCTGTAGCAAGACATCGTTCAAGACCGCCAAGTCGCTCTGCCGGTTGACAAAGGTTGTCCTGCGGGCTGCGGTAGACGGTCGGAGGGCGGCGCGCGCTTGTGAGACGTCCAGTAGCCGGTACGCGGTGATCGGATCGGCCTTGCCTTTGAGGACGAGGGGGCCGACCGGTTCGACCAGAGCATAGCTCTGGGCCAGTTCGTACGTCGCCTCGCTCAGCAGGATCGTGGCAGGCTCGGCGGCTTGCTGGATCCGGGCCGCAACATTAGCTGTGTCGCCGATAGCCGTAGAATCCATCGGAAATCGATTGGCGACTGGGCCGAACACCACCGGCCCCGAGTGGATGCCGATCCGCACCGGCAGCTCCAAATTATCGACGCCGCGGGAGTCCTCGGTCCCGCCGAGCGCCCGCTGGATCGCTAGGGCGGCGAGCAGCGCGCGCTGGACATGGTCTTCTTGCGTCACCGGGGCACCGAACAGTGCCATGAAACCGTCGCCGGTAAATTGCGGCGCAGTGCCTCCGTAGCGATGCACCTCGGCAAGGCTGATGGCCAGAAACGAGCTGATGAGGTCGCGCATCGCCTCGGGTCCCAACCGTTCGGTGAGGGGCGTAGAGCCGACGATGTCGCAAAACAGGACCGTGACCTGTTTCATTTCGCCGGGAAGTCCATTCCCGCTGGTATCCCGGGGGCTCGGCGTGTCTAACGGCGCGCCGCAGTGGCCGCAAAACCGGTGTTCGGGAGGATTGCCGGAGCCACAGGACGGACACACCGTGCTCAACGGCGCGCCGCACTGTCCGCAAAACTTCATGCCGGTGGGATTGTCGGCGCTACACCGAAGGCACCTCATGCCGAGCCTCCACGGAGCGCCGGAAACCGGGATGTTCCAGCCTAGTCCCCTCGCGGCAGCGCGGTCAATATTTGCCGGCTTGGCGGCCTAAGTCGAGCACGAGCGAGCTCGAAGTGTGAAGCAGTTCACAGCTTTGTTCGGGTGCGCATGATATTTTTCTCATCCTCCCACTCTCTGCCGGCTGCTGCGGATCTTTTGCGCGTCGGGCATAAAAATCGTAAAAGGTTAATGTCGAGGCCCGTCAATATGATAGGCTGCTCACCTGCGTAAAGGCTCACCTGGCAGACGTCAATTCCACCGCGGCCTCTTCCGGCGAGGGTACGAGGAGGTTTTTCTCGCCCTTTCTGATTGTGCCTTGAAGGGAACTGTCATGAACTCCCCGACGCATCAGGAAAAACGGCAGATTTTCGAACGTCATTTCCTGTTTGGTAAACTGAGCGCCAGCGAAATAGACTCTCTGATAAGTTATGCCCGGGTCGAACGTTATCCGACCGGTCGCGAGATCTTTGCCAAAGGGTCGCCCGGCCAAAGCTTGATGGCCGTATTGCAGGGAAGCGTCAAGATAAGCTCGCTTTCCAACGACGGCAAAGAAATCGTATTTGCGATCTACAATGCCGGTGAAATCTTTGGTGAAATAGCGGTCCTTGACGGTGAAGAGCGCAGCGCGGATGCGACTGCGCTGACCGACTGCGAACTCTTGGTGGTGAACCGCAGGGATTTTTTACACATCCTCGAGGATAGGGCAGATCTTTGCATGATTCTGCTCAGAATCCTGTGTCGGCGGCTAAGGCAGACAAGCGAACAGGTGGAGGATGTTATGTTCCGGCATCTCGAGTCGCGGGTCGCAAAAGCATTGCTGCACCTTGCCGAGAGCGTTGGCCTGCACGGAGTGCAAGGCCCATCTGTCGAGCTTCACGTCTCCCAGCGAGAGCTGGGCAACATGGCCGGAGGCAGCCGGGAAAGTGTCAATAAAATTCTGCAAAACTGGCATCGTCAGGGCCTCATAGATCTCGGCAAGGCGTCGGTCCTGATCCGCGACATCGACGGGCTGAGGCGCCTGATCTAACCCTTGTCTTTACGCGCGATTAGCACCGTCGCGGCGTAGGGCGGAATGCGTGCCCTCCAGGACGACGATTGCGGGGCTTTGGTTCAGCCCGGCTCTGCGGCGGAGCCGAGGCCACCCGTTCACCGGGCGGCGTTCAGCTCCTATATCGGGGGGGCCGGCAACCACCACCTTGCGCCCGATGTCGCCTTCTCCTTCACGGCCCGAGACCTGGATCAAGACAACTCCGGCCGGTCTCTATTGCGAGCCCGGCGGCTTCCATATCGACCCGCTGGTCCCGGTGCCGCGAGCCATCGTCACGCACGGGCACGGCGACCACGCCCGGCCGGGCAACGAGCGCGTGCTCGCAACACCGGGCACCATCGCCATCATGCAGTCGCGTTACGGCGCGCTGGCCGGAGGTTCGCTTCAGCCGCTCGACTATCGCGAACCCATTGCGATCGATAGTGTCGGGGTGCGTCTCATCCCCGCCGGCCACGTGCTGGGCAGTGCGCAGGTGGTGCTCGACTACCGCGGCGCGCGGGTCGTCGTCTCCGGCGACTACAAGCGCCGGTCGGACCCGACCTGCGCGCCCTTCGAGCCGTGCAATTGCGACCTCTTCATCACCGAGGCGACCTTCGGATTGCCGGTCTTCCGCCATCCGCCGGACCAGATCGAGATCGACAAGCTATTGCATTCGCTGTCGCTTTTCCCCGAGCGTTGTCACGTCGTCGGGGTCTATGCGCTGGGCAAATGCCAACGGGTGCTGGCGCTGCTGCGGCGGGCGGGATACGAAGAGCCCGTCTATCTGCATGGCGCGCTGATCGGCCTGACCGAGCTCTATGAGAAGCTCGGCGTATCGCTCGGGCCGGTGCTTCCTTGCAGCGGGGTGGCGCGCGACGCGCTCAAAGGCCGCATCGTGCTGGCGCCGCCGGCCGCGACGACCGACCGGTGGTCGCGGCGCCTGCCCGACCCGCTGGTCGCAATGGCGTCGGGGTGGATGCGGGTGCGGCAGCGCGCCAAGGCGCGCGGCGTCGAACTGCCGCTGGTCATCTCCGATCACGCCGATTGGGACGAGCTGACCGCGACGATCGACGAGGTCGCCGCCGAGGAGATCTGGGTGACGCACGGGCCCGAAGAGGCCTTGGTCCATTACGCGGCGAAGAAGGGCTACCGCGCCCGCGCCTTGGCCCTCGTCGGCTTTGAGGAAGACGAGTGAACCGCTTCGCCGCTCTGCTCGATGCGCTGCTGTTTACCCCGTCACGCAACGGCAAGCTGCGGCTGATGCAGGCATATTTTGCGACTGCGCCCGACCCCGAGCGGGGCTGGGCGTTGGCCGCGCTGACCGGCGAATTGGTGTTCGACGAGGCCAAGCCCAACCAGGTGCGGACATTGGCTGCGGCGCGGGTCGACCCGGAGCTGTTGGATTGGTCCTACGATTTCGTCGGCGACCTCGCCGAAACGGTGTCCTTGATCTGGCCCGCGACGCCGCAGGGAGGGGGTCGTGTCCCGAGCCTTTCCGAGATCGTCGAACAGCTGAAACAAGCGAGCCGCGGCGAGGTCACCCAGCTGCTCGAGCCGTGGCTCGACGCGCTCGACGCGACCGGACGCTGGGCATTGTTGAAGCTCGTCACCGGAAGCCTGCGGATCGGGGTATCGGCGCGCCTGGCAAAAACCGCGCTCGCTCAATGGGGCGGTGTCGAGGTCGATCGCATCGAAGAGGTCTGGCATGGCCTTACGCCGCCATACCAGCCGTTGTTCGACTGGCTCGAAGGGCGCCATCCGCGCCCGGAAACGGGTGATCTGCCGACCTTTACCCCGTTGATGTTGGCACAGCCGCTCGAGGACACGGATATCACTGGGCTCGACCCGGGCGACTACCTTGCCGAGTGGAAATGGGACGGGATCCGCGTGCAGCTCGTCGCCCGCGGCGCGGAAAAGCGCCTCTATTCGCGCTCCGGCGACGACATCGGTGCAGCTTTTCCGGATATCTGCGCGCTGATGCCCTGCGATGTGACCCTTGACGGCGAGCTGCTGGTCGTGCGCGACAGCGAGGTCGCGCCGTTCAACGCTCTGCAGCAGCGGCTCAACCGCAAGACCCCGACTCCCAAGCTGCTGCGCGATTTTCCCGCCGCGGTGCGGCTCTACGACATTCTGCGCGAAGGGTCGGAAGATTTGCGCGGCCTGTCCTTTGCCGAGCGCCGGCGCCGGCTCGAAGCGTGGTATGCGCGGGCGCCGCGCCCGGCGCTCGATCTGTCGCCGATGGTGCCGTTCACCGACTGGGACGAGCTCGCGGTATTGCGCGACGGGGCGCGTCAGCGCGGCATCGAAGGGCTGATGCTGAAGCGGGCGGATTCGCTCTACGTCTCCGGACGCCCGAAAGGCCCGTGGTTCAAATGGAAGCGCGGCGCGCTGATCCTCGACACCGTGTTGATGTACGCCCAGCGCGGCCACGGCAAGCGCTCCTCGTTCTATTCCGACTACACCTTCGGCGCCTGGCGCGGCGACGAGCTGGTGCCGGTCGGCAAGGCCTATTCGGGGTTCACCGACGAGGAATTGCGGCGCCTCGACCAATGGGTGCGCAACAACACCGTGCGGCGCTGGGGCCCGGTCCGCGAAGTGGCGCCGCAGATCGTGCTCGAAGTCGCTTTCGACAGCGTCCACCGCTCGAGCCGCCACAAATCGGGCGTGGCGATGCGCTTCCCGCGCATCCACCGCATCCGCTGGGACAAGCCCTTCCGCGAAGCCGACACGCTCGCGGTGCTCGAACAGCTGCTGACGTAACGAGCAACCGCCCATCCCTCCTGCGTGGCAATGCGCTTTCCCGCGCATCCACCGTATCAAGCAGCCTCAGATACTGCCGCCGATGGCGCAGCGGCGGTTGGCTGGACGGCAAGTAATGCGCCTTGCCGACAGCAGCGCAGTGATCAGCCCGGCTCGAGGCCCTTCGCTTTGACGACGGGTGCCGCAGCCGGCCCACAGATGAATTCGATCCAGGCTTTCGATGGCTCGGGTTGCTTGGATTGCGAAAAG
>Ga0209040_10003935_pt1 | contig 11303 bp, 12 predicted proteins | sample BogFormECP12_OM3_FD_188240 | JGI IMG/M metagenome (GOLD analysis project Ga0209040, IMG submission 188240) | Bog forest soil microbial communities from Calvert Island, British Columbia, Canada - ECP12_OM3 (SPAdes) (version 2) | ecosystem: Environmental > Aquatic > Freshwater > Wetlands > Bog ... | reverse complement strand
GTGGTCAAGGTGCCTCGAGGCGCCGGTCGGGCGCTATTCCGCAGCGGCGCGCACCGGTGTCTTGCCCAGCACTTCGGCGGCGGCGTCGGCGACCGGGGTGCCTTCGAAGAAATCCGGGTTCTGCGTGCCGAACAGCCTCACCGCGTTGGCGAAGGTGAAGTCGCGGAAGTCGTCCCGGGTGATCAGCTCGTCCGCGACCAACTCCCAGGCTTCGGGCAGGACCATGCGCATGTCGGGGATGTCGAAATGGCCGACATCCGAGCTGAAGATCGCGTTGATGCGGGCGCCGAACGGGTTGAGCTTGCTGAACGCTACGGCGTTCATGCGGTCGTCCGGCTCGCAGCCGAAGAAGAACGGCTTCGCATAGAGGTCGAGCCAGTCTTCCTTGCGGGTGATCTGGCACGCCGCGTAATCGTCGTGCACCGGGACCCCGCCGTCGAGCTCGTCGTCACCCGGGTTTGGCCAGCCGTCGCGGCGGCGCAGCTCGGCGGCCATGTCTTGATAGCCGTATTTATTGACCAATTGCGCCAGCAGCGGGCGGTCGAGCTTTTTCGGGTCCATGTATTCGAGACCCTCGCGGCCGCGCCGCTCCCAGTGCTCGATCAAATCGGCGAACAATTGGCAGGCCCAGCCGGCGCCGCCTTCGAGGAACCCAAACCGCAGATCGGGGAAGCGCCGCGTGACGCCGCCGAGGAACAGGGCCTTGGCCACAGCATGGCCGGCGGCGGCGAAGTGGCCGATATGGTTGAACGTGAAATTGCTCGCCGTGTTGCGCAGGCCCAGGCCGCGGCCGCCGGTGTGGAAAGTCGGGGCGATCTTCAGCTCGCGGCACTTCTGCCAGACCAGGTCGTAGTCGTAGTCGCTGTCGAGGCCGAGTTGGTCATAATGCGCGGCGAAGCGGGCGATTTCGGGGTCGACGCCCTTGGCCCCCGGCAATAGCCGCCTGATCCCGCTGCCGAACATGCCGACCTTGGAACCCAGCTGTTTGGTGACGAATTCGAGCTCCTCGATCGCCTCCTCGGGGGTGTGCATTGGGATCACCGCCGCCGGGGTCAGGCGGTCGCTGAGATCGCGGAAATAATCGGCGGTGACGATATTGAAGCCGCGGACCACGGCGCGCCGGGTCTCGTCATCCTCGATGCGCGCTATGCCGAGCCCGGCGGTCGGATAAATGATGCCGAAATCGATCCCCAGCTCGTCGAGCCGGTCGTAAAGCATCCGCGGCATCATCGCGGTGGCGCGGTCGCGGGTGTTGGTCGACTGCCGCCCCCAATAGCCTTCCATCGCGATGCCGCGCCGGCGCCGCTCGGCGATCGACAGCGACAGCGCGTCGGGGATGCGGCGCATGTGCCTGAGCAACCCGTCCGCCGCCTTGTCGCCGGCCGCCTTGCGCACCTTCTCGGCGAAGACCGGCCCGTATTCGATCCAATGGCCGTCGGCGTCGATGACCGGATGGGTGAGCCCTGAACGGACCTTCTCGGGATGCCACTCTTTGCGCGCGCTCATGCTCTCTCCTCCGCAGAAATAATCCGAGCATTCTGCGGCCATTCCTAACGAAGTGCCAGCGGCGATTCCCCGAAAGAACGCATAGCGGGCTAGCACTAGGCGCTGAATTTGCGGCACAGTCCCTTGGCGGCAGGGTCGAGACGCTGCACGGCCGAACAGGCGAAGTGTTCACGGTCGAGGCATGGGACATAAACTGTCCGCGGCATATGAGGTACCGCGACGTCGCATCGGCGAGCTCGAAGCGGAGAACGCTCGCCTTGCGCAAAGCAATGCGCCGGCAATGGAGAAACATCATGACGAGCTCGCCTGAGACCCGCCCGCCGGTGCCGCCGTTCAGCCGCGAGACCGCAGTCTTGAAGGTCCGCGCGGCCGAAGACGCCTGGAACAGCCGCGACCCACAGAGGGTTGCCCTCGCCTACACGGAGGACAGCCTATGGCGAAACCGCGCCGAGTTCTTGCGAGGCCGCCGGGAGGTCGTCGACTTCCTATCGCGCAAATGGGCAAAGGAGCTGGACTACCGTCTGATCAAGGAGCTGTGGGCCTTTACCGATAATCGGATCGCCGTGCGCTTCGCTTACGAATGGCACGACGATTCCGGCAACTGGTTTCGCTCCTACGGCAACGAAAATTGGGAGTTCGACGAACGCGGGCTGATGCGCCGGCGCATTGCCTCGATCAACGACCTGCCGATAACCTCCGCGGATCGCCGATTCCACTGGGACGCGCCCGGCCCGAGACCGGCCGATCATCCTGGATTGAGCGATCTCGGGCTTTAGCTTTCGTCCTTGGCCAACGTCGTCGTGCCCAGAGGAGGCCGGCAAGGGCGACGCCGAACAACCCAATGGTGGAGGGTTCGGGGATTTCTGCGATCAGGGAGAGGATCGCGTCGCTTATGATGGAATTCGCCGCCGAGGTTGGATGGATGCCGTCCCAAAACAGGTACTGCGATGGATCGCAAGCTATGAACTGCGCGCACGCGTCCGTCACATTGACCAGTCCGAACGCGCTCGGGTCGGCGATGGCATCGTTGAGCAGGCCAAAGGCATCGAACAGCTCGACGTTGGGGTCGGCGCTGATGACGCTCGACAGCGCCAAGTTCATCGAGGATGCAATCGCCGTTGCGAGCGGGGAGAAGCCGAGGGCGTGCGCTGCCGGCGCGTCTCCGACGTCGGGCACGTCCCATACGACGATGTTTGTCGCACCTGCGGTCTGCAGTGCTGAGACGATGTTGCCAATATTCCCAGCGAATGTCTTCACCGTCGAATTGATGACATCGCCGATGCAGACGAGACTGCCGGTGCAGGCGTTGATCGCAGGCAGCGCATGCAGGATGTCCTCCCCACCGCCGGCGACGATGTAGAGCGCAGTGCCGGGTGCTGTATTGCCGTGTTGCGCCAGAAAGAGGGCGACTTGGGCTTCGAGGCTGGGCGGAGCAGCGCTCACAAGACCAATCGAGGCAAGCGGCCCGGTCTGGGCGCCGCCAAATGCATAGTCGGTCCCGCCGAGAAGCGACGGGTCGGCGCCGAGGCCCAGCGCGGATGCCAGAGTTTGTGCCCACACCTCGCCGTTGGTGTAACGTGTCGAAACATAGGGGTAAACGGGGATGAAGTCGTTTCCGGAGATCGGAACCGGCGTCACATTCGGCGCCAGAACGACGGCATTGTTGCCCGAATCCGAAAGGCTGTCGCCGAAGACATAGAGGCCGGAATATCCGGCGAGGGCGTCGCCGAACGAGGCCAGATAGATCAACGCGAGGAACCAGCCGGCGAGTGAGGTTTTCACGATATTACCTTCGGACGGCGATCGGGACCCGTGTTAACCATATCACCAATGCCTCGCGGCGCGCTTGAGAAAAGCCGCCCTCTGTGCCTTCTTCGATCGGGAGTTGCTCGGGAGGGAACAATGATGCGGGCGGACTACGTGATCATCGGCGCCGGCTCGGCGGGATGCGTGCTGGCTAATCGGCTGAGCGAGGATCGCGCGACGCGAGTGGTGCTGATCGAGGCCGGCGGGCGCGACTGGCACCCACTGATCCACATCCCGGCCGGCTATATGAAATTGATGGATCACCCGACCCTGACCTGGGGCTTCAGGGCCGAGCCCGATCCCGGCACCAATGGGCGCGCCATCCTCTATCCGCGCGGCCGGGTGTTGGGCGGCTCCAGCTCGATCAACGGCATGATCTATGTCCGCGGCCAGCCCGAGGATTTCGACCACTGGGGGCAGCTCGGCAATCGCGGCTGGTCGTGGGACGACGTGCTGCCGTTCTTCAAGAAGGCCGAAGATTGGGAGGGCGAGGCCGACGCGTTTCACGGCAAGGGTGGTCCGCTCTTGACCTCGCGGACCGCCGATAAGCCGGCCTTGTGCCAGAAGATGATCGAGGCCGGGACACAGATCGGCCTCGAATACCACGAGGACGTCAACCATCTGCCGCCCGGCGCCGGGGACAATATCGGCTGGGTCCAGCAGACCCGCCGCGGCCGGCGGCGGCAAAGCGCGGCGCGCACCTATCTGCGCCCGGCGATGAAGCGGTCCAACCTCAAGGTCGTGACGGGCGCGCTGGTCCACCGCATCCTGTTCGACGGCGCCCGCGCGGTCGGCGTCGAGTACGGGCGCAGCGGTGCGGTGGAACGGGTCGACGCGGCGCGTGAGGTGATCCTCGCGGCCGGCGCGATCGGCTCGCCGCATTTGTTGCAGCTCTCCGGGGTCGGCGATCCTGACCATCTGGGGCGCGTTGGGATCCCGGTGCATCATGCGCTGCCAGGGGTCGGCAAGAATCTGCAGGATCACTACATCGCCCGAGTCACCTGTTCGGTGACTGGCGCCAAGACCCTCAACGAGAAGTCCCGCGGCTTGCCCTTCGCCGGCGAGGTATTGCGCTATCTGTTCGCTGGCACCGGCATGCTGACTTACGCCGCCTCGTTGGTCGCCGCCTCGGTCAAGGTGCTCGAGGAATCCGCAACCCCCGATGTCCAATGCCTGTTGGCCTCCGGCAGCTTTGCGCCGGGGCCGGTGCGCCGACTCGACGATACGCCGGGCATGACCGCCGGCATGTGGCAGATGCGGCCCTTGAGCCGTGGCTATGTCGAGGCGCGTTCGAATCGGCCCGGCGATCCGCCGGCGATCAACCCGCGCTATCTCTCGGAGGAGACCGACCGCCGCGCCGTGATCGGCGGCCTAAGAATGGCGCGCCACCTCTTCGCCGCCCCGGCGCTCAAAAACTACGTCGTCGCCGAGACCCTCCCCGGCAATGACGTCCAGAGCGACGGCGAGCTGTTGGATTACGCGCAGCAATACGGCTCGACGGTGTTTCACGCGACCTGCACCTGCAAGATGGGTCCGGACGCGATGGCGGTGGTCGACGACCATCTGCGCGTCCACGGCCTCGATGGACTGCGCGTCATCGATGCCTCGGTGATGCCGACCGTCACCTCTACCAATACCAATGCGCCGACGATCATGATCGCCGAAAAAGGCGCGGCGCTGATCCTCGACGAGGCGCGGCAGAAATTGGCGGCGTAACGGCGCCGCGCCCCTCACCCCGACCCTCTCCCCGCAAGCGGGGCGAGGGAGCAGCATAGGCCGGATCGCCGCACAGGTATCATCAACAGAATGCTCCGATCACCAGCCCATGTCGACGGGGCGCAAGCCCATCAGCACTTTGCCGGCGGATTCGTATTGCGCGGGGAAGCCGGTGTTGTGCTGAACGGCGACGTGGATATCCTGGAAATACCGCTCCAACGGGTTCCGGGTGTAGATCGCATTTGTTCCCGCCGCATGGAACACCAGATCGACCGAGCGAACCGCTTCATGCATGGCGTGGACGATCGCCAGCCGAGCCTGGGCTATGTCACGGCTCGGGTCCGGCGCCCCGCTGCAAGTCGCCTCCCATAGAGTTCCCACAGAGTCAACGACGTAAGCACGCGCTGAATTGAGAATAGCCTCCGCTTCGGCAAGGCGCGCCTGCACGAAGGGGCGATCCCGCAGAGCCGCCGTGGAAGCGGTGGAACTCTCACGGCCGGCCAAATCGATGAACGTGTCTATGGCGCCCCGTGCGATGCCAAGGGCGTTGGCAACGACAGCGGTAAAGAGCGTTACTAAAACCAGTCTGGGATTATACAACGGTCCCGCTTCAAGCGCCGGCTCGCCCAGGAAGCAGGTACGGGCGGCAGGCACCAAAACATCATCTACGACAAAATCCTGACTGCCGGTGCCGTGCATGCCGACAACCGACCAAGTATCCTCAATCGTCGCTTGATGCGAAGGAAGCCACATGGCCCGTACCCTGGGCGTCCCCGCCGCGGTCAAATGCGGCGTGTCCCCGTCCATGACGATGCACGGACAATAAAGCCAGTTGGCATGATCGATGCCGCTGGCAAAATTCCAATGTCCTCGGACACGATAGCCGCCGTCAACGGGATAGGCCCGACCTAGAGGTCGCAACGACCCGGCGCCGCGAAAATCGGCGGGCTGACCACAGAATTGGCGTCCGACCTCCGCCGAAAGCCAACCCATGGCGAACGATACGTCGATGGCGATCATGGCGCACCAACCGATGGAGCCGTCAGCCTTTGATATTTTCTCGATCGCACGGAATACCGTTAGCGGGGCGAGTTCCGGGCCCCCCATCGAACGGGGGAGAAACATTTGCAAGAGCCCGGCTGCCGCAAGGACCTCTGCCACTTCGGGCGGGACACGCCGGATTTGTTCGCCTTCGTCGTGCGCGGCAAGAATGACTGGAGCGAGACTTTTCGCCGCCGCGACGACATCCACAGGCGGCGGATCTGGATGGGTGTTGTACCCGGCTGCCATCTCCCTCCCCTTCCGACGTCGGCTAAACGTCGTTAGCAATTTTCCTTCTTTAAATCGCCAAGCCTTAAATCGCCAAGCCTTGAGAGCAGCGCGACGACTTGCCTATCGCTGCCAATGCCTGCGCCCTTCCGTAGCCGCGGCAGCCCCGTTCGGGTTTGCCCCGCTGACGCTTAATGCTGATGATGCACTCCAGCTCACCTTCCGCGACCTATCCCGTCCTGGTTGATCTTGATCGTCTGGGCCGGAATGTCGATCCCGTAGAGGCGGGCGGTGTTTTCGCCCAGGATCTTGCGCTTAATTTCGAAGGTCAGATCGACGTGGTACTCTTGTTTCAAATCCTCCGGCAACTCGAACGCCATGAATTTCTCGATCAGCCATTTGGGGGACCAGATGGCGTAGTCGCTACCGAAGCAAAGCTTGTCAGGACCGAGCCAGAACAACAAATTGGCCATGATCTCGGCAAAATATCGGGGGCGGAGATGGACAAAGGCCATCGCCACCGACAGCCCGGCATAGACGTTCGATTCCTGCGCGGCGATCCAGCAGAAATCATCCAGCCTCGGCAGACCGACGTGCTCGACGACGAAATTGAGGTCCGGAAAATCGGTGGCGGCATAATCGACATCGTGGACATCGAACGCGTCGGCGCTCAACGGGTAGACGGTCGGCCCCTTGTGCACATGGATGTTCTTGATCCCCAATTCCTGGGCTAGGGTCAAGTATTTGTAGGCCCACGGGTCGTTGAGGCGCCAGCCGCGCGAGCCATTGCGCCATTCGGCGGTGTAGAGCTTCAGCCCGTTAACCGGGTATTCGGCCACCATCCGGCGAAACGCGTCGATCCCAGCCTCTTCCTCGCGCGGGTCGAACGAGCCGCACAGCAGAAAGCGGTCCGGATACTTGGTCTTGACGACGTTGTTCTGGGCGTGCGAGTTGAAGCCGTTCTTGTAAAACTCGTAGAGGTAGGTCGAATTGAGGATGCCCATGTCGACGTAACCGGTACGGAACAGATCATCGACCAGCGCTTCTTCGCCGTATCGGCAAAACTTGTCGAACGGCCACACCGCCTCGGCCGGGCTGAGGGCGCTGTGATAAGCGTAAAAGCATTTGATCCAGCTCTCCCCGTATTTGTTTCGCCAATTCTCGGGGTTGGCATCCCAAAAATGCATGTGGCCGTCGATCACAAAGAGATCGTGCCCGTCATGATGGTACATGTCTCCCTCCTGTATTCGTATTCCCGGATGGTCCGGCGGCATCGAGGCGCTGCAGGCTCAGTAAGGCACGGCAGAACGAACCATTGGCCTCCATTGCAACGCGTACTGTGCGGGCGGCCTCGTAATGGGCGAGCAGCTGCTCCACAGACAGCGCCTCGCCTTTGAGGTCGACAATCAGCGGAGCCGCGAGTCCGCAGTCGAAGCCGAGCTCGGCTCGGCGCTCCAGATAGCGCTGCAGGATCGCGGCCGATCCGCCCTCGACCAGCGCACAACCGGGCTGGGGGATCACAATCGTGTTGTCGTGCACCGACACCTCGGCGAGGCGCAGAGCGCAAATGATTTCAGGCGAGCAGCCGGCTTCGCGCAGCTCTCGCAACAGGCGCTCTTGGCGGCCGAGAAACCCCTTGCGCAGGAAGGTGAGACGGAGCGCCTCCAGGCTCCCGGCGCCCTCGCCGGGGAAGGCTTCGGCAAAGGGCCGCCCTCCATTCACAGCCGCCTCGACCTCTTCTGCGGCGCAGTGGTCGCCGAGACGGACAGTTACCTGTCGGATGCCCTCTACCGTCAGCAGCGCATGGCGAACATCGTCCGCCATCATGTAGGCAAAATTCACTGCGCACCAGCTTGTCGGCAGGCGCAACGCAACGCTGGCGTGGCCAGAGCGGAGCTGCAGGGAGCGGACAAAACCCAAATCGAGGATCGACTCGTCCAGTTCCGGGTCGAGCACCTGCCCGAGCCGTTCGAGAATGGCCGTGCCATCGTAGCCAGCCGGGAACTCACACAGTACATTGTCGCGCATGGTCCAGGCACCGTTCCCACGCCATTTTTAGGGGGCGGCGCCCCCGATTATCGCTTGAGCTCGCTTACCCTCGGCGCCAATGCCGGGTCGGAATCGTGTAGGCCCGACATTATCCGAATGATCGGGACATGCCGGTGTCCGCTCTTAAGCGGAAGAGCCGGTGAGCCCAGCTCACCGGCCTCTGTCCGATGGTGATCCAAATCCGACGGGACCCAGTCTCTTGCCTGCTACGCTTTCATCAATGCCAGCCTTGTCCCGGCATACCGCCACCGAGAACGCGCCATCGCGCCCGACGGACTTGCCTTATCGCGCGGGCTTATAGGTCTTGGTGACGACGTCCGCTTTCTTCATGGCTCCGACGCCTTCCGTCCCTGACATCAAGACGGTCGTCTTGCTGGCCTTGGCGGCGCCGCCCGCAGCAACAGCCAACGCGATTGCCGACATGCTTTCATTGTTCGGCACATCGCAGATGAAGACGACGTCATACTCGCCGAAGCAATACCAACCGCCAACGAGTTTACCCCCGACCGCCTCGCAGGCCTGACGGCCCACGGTTTCAATGCGGTTCTGGGGATTCTTGAGTTGGGCGGCCCACGATTCCGGGGTGTAAGCTACCTGGTACATATAGAGCGGCATGTTCGACCTCCCTCGGTTTCGTTTTGCATCGCGTCAGCCGGCGTTGCCCCGAGGGGTCGCCGAGGCATCCGCCGACATTTCACACTGCGCGGTTTTGTGCGGTCGAGCAACTTAATTCTACGGCGAGGCTTCGGACAACAGCGTTTCGATCAGGCGATACACTGCTTATGTATTGTCGGCGGGTCGCACTAGCCGGGATTAGGGGTTCGAAGTGTCCTCTTGACGGTCAGCCGGGAGAAAGCCTACACAGCACGATCTGCACTGTTGACAAGTGCACGCGCTAGGGAGGTGTCGGATGGCTCGTATCAAGCATATCGCACTAGCGACTGACGATCCCGCGAAGACCGCAGAATTCTACAAACAGCATTTTGGCCTGACCGAGCTGTATCGGCAACCCGGGGATACTGGCGCCAAAGGGGTTTGGCTGAGCGATGGTTATATTTACTTCGCTGTTCTAAAGTATGGCGAGCCCGGTGTTCCGAAACTCGGGCCGGGACAAACATCTGAACTCCGCGGGATTCACCACATCGGATTCCAGGTGGAGGATCAGGGAGCAACGGCCAAAGCCTTGGCAGAGGCGAATGTTTCGCCCGTCCCGATCCCGAAGAAATCCGGGGATCCCGAGGCGACCCCGATGGCCGACATCAGCAGAGCGGTGAATTTGAAATACTTGGGGCCCGATGCAGTACAGTTTGATGTGCGAAGCCGCGGCTGGGACGAAGCGATCAGCTTCGGGATGCAGCGCTATGAGCTGACGCCGGTCGTGGATGAGGAGCCGAAATAACTTTACCAACCCCCGGAGGATGTGCCGATGATCTATGAAGTTCGTACCTACACCTTGCGGCCCGGAACTCTGGCCGAATTCGAAGAGCGCTATGAGAAGCGCCTCCCACTGCGGGACAAACACTCCAAATTGGCAGCCTTTTGGCACACCGAGTTCGGTCCGCTCAACCAGGTCGTTCATGTCTATCCCTATGACGACCTGCAACATCGCACGCGGGTGCGCGCCGCGCTGGCGCAAGACACCGCTCGCAGCCAGCTCCCCGGCGGTCAGGACCTGATCGCGGCCCAAGAGGCCGAGATCATGAACCCTGCGCCGTTCATGCGCCCCCTCGGCAGCCGCGATTACGGCACCGGGAACGTATATGAGATGCGCACCTACACCTACTCCCCGGGCGACATCCCGAAGGTGTTGGAGGCGTGGGGCAAGGCGATTGAGGCTCGCGAGAAATTTTCCCCATTGGCGGCCTGCTGGACGAGCGAACTCGGCGGGCTGAACAAGTTCGTCCACATCTGGGCGTACAAGGACCTCAACGAGCGCGCCCGCGTTCGTGAGGAATCCCGCCGGCCCGGCAGTGCGTGGCCGCCACAGCCCGGGGTGCGGCCGGTTCGGCAGGAAAACAAGCTCCTGATCCCGGCCACCTTCTCGCCAGTGCGCTAGTCGGGAGTTCCGGCGCCGACGCACCCCGTCAGCGCGGCGCCGGATATTGCTCGGCGCGGTAGGTGCGGCGCATCGTGTTGAGCTTCAACGCGACCGGCGCACCGAGCCAAGCCGCATAGCGGGAGTGATCGTCGTAGGAATTGTCGGTCAGCGGGTGGACGAGAACGTCGAGACCCCGGCGGTTCAGCATCAGCCACGGCACGACATTCTCGAACTGCGCCGTCGTGAACATAAACCGGAACTGTGGCACCGGGTGCGGGCCCCTCGGCTCATCGCTCAACTCCCTGACCTCAATGCCGAGCGTCGTGGCGATCTCCTCCCGCAACCGCGCGGCGCGCGGGCGGGTCTCTGCGTCGTAGTAGACATGCACGTGATAGCCGTCGATCTTGACGGGCTCGGTGGTTGTATTGGTCATGGTCATGCCTCCGTCGGCAACAACTCAGCGCGGTATCCCCTGCACTGCATCGTATCGAGCTTGAGTTTGATCGGCGCGCCGAGCCACAACGCGTAGACGGTGTGGTCGTCGACCATGTCGTTGGTCAGCGGATGGACGAGAATGTCGAGGCCCTGGTGGTTGAGCATCAGCCACGGCATCACGCTCTGGAACTGCGCAGTGTTGAAGAATGATCTGGAATTGCGGCACCGGGTGCGGCCCCACCTGTTCTCCGCTGAACCGGCCGAGCTCGACCGGGAAATTCGCAGCGAGCCTCTCGCGCAGCTTCTCGGCAATGGGGACAGTCTCGGCATCATAATAGACATGGGCGTGATAGCCGTAAACTGCCGGCGATCCGGCCGATGCGTTGGTCATGATAGACCCTCCCACTTGTTCACAAAATTGTCGCAGTCTGGCGCGCCGGACGCAACAATCTCGCCGCATCCCGCGCCACTCCGTCATTGCGAG
>Ga0209040_10003933_pt1 | contig 11306 bp, 8 predicted proteins | sample BogFormECP12_OM3_FD_188240 | JGI IMG/M metagenome (GOLD analysis project Ga0209040, IMG submission 188240) | Bog forest soil microbial communities from Calvert Island, British Columbia, Canada - ECP12_OM3 (SPAdes) (version 2) | ecosystem: Environmental > Aquatic > Freshwater > Wetlands > Bog ... | reverse complement strand
GACGGTCGAATCGGGGCGCAGGAGTTTCGGTTGGCCGTATGAAGAGGCCATGCTCGCCTGGCGCCATTCCGTCCGCCGCATCTTGTCCTTTTTGGCGGGAGTCGACGGCCGTCACTGCCTGCTAATCCGGTTCGAAGATCTCGCCGCCGATCCGGCCCGCGAGCTAGCAAGGGTCATCGATTTCCTCGGGCTAGACCCGTTGCTTTACCCCTTCGATCGGGTTGATGAGATCCCGGTGTTCGGGTCATCGAGCTTTGGTCGGGCGGACGGGGAGCGGGTCCATTGGCGCCCGATACCGAAGGATCCATCATTTGATCCCTTGACGAGAGCGCAGTCATGGCCGCCCCGCCGGCTCGCGCGGTTTGCCTGGCTCGCGGGGGCCGAGCAGCGCAGGCTCGGCTATCTCGTTCACCCGTTGTCGCCGATTGATCGCGTCTGGAATGTCGTGCTCGACGGCGTGTACGGGGTTTGTCGCGTGGCGATCCAAATTGCTTTGCTCCCGCTTAGGGAGCCGCGGGTGTTCAGTGACTGGCGGCGGCGGTATCTTTCCTGGCGCAGGATGAGCAGACCGGGCGACGCGGTGCAATGTGCCCTACGCAATTGGAGGCGATCGCGCGGAGCATGACTAGTACCTCGTTGCATAAATTAGCGAATGTGTGGAGCCGCATCTCGTCGGGTTATCGTCACCCCCGCGCAAGCGGGGGTCCAGGACAACTGCTAGCTAGAGCCATTCGGCCCTGGATGCCCGCTTTCGCGGGCATGACGAAAAGGCTGGGATTACATACGCTGACTTATGCAACCAGGTACTAGGTGTCGGAACCTTGCGATTTACGAGGCCGATTACATCAATGGCCGTCGATATTGACGGGACCTCTGGCGGCGAAATGTTCAAGCGTAAGGACCAATATCGACGGCAACGCGGCGAAGGATAGGATCGACCAACCCCGCCGGGAGCGCTCGCATCAGCTGCATGCCCAGATAGAGCGGATAGGGAAAGGCGATCTGGCGGCGTCCCCTAGCCAGACCGCGGCGAATGATCCCAGCGGCACGTTCGGGCGGCAATATTAGCGGCTTGGGTCCGCTAACCGTATCGGACAGACGCGTTTCGACGAAGCCCGGCAAGACGACCGATACGCCGATCCCTTCCGGCGCCAGCCAGCTCCTCAGTGCCTCACCGTAGATCCTTACTGCCGCCTTGCTCGCACAATAGCCGGGCGAGTACGGTAATCCACGCAGCGCTGCCAGCGAGGAGATCAGCGCAACCTGGCCCCGCCCGCGCCGACGCATCGCCGGAAGCACCGGATGGACCGTGTTCGAAACGCCGCCGAAATTGACTTCCATGACGCGGTGCAACTCGCCGAGCGTTTCGCCGGCGCCATCCCGCCACAACCCGCCCTGAACCCCGGCATTCGCGATCACCAGCTCGAGCGGCGAGGCGCGGTCGACATTGACGATCCAGGCGGCAACGGCCGCCGCCTCCGTGATGTCGAGGCAAGCCTCCATCACCTCGGCACCGCGCTCGCGGCACAGATTGACCACCCCGGCGAGCCGGGCGGCATCTCGGCCACAAAGCGCGAGACGGGTTCGGGGCGCGGCGTACGCCCGGGCCAAGGCGGCGCCGATACCGCTGCTCGCACCGGTGATGAGAATGGAGCGGGGATCCCTCACCCGTTTAGTTTATATGTATCGCCTTCGAGCGCGAGAACATAGATATCGGGGAGGCCCGGCATCGCGATTGCGGTGCAGGAAGAGCTCCCGGGTCGACCCTCGCTGCGCCGACCTCGTGCGCGTGCGGACTTCTTATGGCTCGCGCCCACTGATCGGTCACACCCAAGAAAACACCCCATCGACCGTTCGGATATCCTCCCAAAGGGACCGCAAACGGTGGGCCAAGCTCACCGTCACCGGTCGTGTGATCGGCAGATGGGGATTGAGCCTACGGCAGATAAGCTCTAAAGAGATCGTCGAGCTGCTCTGAACGATCAAGAAAAGTCCCTCGGTATCCCGATCGAAGCAACACTTGGGGTCCCAGTCGGCAAATTGGGCTTTCGTCCATACGCTCGATTGGCAATGCAACCGCGCGGCGTTCTCCGACGATGGCAGAAAGTGATAATCAAACAGTATTTTTTGGTGCTCCGCGAGCAAATAGTACAAACTGTATTCGCTCCAATTATCGCGCGCTCGCTTTAGCAACAAATTGTCCAGGGATCTCCGCAAAAGTAGATTTGCCCACGCTTGGTGGGTACGATCTTCCAAGTGTCGGAATAATCGACGGCAGATGGTACACGAAAGAATAGCAGGGGTGACCGCCATGCCGGGGGCAGACAAATCGACGGGTACACCGAGAATATCTCCTGAGCCGGTCCACCAGCGTGAATGAATGGCTCGGTCCCCCGGCTCGAGCAGCGCTCTCCCGTCGCGCACAATGTCGGCTACACAGATCGGCTTGGTCAGGATGACGTCCGAGTCGAAAGTAATAAAGAACTCGGTCTTGCTTAGATTCGCTGCGCACAGCTTGATTATTTGCTGGCGGTACCAGCCGGCGTTCAGTGTCAGCGCGTGGTCGCGAAATGTAGGGAGAATCTCCTCTTCATCGATAACAACGAGCGGCAGCGATTGCCAGTCGCGGCGGAGCGCTTCCGCATGGGCCCGCTCGCGGGCGGGGACAACCACGAAGATGTCTTCGAACATATCGTCCGGCGCAAACGTTGCCAGGGAGGTGAGGAGGATGTGACAGCGCCCCGGATCCTCAATGTAACGGCGACCGTATGCTTTGAGTGGAAGAACCGCACTGATTGCGTTCATCTGTAATTCCGCGTTCTCGGGTCTCGGCCCCCAACCATCCGACACTTTGAACCGACATCCCCAGATTCCCGAGGTTATGGCGCGATTTTGACCATCTTTGGCCTCCGTGGCAACAGGTTCGCCCGCGCCGGCTGCCCTGGGCAGTGAAAGCCATGGGTTAGTTTGCCTTGCGGCGCTGGAACGTGGTCATTTGCCTTCATCAAGCCCAGCCAATCTGACAATGCTGGCCGCGCTGACTTCGCCGCTGTGGTACAGTCAGATTGTCGCAGGCCAATCATGCAAATGAGAGCTCGCTGAAGCACCAGGGGAGAGGATTGGTGCCAAACCTCCAAATCGTTCTCAGTAAACAGTTCACGCTGCCAAACGCATTCTACTTTGCGACTATCCGAAACGTATTTCTGTTGGCAATCATAATTTCAACGGCAACGATGCTGTATTCTGTCGTCGAAATGCGAGGTGTGTTCGCAGACGGCTCCAACTATATGGTGCATATCCTTGCTTCTGAAGACTTTTATCTCTTAGAACCGGCGCGAAGGCTGGTTCAACTGCTACAGGAGTCGCTTCTCGTCTTTGGAGTGCGATCTGGCGTCACCGACTTGCCGACACTTGCTCGGTTGTTCACGTTGGGCACCCTGGGTTGGCCCATTATCCTGACTGGCATCTGCTGGTTGATTCTCCCGCGGGATGCAAAAGGATGGATCATCGGACCTCTGATCAATCTGGTGGCCCTGCTTCCGATGACCAGCCTCGCGGCGATCGGCGAGGGCATGATCGCCGCTTGTTTGCTGTGGATAACTTTTTTCCTGGTAGTATTTCGCGCGAACAGCATCTGTGGAGCGATTTTTGCCATCTCTTTAGTCGCATTAGGAGCGGTAACGCACGAATCTGCAGCTGTATTCTTCGTCGGGATTGCCGCCGTCGCAATCATGGATGTGCGTGGGAACTCGAAGATCCGATTGTTGACGAGATTGGCAATCGCCGTCGCCGCCGCATGGTCGGCCTGTTATCTGATTTCGGTCATCCTGCATCCCCGCGAACCGGCAAATCGCGATGATTTCCTGATTGGCATTCTCGCTCTCCAGTTCATCGAGAAAAACGGGAGAATGAACCTTCCCGCGGTTGCCACCATTTTCTCATGCGTCAGCATTTTGTGGATCATGTGCGCACAGCACGATGGCGTCGACGCCCGGCCTGTTGCGCTGACCTCTGTTAGCTGTTTGGTCCTTATTGTCGCGCTGTTCCTGTTTTTACCGGATTCGACCCTTGCTCCTGCTGCGCAATTCAGTGGGCGCGGGCTCCCGGTGCTGGGCACAACGGCCCTTTGCTTTGGGATGTGGGCGGGTTGGAGAAGCGGTGTGAAACCGGAATTCCTGCTTTCCAAGCCTGCTCTCATAGTCTTGTGCGGATTGCTGCTTACGCAGAGTGTTGCGCAAATCGTGATGACCCGGCAATGGGCCGCCACGCTCGGCACCGTCTCCCGGATCATAGAGCGATCGCAAGGTGTGGTTCCGTGGCAGACGGCTCAGGAAGCTGCAGCCCCGCTCGATCCCGCTCTGTGGAATGAGATGACCTGGTATTCGGAAATTCAGGCGCTGTCCCTTGTGCTCGCTCCTCAAGGCCGCGTTCATGCTCTGATCGATGCGCCTGCTACCGAGATTTGGAAACCGTTGCAACTCGCCGCTCCGACGAGCCTGCCGAAATCGAGGTTCTGGGACCTCACTCCCTACACGACTGAGGTCGAAAGCCGGAACCTACCGCAGTAGCCGGCAGTTATTCATAAACGGTCGGATAACACGTCATTCATTCTAGCTATGTAGTGCTTACTATGAAAGTAGTCGTCATAAATTGAGCCGACTTTATGGTTGTCATAGAGCTGGCGCCCAAGCGTCGTCATCATCGCCTCGGCGAATTGTCGAGGGCTATCATGAACAAACTCCTTACAACGCTCTTGTACGTGATCGGGCAGGCCTCTGAATGAGTCTGCGGTCGCGATAACCGTCTTCCCCGCACAAAGAGCCTCGATCAATTTTAAAGAACTGCCGGTTCCAACAAGCGAAGGCGCTAGAACCGCATTTGAAATCGAGTAATAAATTCCAATGTCGGGCACGCTTCCCACAAAATAGTGTTTGAATCTCTCGTATAGCCGTTTGTCCATGTAGCGTACAAGTTCCTTAACTCGACCGACGAAGGCAATCCGCGGGGGTGGTCCGTTCAGGAGCGGGAAAACTTCGGTAAGGAACCATTTGACCGCGATGAAATTGGCAAAATTATTGTTCCCTACATATAGAAAGTCGAACCGATTCGCATAGGCATGCGCTCTAATTCGGCTCAATTCTTTTTCTTTTTGGGGGTTGAGGCACGGGATCATTAATTGATGGCGCATCAGCGGCAGTTCGAGCTCAAAAAATTCTTTGTCATATTTCGAGCAGTGAATTAGAATATCTGCATTCCGATACAGTGCTAATTCTGACTTCAGTAGGTCTGAATACTTTTCTTGGCGACGGCTGAACGGATTTTCTTCACCCCTTTTCGCGTAGGCTTTCGCCTGTATGTCGTGCGTGTCGCATATCAGGCGTGGTGTCTTGCCAGTTCGTCGAAATACCAGCTCTCGAATTCGAATACCAAGGAGCATTTCGAATGCGTGGTTCACATGGATGAAATCGACCTGATGACTGCCGATAAAATCTGAAATGGCAGCTCGCCACCCACTACGAGCAGCATATCGGGCACGGATGGAAAGAGAATCGTCACGCCCCGCTAGAATCCAGTCGAGAAAAGATTTGCTTAGGTAGGGACGCATTGTGTCAGAAGTCGGATCATACGAGACCCGCGATATCCCGTCATATTGCATCTCGGTTTGCACGTCGCCGGTTACATGGCGACTGCTGGATGCATCGAGAGGTCCAAGCACAAGGAAAATTTCGTGACCAAATTGTTTATGTGCAGCAGCCTGTGCTGCGAAGATATTTGAACTTCCTGTGTTCGGCCAAGGTGGCGCCACGATGATGGCTGCGGGCTTTCGCCGAGGGCGCGTGCTTGAATACAAGCTCCGCAGTTCCTGCGCGCTCAGCGCAAGTGGGGAAAGGGCGGGTCGGCCGATGTGCTCAGCTGAGCGCGAAGCGGGGCGGCGGCGAAATACCCGGCCAATCTTCCGGCCAATCTTGTCGACAACACGGGTACGCGCGCGATCGGCGTCGGCGCCGGACTGATCCGGCTCGACACCGCCGCAGAGGGCGACAACCACGAGGCTGTAGGCGAGGTCCATATCTCGCTTGAGCGCCGCGGCACCTTTCAACGAGCCAACTGGCTGGCTTTCCTGGCTCCATCGCTCCAGGCGGCGCAATGCTATCGCAGCGAGGGAGGGTGCAAGCTCCGGTTCGCTCAGCAGGTCGGAGACGGCCTGCCACGCGGCGCGACGGCGAAACCAGCTCTGCGTCAGCCGCTCCGGCTGGATCACATGCTCGACCACAGCTTTGGGTGCATATATCGCCAGCTTGCCCATCGCCCTGACGCGCTCGCTCGCCTCCATGTCGTCGTTCGACAGGAGCGTCGACCCCGAGCCCATCCGGCCGAGCCTCGTAGAGAAACCGCCTGCGGCGATCAGGCTCGCCCTGTCGAACGAGATGTTGCACCCGGCAAGCCATTCTCCTGCGGACAATTCTCGTAGCTCTTGGCCCAAATCGACAACCGAGAGATAGCCGAGCAACCGCTTGCTCATCCACGCCGGTTTGTCGCCCACCCAGCGCGGCACGATCGGGCCGCCTACGATCCCCGCCCGGCCGTCAAATGCAGCATGAGCGCGCAGCAGCTCTTTGACCCAGCACGGGGAAGCGCGGGCATCGTCATCGATGAAGGCGACGATGCGGCCAATTGCCGCCGCCGTGCCTTTGTTGCGGGCATTGGAAAGCCCCGGCTTCGGTTCGACAAGATAGGTTAGATTCGACAAGCGCGCATAGCGCTGTCCGAAGCGGGCGGCGCCGGTTTGGTCCGGCGAGTTGTCGACGACGATAATCTCAAACGAACCAGCCGGAATGTCTTGTTGCACCAGCGATTCGATCGCCTCCGGCAACATGTCGTGCCGGTTGTAGGTGCAGATGACCGCCGACAGGGCGATCTCGTCCCGTTCAGCAGAGCGCAGGACGGGCGAGCCTGAGAAGCTATTCGCATCGGAGGTCGACATCAGGGCTGCTGCTCGCGCTTGACCGTAACGATGTTAGCGCGTTTCGAAGGATTTCCAACGGCGGACATAGCGATGCAGACTGTGTTTGGCGGCGGCGTCGCGCTATACGTCGCGCCGCCGCCTCTGCCGAGGAGGGTGGCCCCTCATCTAAAATCGCCTCGGCCATTCACCAGGGAATGGAAGGCGATTCGCTGATTTTCGATCTGAGCCTCGTCGGATGACCGGAGGATAGCCCCTCGCGCGCCTCTCGATCCTCCGCCCGCGCTTTCGGCTCCGCTGCTATTTCCGGTGAAACCGCAAGATCCCGACCAAATCCTGCTGGGGCTGCTGACGTCGACGCGAGAGCGGAATTGGCGCCCAACCTGCCGTGACATGGGAATCGGGTACAATTGCCGATTGCGGTGGCAGCGGTATGGCGCCAATAAAGGTGATGATCAACGATGTTGACCGTGGGGCATCGCTGTGGCGCGATCAGACCGATCCGCATCATCGACACCTGCTCGGGATTGGATTTCGCCCAAGTGCATCTGAACGCGACGCTGCGCCCATGATCGAGATGTGGGATATCCGCTGGGCTCGGGCATGACGTCTGCATTTCTCGGCATCGTCGGCCGAACCGCTGACATCATCCTGGTCGTGTTCCTCTTGATGCAATTGGCATTGGCGTTCCGGGTGTCGCAGACGGTGCTGCTGCACCTCTACCATCGGCGTACCGGGCTCGAGAGAGAACGGATCGCACTTACCCGCCCACTTCCTGCTGACGACGAGCTTCCCGCCGTCCTCGTCCAGATTCCTACTTTTAACGAAGGTCGCCTCGTGCAACGCGTCCTCGACGCGGTGGTGTCGCTGGATTGGCCGCGTGAGCGGCTGCAAATACAGCTGCTCGATGACAGCACCGATGCAAGCGCTGAAATAGCCCGCGCAGCGATCGCAGAATTCCGTCTGCGGGGTCACGATGTCACCCTGATTCAACGTCCGCATCGCGCCGGTTTCAAAGCCGGAGCGCTGCGGGCCGGGCTTGCTTGCTCCAGCCAACCGTTTGTCGCAGTTTTCGATGCCGATTATGTTCCGTCACCCGATTTCCTGCGCCTCTGTCTTCGGCCGTTGCTCGAAGACCCTCAACTCGCGTTTGTTCAAGCCCGATGCGACTTCCTGAATGCCCGAGAAAACCGCGTGACGCATGCGCAGCAGGTCATTCTCGAGAGCCATTTCGCGGTGGAGCAGCCGACGCGATGCTGGGCGGGTCAATTCCTCCCCTTCAACGGGACTGCGGGCGTTTGGCGGCGAGCCGCGATCGAGGCTGCGGGTGGGTGGCATGGCGATACCCTGACCGAGGATCTCGACCTCAGCTACCGTGCCCAGATGAGGGGGTGGCGTGCGTTGTACCTTGTATCCGTCTCCGTGCCGGGCGAGTTGCCGGACAGCTTAGCGAGCTGGGGAATGCAACAATGCCGCTGGAACAAAGGATTTGCCCAGACGACCCGAAAGCTTCTGCCGTCCATCTGGCGCAGCCACCTGCCGTGGAGGTGCAAACTCGATGCGGCGCTCCATCTCGGCGGCTGCGCCATCGGGCCGTTGGTGCTGGCTACGGCGATGCTAGGGTCGATCGATATCCTGCTCGGCACGTTAAGCTTATCCTTGGTTCTTCCACTCGCCGCGCTCGGTCTGCTGCAGGGATTGGCGGGTGCGCTCGCGATGGCGCTGCTCAGCAGCAATTTGCTGCGGCGGCCCGGGGTCGGTTCTCATACCCGGAGCTTCATGACGACGTGCAGGCTAACGTTATATACGATCCTCATGCACCAATATGCTGCAGCACTGTCAGCTCGCAGCGTGATCGACGGCATACGCGGCCGCGCGTCAGCCTTCGTGCGAACACCAAAACAGAATCGTCTTCCCGGCTGACCCGACGCCGCCGGCTGCGGTTGTGCGGCCGGGCCGAACTTGCGCGTGGGATTTTCAAGCCGGGTCGCGTACCAGCATTCGCGGTCCCGTTGCGCGATTGCGACGCCGTCGCCGCCATCCCGAGAACATCGGCGAGCGCATATCGCCGCTGACCAACAACAGCCCGCCGATAATCGTGGGCACGGCAGGCAGCAAGTATAGGAGCGGCAAAAGGGCAATATTGTTTATGGAAATCCAGACGATCGGATCGGGCAAGGTGTTCGTCGCGAGCGCTGAAGCCACGGCGAGCACGAAAAGGATCTTTAGCCGGATGTCTCCCTGCCGCCTCGGCACCAACAATCCCAACACGAGGACGACGTTGCTGATACAGAGCAGCGGATTGATGATTCGACGATGCCCCTCGGTCAGCCATTGCGCCCAGACCAGCGTTTCACTCCTGATGTCGCTCGGCGGATTGAGCAGCCGCGTAACCGGTTCTTCGAAGAAGCCATGTGTGCGCGATGCCCTCTCGCCTAGCATGCCGGCGCACACCGGCAGCAAGAACGTGTCGAACGCTACCTTTTTGGTCCCGGTGGCGGTGCGGACGATGTAAGCCCCGCTGTCGAACAGCAAGAAACAGTCTTCCTCGGTTCGAAGAAGGCGTCCGCGCCGCGCCCAAATGTCGATGAACGCGTGTTCCTTGCGACTATCCAGCACAACGATGTCCTCGAGAGTGGCGGCATCGAGGCTGCGTCGAGCGAACCCTACCGATAAGCCGGGGACGATCTCTTGCTGATAGCCCGGTTGCAGCGCGCCGACGCTGGGATTCGCAAAGGCCTCGAGGCGAATGTCCTGAAGACTCCCCCAGCTCGGCGCGAGCAGATACAGCGAATTAAGGGCGCAAAACGACGCGGCGAGCACGGCGGCGATAATCCCTGGAGAAGCGATCTGACGACAGCTCCGTCCGGCGCTCCGCAAGGTCGAGATCTCATTATTCCCGATCCATTGATGATATCGCCAGGCGACGGCAATCGAGACTATTTCGGGGCTCGCGTGGTAGAAGATGACCGGCAGGATGTGAAGCCAGATCAACAGAAGCCGATCAAGGGGGAGTGCCCTTGCCATCACGAGATCGTAGAGGTTTCGCGACTTCTCAAGAATCTGCTCGACCACGATCACCGACATGATTGCGGCGGTTGTGACCGTGAGCCGGCTAAGCATGTGGCGATAAATCGTAGTCAGGGGTGCCCCCGCCGATTGGCGTTTTGTCGGCCTTCTGGACGGTGAACCGATGCCTACCCGTATCTCCCCACGCACGAGGATTGGCTCACTGTCCGGTAGATTCTGGAGTAGAGTCTAGCGTAGTGGGGAGTACCGCGCAATTTTGGGGCGGATGCGGGAGTTCCGGATGTCAGGTCGATTCAACCGTCGGGATCAAACGAAGGCTTCAACACGCCTCCCCGACGGGCTCGATCAGATTTACGACGATCGTGCCGAAGGCGGAGTTGCAGCAACAGTGACGAGAAATCGGCCCATCGGCCAATCCCGCGCGGGCGGACGAGCGACGCCTCGCGACAGGCGCGTCTTGGCACCGCTGAGTGTCGGGTGGCGCCACCGCGAACTGATCTTGGCGGTGCTGCGGCGCGAGCTTGCGGACCGGTTCAGCGGGTCCGCCTTCGGCTGGGTGTGGGCCGTCGCCGGGCCGTTGATTACACTGGCGATCTATACAACGACCTTTACCAAGGCCATGCAGTTGCCGGTGGCCTCGGCGCATGGCAACACGTCGAGCTATGCACTCTCGACCTTTGTCGGCCTTATCGTCTTCGGCCTGTTCGCCGAACTTTGCAGCCGCGCCCCGATGTTGATGCACGAACACGCGTGGTTTCTCAAGACCTCGATCTTTCCGAGCGAGACGCTCGCTTGGACCGCGGTACTGCGCGCGCTCAGCTATGCCGGCATCAGTTTTCTCGTCCTCCTCGTCTTCGAGCTCGCCCTCAATGGGATACCGCCACTCTCTATCCTACTGCTGCCGTTCATCGTGGTGCCGCTGGTCCTGTTTCTGCTAGGGATGGTATGGTTCCTGGCGGCGATCGGAGCCTTCACCCGCGACATGTCCTATCTTATGATCACCTTTGTCCCTTTGATGATGTTTGCGACGCCGGTGTTCTATCGGGTGGCGGACCTGCCCGATCCGTTACGTGTGCTCGCCTACGCTAACCCGCTCGGGACGGCGATCGAGATGGCGCGTGCTGCGGTGCTCGATGGAGTCTCGCCCCCGACCCTCGCCTATTGTGGATTTCTCGTTGTGTCGCTCGCGGTTTGCCGAGGCGGTTATGCCGTCTTCGAGCGCTACAAGGGCATCTTGGTCGATGTCATCTGACGCAGCGATCCGATGCCGCGGCCTGGGCAAAGCCTATCAGCTCTACGCCCGGCGGACCGA
>Ga0209040_10003931_pt1 | contig 11313 bp, 9 predicted proteins | sample BogFormECP12_OM3_FD_188240 | JGI IMG/M metagenome (GOLD analysis project Ga0209040, IMG submission 188240) | Bog forest soil microbial communities from Calvert Island, British Columbia, Canada - ECP12_OM3 (SPAdes) (version 2) | ecosystem: Environmental > Aquatic > Freshwater > Wetlands > Bog ... | reverse complement strand
AGCTTCCATTCGTCCTACTGCTCAGGCCAGCCTGCTTACGTCCGAACCAAAGACGAACAGCTTTGCTACGTCGGCCAATATTGCGATTGTGAGACAACTTACTGCACCCAGTCTTACTATCAGGGCGTCGATTGACGGGCTATGCGGACCCGATGGTTCAAACGGCCGGCGCAGTTCACGGCCCTCACTATCCAGAAGCGAGGTCGGCGGCGCCGCGGATGAGGCCGAGCAGTTAGTAGGCGCCGCTTCCGCCGCCTACGTCGAGAAGGCGCTTGCGGTCGCCCAGCGGCGCCCGCTTCGCCATCGGCGGACGCAGGGCCGAGCGAACCGGAATGCTGAGCCGAACTGAAGGCCTCGCCGCCGAGCCCGGTCGAATAGATCATGCCCTCATAGAAGCCCTTGTCCGGGAAGATCCGCTCCCCTCGGAGCGCCGGCGTGAGATCCCGGAAGCCTTCGTAGCCGAAGGCGCCATTCACGAGGCGCAGTAGTCCCGAAAGTCGCCCGGCGCGCCCGCCACCAGAAATTTCGCCGTCGCCGGAGCGTTGGAGAACCGGCCTTCGCACTCAACGATAAGGCCGATGGACTTCAACGCGGTGAGCAAAGTGCGAAGCCGGTTCTCGGAGACGCCGGTCGCCTTTGACTCAACCTCGTTGGCGGCTCAGTCTTCGCCATGGGATCACCTGGTCGAGTTGCTCTCGAAGAGGGAAGCGCCGTCAATCTCGATTTGGCAACAAACCCAAAGCCTCACACTCGTTCAAAGGCTCCGGTTGCATGCAACTCGGCGCGATCTCGACGCCGCGTTTTTCGGCCGCGGCGCTCAATATCCCTTCCATGATTGCAAGCACGTGGATTGCGACGTCGCCATTGGCCCGATGGGGCCGATTATCCATAATGCCGCGGGCCATGTCCGCCAGACCGAGGCCGCGATAGTTCGCGTGTTGAATCTTGCCGCTGGCCGCTGGGCCAATTCGGCTTTCCAAATGCGCGATCGCTCGTTGGGATCGTTGTCCACTCAGCACGCTCCTTTGCCATCTCAACGTCGCCCCCAAACCAGTTCGGATCCGGTACGCGCAACGAGGCCTTCTCACCGTGCAGCTCGATCGGCTGAACGCCATGTTTCCAGACGTCCCAACTCGCGAGGAACGTCACCTGCGCGCCGTAATGAAATTCGAGCAGGGCCTGGACTGACGTCAACGTCTCGACTTTGATCCACTGGCCGAGCAGGGTCGACCCGGGCGTCGTGACGATGCGCTCGGCGAAGCCGATCTGACCCGCAGCCTGCACGAAAGCGACCGGGCCCAGAAGCGTGACGAGCGCGGTCAGATAGTAGGGCCCCATGTCGAACACCGGACCGGCGCCGGGGCGATAGAAGAATGCTGGGTTGGGATGCCAGTGCTCCATTCCATGCGACAGCACCGCTGCGAGCCCCATCAGCGGCTTGCCGATTTCGCCGCCGTCGCTCAAACGCCGCGCTTCCTGGATACTGGGGCCGAGAACAGTGTCGGGCGCCGCTCCGACGCGCAGTCCCCTGGCTTGCGCGGCCGAGACGATGTTCGCGCCTTCGAAAACCGTGGTCGCGAGCGACTTTTCGCTATAGACGTGCTTGCCGGCGTCGATCGCCGCGAGCGACACCTCGGCGTGCGCCTCCGGTATCGTCAGATTGAGGACGATATCGACTTCCTCGTCCGCAAGCAGGTCCTTCACCGTACACCCGGCGATGCCATAGCGCTCGGCTTGGCGCGCAGCGGCGAGAGGATCGAGGTCGGCGCAGACGGTGATGCGGATGTCGCGAAACAGCGGCGCGTTGGTCAAATAGATGTCGGAGATGTTTCCGCATCCGATCAGCCCGACCCGAAGGGCCATCAGCGCGCTCCCTCGGAAAACTTGCGCATCGCGTCGGCGCTGGCGCGCGCGAAGCGTTCGAAATCGCTCGGATTGTCATGCTCGGCGATCATGATCTGGGCGCCTGCGGCGGCACACGCGTTCCACAGCTTCGCCCAAGCCAGCGTACCTGTTCCGACGTCCGCCCAGCCGTCCTCGCCCGTGTTCTGGCCCGCGGACGCGATGTCCTTGACATGGACGAGCGGTATGCGGCCGCGATAACGCTCCAACCAAGCCTTGGGGTCGGCATTGCCGCGGACGACCCAGGCGAGATCCGCCTCCCAAAGGAGGTCCGGGCCGAGCACATGCTCGATCGGGTTAGAGCCGTCCGGGAGCGCCGCAAATTCGAAGTCGTGGTTGTGCCAGGCGAAGCGCAATCCGTGCCTGCCGAACCCGTCGCCGGCTCTGGCCAGTCGTATGCCCAACGATTTCCAGTCGTCGATGCCCGTCGGCCGTTGCTCGGGCGCCAGATAAGCCGCGACGACAACGACGACGCCGAGCGTGCGCGCGATGTCGAGCGTGCGCACGGGATGGTTCTCGACCATGTCGAGGCTGAAATGCGCGCTTTTTGCGGTGAGGCCGTGCTGATCGAGCAGGCGCCGCGTCCGCGCGGCGTCTTCATGCAGCGGACCGAATGTCTCGACATTGGTGAAGCCGGAGCGTGCGATCGTGGCGAGTTGCGCCTCGAGGGGCGGGAAATTTCGGGCGCTGTAGAGTTGCAGGCTCAGGGGGTGGCTTATGGCCATGGGAATCCGCTTCCCTGATTGTTGGGGGGCGTGGAAGATGTCCGGCGCTGGAGAGCTGCTCAGGTGGTCGCGGCGGCGCGAGAGGGGCTGTCGTCGATCCAGGTCTCGGACAATGCGAATGGCGCGCTCGCAACGATATCCGCGCTCGAAAAGCCGACCAGCAACGTGAAGGACCCAGCTTCGGCGACCCATGCCTTGCGGCCAACATCGAAATACGCTAGCGCGCGCATGTCGAGGCGCGCCTTAACGGTTTTTGTCTCGCCCGGCTCAAGCCAGACCTTCGCGAAGCCCTTCAGCTCCTTTTCCGGTCGCAGAACGCTTGCGCGCTCGTCCGCAATATAGAATTGCGCGACGGTCGAGCCGGCGCGGGTCCCGGTGTTGGTCATTTCGAGCGAAGCCATCAGCGTCCCGTTTGGCCTAATTTCCGTATGATCGAGTTGCAGCGCGCCGACGCTGAAGGTTGTATAGGAGAGGCCGAAGCCGAAAGGAAACAGCGGCGCGATCTTCGCCTTGTCCGCGTAGCGATAGCCGACGAAGATTCCTTCGCCGTAGCGGACGTGGCCGGCCTCGCCGGGATAGTTGATGCGGGTCGGATCGTCTTCCAGCCGGCGCGGAAAAGTCTGCGGCAGACGGCCGCCAGGCTCCGCCTTGCCGAGCAGAACGTCGGCGATGGAATTGCCGACCTCCTGGCCGGGATACCAAGCCTGAACGACCGCCGCGACCTTATCGAGCCAGGGCATCAGCACGGGGCTCCCGCTCTGCAGGACCACGATCGTCTTTGGATTGACGGCTGCAACGCGCGCAATCAACTCGCTCTGGCGACCGGGAAGATTGAGGTTCGGCCGGTCGATGCCTTCGCCGTCCCATTCGCCGTTGAGACCGACGAACAGAAGCGCAGCGTCGGCGGGCTCGGCGAGCGCGACCGCGCGTTCGATAGCGTCCGCGTCCACGACCGGGCTCATGCCCACCCGCAACACCGACAGTCCCATGCCCTCCCGCTTTTCCGCCGAGCGCCATTCAATTGTGAGTTCGTAGGTCACTCCGGCCTCAAGGCACCGCGTCGCCTTGACCTCGTTGCAGCACGTGCCGAAGAACTCGTCGCCGTAAGCGAAGGCCCATGCGTCGACGACAAGTTCGCCATCGATGTAAAGCCGCGTCGGCCCAGACGCGACGACGCCGAACTCGTAGTCGCCGGACGCCGACGGCTTCAGGGTCGAGGGCCCCTTCGCGGAGAAATTCGACAGCGAGACCGGGCCGACGCTGTCGCCCATGAACATGAAAATTCCGTCGTGGGTCGTCGCCGCATGTTTGACGGGACCGCCGAACTCCACGCCGTCATGGAAGTCGACGACGATCTCTCCCGTCAGCGGCGCAGCAAGGCGGCGGTTGTCGGCGCCGATCTCATAGGTGAGCTTGACGTCAGCTGGCAGAGCGGCGCGCAATCCGTCGAAGGGCGCGATGAGATAGTGTGGATTGAGCTGCGCGCTGCCTCCGCCCATTGCCTGGGCGGTCCTGGAGTTCGGGCCGATGACCGCGATCGTCGCTCCGCTCTTGGGCGACAGGGGCAGTGCGCCTTCGTTCTTCAGCAGCACCGCGCCCTCGGCGCCGGCCCGGCGGATGAGCGCACGCGTGGCCCGGAGGTCCTCCGCCCGCTCTGGAGGAATGTCCGGGTTCTTGAAGCCGCCGACGCGATCGATCAGTCGCAACACGCGCCGCGCCGCTTCGCGGACGGCGGGCGCCGAGATCTCGCCGGCCTTGTACGATTCGATCAGTTTCTCGCCGCGGAAGCGTCCCGGACCCGGCATCTCCAGATCGAGACCGCCGTTCAGCGCCGCAGCCGTCGCCTTCGTCCCAAACCAGTCCGACATGACGAGGCCGTCGAAGCGCCATTCGGTCTTCAGCACGCCGTTGACCAGATCGGCGCGCTCGCTGACGTAAGTTCCGTTCAGGCGGTTGTAGGAGGTCATGAGCGCCCAGGTCCCGCCGCGCTTCACGGCCGCCTCGAACGGCGGCATGTAGATCTCGCGCAGGGTCCGCTCGTCGATGTCGGAACTCATCGTCGTGCGTTGGTATTCGGATTCGTTGCCAATGAAATGCTTGATCGTCGCTCCGACGCCGTTTGACTGCAGCCCGTGGATATAGGCCACCGCAAGTTCACTCGTCAGGAACGGGTCTTCTGAATAGCATTCGAAATTGCGTCCATTGAGCGTGGAGCGATGGATATTGACGGTCGGCGCCAACAGAACGCGGGCGCCTTTCGACTTTGCTTCTTTCGCCAAGGCGCCGCCGATCTCGGCGACGAGCTCGACGTTCCAGCTCGCGGCGAGTGCGATTCCAACCGGGAAGGCCGCCGAGGTGACGCCGCCGACGAATGCGCCGCCGCCACGTGCGCCGTTCGGCCCGTCGGAGACCTTGATCGACGGAATTCCCAGACGCGCTATCGGAACCGTCGTCCAAAAATCCTTGCCGGCAAGCAGCGAAATCTGCTCCTCGACCGTCATGGCGTCGAGGAATGCCTCGATCTTAAGATCCGGCATGACTTGGCTCCAAATAAGAATGTCGCGCTGCGCTTGCAGGGGCTAGAGACGCTGGCCGGACGCCGCATCGAATGCCGATGCGCGCGACACGTCGAAATTGAACGGGATGTCGTCGCCGAGCGAGACGGTACTGTCGCCGTCAACCTTGATGGTGAAGGGCTTGCCGGAGAATTCGGTCCAAACCACGGTCTCACCGCCCATCGGTTCGACGATCGTCACCTTGCCCTTCGTCGCGAAACGGTCCGGCAGCGCAGCGCCGACGTCGATGTGCTCCGGGCGAACCCCCAGGATCGCCGAACCAGCAACCGGCTTGCTGACGAAGGGATAGCGCATCATGTCGACTGCCCCGCCGGCATAGTCGAACATCCATTTTCCAGCGCGTTGAGCTAGCGTCCCGTCGATCATGTTCATCGCCGGCGAACCGATGAAGCCGGCGACGAAGAGATTGGCGGGGCGATGATAGATGTCGTGCGGCGTGGCGAACTGCTGAATGACACCGCCCTTCATTACTGCGATACGATCAGCGAGGGTCAGCGCCTCGACCTGGTCGTGCGTCACATAGATCATGGTGTTGCCAAGCTCCTGGTGGAGCTTCTTGATCTCGACGCGCAATTCGCTGCGCAGCTTGGCGTCGAGGTTGGAAAGCGGCTCGTCGAAGAGAAACACATCGCTATCGCGCACCAGCGCGCGTCCGATCGCGACGCGCTGGCGTTGCCCGCCCGAAAGCTCGGCCGGCTTACGCTTCAGCAACGGATCGAGTTGCAGCATCTTCGAAGCCTTGGCGACTCGAGCCGCAATTTCCGCCTTTGGCCTGCCGGCGATACGAAGTCCGAACGACAGATTCTGTTCGACGCTCATCCGCGGATAAAGCGAATAAGACTGGAACACCATCCCGATGCCGCGGTCCTTCGGCTCGGCCCAGGTAACGTTCTTGCCGTCAATCCAGACCTGGCCTTTCTGGATATCGATCAGACCCGCGACGGCGTTGAGCAAGGTCGACTTGCCACAACCGGAGGGCCCAAGCAGAACGATGAACTCGCCCTCCGCGATCTCGATCGACAGGTTCTCGATGATGCTGACGTCCCCGAAGCCAATCGCCACATTCCGAGCCGATACAGCGCCCATGATCTCAGCCCTTCACTGCGCCGGCCGCGACGCCGCGCACAAACCAGCGCCCTGACGCGAAATAGACCGCCAGAGGCACCAGGGCGGTGAGGATCGTCGCCGCCGTGTCGACGTTGTAGGCGGCCTCGCCCTGCGTCGAATTGACGATATTGTTTAGGAGCACGGTCATCGGCCGATAGTCCCGCCCGGCGAAGGTCAGGCCGAGGATGAAGTCGTTCCAGATGCCGGTAACCTGCAGGATGGTCGCGACGATGATGATGGGGGCCGACATCGGCAAGATCACGTGGCGCAGGATTGTGAAGAAGCCGGCGCCGTCGACCCGCGCCGCATTGAACAGCTCGACCGGCAAAGAGCTGAAATAGTTGCGAAACAGCAGCGTCATCAGGGACAGGCCGAAGATGACGTGAACGACGACGATGCCGAGCAGCGAGTTGTAGATGCCGATCAGCGAGAAGACGCGCACCATCGGATAGATGAAGACCTGGTACGGAATGAAAGCGCCGATCAGTAAAATGGCGAACAGCAGATTGGCGCCGCGCACGCGATAGAACGTCATCGCGTAGCCGGTCAGAGCGCCCAGTGCGATCGAGGCAATCACCGAAGGAATAAGAATACTGACCGAATTCCAGAAACCGACCCGAACGCCATCGCAGGTGAGGCCGGTGCAAGCCGACAACCAGGCTTTCGGCCAGGCCTCCGCCGTGAACGCCGACGGCCACGAGAGAATCTGGCCCTCTCGGATCTCGGCCATGGTTTTGAACGAGGTCATCAACATGACCCACAGCGGAATGAGGAAGAACAGCGACGCGACGATGAGCACGGCATAGACGCCGAGGCGGCCGACGTCGAAGGTCTTGGGCCGAGTGCCCTGTGGAACGGCAGCTTCGCTCATTTGCGCGCTCCCTTCGGCCGCAAGTGTTCTGCGTAGATCCAGGGGGACAGCAGGGCGACGACTGTCACCAGCAACACGGTCGCCGCCGCCGAACCAAGGCCGACGTTGGAGCGCTCGAAAAAATTGTCCATGATGAACTTGGCCGGCACTTCCGAGGCGAGACCCGGCCCACCTTTGGTCATTGCGACGACGAGATCGTAGAGCTTGGCGACGCCGACCGCGAGCAGCACGGACGCCGTGACGAGCATCGGGCGGAGCATCGGAAGGATGATGGAGACATAGACGCGCCAGGTCGGGATCGCGTCGATGCGCGTGGCTTTCCAAAGTTCGGAATCAATGCCGCGCAAACCGGCGAGGAGGATCGCCATGACGAGGCCCGAAGCCTGCCACACGGCGGCGATGACGAGGGTGTACATCACCAGATTTGGCTGCACGATCCAGTCGAAGGTGAAATTTGTGAACCCCCAATCGCGCACTGCCTTCTGCAGGCCGAGTTCCGGATGGAGGAACCATTGCCAGGCGAGGCCGGTGACGATGAACGACATCGCGTAAGGGTAGAGGAAGATCGTGCGAAAGGCGTCTTCGAAGCGCACGTTCTGGTCGATGAACACGGCCAGCAGAAATCCGATGATCAGACAGGCGACAATGAACAGCACGCCGAACACGGCGATGTTCCATGTCGACAAGACGAATCGTTCTGTGTTGAACAGGCGCTCGTATTGCTGCCAACCGACGAAATCGAAGACCGGCAGCATCTTCGAACTGCTGAACGACAGGCGAACCGTCCACAGCATCGCGCCGATATAGATGACAATGACGATGACGGCGGCTGGCGCCAGCGCGATCGCAGCCGGAATCTGCCGGCGCCATCGCATGCTCGCGCCTGAGGCCGCGGAAGGAGCGTTGGCCTTGCTCACGGGCGATTCCTTAATTTGAGTAGAGAGGCGCCGGCGGCGGCTGCCCGCCGCCAATTGTTCTCTTCTCAACCCGAGGCCTCCACCGCGGCCGCGAACCTGGCGACGAAGTCGTCGACGCTTTCGCTCGGGGTGTTGAGGAATTGCGTGATGACGTCGTTCAGAGCGCCGTTTTCGTCATTCGAGATGAGGTAAGAGGCGGCGGGCAGTTGCTTCGCCGGATCTTTCACCGCCGCGGCGCCCTTCCGCGCGCATTGATCCATACTCGAAACGTCGAGATCGGTGCGCGCCGGAATCGAGCCCTTTTTGGTGTTGAAGGCGATCTGAACCGCCGGGTCGAGCATCAGGGATTCCAGCTTCGCCTGCGCGGCTTGGCCGCCGGCGTCTTTCACCTTGGGAAACACGAACACGTCGCCGCCCATGACATAGCCGCCGTCAGCGCCGACGATCGCGCAGCCATATTCCTTGCCGGGCGTTTGGCCTGCCGCGAGAAACTCGCCCTTGGCCCAGTCGCCCATCACCTGGAAGCCGGCTTTGCCGGTGATGACCAAGGCGGTCGCGTCGTTCCAGTTGCGTCCCGGCATGCCGGGATCCATCAGGTCGCGCAACTGCTTGAAGACTTCGGCGACATGTTTGAACTTCGGGCTGGCGATGGCCGCTTGCGCGTCCTTGCCATAGACTTGCAGATAGAGGTCCGACCCGCCCTCGCCCGCGAGCACCGCGTCGAACAAGAGATGATCCTGCCAGGATTGCCCGCCGTGAGCGAAGGGGATGACGCCCTTCGCCTTCAGCTTGGGGCCGGAGGCGAGCACGTCGCTCCAGGTCTTCGGTTCAGCAACGCCCGCATCGGCGAGAACCTTGGTGTTGTAGAAGAGCCAGTTCGCGCCATGGATGTTGACGGGCAGGGCGTAGTAGTGTCCGCCACGCTGCGAAGCGTTGACAATCGCTTTCGGAAAAAGACTGTCCCATTTTCCGGCCGCCGCTGCCGCGTCGAGATTGGCGAGATAGTCGTTGTTGACCAGTTCGTCGAGCTGCTTGCCGGTGTTGAACTGCATCATCGTCGGCGGGTTGCCGCCGACGATGCGGTTGATGCCGGCCGTACGCGCCGCCTCGCCGCCGCCGCCTGCGATGGCGGAGTCGATCCACTGGCCGCCCGCATTGTTGTAGGCGTCGGCGAAGACCTTCACCGCCGCGGCTTCGCCGCCTGAGGTCCACCAATGAATGACCTCGGCCTTCATGGGCTCGGCCGCTATGGCCGCACCCGACAGCAGAGCCGCGAAGGCTAGCCCGAGCAATTGGGACGATGCGCGCATTGACTCTTCCTCCCTGGACTTGTTCGTTCAATGTAATCGATTACACAAATGCTGCTGTTATCGCACGTTGTAATCGATTACAAGAGGCTGTGACAAAAATTTGCGCGCAAGCAGGATAGCCGCGCCCGTGACGAAGTCCAGCGGTTCGAGGCCCATCGGCGACCGTCGGGCGAGGATCAGCGACGTCGCGGCCGCGGCGGGCGTTTCGACCGCGACCGTCAGCCGTGCGCTCACCTATCCCGAACGGCTGCGGCCCGACACCCGCGAGCACGTGCTGCAGGCGATCCGGGCTCTCGGATACACGCCGCACGAAGCTGCGCGATCCCTTCGGGCAGGCGAGTCGCGGATGGTGCTTGTCGTTATTGCCTATCTCTACAGCGGGGCTTTCTTCTCGCGCGTCATCAACGGGATCGAATCCGAATTGTCCGCATCTGGCTATACGGTGATCACCGGCAGTCTCGATGGCGAAGAAGGGAAGGCTCGGCGGCTCGTCGACCTCGTCTATGCGCGTCAGATAGATGGCGTGATTGTGCTTACCGGTCACGTCCCCGTATTCGATGGTCGATCCATTCTGGAAGCCGGGGTTCCGGTCGTGGCCGTCTGCGCCAAACTCGATCATCCTGGCCTGCCCTCGGTCCTGATCAATGACGAAGAGTGCGCCAAGATCCAAACGCAGCACCTCATCGATCTCGGGCATCGGCGTCTGATTTATGTGAGCGGCGTCGAGGGGCACTACAACGAAGTCAAGCGGTATGCCGGCTACCTGAAGTCGGCTAAGGCGGCGGGTCTCAAGGGTAGTGACAGTCTTCGGCTCGCCGGCAACTACTCGTTCGAAAGCGGAGCGGATGCAGCACGAGCTTTTCTACAACTAAAGGATAGACCGACTGGAGTCGTCTGCTGCAGCGACGAGTTGGCGATCGGCTTCATGAAGACTGTGACAGGAGCGGGCTTGCGGTGCCCTGCAGATGTTTCGATCGTAGGTTTCGACGGGATCGAATTCGCCGACTATTGCGAGCCAACGCTGACCACGATCCGGCAACCGCGCGAGCTGCTCGGCGCGGAAGGGGCGCGGATCTTGCTTCAAGAACTGAACGCCGTCGAATCGCGGAAGAGCTCATCGAGAGTCCTCCGGGGAGAATTGCTTATCCGTGCGAGCAGCGGACCGCCTCCTCGTTTGCGTCGCAAACAAGTACTTCGAGTCGCAGCCGCCGCCAGATAGCCATGGGGATCGGCCGGTGTCTGACTGCTTGGCCCGACGATCTCCTCTCCCTTCGTCGTCACGCTTACCTAGACGCCAGTGACAGCAATGTGTTGCTGCGCGCAAGACAATAGGAATGTCGTGCAAATTGCTCTGCCGATCCTGATAGGATACGTGAAGTGAAGCCGGCGCCAGCTCAACTTCAGAAGCTGACGTTCGAGGAGCGGAAAACCCAAGGCTCACGACTAAGTTGGCGCATATCACCGCAATCGGCAACGGAGATAGAAGAGGCGGGCGCGCCCTGCATGCCCCCGATAAATTCGCTGTCTGGGACAAGCTTCTCTGAGACTCGGACGCGAACGCGTTCGCAGAGATTTGCCATGCAAGGGCTACGAGGCTGCAAGGCGAAGGAACCTCGAAGAGTTCGGAACAAGTCAATTTGAGCTTTAGCATCCCCGGCGCGAACGGCGGTAGCCGACGCCCGATTTTTTTGCTGCGTTGGGCAGGCGGCACGACCGATCAAGCAACTGCAGGCGGAGGCGAGCGTTGTGGCGGAACTGCGACGCCGGGGGCGATCGACAAGGATCGGCGTGCGGGATCGTGAGCGCGCCAGCATCATCCTGCTCCGGCTCGACGGTCTTGGTGTCGAAGCCGTTGCCGAACGGCTGAACACGACAGCCAAGCGGGTCTCGATGTGGTCCGGCCGC
>Ga0209040_10003929_pt1 | contig 11315 bp, 10 predicted proteins | sample BogFormECP12_OM3_FD_188240 | JGI IMG/M metagenome (GOLD analysis project Ga0209040, IMG submission 188240) | Bog forest soil microbial communities from Calvert Island, British Columbia, Canada - ECP12_OM3 (SPAdes) (version 2) | ecosystem: Environmental > Aquatic > Freshwater > Wetlands > Bog ... | reverse complement strand
GCTTTAGTTATCGTCAATAAGTACAATGTATATGTACAATAGTTAGTAACTATAGAAAACCTCAGAAAACTCAGGAAAAAGTGACGCGGTGGCCCTGGGTCTCCCTGGCCCTCTCGGGGGTCGACCTTATCCTGGGTCTTCTTGGTGTTTTCCAACTCGAAATGGTCGTTCAGTCCGTGCAAGGCCCTGTCGAATGCCTTGACGGCTCTGATGACCGCCCCAAATTCGGCTGCTTGCTTGGCCCCCAGTACCTCGCAATCCAGGCTGCGTGGGCGTACTCCATGCGCCTCAACTTGACGATCGAAGCATTGTAGTCCTTGATCAGCTCGGTCATCGACTCGCGGGTCGTCCACTCGTTGCCGATGAACTCCGCATTCAACTCAGCTATGAAGACGAACTCGCTCAGGTCTTCCGAGAGCTTCTCATTAGGAACCGGACTGGAGGGCGGCGCGGTTTAGCGCGAACTTGATCGATTCGACGATGCGGTTGGAGAAGACCGTGAGCACCGCGATCACGGCCGCGACGAACCAGGTGCCGGTCTACTCCTGGAGTAACTTTGAGGACCGCGGAATACCACGGATCGGCCATCGCACCCACCCAGGTATGATCTGCAGTCGAGAAAAACACGATTCGGAACAATGGAATCTGACTCGCCCCAGGAATGTCAAGTTATCGCCCACAATTGACGATCGAGAAGTATTGAGCGTATCGGATCGTTGGAACGTGCCAAGGATTTCGTCTGGAGGCGTCGTGTCGGCCCCACGCTTTCAGAGGTTCGTAGGGTTTGTGCTGGCGGCCCTTACCGTAATCGGCGGAAGGTGGTCATCTGCGCAAGAGGGAATTGACCTCCGGGGCCGGCTCGATGCATCGCCCGGAGGGACGCTGCTGGGCAACCGCCCCGGGCCATCGATCGGCCGGACCCCTCGTAGTGCCTACATCCGCGAGGACGTTCTGCCACCCGTTCAGCCCGACCGGCTCGGCCCCGCGCCGACCACTCCAGACTTCCTTGTCGAAAACGCCCCGAAAGAAGCCCCGCAGCGGGACATGCTGGGCCAACCCGGCTGGATGACTCTGGAGCAGGCGATCGACCGGCTCGTCCATTGCAACCTTGACATCATCGCGGCCAGGTCCGAGGTCGACCAGGCGCGTTCGGACATCATCACCGCCGGCCTACGCAACAATCCGCAGTTCTTCACCGACATGCAACAAGTACCCTACCGCGTGCTTGCCCCGGGACAGGCCGATGTCAACTTCGCCTACCCGGTGGACGTTTCGGGGAAGAGGAAGACCAGGGTCAAGTCCGCGGTGTGCGTGCTCCGGTCGGTGGAGTGGAAGTACCAGAACTTCGTCCGCACCCAGATCGATAACCTCTACACGGTCTTCATCGACGCGCTCGTGGCCCAGGAAACGGTGTGGCAGTATGACCCGGGTAATCCCAAGCATGCAGAACTCGGTGACCGAGGGGTACGGCTCGACCCCACCCAGGAGTCGGCGAAGGCCGAAGCCGAGTCGACGGGTCGCGACGCGCGCCGGAAGCTCGCGTTGTTGCTCAATATTCCCAATCCCGACGCCATCAAGTTGCGGGGCGTGGTGTACGACAGTCGGCCCGCCGATGATCAGATCGCGGCGAACGACGCGCGGATGAACCTGGCGCATCTCAAGCAACTCGCTTCCCTGAACCGCCCGGATCTGCTTTCTCAGAGGTGGACACTCTACCGGGCATTCGCGGATGTCGAGGCGGTCCGGGCCAGCCGGTTCGACGACGTGACGTTTCTGGTGCAGCCCTACACGTACTCCCCCATGTTCCCGAACCGGACCGCCTGGGCGCTGGGGATCACGGTCCCGTTGCCGATCTACAATCGGCAGCAAGGGAACCTCGCGAAGGCCGAGCAGATTGTCGCCCAGACGCGGGCCGTGCTCTCTTCCCTTGAGAACTCAGTGGCGGCCGAGGTTGATGCGGCGTACAACGCGCTCAACGACTCGTTGGATGACATGAAGCGTTTCGCCAAGCAGAAAGTGCTCGGCTATCCTCTGAATCTGGCTGATCTCGACCCCAAGGAATTACCGCAGGGCAAGGCCTTCGAGGAATACATCAAGTCCGTGAATCCAATCCTCATCAAGGCTGTGGATCAGGACAGGGAGCAAAAGGATCGGAACTATTACAACGCCATCATTCTTCATCGGAAAAGCGTGCTGCGGATAAACACGGCCTGCGCCTTCCCCGTGTGGGACATCGATCCCGAGTTCCTGAATGATCCCGCATCCTCCCAGGCCCTGAGACCGAGGCAGGTCGTGTCCGCTCCGATCAGTCGTTGACTTGTAACGTCTCGCGAACCCGAGGTACGTCAGGATTCATTGTCGAGATCGATCACAAGAACGGATCGCTAGACTTGCGCCTTGAGGTCACGCTCGACGATCCACTCGCCGATATTTGGGCCAAACCGCTTTGGCATCGATACCTCATATCTCGGATCGTCGGGGTCTCGATCGGGTTCCTGGTCGGGCATGCCAGTGATTTCGTGGGGGATCGTGCCGAACTTTCCACCCTGGTCTCGGACGAGAACCATCTGATGCAACCGGAACTTGTACTGGGGGACTGCCTGCGGCGCGGGCGCGACCGCAGCGGCTGCGATCGTCGTTTCCATGGTAATACGCCGACCGGACCTTCGAGGAGAAGGCACCACGGGCGCCCCGGCGGGCTTCTCAGGCTCAGGCTCGGCCACGTAGGTCCAGCCTCGCTTGCCCAAGCCCGCCCTGTTGGAGGGCGTCCCGAGCCAGTGGCCGCTGTGATTGAAGAAGTAGGTCCAGGCGACGAGGCCGAACATCTGGCGGCCCGATTCCTCGCCCCCGAACGCAGCCTCCCAGCTCTTGCTAAGCCCTTGCTCCCCCATAACTGTCTCATAGAGGTCGTCGGGTCGCAGGCCCGCCTTGACGCGTTCGGGATGCGTCTCGGCCACCCGGCTGATGGCCACTGCTGCTGCGTCCATGAGGTCGGACTTCGTTTGGTCGGCTTTAGCGTCCCTGTAGGGCTTGAACTCGGCCGTCTTCGGCACCCTCGTCCGCGCGACCTTGTACCGCTCCGGCTCGCTTGGCTCGCTGATCTCGTTCAGGAGCGTCACCTTGAGCGCACCGTCGAGCAAATCCTTCGTCGCAGTCAGGAAACCCTGGATGTGCGTGCTCTTTTTGTGGGAATCGAAGGCCTCCATGCTCTTCCAGTTCTCGTAGAAGACGAAGGTCGTCGTATCCTCGGTCCCCTGGTGAAGGTCGTAGCTGATGTTGCCCGGCTCGGCTCGGCTCGGGGCCACCAGGCCGAGGGCCTCGGTTTTCAGTCGATCCTCTGCGCCTGCTTTCGCTTTGGCAAGTGCCAAGACTCCGATCGCCCGGGGCCTCGTTCTACCGGCTTGCGATCCGGTGACACGGAACTTGATGCCCATGGAAAAGGCCCCCTTTCCCCGGGACGCCGGCAGACGGCATCGTTGACCTGCTGGAGCGATCAGGGGATTATCATCTCCAAGAGCGGGGGACACCGCAAGCCTTTCTCCCTACGGCGGAGGCCGGGATCGGCCTGGCGCACCACCTGGAACGACATCGCGAGCGGATGAAATTCGGCAGATTCGCTAAGAAGCTCTAACTTTATGATGGCCAAAGCCTGAAAACGCGGGGATTCGGCTTCAAAAAGTTAGTGCTTCTAAGCCGCATTCCAGGGCCGGTGTCTCGAACCATCGGCGGGCCGTATCAACAAGTGCGGGCGTCCCGGCCGCCTCGGGCCGCCCCAGTCCGGCCGGGGCCCTCGCGGTAGACCAGCGGTTGCGCGTCCGGGCCGGCGGACCTCACGGCGCGCTCCAGGAGGTCGCGGTGCGGCGAGAGCGAGCATGCTGGGTCGGTGGCAGACGCATCTCCGGTCAGGAGCGCGGCCTGGCAGCGGCAGCCGCCGAAGTCGACCTCGCGGCGGTCGCAACTCTGGCAGGGCTCGGGCATCCAGCCCGTCCCGCGGAAGCGGTTGAAGGCGTCCGACTCGGCCCAGATCCGATCGAGCGACCGATGCCGGACGTTATCGAACCGCAGACCCGGGATCTCCCGCGCCGTCGGGCACGGGAGTACGTCGCCGACCGGGTCGACCGTCAGGTAGCGGCGACTCCACCCGCTCATACAAGCCTTCGGACGGTCGCCGAAGTAGTCGGGCCGGACATAGAGGATCGTCATCCTCCCCTTCAGCCTGGTCCCGGCCTCGGCAGCGATCGACTCGGCCCGATCGATCTGGGCGACGGTGGGGAGCAGGCCGTCCCGGTTCCGGAACGCCCAGCCGTAGAACTGGACATTCGCCAGCTCGAGGCGATGCGCCCCCAGCGATTCCGCGAGCTGGATGATGCTTTCGACGCGGTCGATATTGTGCCGATGGATCACGACGTTGATCGTCAAAGGCAGCCCGAGCTCGCGCACCAACCGAGCGGCTCGGAGCTTCGCGGCGTGCGCCGGCATGCCCGCGATGCGGTCGGCCGTGCCCTGCTCATCGGCCTGGAGGCTGATCTGCACGCTGTCGAGCCCGGCTTCCCTGAGTCCCTCGGCGCGCCGCGGGGTGAGCCCGAGTCCGCTGGTGATCAGGTTCGTGTAGAGGCCGGCCCGGCGGGCGGACATGACCAGATCGGCCAGGTCGGCGCGGAGGAGCGGCTCGCCCCCGGACAGGAGGACGTGGAGCACGCCTAGCTCCCCAGCCTCTTCGAAGACCCGCCGCCACTCGTCGCCGGAGAGCTCCTCCGCGACGGGGCCGTATCGAGTGGGATTGGAGCAGTAGGGACAGCTCAGAGGGCAGCGGTGGGTCAGTTCCGCGAGCAATCCGAGCGGGCGGTGGTCAACCCCCGAGGCGTCATTCGTCACGAGAGTCCCCCCGGCGTGAAACGGATAAACTGTCGCGCATGTAAAAGGTTCAGGAATTCGATCACATCCCTGGCGAAGTCCTGTGCCTGGGCGTCGTAGGTTTCGGCCAAGACTGCGAGGATCTCATCGATGCTGCGGCGCCCGTCGCACAGGCTGAGGATATCGGCGCCCGTCTGATTGAGCCGCAGGACCCCCTCGGGGTAGAGCAGCACCATCCCACCGCCGTGTCGGTCTGATTGGATGCGCACCCCCACGGCCAGGAGGGGCCGGGAGGACGGGTGTGGGGGCGGAGGATCGTCGGCCGGGCTCACGGCGGCCCTCCGCCCCGGCCTGCGGCCGGACCGTCGTCGACTGCGAGGGGATCCTTCGCCGGCCCCGCGCCGTAGGCCGCCATGATCGCGTCGAGCATCAACCAGAGGATCCGGCATTTCTGCTCCAGTGCGGCTACAGCCCGCTCCTGCAAGGCACGAGTCGTGCAACGGCTCAGGGTCAATTCCAGTCCCTCGTCCGAGTCGACCCGGGCCTGGACGAGACGGCCTCGGAAATAGTCCAGCCCCCAGTCGGGCACCCACGGATAGTACCGCTCGAAGGCCCGGATCCGTTCCGCCATCAGGTCTGGGGCGAAGAGCTCCGTCAAGGACGAGGCAACCGCGACCGGCCAGGGCTCATCCCGGGCGAGCCGCACGTAGGACTCCACGGCCGAGCGGACGCCCGACACCACCAGCCGCTCGTCCAGCAGGTCCTCGCGCGCCAGGCCGACGGCCTTCCCCAGGCGGAGCCAGGCCTCGATGCCCCCCTCGCCCGGGCCCTGGCCGTCGTGGATGAGGATGCGCCGGACCCAGCTCCGGCGCACCTCGTGATCCGGGCAATTGGAGAGGATGGCGGCGTCCTTGATCGGGATGTTCCGCTGGTAGTGGAATCGGTTGGCCACCCAACCGCGGATCTGGGCCCGTGTCAAGAGCCCGTCGTTCATCGCCCGGTGGAACGGGTGTTTGTCGTGGTACGTCCGGCCTTTGTCCCGCAACTGCGCCTCGAGTGCCGCACGGTCCCAGGGCGCGTCGATCAGATCGTTCCAGGTCGGTGTTTCCCGGTTCACGGACATGAAGACTCTCTCCTGCGCGGGGGCGAGCCCCATTCAGCACAGATCGAGGATCAGGGCCAACGACAGCAGAATGAGGGCCGCGCCACCGACCCGCTCGGCCTGCACCGGTAGAGTGCGGCCGATCACGGCCCCGAAGCGGAGGCCGGCCAGCGACATCAGGCCGCTGATCGTGCCGATGGCGGCGGCCGTCGGGACGATCGGCAGCCGCGACATCCCGAGCGCGAAGCCCGCGACCAGGTTGTCCAGGCTCAGGAACAGGGGGATTCCCAGGGTCACCCAGCCGGCGCGGTCCGGGTCGTCATCCCCGGTGCCACGAGGGATGATGAACTGGTAGAGTCCGTAGCCGACGAGCAGGACCGGGCCGAGGACCCGGGCCCAAGTGGAGAGGAGCTTCACCAGCGTGGGGCCCACGGACAGGCCCAGGAGCGGGGCGACGCCGTCGCAGAGCCCGAAGGCGAGCGCGAGCCGGATCTGGCGGGCCGCGCCCGGCCTGATGGTCCCCAAGGCCATCGATGCCTGGAAGCTATCGAAGCCCAGGGCAATGCCGAGGAGGATGACGGCCATCGCGGGACTCTCCACCGGGAGGACGATCGTCGGAACTGGCCGGTGTCAGGTCACCGGGGTGACCAAAACGTCGCTGAACCGCGCCTGGATCTTGGGATGGGCTTGTGTGGTGGGAGGGGTCTGGTTGGGGGACGGGGTCACCTGGGCCGTCGCGACCAGGCCGACCATCACACGACCATCCATCGGGATCACCACCGCGCCGCCCACGGGCTGCCAGACATCGCGTTCGAACGCGATCTCCGCCTGGAACGAGAAGGAGCCCGAGGTGCTCGCGGGCTCGCAGGACAGCCGCAGCCAAGGCCGAGGTTCGGCCTTGGCAGGCCGGCCATGTTTGGTGCCCGTTGCCCCGTCCTTGTTCCGACTTTGGAGCAGGACGCGATTGTCCGCCGTCACAACCACCGCGGCGTATCGGGCACTCGGGACGTCTTCGCCGAACTTGCGGATCATCACGCCCGCGATGGCGTTGGGATTGTCGGGGACGGCCGGGAGGTTATTGAGCCCCACCAGGCGGGCCGCGATGCTGACCCTCGGCTGTTCATTCAGGTCGATGACCCGGTAGGCGAAGAAGAAGCTATCGCTCTTGCCCTTGAGCCCCTCCCCCGAGGCGGTGATGTCGTAGCGCGAGCACGTGGCGATGCAGTCGCCGTCGATATTGGCGCCGTATCCGCCGATATCGAAGATGCCGGCTCCCGGGATGAGGCGCGTCGTCCCGATGTCCGCATACAGGCCGTAGACGGCCAGCTCTCGCGAGAAGGTCGCCAGGTAGACCTTGCCATTCGCCACGACCGGCGTGTTGAACTTGGCGAAGAGGCCCACGCGGTCGCTCCCGTCGGCGTCCTGGTCGCTGTTCCACAGCTCGGCGCTCAGGTCCCGAGCATCGAAGGCGCGGAGTGTCCCTTTGACGGTCTTGTTCATCGCATCGTCGTCGGTCGGGTGTGACGCCCAGACGATCGCGGTGCCGTCCGTGTCGCCGTCGGCCGACAGGGCGAGGAAGCCCCCGGGCATCCTCATCTCGTCCTCCGGGAACTTGTAGGCGCTGGTCGATGTCTTCGACTTCTCGTCGTAGACGAATCGCCCCGCCTGGAGCTGGAGCGCCTTGAGTGCATCCTGCTCGCTCCAGACATAGGCGGTGATCACCCCGCCGGACGGATTCTTCCAGATGACCGGGGCGCCGTGGATGTGGTAGTTGCAGACCTTGTCGTCCTGGGCCGCGTTCTTGGGCCGCGTCCCGCCCTGCCACGGGACCCATTGCTTCGCCTTGGGATCCCAGTGCGCCGGCTGCCCGCCGGTCATGGGCGCCCATTTCCCCATCTGGTCGCGGTCCAGGAGATAGAACCGCCCGTCCTTGCCTCCTCCGAGGACCAGCCTCTTGAGGGACCCGTCGGCGCCGGGTGCCTCGAAGAGGACCGGGCCCCCCATGAGATCGTTGTCGTTCTGGTTGAGGTCCATGACGTCGGGCGCCGTGTACCAGTCGTCGACCTCCAGCGTCTCGCCCCCGCCCGGCGTCTCGGTCAGCTTGAGCTTCAGGATGCTGTTGCCGAAGACGGGGGCCTGGATGCCCGTCGCCGACGTGATGTCGGGGATCCGATCGGGGTGATCGCTGGGCCTCTCGCCATTCCCCACGACGGCGTAGACGAAGCCGTTGTCGTCCCCGGCGAGGCCGCAACCGGATTGCCAGACCCCGCCCTCGGTCCAGTCGGGCGCCGGGCAGTACACCGCCCGCTGCACCAGGGTCGCCGCGTCGTAGGCCATGATCCAGCCGTAGAACTCACCGAAGTCGCCGTGCGAGCCGAAGGCGATATAGAGGACCCCGTCCAGGAGCAGGAGGCCCGGGCGGTTGAGCTGGAAGAGAGGGTCGAAGGTGATGGTGCTCCCGTCCGATCTCCTGACGGTCGCCCGGATCTCCATCGGGTTGTTCCGGATCGGCGCGTCCTTGCCGGTGGCCAGGTCCAGGGCGTGGATCGCGTGGGAATAGGACTTCGACGTGGCGCCGCCGAGGCCCGTGATCCTCCTCGTCTTCGCCACGACGTAGAGGATGCCCCCGCCGTCCCTCAGCGCGATCGCGGGCGTGCTGGTGATGCCGATCTCGCTGGCGAAGTTCAGGTAATGGAATGTAAACCCCAGCTTCTTGAGGACGTCGTCGCGGGGGACGGGAGGCCCCAGTTTCCTCGACCACAGCGGCAGGCACGCCTCCGGATCGTCGGCCTCGTACGCATACACCGTATTCCGCGACGTCGCCAGGAAGACGACGTTGCACGTCGCACCGCCGATGCTCATCCCGCTGACGATGAGCGGCTGGGCGTACAGGTCCCCATCGACCGGCCGGGTGAATAACTTGCCGAACTGGGAGACGTTGACTTTGTCGACTGTGAGCTTGGTCTCGGCGAGGTTGACGCCGATCCGGGAGTTGTCGTAGCGGTTCGTCAGGACGTGGATGGGCTGCATTTCGAGGCTCCGGGACAGGGATGAGGCGCCGGCGGAATCCGGTGGTCGATGCGCGGGACGTGAAGGTTACGGGGTCGGTCGCCGGCCCTTGCCCCGGGCATTGTGAAGGCCTCAGAGGACGAGCCCCAGGCCATCCCATCCGACCTCGATCTCCGCGGCCTCGACCTCTTTTCGTTGCGGAGAGTCCTCGAGGAGTATCGGGTTTGTATTATTGATATGCAAGTAGATCTTTCGCCGTGCGGGGAGTTGGGCCACCAATCCCAGGCTGCCTCCCGGCCCCCCGACCGGCAGGTGCCCCATCTCCGAGGCGGGCGTGTTACCCGCTCCCACCTCGGACAGCTCATGCTCCGACCAGAACGTCCCGTCGATCAGCACCGCATCGCAGCCGTGCAGCCGCCGCAGGATCGGCGCGTCGATCGCCGCGACTCCGGGCAGGATGGCCAGGCGGCCCCGCGTCTGCTGGTCTTCGACGAGGTAGCCGACGCAATCGCCAGGGTCCGGATCGGCCGAACCCTCCCGATATCTCGGTGGCTTGCCGGGCGCGGGGAAGGCCTCGAGGAGGAGGCCGCTGGGACTCCCATCGGCGAGCCGCAAGGGCGTCAACCGATCTGGAGGCTCGAGCCACTCCAGTCGGCAGTACCGGGTGAGGACCACATCCAGCCGCAGGCCCTCGCGGACGGAGCGGCGCACCGCCGTCGTGGCAAGGATACAGAGGCGGCTGGCCTCGCGGAGGACGAAGAGACCCAGCACATGGTCGAGGTCCGCCCCGGCGAGCAAGATGCCCTCCAAGGCACTGCCGCGCACCGACCCGTTTCCCCGCAGTGGTGGGAACGATTCGATCTGTGAGCGGATATCCGGTGAGGCACCGACGAGGAACCACCTCCGCCCGTCGGCGCTCACCGCGACGCAGGTCTGCATGCGGGCCACCGCCCGACGCGGGTCCGACCGAGCCGTCCGGCAGTTCAGACAACCGCAGTTCCATTGGGGGAACCCGCCGCCGGCGGCCGTCCCCAGGAGCCGAACGTGCATGGCAATCGCTCGCGTGCGTTGCGCCGTCGGGAGGATGATCCGGTCGCGGGCGCAGAAGATCCGCTCCCCCAAGCTCGCGGGGGAGGACCAAGACGCCTGGGCCGGAGCCTAAAGGGTCGCGTCCCGCCGCGCTGCCCGAGGCGAACCCGCTTCAGCGGGCCGATCGGATGCAGGGGGATCGTGGCGCGCCGCGGACGGCCGACCGGCTCGCGGCGCGCACCCCAAGGTCTCGGCACGCAGCGCGCCAGCGTAGGCGGTGCACTCTGCACTGACGTCGAACTCTTCGAAGACGGGCTTGGTCCAGTGGTTCACGGTTCTCGCCCCCATGGTATCTGTACGTCGCCCCGGCGACAGTTCAGGGCCAAAGCGCCGCATCATCATAACCAGGGTCGGATCGTCGTTCAACGGTTCACCGAGTGAATCGCCGGCCCACGACCCCGGCCTCGTCGCCGAAGTATCTCGGTGACCTCCTCCGCCAGCTTCCTCGGGCGGGCACCGACCGCATCGCTGGGCCCTCCTGCGGCGGAGAGGGCATTCGTCGACTGCATTGCGGACACGCTAATGACTCGCTATGTTAGTCTCGCCTTTCAGGGACTCTGCTCATCGAGGCTTTTCACCTGACAGGACTCCGCTCATCGAGGCACTTCACCCCTTTCGTGGGAGGTCCGCGTGGGACAGGTCGTCTACAGTTTGCGTTTCGAGGGCAAGATCAGCGATGGGGGCGCGCCCGATCAAAAGCGCGCGGACTCGATCGCACCGGGCCTCTCGGTCATCACGGTCATCGATGGGGCGGGAGTCGGGGGCACGGTAGGAGCACTCGTCAACGGAGGACAGGCCCACTTCCAATCGCAGGTCAAGTTCCTTGGCCCGAACTCGTTCGACGAGCGAGGGACGATCGACTTTGGGAACAGCCACACTCTTGAGTTCGCCACGGTGATCTCCGGTTATGTCGGTGACACGGCCGAGGCGGGGATCCAGCACGGCGGAGTCATCTGGAATGTTGTCGGCGGGACGGGCCAGTTCCAGGGTGCCACCGGACTGATCGTGGGCAACTTCTTCATCAAAGATGGAAAAAAGGTCGACCACCATCTCGGTTACATCTTTACCGCGGACCCGGACCGGAAGAGCTGAAGCGACGCAGGAGAACGGCGTCGCATTCCGCTTCGGGCTCTTGCCGCATTGTCGCTCGACATCCCTCACACTCCGGCGGCGACGGTGCCAGGCTGCGGAAGATTGGCCATGAGGGCAGTGCGGATGCGGTTCTCGAAACTCGTATCGGCTGCCAGCGCCTTGAGGAAAT
>Ga0209040_10003928_pt1 | contig 11315 bp, 9 predicted proteins | sample BogFormECP12_OM3_FD_188240 | JGI IMG/M metagenome (GOLD analysis project Ga0209040, IMG submission 188240) | Bog forest soil microbial communities from Calvert Island, British Columbia, Canada - ECP12_OM3 (SPAdes) (version 2) | ecosystem: Environmental > Aquatic > Freshwater > Wetlands > Bog ... | reverse complement strand
CGATCGGCCAGCGGACACGTCTCGACACGCACGGCTTCGGAACGCGTGCGGTAAAAATTCTCCAGCCGATCCATGTCCTCATCGCTTACGGGACCGGCTAGGCCCAACCCCACCGCTTGCGTAACCGGAGAATTCGGCCCGCAGTAAATGGCCGCGCCTCCCGCGATGTGCTCCACCGCAGCAGCGCTTCCGGCGCGCTCGCGGTCCAGCAGGTCCGCGGTTTCCATGGCGGCGCGGGCTTCGGCAATTTCGATGCGGCGTGCGAGTTCCAGCGTGAGATGTAACTCGGACATGCGCTGTCAGTGTACCCGTGAGCATCAAACCTTCCAAGCAACAATTCCGCGCAACTTGCCAGGAAATTTCCAGACGACTACTATCCTTTGAGAAAGCAACACGAGGGAGCAGCGGCGATGTCATGGGATGCGGTGTACGCACTGGTCAAAAAGATCCCGCGCGGAAAAGTGCTGACCTACGGCGCGCTCGCCAAAGCGACCCACCTCCCCGGGGGCGCGCGCACCGCGGGACATGCCATGGCCGCCACGCCCAAGGGTCAAGCCATCCCGTGGCACCGTGTCGTCGGCGCGGGCGGCAAGCTGCTCATCCGTGAGCCGTACGCCTCGCTGCAAAGAAAGCTTCTGGCCACCGAGGGCGCCAGGCTCACCGAATCGCGTGTGGAAATGAAAACCTGCGCCTGGACTCCGCCCGCCCCCAGAAAACGAAAACGGCCCCTCAAGGCGCGTAGGAAAGCGCGAAACAAATAAGGACCGCTGCGCGTAGAACCAGTGAGGCCGCGTGCAAGCGAAGCTGAATCGTCCATCGCGCCGGCCCGCCCATCATCAAAACGCAACCTGCGGTATGCTATACGTTCCTGACACATGACCAATTCCATTCTGCAGGTTGAAAACCTCGTCAAGCACTACGGCAGCGTGCAAGCCGTTCGCGGCGTCACTTTCGACGTCAAAGAAGGCGAAGTCTTCGGTCTCCTTGGCCCCAACGGCGCGGGCAAAACCAGCACCGTGGAAATTCTCGAAGGTTTGCGCGCACCGGACAGTGGGCGTGTGTCTGTCTGTGGCCTCGATCCGCAAAAAGAGCCCGGGAAGCTCAAGCACGAAATTGGCGCCGCCCTGCAATCCACTTCCCTGCCGGAAAAGCTGCGCGTGATGGAAGCCTTGAAACTTTTCTCTAGCTTCTACAAGCGTCATCGCGATCCCGAGGAATTACTAAAGCGCTTCGGCCTGGAGGAAAAACGTAACTCTTTCTACGGCCAACTCTCCGGCGGACAAAAACAGCGCCTGGCGCTGGCTATGGCTCTGGTCAACAATCCTCAAGTGCTCTTCTTCGACGAGCCGACCTCAGGCCTGGACCCCCAAGTGCGCCGCGAAATTTACGACATCGTCGAAGAATTGAAGCGCGAAAAGAAAACCATCGTCATGACCACGCATTACATCGAAGAAGCCGAGCGCCTCTGCGACCGCGTGGCCATTATCGACCACGGCCAGGTCATCGCGCTGGGCTCCCCGCGCGAACTAAAAGAACGCAGCGGCAACAAAACCCGCGTGGAAGTCCGCCTGCACCAACCCGACTCTCCCGACGTGTTGAAAAATCTGGAAGGCGTAACGGATTGCCGCGAACTCAACGGCACCTACATCCTGCAAGCGCAACGGCCCCCGCAAGCCATCGTCTCGCTGGTGAAGCATCTGGAAATCCAGGGCAACGAACTCCTCGGCCTGGAAATCCTAACGCCCTCGCTCGAAGACGTATTCATCGAACTCACCGGAAGGAGGCTGCGCGATTGACAAATTTTCTCACCCTTACCCGCATGCGCATCCAGCTGACGCTGCGCAACAAGATGTTTTTATTCTTCAGCGTCATCATGCCCTTCGGCTTTTTCTTTCTGTACGCGGGCGTTTTCGCCAAGGGCAATCCCGTGGGAGTTCGCTACCTCCTCGGCCCCATTGTTGCACTCACGGTTATGGGTAGCTTCTGGGGACTCAGCGCCGCGCTGGTCATGTTCCGCGAACAGGGCATCCTGCGCCGCTTCCACGTCACGCCCGTGACCTCCAGCGACATGCTGGCGTCCAGCGTCGTGGCCAATTTCGTCCTGACCTTGCCGACGATCATCGTGGAATTCTTTTTCGCCGCGGCGCTCTTTCATGTGCGGCAGTTTGGCAATCTACCCACCACCTTTGTCTTGATTGCTTTTGGCACTATGTCGTTTGCATCGCTCGGCCTGGTGGTCGCCAGCGTCACCAACACTATGCAGGAAACCCAGGTCATCAATCAGCTCATCTGGCTGCCGCTGATTTTTCTTTCCGGTGCCACCATTCCTCTGGCAGGTTTGCCGCACGTGGTGCAACGCGTTGGTCTGTTCCTTCCCGCAACCTATCTAGTTACCGAACTTCAAGACGCCATTTACCAGTCCGCGGCCATTTGGAGTCGCGACGTGCTCATCGCCCTCGCCTCTTTAATCTTGTGGGCCTCGTTGACCTTTTTTCTATCCGCGCAACTTTTTCGCTGGGAACCGGAATCCAAAATCCCGCGCCGCGCAAAACTTCTGGTCGCGGCCACGGCTTTGCCGTTCATTCTTCTAGGTATTTGGGAGAATAGCTCCAGCCGAACTCTCGCCAAAGCCCAAGCCATGTCCGATTCCGTGAATGCTCCCGCCACCCCGGCGGATCGCTCCAAATAGGTCGCACGCGCGACGAAACTTTTGTAGCGGCGTCTAGCGATTGCGGGACTGCCCCTACTTGCCCGGGCGTAGGAACTTAGCTGCCCGCCAATTTGGTTCACCAACGCGCGTCTTTACCGAACACCATGCATTGACGCTCCCAATCCGCTACCGTATTCTAAAATTTAGTGATCACGCTATGCGGCGCAACGCTTAGGAGCAGTCATGCCCATCCCCAAAACCGAAAAAATCTGGCACAACGGAAAATTCATCAACTGGGACGACGCCACCCTGCACGTCCTTTCCCATGTCGTCGGCTACGGCTCAGCAGTTTTCGAGGGCATCCGCTGCTACGAGACCAAGCAAGGTCCGGCAATTTTCCGCCTCCGCGAACACATGCAGCGCCTGATAAACTCCGCGAAAATCTATCGCATGGAGCTGCCCTTCACGCTCGACGATTTCGCCAACGTGGCCACCGAGCTTGTGGCCCTCAACAAGCTAAAATCCTGCTACATCAAGCCCATCGTCCTCCGCGGCTACGGCGATGCCGGCGTCAATCCCCTCAACAATCCCATCGAAATTTACATGGCCTGCTGGTCCTGGGGCGCTTATCTCGGCCCTGAAGCCCTGAGCAAAGGCGTAGACGTCGGAGTCAGCTCCTGGACGCGCATTGCTCCCAATACCCTGCCGTCTATGTCCAAGGCCGCCGCCAATTACATGAACTCACAGCTTATCCGCATGGAAGCCACTTTCAACGGCTTTGCCGAGGGTATTGCTCTCGATTCCTCCGGCTACCTCAGCGAAGGCTCCGGCATGAACGTCTTCTTGGTCCACGAAGGCACGCTGTACACCCCGCCGCTCGGCGCCAGCATCCTTCCAGGCATCACCCGCAGCGCGGTAATAGCCATGGCTGAGGATCTCAACATTCCCGTCAAGGAAGCCACTATCCCGCGGGAAATGCTGTACGTCGTTGATGAAGTTTTCTTCGTCGGCACCGCTGTCGAAATCACGCCTATTCGCTCCGTCGACCACATCGTCGTGGGCAAAGGCGTCGCCGGCCCCATCACCAAGAAACTCCAGGAAGAGTTCTTCGCCCTAACCAGCGGCACTAAACCCGACCGTCACAACTGGCTAACGCCGGTCAATGCCCCAGTAGCCGCCACACGCTAACCACGGGGGAGCCTACGTAGGGCCGGGATTCAGTTCACCCTAAGGAACGAAGGGCCCCGGCCCCCGGACTCGAGCCGAGCATTGCTCCCACAGCAACTCCCTTCACTTTTAACCCATCACATAGCCCAACAAATCGGTAAAATTATTCTTTCCCAGGCGCCGTGCCGGTTTCGGATGGTGACCGAAGCTCGTCTACACCTGCCGGTCACCCCGTGCGCCATCGTCGCGCCCTTGCACAACGCTAAGGAGCGCGAGAAAGGATTTATGTTCCGTTCGCGATACCTCACAGACGCGCTCGTCATCATGGCGCTTGCCCTGGTGTATTTCCTCGCCGGGGAAACAGGCCTCAGGTTCGCGATGGCCAACGGGACCGCCACGGCGGTTTGGCCCTGCACCGGCATCGCTCTTGCTGCTCTGCTAATCTTCGGTTACCGCGTCGTGCCGGGCATCTTCTTGGGCGCTTTGTTCACCGCGCTGACCACTCCCGACAGTCTGGCTACGGCTCTCGGCGTGGCCACAGGCAGCGCGCTGGAAGCCGTCCTGGGCTGCTACCTGGTCACGCGCTTCGCCAGCGGAAAGCAAGTCTTTGAACGCGCGCAGGACATTTTCAAATTTGCCCTGATCGCCGGGATCCTCGCCCCGGCCGTCAGTGCCAGCATCGGCGTCTCCTCCACCTTTCTCGGCGGTTTTGTCGATCGCAGCTCGTATGCCTCGGTGTGGTGCACATGGCTACTCGGAGACGGCGCGGGGGCCATCCTGGTCACCCCGCTGCTGCTACTCTGGTTCCAGAATCCGTACATCAACCGTCAGCGTAAACACCTCGCCGAGCTCTCCTGCCTCTTTGGCGGGCTGATTTTCACCAGCTGGATCGTTTTCGCCGGAGGATTTCACTCCGTCCTCAAGCACTACCCGCTCGAGTACATTTACACTCCCTTCCTCGTGTGGGCCGCTTTCCGCTTTGGCCGACGACATGCCGTCACCGCCAATTGGGTCCTCGCCTCCATCGCCACCTGGGGCACCGCTCAAGGCTTCGGACCATTCTCCCGCGATTCCCAGAACGCCTCGCTGCTCCTGCTGCAAGCCTTTATCGCCATCATGTCCATTACCACGCTGGCGCTGGCCGCCGAAGTCACCGAGCACCGCCGCGCCGATGAACGGGTACGCCAGCTCGCGGTTACCGATCCCCTCACTGGACTGGCCAACTACCGCCGCCTGCTCGACGCCCTGGACCTGGAAATCAAGCGCTCCGAGCGCACCGGCCGTCCCTTCGCAATCCTGCTGCTCGACCTCGATGGCCTGAAAATCATCAACGACGCCTTCGGCCACTTGGTCGGCAGCCGCGCCATCTGCCGCCTGGCCAACACTCTGCTAATCCATTGCCGCGAGATCGACACCGCCGCGCGCTACGGCGGCGACGAATTCGTCCTGGTTCTTCCCGAAACGGAAGTTGAAGCCGCCCTGCAAGTCGCCCAGCGCATCGCCGAGCGCCTCAAAACTGACGGCGAGTTGCCCAACCTCTCCGTCAGCATTGGCGCTGCGGTCTATCCCAAGGACGGCGAATCGCTGGACCAATTGCTCAGCGCTGCGGACCACGCGCTGTACCGCGAAAAAGGCACCACCAAGAGTAAACAAGGCTCAAAAATCTAAGGTGGCCGGCTTTCGACACGGCGAGACTTCCCGCAAGATTGCTAGCGCACTTCCCTGCATTACGGCTAGAATTCACGTTCGCCTCAAATCGTCAATAACACTCGACGCATAATTCGCGGCTTATCGGCCTGGAGGACTCTGGATGTACCACACGTCGCAAAAACTAACCGCTGAATTTCTCGGCACCTTTGCGCTGGTATTTTTTGGCGAAGGCGCGGCGTGCGCGGTCCAGTATGTGCATGGGGCCTTGGACGTAAATCTCCTCACCGTGGCCCTGGCCCACGGCCTCGCCATCGCCGTTTTTTTCACCGCCCTCAGCCAGATCTCCGGCGCCCACTTCAACCCCGCCGTAACCATCGGCTTCTGGGCCACCAAGCGCATGAACACCATCGAAGCTGCCATGTACTGGGCCGCGCAAATTGCCGGAGCCGTCGCCGCCGCCTACCTTCTGCGCGCCATGCTCCCTGAAGACGCCTGGCGTAACGTCGCCCTCGGTACCGCCGAACTCAACCGTGATTTTCCCAAATGGGCGGGCATGGCCCTCGAAGCCGTTGCCACCTTCTTCGTAGTCTTCGTTTTCTTCGCCACCACCGACGAAGACCGCGCCATCTCCAAAGGCAGCACCGGCGCAGCCATCGGCGCCACCTACGCACTGGGAGTCTTCGTAGCCATGCCCTTCACGACAGGAGCACTAAATCCCGCCCGCGCGCTGGGCCCCTGGCTAGCCTCCGGCGCCCACCTAGGCAACCAGGGCGTCTACTGGGTCGGCCCGTTAGCCGGCGGCTTCCTAGCCGGCCTCCTCTACGACTCCCTCTACCTAACCAAAAAACTGACCGACTAGCCGTTGGGCGGGTCTTCAGATCCGGGCCTTTCCTCTCTGTGGCCTCTGTGAACTCTGTGTTAGAAGTAACCGTCAGCAATTCGCGGACGCCTGTCCCAAAGGGCAGGTACTCCCAACGCAACTCATCACCCCGACTTTGTTGCTCACGCTCCAACCCGAGTGCTAACGTCCTTCTTTAGCTGCATGATTGCGGGGTTTCCAACGATATGGCTATCAGCATTGATGACCTGCTACGCCGGGCCGTCGAACAAAAATCTTCCGACTTGCACCTGAAAGTCGGCAACCACCCCTATCTCCGCGTGGACGGCCAGCTCGCCCCCATCACCGACGTCCCGCGCATCACGCCGGAAGAAATGCTGTCCATGGCTTTCAGCATGATGACCAACCGGCAGAAACAAAAGTTCAAGGAAACCGCTGAGCTGGATATGGCCTACGGCGTGGCCGGCCTGGGGCGCTTCCGCGTCAACGTGTTTCAGCAGCGCGGCAACGTCGGCATGGTCTTGCGCGTAATCCCCACAAAAATTCGTACCGCCGAAGAATTAAATCTCCCGGCGGTAATCTCGCGCATCTGCGAAGAACAACGCGGCTTAGTCCTGGTCACCGGCACAACGGGTTCCGGCAAGTCCACCACACTGGCCGCGATGATTGACCGCATCAACGCCAATCGCGCCGATCACTTAATCACCATCGAAGATCCCATCGAATTTCTGCACCGCGACAAGCGCAGCTTCATCAACCAGCGCGAGGTGGAAGTCGACACCGCAAATTTCTCCACCGCCCTGCGCGCCGCCCTGCGTCAAGACCCCGACGTGATTCTGGTCGGCGAAATGCGCGACCTCGAAACTATTTCTACCGCCCTGCTCGCCGCCGAAACCGGCCACTTGGTGTTCTCCACCCTGCACACCCTGGACGCCACGGAAACCATTCAACGTATCATCGCGGTCTTCCCCCCACCGGAACAAAAACAGATTCGCTTGCAGTTGGCCGCCACCCTAAAAGCCGTAGTCTCCCAGCGCCTCGTGCGCCGCTCCGACGACGTTGGCCGCGTCCCCGCCTGCGAGGTCATGATTGCCACCGCTTACATCCGCGATTGCATCATCAATCCTGACAAGACGCGCCTCATCCACGACGCCATCGCCGCCGGAACCAGCCAATACGGCATGCAAACCTTCGATCAATCGCTCTTCGATCTCTACACGCGCCAGCTAATCACCCTGGACGAAGCCCTTTCCCGCGCCTCCAACGCCGACGAATTCAAGCTCCGTATCCAGGGCATCCGATCCGCCGCCGATTCCGCCCGCGAAGAAATGGAACGCCAAATGGCCGACTTCGAGCGCTTCGCCCGCAAGTAGCGGCATACGATTTCGCGAAAATCCATCCGGGAGCAATCAATGAAGAAGAAGATAGCTCTGTCTTTGATTGTTATCATTTGTTGCTTCTCATTAGGCTGCCGCACCGCCAGCAGCTCTCCCCGCCCGCTGAGCAAGAGCGAGTTGTTAGCTATGGTTTCTGGGGAAGTCCTCCCGGACAACGTGGTAACGGAGATTCACTCCAATGGCCTGAGCTTCGTCCCGGATGCCGGCTATGTATCGCTTCTGAAAATCGCAGGGGCCGCCCCTTCCATCTTGGAGGCCGTTAATACGGCTAAATATGCGCCTGCCGCCAATCCTGCTCCAGCCGCGGATGCCACATTTCTGGCGCACCTCAGCAACGCTGGAAAGCTGAAACACGTGGGTGACCTCGATGCCGCTACGCGCGAACTCTCTGGCAGTTTTCCGAATGACCCCGCCAGGTGCGCCGCAGCCTTTGTAATCGGCGACATTCTCATGAAGCAGTCGCAATGGGGCGAGGCCGCGCAAGTCTACGCAGAAGTATTGAGCCAGGACCCCGCTTATCCGGAAATCCACACCCGCCTCAGCAACGTTTACTACAATTCTGGAAATCCAGAAGACTCGCTTCGAGAGGCCAAGGCCGCCATTGCCCGCAATCCCAACAATCCCCCGGCGCACCTCAACGCCGGGCTTTCCCTCCAGTTGCTCCGCAACTTCGAGGGCGCCAGGTCCGAAATTCAGCAAGCCATCCGCAACAAACCGGACTATCAGCTTGCTTATGTAGCCATGGGCTTTCTGCTTAACGACCTGCGCGATTACGATGGCGCGATCACCCAATATAAGAAGGCCCTCGCGCTGAATCCCGATGACGTCAAGGCACGTTACAACCTTGGTGTGACTTATGGAGCAAAAGGCGCTACCGCAGACGCCATTCGCGAATACCGCGAGGTCATCCGCCGCGAACCAAGCAATCTCGATGCACGCCAAAATCTCGGTTCCGCGTTAATGCAGCAAGACCCGGCCGCGGCCATCACCGAATTTCGCGAACTTGCTAAGCTCGCTCCCGATTACCCCATCTGCCATGTTTGCCTCGCTGGCGCTTTGCTTGATACCGGACGGCTGCAAGCCGCCAAGGACGAATATCTCCTGGCCATCAAACTCGATCCCGCCGAGCCCCGCGCCTATTCCGGACTCGGCCGCGCCTTTGAGACCGAGAAAAACTACGACGAAGCGCTGAAGCAATATCGCGCCGCCGAGAGGCTTGATACCTCCCTCGCCTGGCCTCATGCCAACGCCGGCCGCATCTTGCTCTTGAAAAAAGATTACGCAGCCTCCGCCGCCGAACTCCTGCGCGCCGAAGAACTCGACCCCGCCAACTCTCTCTATCATGATTCCCGTGGGCAGGCTCTCGAAGGCTCGGGCGACCGCGACGGTGCCATCGCCGAATATCGGGAATCTGTTTCTCTGGCTCCCAAGGGATTGCAAGGCCGGCTCGATCTCGCATTGGCCCTGGAGAAAAAAGGCGATTGGATTGGCGCCCTCGCGAACTATCGCCAAGCCGCTATCGACGAAGCTCCGCTAAAGCCGGGCATACCGCAGATCTTTTTCGATGCACAAAACAAGTTGCACACCGCTCAGCAGCGCTTCCATCAGCATCTGGCCGAGTTGCGCGCCGCCGGAAAACCACAGGACGCCGCCGATCTTGAAGCCCTTCTCAGAGCCTCTGAATCAGCTCCCAACTTCGACGAAAAATATCACTCCGCCATGCAAGCCGGTATGCAAGCCATGACAGCGCGTCGCTTCGACGACGCCGAAACTTCCTCCAAGGAAGCGATCGCCATCGCCGAAAAAATCCAGCCGCCCGACGGACGGCTCCCCGAAGCGGTTGGCCAGCTCGGCAACGTCTACGCCTGGCGCCTCGATTACAAACACGCCGAAGAGTCCTTCAAACGCCAGATCGCGCTCACCGAAAAACTTTACGGCCCGGATTCACCTTTGCTGACCATGCCCCTGCAAAGTCTTGCGATGATCGCCGCGATGCAAAAAGATTTTTCGACTGCCGAACCGCTGTTCCTCCGTGCGTTGGACGTGAACCAAAAGAGCTACGGCGAGAACAGCACCGGCACCGCGGATGCCCTGCGCGGCCTCGCTCATCTCTATTCCATGGAGGGAGATTTCGCCAAAAGCGAGTCGGCCCTGTTGCACTCTCTGACCATCTACGAAGCCATGTACGGTTCCGACGACAGTCGCGTGGCCATTCCGCTCACCAGTCTGTGTCAGGTCTACGATCAGTGGAACAAGCCGGACAAATCCGAAGGCTGCCACGCTCATCTCGTCGCCATGGCAGAAAAGCAGTTCGGCGCCGACAGCCCTTACCTGCTCCGCGACTTGACCGCCGAAGCTAAGGCACTCCGGCAGCTCGGTCGCGCCGATGACGCCGCAAAGCTCGAACAACGCACCCAATCGATCCAGAGCGCGCAAGCGCAGCCAAAATAACGCCACCTATTAAGGATTAAGGATGCGCCGCGTCGCGGGCCTCCGTAACGCCGCGCGCAGCAAGAATTGTATTCACATGAATCCGCACAGTATCCTCCACCCGTCGCGCATACCCGCCGGCTAACGTGGTCGCCACAGGTATGCCTCGCAACCGCGCCTCACGAAACACGCCACGATCCCGCTCCAGCAATCCCTTCTTCGTCAGCGACAATCCGCCAAGCTGATCCTCGCAATACGGATCCGCCCCGCCCACATAAAAGACCATCTCCGGCCGAAATTCCTCGAGCCCGCGGCGCACCTCCGGCAAAAGAATCTCCAGATACTCCTCATCCTCAACTCGATCGTCCAAATCCAGGTCCACGGTCGAAGGCGGCTTCAGCGCTGGATAATTGTTCAACTGATGGATCGACAGCGTGAATACGGCAGGATCATCCCGAAAAATGTGCGCCGTGCCGTTCCCATGGTGCACATCCGTATCCACCACCATGGCTTTGGCAATCGCGCCGTCGGCCTGCAACCGCCGAATCGCCACCGCCACATCGTGAATCGCGCAAAATCCCTCGCCATGCGCCGCATGCGCATGATGAAACCCGCCGCCAATGTTGCATCCAAATCCATCCCGAAGCGCACACTGCGCCGCCAGAATTGTCCCACCCGCCGCCAGCCAGCAGGCCTCCACCAACTCTGGTGAATACGGCACCTCCAGCAGCATCACCTCGCTGGCCGTAAGCATCCCCGTCTTCAACTTGCGCACCCACTCCTCGGTGTGCACGCGCAAAATATCCTCGTCGCCGGCCGGCTCAGGCCGCAGAAAATCCTCGGGCGCGGCAATCCCCTCTTTCAGCAGCGTCTCGGCAATCAATCGGAATTTCTGCGAAGGAAAAACATGCGCCCCAATATTTAGGTCATATCCAGGATGGTAGATCAGCTTGAAAGGCAGCATGGCCGACGCCGTAATTGAACATCTCTTGTAGGGGCGCAGCATGCTGCGCCCCTACTTGGCAGGATGCGAACTGCTAGTTTTCTCGCTCCAAAATAAAATCCGGCAACGTCGCCAAGGCCCGGGCGTACTCCGATTTCCCATGCCCATTCAAGCAAGCCTTCGCGCGCCCCGCATAATCCAGCGCCAACGTCCGCGCCCGCCCCAGCGCCCCGGAATCCT